>Ga0184639_10000040_pt1 | contig 42320 bp, 57 predicted proteins | sample PLM31_170_b2_FD_133155 | JGI IMG/M metagenome (GOLD analysis project Ga0184639, IMG submission 133155) | Groundwater sediment microbial communities from an aquifer in East River, Colorado, USA - PLM3-1_170_b2 | ecosystem: Environmental > Terrestrial > Soil > Riparian zone | place: USA: East...
AGGCCCTGTAAACTCCCCTGGCGCGTCAGAACGTCGATTAGGTGAGGTTGGGCGACCCCGGCCGGGAAAAAGGCCGTGAAGGGCACTACGACCCAGCGGGAGAAAAAGCCTTCGGTGGTGTCCGCTGTGCGAGGTAACGCGTTGAAGGCTGCAACCATGAGCGCGCGACACCTAAATGTGAACGGGTCTTTATGCTTATGCTGCGCCATCATGTAGTCACCACCTGTCAATTGCTTAAACTGTTCCGTGCTTTTGAAGATGCGCGGATCCACGTCGCCGACAAGGTTAGCCAGCTTGCCATATAGCTGCGCGGAGGAAAATTGGGAACTGTCCAAAGCTTGAGGGGTGACAGCACTAATGTTATTGTGCCCCACAAGCATACGCGCGAGACGGATGAATGTACCCTTACCATTCCTCCCGCTTCCGTAGAGGAGAATAGCCTTGTGTAGCGGGTTATCGTTATAAAGCATGTACCCCAATATTTCGTACGCCAATTCAATTGCATCCCCCGGGAATACCTCCGCGAAGAATTGGTCGATTTCGGGACATTCTGCATCTTCATTCCATTCTATAGGAATTCGGACAGTTGAGACAATATGGGGGTTATGCGGATAAAGTTTCCCCTCGCGCCAATCGAGCAATCCATTAGGCAAATTCAAATACTGCACATCTTGTCTGTCGTCCGTAATTACAGGCTCTCGATTTTCAACAACAGATTTGACATTTGTCGCATGGCTCGGACGGTACCGTTGCCGCAATAGGCTTTCAGTACGACGGTATATTTCAGATTCTCCATCAGGGACCCAGAGTCCATCCGTGTGTCGATATATAATTCGTCCAGGACCCACCCCGAGCCTGCCAGTTCGCTCAACAGCGAAGCGTAAACTTCGAGCCTTAAGACCATGCTTAGGGTCAAAGAATCGGCTAGGATCCTTGCCACGTTCTGCCTCCTCTACCTTGCAGGGGTCACCCTGCCGTACCCTCTCGATTGCTGTCTTTTCTATGGCGCCTATACAGGCCCTAGCCCACTCGGTCTCTGCCGCCCCATCCTCGCGCCGGCCGCTCCCCTCCGCCTGAGCTAGGAAGGTAGACCGCAGCTTTTCAAGCGCTTTAAAGCCGCCAGAATGCCCCTGGGATATTTCGGCCAAAACGGCCCATACCGCATTGACCATAGCGTCATGCATTCCGCCTAGGTCGGCGTATTTTCTGATCTCTCGAATATGCAATAGGGCAACACGCTTGATCTCCGGGCAGATATTGCCTGCGCCATGCTCACGGATCCACAAGCGACTGTCTACCTCAGCACGTTCTCTATGCTGATAGCCATTGCCATTCGCCAATACCTTCCATGCGTCCGGCACGTCTGCGAATTCATCAATGCCTGGTAGGTACCCATTACTTGCTCTAAGCGTATTGCCTTTCATATTAGCCCAGCGGTATTGTCCCCCATCCGGGTGCACTGAAGGTGGCACTACCATGTAGCGGTAGTGGCGGTAAATGACATCCAACCCCGGACCTAGCTTGCCGGGCCACGTGAGCCCATCGGGACAGACAAACCACAAATGATATCGATCAGGATTACCCCGGAATGACATCCAAGTCGGTGGGAGCCGACCTAGTCTGTTTTCTAGGTCGGCTAGGGTTTCCTGTCCTGGCTTACCATCGATGTCGAACACCACAACACCGTCCGGCACGATGCTGCCTATATTGCAGGCTCGCTCTCTAGCTAGCCAGTCCTCTAGCGTACTTTCCGTATAGTTGAGATCATTAGGCACGCCTTTCGGCGGCGGGTATTTCTTAGCTTGTGGTAGTGGGATAGGTAGGAATCCTGCGCGGTAGTAATCCTCTGCGGCGGTATGGAATGGCGACCATCCCAACGAAACAGCACTAGGCAAGCCTGCAGTCGGTGTGTTACTCTCGGCTTTGCGCTTCGGCGTAGACACAGTTTCCTCTCCTCTCTCTGCTAAACGAAATAGCCTCGCACACCTAACAATCCTGTGAAAGTAACAGGCAGCCTAGAGTGCGAGGCTATTTCTGTTTACGCCGCACGACACGAGCGGCTGTATCAGCAAACCAATCCCAATGCCATGCAATCGGATTGAATTTGTATCGTCCGGGGTAATAGGTAACATTATTACGCTGCTGAGGCTTACGAACCGCACCATCCCATTCAGGTCCGGCGGATAGCTTGACCCCATCACGCGGCCCACCTCTGGCCTTAGCGGTATACATATTTGTTTGATACATAAAACCTCCTGTAGACACAAATGAGCCCCCGTGTGCTACCGGGGGCAATAGCAACACGGGGGCTCATTTGCGGGATTCCATTACGCCCGAAATCGTAATGGTCCCTGTAAAGATTATTCGGAATCCTCGCCGTTATCTCCAGCGCCCACAACCATGACAATCATGCGTTCGGTGCCGACAGGTCCGTAAAGGTTGCCAACAACAACGCCCTTGTACTCGCTAGGCGCCGCGAACTTCTCATACTGCTTAGTCGTCCCCGTGTGCTCAAGCTCAACCTTGAATCGGGTGACATCTACCTTGGTCGGGGTAGGCGCTGCCTTCGCGGCGGCAGGGGCAGCCTTTGCCGGCGTGGCCTTAGCGGCAGGCGCCGTTGCAGCCTTTCGGGGCGTGCGACGGGGGGTAGTGGTCGCGGTAGCGTCAGCCATAGCTCTCTCGCTCTCATTCGATTGCCCCATAGGGCAGAACCTGCATACCTTGGCTGGTTACCGGAATTGCTGTCAAGTGTGATTTAGGTCACACCCTTAGCGATGGTTCCTGTAGAATCGATTAGATAGCCAAGTGGAGAGCAATACAATTCCCCCAATGGCGAATAGCCCGGCGCCCACTACAAAGATGCCTGCTAGTGCTAGCTGTTGCAGTGGTTGGTTAGTAAGCAAGGCAATTGACATCAGTTATAGCCACCTCTACCTCGGGTGTACCAAATCACATTTTCTTGCGCTGATTGTTCTTCCATATTGTGTCCTCTCGCAAGCACAATTCCATTTCGCATTATCTGTCTGACCGTCACTAAGCTTCCATGGCCGAGAAAGTGATTTAGCCTTTACCCGTCGGATCCACACAATCGCGTGCTGCATAGCGGCAAAAGCGTCTTTCCCCTTTCCGGTTTTGGTCCATCGCTTAGCTCTACCGGGGGGCTCGAATCCGAATAGTACTAGACGTTCCGGGGTTACTCCTGTGCGTAGGCTACGGCGTTGCAATTCCAGATTGAGCCCCCATCGATAACATTCCCACCCTAGTACGGCATTGATGCGAACCGGACTGAGTAGATTCTTGCCACCGATCAATTGTGTCAATTCGAAATCCTCAGCCACAATGTCAGCTTTAGCGAGTCCGCCGGCCACCACATCAACGGCTGAGTTATAGGGCATGTCACCGAACCTCGCTCGCCAGATCAGCCGTGAGGCTTCCCCTAGTTGGGTGTGCTCAGGCCCTGAGAACTCCCCACAATCCCAAGCCTTGATCCAGCGCAGGACTTTAGCCTCTGGCCTGCTGAACGCCCTACAGTCGAGCACAAAGTGCGACCAACCGATGGTGCCCCCCGCATCGAATGTGACTAGGTGATATTCATTAGACTCACGAGCCATAAAATCCGAATTTCCCGATTGGCCATTCCCCTAGCATGTTAGTTCGGAAAGGCATGCCGTAATTGAAATTACCTGTCATCAGATTGTGCATAGATACATGGAAGTCTTGCACAGGGAATAGGGATTCCTTTAGTGTGTTCCCGTGCTGGTCAAGCATTCTCCATTCGCCATAGCAGAGCGTGTCATCAAATACAATTTGACAACCCAGCATTGTCCATTCACCATAATACGAAAGATCTTTCGTTGGTGAAAACGGGTTGACAAAATCTAGCGCATAAGCCATACACATTCTCAACTGACTAATGTGTTGTTTATTCCATTCCTTACCTAGCTTTTCGTACATTGCAAGAATGTCGGCCCAAACAATTCCTTTTTCTTCGCTCATTTAAGGTGTGCTCCGACGTAATAGGTAATAGAGTCGGTATCACCATGAGTCATCTTGAGTCGCCATACCGGCGGAAGGAAATTCGAGACAGCGATATTAGCTACCGCCGTAATGCCTGGGTATAGCGTAAGCACAGTCACGCCAGTAGCAGTAATGGCCGCACCGGTGAGCAGATTGTAATAAACTCCGGTCTGCTCTTCGTAGCCATCGATAGTAGGAACCACTGACGGTGTAGCCGTCACCGATGTGACATTGATGATGACCTGCAAGCCCTTCCGAGCGACATAGAACGGAGTGTCATCCTGCACGGTTTCCTGATTACTTGTGTACGCGCCGGTGCCAATTAGTGTCCGCTTGTATGCAAGTGGCATGGTGATTTCTCCTATGCTGAGTGGGGGTTTTGCGAGGCATCATACGCCATCATTACATGCGCTGAGTTCGATGATCTTTTGTGCGATTGCAATCTTAGTCTCTCTAAGCTCCATTGCTGTCTTTAGAATGAACAAATGCGCTTGTGGCTCAGTAATTGCATACACATTAAGCAAATGAGCTTTAGCAAGGCTCATGGTTTCTTTCTCTGATGTATTCATGCCCTATCCGGCCTTGTTATCAGGGCGCCGCTTATGCCACCACCGAAAACCCATATACCAAATTACGCATTGCTTCTTTACAACTACCTCAGGAACACGATAGATGACTCTCATGATGCTGCTGCCTGAATCAAGTAGCCGATAGCTGCGAGCAAAGCCAGCGGCAGGGGGAGAAAGATAGCAATAGCGAGCCACAACATTGCCCTAGTACCTGAGCTACCACCATGCTTAGTGCCACCTCTACCTCTACCACTTGTGCCATGCGAAGGGCTAGGCGGACCGATACCGCCCCTACCTCGCCGGCCGGGGGGTCTGCCGCCTGATGGACGATTTTTCTTTGCCATTAGATTAGCCTCTCTAGGTGATGTGCCGGATCAGGCACCTATGCTGCATCATCCATCTAAGGGCCATTTCCCCTATTACCTTGGAGCTACGTGTATTGATTCCGTCACCACATGGAATGTGCACAAATCCAATCTCCCCGTAGTTGCCATCGAAATCAGGCTCTTGACTAACCGTAGCGATAATGGAGAATTCAGCTATCTTTTCTGTATCCATGCCCCCAACTCCGTCCATAGACTTTTCCGCTTGCTGTAATCGGCACGCCCATAAACTCTCGGGTCATCACCTCGCCATACCGCGCTGCAATCCGCTCTGCCTTGTCGATAGGCGCCTGCCCTAGTAGTTCATCATGAATCGGCAACAGGACCGTAGGCTCAAGCTCAGGGTCTGCCATGACGTCTAGCATTGCCTGTTTCATGAGGTCTGCCGCCGTCGACTGGACTTTGTAATTCACTACGGTGTACGCCTTAGCCGCGTCGACAATCAATCGCCGGCCGAATGGTGTAGTCGCATAGCCAATCTTGCGATACATCAGACGGTCAATAGCGGACTGCAAACCCTTACGTGCTGCCCTACCTTCGCGAGTGTCGGTGCGTAGTGCGTACATTCGGTTACGCAATTCGTAATATGCCTTCAATTCCTGCGAGGTTAGAGCATCACGCAAGATTGCATTCTGCTCACGTCGCTTGAATGCGGTAAGTGCGCGGAATGATGTTTCGTATTCTTTGATCGTCTTTACGCACTCAGTGATGGGCACCCCCGTCTGCTCACTCAGTGTTTTGGCCCCTCCGCCGAACGCCCAACCAAAGTTTAGATTCTTCATGTAACGATATTGGTCGGGCGTGTAGCCTTCCCCGAATATTTTGAGGGCGCCAATCTTGTGCAGACTCTCCCCACGCTTGGCAGCCTCAATCAATGACTGCTCTCCCGCTAGCCCTGCAATGACTCGCAGCTCAATCTGATCGAAGTCAGCGGAAAGAATCGCATAACCAGGGTCGGCAATGAAGCAGCGTCGGATGGTGTCAGGACTGAGGAGTCTCATTTACCAATCCAATAGAATGCAATTTAGCCCACTATTGAATACTCCAATACGACACCATGCCGCCTTGTAAACATCATTAAGGATGGCCTGCGTTACTAGCCGATGGTGGCCATCCTCTAGGTAATACTCACGTTCCCATTTCACAACACGCGGAACAGGATCATTTGAATACTTCTTACCTAGTAGCCCTTCAATATTCAAATGTGATTGCGTAAGCCAGATTTCTGAAAAATGCACTAGCTCCGGCGACACGATAGACCAATCGAAATCTTTCAAAATCGCTTGATCATATGGCCGATCCTTCCGGCCCTTGAATGGTGCATAGAGATTAATCTGATTCATCGTCCGCCTCTACTTCCGATCCGAAGAAGCATTAGCCTTTAGCTCTTCTCGGTACGCAATTAGCTTTGAAATTGCCATTTTGATACCCATCAGGGTTCCGCACTTTACAATCGGATTCTCCCAATGTTCTTGCTTTACTTTCTCGTATAGTCTATTCAGTCGGGTAATTGCCTCTGCTATTTCCTTCATTCTGCGTCCGCCTCTCTATCTGACGTAGGTAGTTGCTGCAATGGTGGCCCGCTCACACTCATGCGTGTCGTGCGCGCCCCCATGGTGTTGATGCTTGGGTGTACCCTGCCTCTCTCGTCTACCTCCCGTAGCATGGCTTGTGTGTAGTTCTCACGACGTTTGAGTAGTTGCTTTGCCCCTAGCACACAATGAATAAAATCTTTGACAGGGGAATACTCTCCGCCGCAGGCCGCTACCAATCCGCGCAAGATCTTGTCGTCAGTTTTGTATTGTCCAGTTGGGGTACGTGTGGTGAGCCGGCCGCCTAGTGCTGCAATAGTTGCAGCAATTTGCTGACCACTATTGATATTCGCACAACCAAACTCCGCAGCTTGATCAATGAATACCCCAGCCTTGCGCATGTATGCATCATCTAGTCGCTGCGTGTACCGCCGATCTAGCAGCATCGCCCGCCGATTGAGCTTGTCAGCAGCTAGCTGCACTGCCTTATCGAATTGATATAGCTCATGGAATTGCTTGACTACAGGTTGATAGTATTTCCATAGGCGGTAGGTAAGTAACGGGTCTGCCGCCGCATAAGCAATGTACACGGGGTTTGTCAGGTCAATGAGCCCCCACCCCTCAGCAAGCCTAGCCTTGCGCATTCTAGGCTGCCCCTTGCGCTTGCCTGACTTATAGATCGCCCCCGGTATGGGGATTTCAATTTGCTTGAATACCTTCTTAAGCGCCACTTCCCATTTTCCAGCATCACGCGAGATGTGCGCAATCGCTTGCTCTTTGAGACCGTGCCCAATTCCGCCTTCCGACGCTGGACGTGAGTCCGAATAGTGCGCCGGTAGGTAGGTTTCGCCAGCACAAGTGACACCGGTTTCGTAACCAAGAAAAGAATCGATACACCGTATATCGTGGGGTCCATTGTGGCCAATCCAATTCATAGGTTGTTTCATAATCCAACGAATGAGCCCACGATTGGCAGCGGGAATCACATAGCTATGGTTCGCATTACCTACCTGCATTGTGCGCAATTGCCAATTGCCCCGGTAGCAATTGAGTCCTGTTGATTCGGTATCAATGCCTAATGCAGAATGCGCTAGAACAAAATCGCGAATCTCTAGACGATCTTCTAGCGCATTCATGTAGTGAAATGTGATTGGCTCGGTACCAAGGGAATCCTTAATCCTTAGCATGATACCGGCGCCGTATGGTTGTCACATTACCAATCCGATATATGAGATCGGCGCCATGCGTGCGATGGCATTTATAGCTCGGCTGAATTACATAGACCCCAGGCCGTGCGATATGAATTCTGCTAATGGTGCCTAGTGCATTATGCCAATTAACCGCTAACTCCAGTGCTTTAGAGAATGAATAGACTACGGTTTTCTTTCGCGCCCGGCGGAATTTGCTCATGGCAAATGCTTCCATGTTTCTCGGCGCTGAATTTGCCCAATCGTGTATGTGCTTACTTGGTACGTCTGCGCTAATATATGCTGATTTTCTCGGCTGATTCGTATAAGCAGAATTTGCCGATCAGTTAGTTTAGCCCTTGGGTTATGCTCCCCCTGTTGATTCAAATTCATTCCGCCAGACCCCCAATGCTTCCCAATCCTGCTCAAGCAACGGCTGCACTTCCGGATTCCTCAAGCCAAATGAGGGGTGCACCATCGGCCAGATATACATTTCAGGCCCTAGCCGTGACTTGTACGCATGACATTTGCCGGCCGCACGAAGAATAGAAATACTTTGCCTACCGGTTACCACCGTGAGTGCTGTACCCCCGACCGGAATGATTAGCTTAGGTGAACCGATGGCTAGCCATTCTTCGCGTAGCCATGGGCGGGCTGCCTGTACCTCTGCCCATTCAGGCTTACGATTCTTGGGCGGCCGGAATTTGACCACATTGGTTAGCCAACAATTAGGCGGATCGGATACGGCAGCGTAACTTCGCGAGTCCGCCTTTAAGCCTGCAATATCCATTAGCTCTCGCAGCACTTGACCAGCCGGACCAACGAACGGCCGGCGAGTAATAGCCTCAGTTGCGCCCGGTGCCTCGCCAATAATCATGGCGGTAGGGTTATCGCCTTCCCCCGGAACAAACCGACTGGACAGGTCCGCAAATGCGATACAATTTTGTTGCTCTAGGGCCTGTGTTTCTAGCGCGTCCCAATCAATCATTCCGCTTTATCCATTCGAAGAAATAAAGCAAGAACCCTTCTCGTGTGTGCACCGGGCAATCCCAAGCTTGGTCACCCTTCCGCATACGAATGCCCTGGTAGGCGTGATAAACCTCCGGCCACCACCCGTTGACAACTCCCGTAGGTTCATGTATTCCAGTGTCCCGCTTTTCACCGCAGTGGCGGCAACGTCCGCGGCCAATTGCTGTGTCGTCCGGGTGGATTAGCCATTCGCAACGGCACCAATCTTCACTCTTGCTGGTTTCCATTGCTACAACATATTTAGATGCTAGCTCAGGCATATCGACTAGCGGAATAGAAAGGTAATTGTAATCCTTGCCTTCCGTAACTCTTGGGAAGTCCAATGGTTTGATTACGGTTGCTCGGGTGGAGTCTGCAAAGTGCTTAAACACTCGTGCACGCTTACCTAGGGGAAACACAGTTGCCTCTACTCTCTCATTACCTCTGTGCAATTGCTATGTTCGGGCAAACCTTAGGCTCCCACGGCTTACCCCATACGTGTAGTGATACAAAATGCAATTCAGTCAAAATGTTTAGCTGTAGCGGCACAAAAACTGTAATTGGCGCCCAAACCCAACCGCCCGGTAGTTGCTTTTCCATTTACAGTAACCGCCGTGCCGCGTAGAACCCATAAACCTTTTGCACTATCACGCGCCCTTTACCGGAGCTAGCAGCAACCATCTTTCCATTGCCTAGGTAAATTGCTGCGTGACCACGCTGCGGGAAAATGATGTCACCGCGCTTGAGGTTCCGCTTGCTTACCTTCTTACCTTTCTTAAGCATTCCGCCGGTGTAGTGCGGTAGCTTGATTCCGATTTGCTTGAATGATTTCATTACCAGTCCGGAGCAATCCCAGCGATTCGGGCCGCTGGCACCCCACCTGTAGCGGTCACCCTGCTGTGCTAGTGCGTAGTTGATTACTCGATTGATTCGGGCAGTGCGGCTAATCTTGCGTGCCAGCGAGCGACTTACCGCAGCCTGCGCACGTACTTCCTGCACGATCGGCGCTACGGCCGGCAGGGCTACCATTTGTGTTTGTGGTGTGGCTACTTCATTTGCGGTTGCTGTAGTCACGCCCCCCGCGCTTACGGCAATTACGATGGCACAGGCTGTTACTCGCCGGACAATTGTGCTACGTCCGGTCGAGCGCCTATGGCTACGAATGATCGGAGTTTCTTCGCGACCTAAGTAGGCGGACGGAATGTGTAGCTGCGCGTCCTGCTGTTCCCTGTTCATTGCTTGCCTTTCGGTAGGTGTGAGGGCACCGAATAATTTTCGATGCCCCCAGCGATTACCTAGGTATTACGAATTGCCGCCCGAACCGCATCGAACGTGTGCTCTTCCGCGCCGGCCTCATCTGGCAACATTTCTGCCATGGTTGCGAGCCAAGCGGCATAGCGGTACGCCTGTTGCGCAGTGCGGAATGTGGGAGTTTCCACAATGCTCTGCCGAACGAATTTACCGCGTCCTGCAATTGATGTTGAATGGTTCGGCAGATTTTGCCCAAACATGAGGAGGTAGTCATTTGATGTGTTGATGATGTCTGTTACCTGTGACATTGCATAACTAGTGCACGGCCATTGTTCACCGCACCCTGAGCAGACGCCGGAAGGATCTTCCTCATCTTCCATGTGCTCAATTACACGAGCCATCAGAAATCGTCATCCTCAGGTAGGTCATAAACCTCATCCTCAGGTAGTTCGTCGTCATATTCCTCATCATCTTCTGGATCTTCCGCCGCAACGTCATCCGTGAGTGGGCCCATCCATCCGATGTCTTTTCGGGAATTGCCGTCTTTATCCTGACCATCCTTGATCTCGGCCATAATCATTTCATTGCCGGTGTTACCCCACCGACCGATCTTTTTGATATTGCCCTCGGTATCGACAATGGTGCGCTCTTCGAAATCCTTTCCGCTAACACCAATGGCGTCAAGGAAAGGGATATATCGAAAACCGGTTTTATCACTGATTGGCGCAAACGCCATGAGGAAGTAGCCAGCGTACTGGCGTTCATCTGTGCGCCCCTTACGCGGTACCAATTCAAGTCCGATGCGAAGCTGCGGGTTCTTCGCTCGTGTACCTGCAATCGCTTTAAGCACCTTGAGCTTGAATTGATAAACCCCGTTAGTCGGGGTCGGTCCATCATACGGCTTGTACTGCGTGTCCCTATCGAAGTTATCGATGTCACGGGCAGACACACCCCAATTGACTCTCGGCATTATCTCTCCTCTTGCTTTTCCTCTAGCTCACAATCGTCCGGGCAGCAGAAATGAAATGCTCTGTTTGTTCGGGTTACTTCGCACCATGCCCAATAGTGCCCCTGGTTATTGTTCCCATGATGCTTACAGCGAGAGCAGATCATACAGCGGCACGTACCGTCTTGCGTCTGGCTAGGCGGTTGTGGTGAATCGCAAACACTAAACGTGCCGTCACGCAGTGTCTGCCCTAGCGGTTTATTCGGACTCTCCATTGATCAGTGCCTCAATCCGTGGCATGGTCGGCATGTCGATATAAGCACCCAAGCAATCAAATTTGTCGCCCACGATATACCTAACCTCTGTTTCATCTTTCCGCTGGCGGTTATCCGGAGACTCAAACCACAATCGCCGGACAATACGACTTTCATTAGTCTTTCTATTTCGCAGCCTCTTTGCCTCCAAATAGCCGGTAGCGTCCATCAATCCGGAAATAGCATTTGAGGTTTCAGTCACCTTGCCTTGCACACCGGGGAATACCAATAGCTCACCATCATCGGTCAAGTCAGTCCGATAAGCATGAGCGGTAATCAGCAGATTGACAGGCAAGTCAACTAGGCGAGGTATCCAGCTCTTGAGGAAGTTCTGAGTATTAAAGTAGTCCGGCCGATCCGGAAGGTTGCGATGCTGCCTCTTTGACGGATTGATGTCAAACGCCTCTGCCGCATAAGCTAGGCGGAACCTGTCTTGCATAGTGCTAAGGCCATCGATCACCAGCCAATCAAGCAAGTCGCACTTACGCTTCCTAGGTTGCTTGCTGGGGGACTCTAGCCACTCAATGGCTGCCCATGCCTCGGCAGTGTTAGTCAATCTACGAGCCCCCTTGTGTGGCGGCAGACCCTGCTTAGTTCGCCAGCGTACGGCGGACTTAAATCCGGGCTCACACACCAACCAGAATGTTTTCTCGGGTAGTGTGCCGCTGAGGACTGTCTTGCCTGCGTTGGAATCGCCATACACGAGCATGTTGATTGATTCATCCTCACCCTGATCAAGGCGAATCAATTCCTTCTCAAAGTCCGAAAGACTTAGGCGGGTACGCTCAGTTGTTACCAGGGTTGAGCGCTGCCCAGCGGTACTAGTCATTAGGAGAAAGAATGCCGTCGGCAATCATGCGATTTTTACTTTCCGCTTGCGCTTGATAGCGGAATGCCGTTTGTATTGTTGACCTGATTTCCGCTAGGTAGGCATCAAGAATGAGCAACTCCATTTTGGTTAGATTATTCAGATTGCTTTGATGCTGCGCATGGTCCGGATCTAGGTACAGTCTTAGGCTTCCGATTTGTGCAGTGAGCGCTATTTCCATTAGAAATACCTAACAGTGAAGGTGTTTTTTACATCTCGTGTAAGCAACACGCTCGCATCCGATGTATTCTGTGCGAATGAATTAAGCTCCGTCGATTTCGTAATTGTCAGAAGAGGTAGTGTAAGCAATCGTTGCATTGCTTCCGTAAAGCTAGGCATTCTGTGCTGGCAATCGCACCAAGTAGGTCGCTGAGTTTGTCGTCCCTTTGTTTTGTTCCTGCACTTGTGGTGTTTTGCTTTACAGCATTTCTTACAGATCATCCCATTACCCGAGCTAGTCCGAATACTGTCATGCGCCGTGGGATTAGCTTGTGCTCATAGACCGAATGAACCTGTCGGGGCATCCTCCGCCCTGCTAGCTCAAAGTCGGGTGAGGTAGCCTTCCTGAGCCATACCCCGTTGTCGATTACCTGCATGACCACTACAGGCTCAATGCCCGGTAGCAGGGTCCCGACAGGAGGGGTGATGCCGTTCAGCCTTCCGGCAATTACATTAACCATTACTTACTCCCCTATTACATACTCTTCATAAAGTCGGGCTGCATCTAGCGTCTGCATCACCGCGTCGGTCACCGTGTCGTCGTTCTTCAGTGAGAACGCTACCTCCTTGGTCTCGTTGGCGAGCTTCAGGCAGATGGCCCGCCGCTCCATCGGATCATGTATCGGTAGCCCCACAAGCCGGGCTTCCTCGCAGATGGCCTTGCCGATCATGCGGGCTTCGTTTTCGGTCATGTCGGTTCTCCTCATCCAAATTCAAAACTAGAAGGAATATCGGAAGTTTCTTCCTCATATGCGTACGGGTCTTCTCGTGTGTACATATTCCGCTGCATGTTGCGGATATTGCCACCCTGTTCCGCCGTAACGCACATAGTGAAGTATTGGCAGAACTTAGCGCACGAATTATGCGGAGTAATAGGAATGGTGGCGGGATCAATCTCTTTGTTTCGTAGTGTCTGCGCTAAGCCTGTAATCATGATTGCTTCAGTACGCAATCGCCGGAGTGTGATGGCTTTAGCCGCTCGTGGGAGTGTAATCGGGTGCCGTACAAATACAGGGGTAGGTTGCTGCTTACTAACCGATCCGTTTTTGTTCAGGTACTTGCCGGCCGCATCCATCGGTCGCTCATCCGGCAGAGCCTTACGCAAGAAGTTATACATAATACCTTTGAATTGCTGCCCTCGTTTTAGCAATCCTGCTTTCCGTAAAGCCAATTCCGCCATAGCCACATACGGGCGAGCCTGATCATCAATTACTAGATGCTCTAGCCGAATCTGCTTTGCCGTCTTGTGTTCCATAATCCATATGTCGCCTGACGAATCGGCGTATACCAAGTCAGGCTTTAGCTTATGGACTGCAATTAGCGTGCCATCGGAGTTCGTGATCTCGAATTCTAATGGCACTTCCGCCTGAATAGGATGGACGTCGGGGTCTGTCCCGTAGCGTTTATCATAGGCTCCTGCCATGGCGAGCCCAAGGTTACGCATTTCGTCAGCCTGATTGATAACATGCTCAGGTACGCTTTGCAGCCTTGCTACTTCCTCTATCGCATGCAGGGAAATTGCATCGAACCATGCCTCAAGTGCGCGCCCCTCTCGCTTAGGCTGGCTATAGAACCCTGCTAAGGCGGCATGCATCCATGTGCCTAGCTCTAGTGCCCCAAAGGTCTTAGCCTTAGGCTCTAGCCCCATGCGCCAACGCCAGTACCATTTCTTTGGGCAGCGTTTGTAATCGATGCGTTCATGACTCCGGAGTAATGGAAGGCCGTTTACATGAGCAGGCATTCAACCCCCTATGTACTTCAATCGCGCTTGCTGCAACTGATTCCCAATTCGCTACTACATTTAGTGGTTGCCGCCTCCATGGCAGCGGGCGGATAGGTGTGAATTTTGCCCATGCTTCGAATGCAGCTTGTCCGGGAGTCACCATCCGAATGTTTCCCTTTCATACCCTTGCTCTAGCGCATCACGATCGTCAATGTGTTGATTGATTGCAGCCTCAGCGATTTTCTCCCAACCATTAGTAGCAAGTTCGCCTAGTGTGTCCCACGGCATTTCCACACGTGGAATACACAACTCACTCCATTTCTTATATGCTGCCTGTCCGGGCGTCATCATCAGCCTTTCGTGCCTTTCGTGCCTCACTACGTCTATGACAATCAAGTGCTGCATAGGCGATACCTTCCCACCGTGCCCGTGTAGCCTTGCCTAACTGATTCCATGATGGTGCTTTTATATCCTGTGTTCTGTATCGCGCAAATGCTGCCTCCCCCGGTGTCATACTGGTGACCGCCTTGTCTTTACTTTATTGCAGGCTGAGCAAACGCGTCGCTGAACTATGTATCCCCGTTGATTTAGCACTATCAGTTTAGGGTCATCCCACTTACCATATTTATGCCAATGCATTATTCTTCCTCTCAATAGGCAAGGGGCCTACCTCTGGAAAAGTAGGCCCCTCATTATCCACCCGCTTCAAAGGTGGAGCTTAGATCTTAGAACAGGAATTCGTCATCGTCCGCCGCAGGCTTGGCGCGTGTAGCCTTCTTTGCAGGAGCCGCAGCCTTACGGGCAGGGGCAGCCGCGCGGGCACGGGAATTCGCAGCGGCCTTTGCGGGAGCTGCGGGAGCGCGACGCTTTGGGGCTGGCGCCTCTTCCTCCTCTTCGAATTCCTCATCCTCATCAGATTCCGAGTCGTCTTCCTCCTCTTCGAATTCCTCATCCTCGGAGTCTTCGGAATCCTCTTCGAAGTCGTCTTCCTCCTCTTCGAATTCCTCTTCCTCCTCTACCGGCTCAGGGGCAGCCTTGCGCCGCCGACCGGCCGGGTCTGCCGCAGCCTTAGGCTTGGGTCCGCGCTTGGTCTCTCCGGCGCTCTCGCGCCACTCTTCAATGAAATCCGAATCATTGAAGCTAGGGCGTGCCGCTGTAGCGATGCTTACACCCTTAAGGAATGCTGCTCGCTTGCTACTGGCAGTCTCCGGATCGAAACCGACTTCCTGAACGATCCATCGGGCAAAAGCCTTGTGGTACGCGGTTGCCGGCTTTTCAGCGTATTCGGTTACATCCTTCTTACGGGCTACCGGGGCAGCCTTTCGGGGAACAGCCTTAGCAGGCGCCGCAGTGCGCCGGGTGCCAGTAGAGCGACGTACAACCATTACAATTACCTTCCCTCTATGGTGGCTCGAAATATGAGCCGAAGTCGAAACCTAGACCGTGACTGGATTACTGTCAACAGGCGATGTTCTGCCTAGCTAGCAGCCCGCCATGGTGATGCAGATCAGCACTGTATACAGGTGCATGAATAACCCTGTCTGATTATCATGGACCCACTTAGCGGGTTTAGTCCAGTCGCGCATATGAATTCGCTAGGTTTGTATATGCAGCACCTAAGGCAGTTTGCGCGTTGGCGTAGCTAATCAGTGTGTCAATAACGATGGACCTACCTCTATCGGCGTCTATCTGCAATGACTCCCCTATGCGCAACAAATTGCTTCCTGCATTCTTCAATTCTTCATGTGCCACGCAAGTGGCTTGCTGATATTTCAGCCATGGCTCAAGTCCAGAATATTCCGCATATAGCTTACGCCTCGCCTTTCGTCTAGCAGTCTATGCGTGTCCGCACGCATTTCTTTATTTACAATTGCAGTGCCAATATCCACGGTGCCAAGAGAGCGAAGATAATAATACATGCAGTGGCGCGGATTACTAACACGGTGGATTCTGTCCTCTGCCTGTAGCTGCTGATCCGGTATTCGTGTCTCGCTAATGAAGATCATTCGGTCCGCGCTGTCAATCGTGATTGCTATACCACCAGCTTTGACGTTCAGCATCATAATTGAGGGGCCGTCCGCAGTATTGAATCGGTCGATAATCGCTCGCCGATCCTGCGATGGTGTCCGCCCTGTGATAGCGGTACACACTGAGTTGTCCGGTTTGGTTTTGAAATGTCTCTCTAAGCCAGCGGCAAAGGTAGTAAGAATGCCGGTGTAGAAACTGACAATCACTACCTTTGTTAGTGGATTCTTCGGGTAGCCCCATTCTTCTAAGTTCTCCACAATCCAATTGAATTTATTAGAGGGCAGCGTCGGAGTGTATTGATGTTTCTCTTCCATATGCCAACCTTGCCGCCGGCAGTCTTCGCATAGCTCTACTCGCCAATTGCCTACCTTATTGGGTTGCTCGCAGCGTGCGCGTACCATCTTTCGGGTGATGTCTCCATAGCTGCAAGCTAATTGCTTGAGGCGTGTCAGTTCTGCCAGCGCGGTAATCGCTTCTAGCCTGCCGCTCTCTAGCTCCGTAGTGCTGAGCTTTTCCATTTCCTCATATGCACGAGCCTGTTTCCCCTCCATTGGTAGCCATATCCCAATAGGCGAGTCCGCATCGTTCGGGTCAAGGGGTGTCCCGATTTCCACCTTAGGCGGTAGGTCTTTAGCAACCTCCGCTTTGGTACGGCGTAGAGAGATAGCTGACAAAGAATCCCATAGCATTTGCTCTCGCTCTTTACGGAATTCCCCAATCTCGAAACCGGTATAGCCACCCTTGGCCCAATACAATTCAGCCCACCTATGGAAGGCGGAATACTGGACAGGGTCAAGCCAATTGAGCGTGCCCCATAGCTGGTGCGGTTTGGAATCAAATGGGGTGCCGCTCATGGCTATACGAAGGCCGTCATTCCTTAGCCGCAAAAGGTCTAGCCCTCGGCGGCGCTGTGTCGGCACCCCCGTTCGGCGGATCAAACTCTCATGGCTTTCGTCGACAATGAGCGCCCCCCATTCCAACTCGAATAGTCGAGGGTAACGCGGGTCATCCCACTTTTTCGTCTTGCGGGTTTTCATATGACCGCAGTCAAGCTCTGTATCTTGCTTCTGTTTCGCGGGGGTGCGAATTCCGCATGGTGCATTGACAACCACGCGGCGTACTGCCCCGGTTTTCTTATTCCGATATCGTTTCTTTTTCTCCACTACCTGTGTACAGATCAGCCATGACCGCACTAGCACCATTTCCGGGTGCACGATGACCCATGTATGCGGGCCGAACGTCTTGAGCCGTAGATGCCGTTCCCGCTGATAGCGAAACTCAGGCATCACTATGGCTTGGTGTGGTCTGGGCAGCCACCTAGTTATTTCACGCTGCCAGACGCTCTCTGAGGCTGTCTTGGGTGCCACTACCAAATAGGGTCCGGGTACCTCAGCCTCAAGAATCCCGCCCATGGCAATCAGGGTCTTGCCCAGCCCCGGATCATCGGCAATCAAGGTCGCGTGATTGTCCGCGATGAACCGTGCCCCGACACGCTGATACCGCCGGTTGCGCATCGCCTTAGCCAACCGAGGGGCCAGCCGTGACACATGCTCTAGCCGCGCATCTGTCTGTGCGGCAAGCTCAGCCATTTGCTTTCGTGCGCTAGTGACCTGTCGAGCCCACCGTTTCAATTCATTACCGACCACAAGCCGCCGGCCGAATTTGAGCCGTAGCAACTTGCAGGACTCGATACTCAGGGGAATAGTCCAATGCCCGGACACTGATTGATATGCACCGGGAATAGTGGTTTTCAAACCCGGTATAGGTTGAGCTGACCGAACTTCAATGCGCCTACCGCGCTTGTCAATGTTTATGCTCACTCGTGAACCTCAAATATATGGGCGTTCTCTTTCAGCCAATTACGCAATCGTAATCTCGTGTAGTTCTGTCTAGGTGGAGTCGGCTCCCTACCATGGTGCGCATAGCTTGCCATTCGCGTACCACGCTTGGATATGCAGGGCTCGCTAATACCCGCACCACAAGCGGGACAGTTGAATGCTATTGCTTTTCTAATGTCCATACATTCCTACATCCAACAACGCTAGAAACACAAAGACCCCCTGAGGCTCTCGGAAATTCGAGAAACCCTAGGGGGCTCATGCTAAATGATGACAGCACGCATGTGGGCAGTGTGGGCTGACATTCGGGAGTAGCCCTGCGCCGTCCAGTACTGCCAACGTAGGTGGGCCGGAGTCAGAAAGTTGCGCCGCTCTGCCTCATCCCGTTTGTGTCTACGAATGTCCGTGTGGATTCCTTTGTCAGACGCACCCTTACCCTTGTCCTGTACTTCGATCCTGTTCATTTGAGAAAACCCACCCAATCACGAATTGATTAACCAGAAACCAGAGGAGGAGAATCATCAGTGCCAATTAGCCCACCTTCAGAAGTGTCGCCTAATCAACCAAACCAGGATAACGGGAATTGATAGCGCGGCAACAATGATCAGTAGCAAGTCGCGCATCATCCTACCTTCATCAGCATGCTCGTATGGAAAGAGCGGAAGCCTCCCGCATTTCGGTCCACGAACGTGACAATACGTTTGCTGTTGTCCTCATCCCCGTTTCCAACGAAAATGTGTTGCACCGTCACACGGTCCCCCGGAACAACCGCCGTTTCGGTAGAGCTACCGAGTGTGTTCCACCACGTGACCTTCATGCCGGAAATCTTCTGAATCAATTCCCGGTCCGTCAGTTCATCGGGATCGAAATTCAGCTTCCGCCCCGGTAGCATGTTCTCGCTCGGCTTGATGTAGTTCATTGAGTAATCCTGTGCGATCAATTTCCCATTGACCCATTCGATTACCAGAGTCTCAGCATCACGGGAGGCGGTTACCCGAGCGAACGGCCCCTCCGGAGCAACTCCCCCCCTGCCCTCTACCGTCCATCCCACGACAACCAACTGCTCTTTGGCAGCCTTCGCCATGGATAGAGTAGCGCTAAGCTCTGCCGACGCGGCAGGCTTGCTCTGACGGGCCTTCACGGCGGTAACCTGTTCGGCCGGTACACCTTCAACACGAGCTACAGCCTCAGCCACTTGCTCGGGAGTAGCCTGGCCTGCTTTTGCTATTTGAGCCTGCATAGCGCGAATCAACTGAGCACGACTCGTGATCTTGCTAATCGTGCTGAAATGCTCACGAGCGTACGCCTTCAATTCAGCATTAGTCATGGCCTCAAAGCGACCTTGCGCGCCGGCTTGATCGGCAATACTAACAACCGCTGATGCCTCAGCGCGTTTGCGAATTCCTTCCCGTGCGCGCTCTAGTACAGGCTTATCCTTAGCCGGAATTATTTCCGGAATTCCTGCTTCCAAATTCGCTTTGTCACAAAGCGGATTCTTATCTCCACCACAACGAACCGGAGGGCGGCCAGCAGTAGATTCCTTTTCAAAAACTCCGCCGTGGGTCCGGCAGGAATAGCGCTTTATTGCCATTCAGTTTTTCTCCCCTCAAATGCAAATCGTGCACACGCTCCGAATTGAACGGATGAGTAACTCCCTAGCCAGTGTTTGATTAACTGCCCGTCGTATGCATGAGTTCTCGTTAGCCTACCGTGTGCCATACCGGTGCCTCAATTGACCCTTTTATTGGGTGTCTACCAAACCGGTATCCGTTGGCAGAGCTTGCGTATGGATGATGGGATTCGAACCCACGGATTAACGTAACCGCTGGTTACTACTGCCATGCCGATCTAGGCAGTTAATCGCCCCACTTGCCTATGCACTCCTACGTAAACGCAGCTATAAAATCCGATTAAGCGTTGTCGGAACCTCAATCGGATATGCACCCAGCATTCATCCATCCCGCAAATATCATGGTGAGTACACTAGTGGCCTACTATTGCGTGTATGCATGAATCGTCATGCTCTCGCTCGAATCCATAAGAAATGCGTGTCCCTAGCAGGAATCGAACCTGCAACCGACCCTGCTTGTCCACGAACCGGGGACGGTTGGGGCTGCTCTACCATTTGAGCTATAGGGAACCATTAACCACTGGCATCACCCACTAGCCAGCGAGGGAGGCTTTCGGGGCAGAGTAAACCCTGCCGTAGATCCTACTAACCTCCCTCTGGCACCGACACTTTCCGCACGCTCGGTAGCCTAGTGACACGTGCCTTAGCTAGGGTGACCAACACCCTTCCATTGGGAGAGCTAGCAGTCTCGGATTTGAACCGTGTGAGACTCCCTAGAGGATCACGCCTGTTTCCTCGTGGCTCCGTATGCCCGCACCAAACGCGCTGCTAGCTCTCCCTACATAGGATTCTCTCAGGTGGGCTACCCCCTTTCCTGAGCGCGAACCTTGCCCACTTCCTACGTGGGATCACGCTGCTATGCCAGCGCTTGCTACCTCATTAGTTGCTGATCATGGTTCACATCACGGAGCTAGGAATTCCGTAATCCCCCATCAGCCCTAGCACGTCTGCCAGCGTTCATGCGTGTGGTTTTTCATTGGCGACCAACTCAATATTCGCTCAGTCTCCCACATCGGCAGTCCCTAGTAATTGCGTGCGCTAATCAGGATTCGAACCTGAATCCCCTATGGCTAGGGAGGCTCTACCATTGAGCTACTAACACATCGGCATTGTTATTGCCCCGACCCTTAAAGATCGAAAGCCTACGCACAATAGGAACAGAATTTGTACGGGGGTCGTGTGCGCCAACCCTGGCTTTGTTCTGTATTTGTTTTCAATTCTGCAATAACAATGCGTGCAGAGGGCAGGAATCGAACCTGCAACCGACCCCTAACTTCCGAATGTGCAATGCATGCCATCGTCGGAAGGTTTGGGGCAGCTCTCCCAATTGAGCTACCTCTGCCAGAGGGTGGCGGAGTGGAAGTCTCGCCACCCCCCTCTAAACCGGTAAAGTCTAGTCCTTGCTGTGTTTCCCGGTTTCGTGCCTGCCCTTACTTGGCACGTCACCAATCGTACGTTGTCGAGAATTGCGTTCCTGTTCCTTGAATTCGATTTCTTTTGGCATGAGGGCGGGGGTAGTGCTTTCCCCGTCACCCGTCAGTGGCACAGCTTGGTGCCGCGCCACTTAGGCAGCCTTGATCGTGTCGCCAGTGATGGCGCACACGCCGAGCGTCAGTTCGTCAAGCTCCGCCTCAAAGCCATCGAATTGTGAGCGAACCTCTGCGGAAAACTCCCGAAGCGGCTTGTAGTTCGGGGCGTTCTTGTCGTTGAAGTAACCGGCCAGGATGGCGAGACGACCCTTTGCAGCCATTGCATTACCCCCTACATGCCCGGATCGCACGGGCTAACCTAATTCAATTCGAGTCTGATTGACTCACAGGGAATTCATTCATAGGAACATACGGCGCTGCTAGCACGAGCCTGCCACCATGGCTATCTCGGCGCAAAATTGAGGCAGTCCGCCATATGCTCTCATGAATGAATTCCCGAGTGTCCGTCAGAATCTAACCCGTATAACCCGGGTATCGGGATTGCATTTCGAGCCGCTTTCGCAGCTTGAGCAGCGCAAGCAAGGTTTCCGAATTGCTGATCAGGTCCACTAGCCTCCAGTGCCCCTGTGTACTGAGGCGTGGCACAATGACGTAATCCGACATGACCATGTTCCGGGGTGGCGTCCCCCGCTTAATGGCAGGGTGCACGATGGTCCGGTATGTGGTTTTGGCAGCGTCCATTAGAACTGAACCTCCGAGATTGCGGCTTGGACGTCTTTGCTGAGGGTCAGCACGACAGGAGCCTTACGCTCGCTGGGAACCGTGCGAGCTAGCTTGGCCGGAGCTTTACGGACTCGCTTTGCCTGAACACTCAACGGAACCGGATCGACCGGTACTGCCTTTCGCGAGCGACTGGGGCGCTTGACTAGCTGCGCAATCGTCGCGAAACCGATTCCGTCCGACAACTCCGGGAACCGCTGGCAGGGGGTAGCGCCCAATCCGCCGTCGATGGTCAGATTCGCAACCATCTCATTTGGGCTGAGCTTGGTCACATGTACGGCGATATCTCCATACGTGGCAGTACGCCAGAGCATTGGCTTACCAATCAATTCCTGCATTACATTTCCCCTCTCTCACGAGCGACCCTCTCAAAAGTCACTCGAAAGAATGCACAGAGGCTAAATCCAGCGCGACTCAATTTTCAGGCAGGGGCACTATCATGAATTGGCATTCCTGCGTTACTAATATCTACGTCACAGGTTTCTAGCGTCTGTGCACTCATTCCAATAACTTTTATCCGTCACTCACAAGAGTGCACCAAATCAGAGGACTAACCCACCTGATCAGGGTTTGACATAAGGGTGCCGTAATTTGATGCACTCATGTAAATGAACGGGAACCGGCCGGTTATGCGCACCATTAAGCAAGCGAATTGCTGTGTAGTTGCGCGGCTATCCGTGGATATCGCGACCGGTTCCCGTGGAAGGAACTTACTATCCAGTGAATTCAAGCGAGCTAAGCCGCTGTGTAGCACTGGCCGAATGTATTCGTGCCGTACGCCGATCAAGCGTGATACCTATCTAGCCATCAAGCGAGCGAATCGCTGTGTAGGTCTAGGCCACCGTGTTGTCGGTGTTGGCGTAAGCGCTGTGTAGACGCTGCGTCGAATACTATTCGGTAACTAATTGGATCACCGGGGGCACTACACGCCCTAGGTTTCCGGATCTAGGCTTACAGGCTGACTCTGGGTCGCGTGGCCCTGCTAGGCGGGTAATCCGTTCGTCTGAAGTTGTCCAACTTCACAGCGGCAAACGGGAGATTCAATTCCCTCTTCCGAAAACATCGGCAGGCTAACCTAGATTAGCTTTTCGGTTCGCCACCATCATGCGCTTTGAACCTAGATCCCGTTCCCGGTGCCGCTGTGAAGTTGTGCCGTAAACGTAGTCCGCCAGCCGGCGGTTTCGCTACCCCCAACGGTGTGACTTGCGTCACATCCGATTTGTCCGATTACTACTCCACCTCCGGCAAGCCTGCCAAAGAGTTCAGCACGCTCAACACTGCGGCACTCCCCGCGAGGCTCAGTGCCGCTCTCCAGTCCACGGCGTCTAGAGCTTGCGTGACCGGTCCGAGCATCATCGCTGCGGCAAGTGCCTGCGCGAAGGTCTTGAGCGCGCGTACGCCTGCGGCCTGAAACCAATTCTTGGTGTCCATTACATTTTCTCCCTTATCGTGCCAAACCAAATAGATTTCGGATAATTGCCTCAGTTAGAGTCTGACAATCCTTGACTGGCAACTTGCACCATGCCGCGATTCGCTCAGTAGTCTTCGGGCCCCACCATCCATCATCCTTAGCCAATACAATTCGCTGAATTCGAGTGATGGTGTTATAGCCCGTCAGCAGATCATCACGATCCCCCTCCGCGATTAGTGGCACCCGAACAATCATTTCCTGCATAACCGGAGTCTTCTCCGCGGGTGTCCCCTTAATCTTTTTCGCTAGCTTCGATGCCGCCGCACGGCTACCTACGATTTCCCAATGCATTGCGTCCGGGCGAGTTACATAATCCCCGCCCCAGCGCAGCACATCATTCGACTCATCTTCAAGATTATGGCATTCAGCAATCTGTGCCGCTGTCATAACCTTTTTAGTCGGCACACCCATTGGATTGTCCGGAGCATTGAAATCTACGGCGGTTCCGCTGGCATGATTGGAATAGGAATTACTGCCTTCAATCTTTTTGACAAACCACCCCCAACATTCACCGGCCTGCAATGGCTCTACTCGCTTATTGTATTCCGTAGCTAGCCAGCGGAAGATTACCGCGACATTGCCCTTCAGTACACCATTCGGCACCTCAATAGAGCCAATCAAGGGTTCGTCATCCTGCTGTGTGGTGGTAGCTACTGGCCAACCATTTTGAGAATTAGGCATTGTTTCTCCTATGCGGCGATTTGGCGAAGTTCGAATGTAGTGCCAGCCTGTATGGTGGTATTTGTTGCGTCAGTTGTATTTTGTGCCCATTGCAAACTTAATGTGCCGGCTACGGTTACCACCACATTATATGATTCTTCTGTTGCATTGTAGAATGTAGTGCCTGCCGCCGTCCCATATACCGCGTCAGAGCCTGCCGCAGTCGGGCCACACTGCAACGGGGTTACCGCGTTCGGCGCTGCTGTGTTACCTGAGCCCGGACCGAACCGGGCACGTAATGGATTATTCCACGTGCCAGTAGTAATTACCCAGCGAGTTTTAAAATCAGGAGTAGCGGATGTATCAGTGCACCAAAACAAAAGTAGCTTAATGTGCCATGTACCAACACCTAGCGGAATGCTGACCAGTTCAGGATCATTTGATAATGTGTTATTGACACGTGAAAGTGCAGACGCTTTGGTGTAGATATCCGGAACACATAATGCCAAGTTTGTTGCACTGACATCCGTGCCTACCCCCCATGCGGGGTATTTTGCCATTATAGCCTCGCTTTAAGAATTGGGTCAGCCGTAATGTAATCTCCGGCCGTATGCGCGGCGGTATAGCTATCTAATCCTCGCGTTACCGTAAGGGTTTGCGGTTGGCCAACGACATTGGTTGTCTTGGCGAGATCTAGCCCGTCAAAATAGATTAAGGTCCCATTTGCAGGGCTGCCCGCCACTGTCGGACCATAGGTGCACTGGGTGGTTAGTGCCGGCGCTGTAGCGGTATTAGTGACCTTAGTCCATGTATTTGCCTGCACAGTTACCGCACTGGAGCCGCTTGACGAGATAGCACCACCAACTGAATTCTGCCAATTGATGACACAGTTCACGTTGGCACTAGTTATCGATAGGTAAATCCAAAAAGAAATGCGATAACTCTCTCCAGCCACAATCACTGGACGGATTGCATTAGCCGTGCGTAGTGTTGCCTGCGCGGGGGAGCCACTAACCGTAATCAGATATGAATTGGCCCCACCATGAGCTTGTGCTGTTGATTGTGTGCCCGAACCGCCAGCCGCCGTCCAATTGGTAATGCCAGTCTCGAATTGCCCGAGTTCTACCGCAACAGAGCCAATCTCGCTTGCCTCACGAACAGTCATGCGCTCACCAGCAATTTTGATTACCATTGATACTAGTGCAGGATCGATGGTTGCAGCGCCTGTTAGTGTATTAGCCACAATTTGTGTAGCGGAGGATGTGCAGTCGGCATTGAGTTGCGTTTGCACAACACCTGCCACTGTGTCATGCGCTGCCACAAAAAGATACGGTCCGCCGGATACGGAAGTCAGTAGTTCACTATTGCGGTAAGGCCCATAGGGCACCATTGCCCATGTGATATCCCATGTATGGTTTTTCAATTCCTCTGTGATGCCTTTAGCTAGCAAATACAAAGGTGCTGGCGCCATAAATGTAGGTAGCGAAGTAATGGTTATGATGTCGGTAATCAGCGTTTTCTGTGCTAGCAAAGCCAGGGTTGCACTAGCCGTGAACGGACTGCGGTGCATTTCAATTTTAACGGAAGGATACCGCGACTCCGGCCATGTACGTACCAATAGCATTTGCTGTACAAGAGCAGGCAATCTACTATCTAGATAATTATTACAATTAGGGCCATCCGGAACAACATTAATGCCATTCGGAGATTCCTGAATACTCATTGGTCCGAACTCTAAAAATGCTCTAGCAGAACCGCCGTTGTCTCGTGTGAGTGTGATGTCATTCGCCACGTCCGCATTATCTGGTGTTGCCTCAAGTCCGGTAGACAACTGTGCCCACGTAAGTTCTAGGCCAAAGCTATTACACAAAGAAATGCGGGTGCGATACTCCAATGCTGCCTCCTGATCAACCGATTCCGTAATAACGCCACCATCAACCACTGCACACTGATACAGAATATTCATTCCCGTATCGATAGGCTGCGCGCCCATCGCTTCAGTGTCCGCAGCATCGCCGATAAGTATTGGGCGTGCCCCGATTAAGGGTGCCACACGCTCAAATCTATCGCCTGCTAACTCACCGGCAAAGCCCCTAGAAAACTGAGCAAATTCAAGCTCAGGTGCATCATAGAATATGGTATTGAATCCTGTGTTTGAAGTAGTCATCAACTGTGCGAAGCGCACGTCGGCGAGCGCGGCGACGCCTTGCACACCGACACGATCAAACACGCCTGTAGTGCCTGCATATGTGGTCGTCCCGACTGCGGTCTGACTTAAATACAAGTCAGTACCTACCGCAAACCACTCAGAACGAATATCGTCTACATTAGCGCCATTCTGTGTAATTCCTAAGTGGTAACAAATCCAATTTGTAGGCTCGGTGCCCACGCCGTGCAATGTGTTTTTGTTTACAGTTAATGTACCAGCAGAATTGTAGCCATTGAGATCATAAGTAGTAGCTCCGACCACAAAATCCCACCGGCGAATTGTGCCAGAATTACTATAGATACTGAACATTGTTTGATTACTTGCCGGCAAACTTGGAAATTTGAAATACCCTACAAAGCTAGCGTGCCCTGTACTAGTCACAGTTTTGCATATACCACTGAATACTGGCCCTGTACTTCCGCAAACCATTACTCCGGCAGAGCCTGCCAGTGTGGCATCATAACCCGCAAAGGTAATATCATTTATTATGGCAGGCTGCACTCCGTCTGTGCCGCTACTCGCACTAGTAGTGTCTGCGGTTGTGGCATCCTCCCCCGGCCACCACCCGTTAGTTACGTAGGTTTTCATTGCTAGAGTGATAGCAGACTGCAATGGTGTTTCATTCGCGGTGAGTCGGCGAATAATTCCCCCCGCTTCGGCAATAATTTTCACATCGGTACCGCTACCACTGGAGCTTTTATTTGGGCGCATTACCGGTTCGCTAAATTCCCCGTAGAACCGGTAATCAGCGTTTGTTATGTATGCACTATCAGGAATACCAGTCACGGGAGTGACAGTCCATGTATTACTATGATCATCGACGAATGACGTAGTACCTACCGCCTCCGCAGTGAAATCTGGATTGGCAACAACAGAACCGCCAATGCTGCTACATAATTCAAACCCGTAGATTCGACCTATTAGCGGGTAATTACTTGTAATAGGGCTAACAGGGGTGCTGCCGATAGCTGCGCCTGCCGCAGCAAGCTCTATGCCGGCAGTACTGTCGAAAATGCTAGTAGTCCCTGCCGTAACTACAGCGGAACCTAGCTGCGTATACGAGCCACTTAGAGTGGTTGCTGTATAGAATGTAACCGTATTTCCTGCCGCCCCGTTATCTACGTCATGCGTCACACGAATAGCTATGCGTCCGGTATTCGGAAGTCCTGCTGTTGAGATAACGCTCCCGGTGATAGCACTACCATCAACACTCCACCTATACCGCACTAGCCCTTCCGACGATAAATAGAGCAGCCATGATCGCTGATTCCCTGTAGTTGTGTATTTTCCAACGATGTATTGTCCGAACCCTGTGCGCCGTATTCTTGCTATATCAACATCGATACGTATATCAATATCGCCCGTGATGGACAATGCCGCACTGTCGGGAGCCCAACACTCGCCCGATATCGGCGCGGTACGTACTGTCCCACTAAGTAGCTTTCCGGGGGATACTAGTAATAGCGCTGTTGCGGCGCGCGGAACGTACACACGGACCGGAGTGTTACGTGCGAGCTTGCCAAAGTAAGGTGATCTAGGATTTTCATTATTATAGATACCATTCGGATCATCCCATTCCCATCGGCATGTTCCTGCCGGAGTCTCAGATTGTAGACCACCCTGCCCTCTCGAAATACTTACTCCGGGTTCATTCAATATTTTAGTGCGTGAATCATATCGAACTACGTCAGTCCATACATCATCAATTTTCATTTGCACTACTGTGCCGAGTCGATCTTGCGGAAACGCCATTAGATTTTCACCTTCCCCCGACCTAGCGCCACCTGCACTTGCCCGCCACGGCTATGTACGTATAGGCGCATTCCTTCAATAATGGCATCCATTAGCTTATTGCCGTTTGGCGCGAGAGCGAGAGTCCAATCACCACCCCCACCTGAGCCCATCATTTGTTCTGTCTGCCCATGCGGAATAACAGAGCTACCTTGTGGGACCCGAATCAACTCACGCCCACGTTCACCAGCCATAATCAAGCCACCAGCAACTCCACCTTTAGCGAAGTAACCGATGTCCGGAGTATCGATCGAACCACCACCCAGAATGGCAGGCAGACGGAAGCTCAAGTTATTCCATTTTTCGATTACCCAATTCAGCGCATTACGGAAGCCATTCTTTAGGCCATCCCACATATTAGCGAGATTGGCGCCCACTTTGAATGCATTCTTTTGAATCCAATTAAGGAAGTCGGCAACATGGCTGTAAATATACTTTAGTACATCCGAAACTTTATCGGCAACCTTGCCTACAGCGCGCGCTACAGTACCCCATGCGTTTGCCATGTCAAGTTCGTACTTAATTATCCTGCCAACAATAGGCAGGCCAGTTTTGAATAGCCACTTGAGGAAATCAGCAACTGTGTCTACAAACTTTTCTACCTTCTTTTGGTTACTCGGATTGGCTAGCCAATCACTGACCTTATCCAATGCTGAATTGATGGAATCAAAAACACTGTTTGCTGTGTCCTCAGAGGACGGAAAGACAATAGCTATGATCTTTCCGACAATCTCGAAAACCTTTTGGCCGATATCAAAAATCTTTTGCAGCATGTCGGCGGCTTTTTCCATGAATGAATCCAGCTGACCAGTATCATCCGCGCGCTTGATCCATCGATCAAACCACTCAAATATCTTGCGTAGTGTTCCGCTGATCACTAGCAGCACAGGGCTTGCGGCATCTGCAATACGGCCGAAAGCATCAATGAAGGCGGTAACGCTATCACTGATGTCATCGATGACCTTACCAAATGTCTCGCCTACCCCTTCAATATTCTCAATGAATTCTGAATCGCCTAGCGCCTGCATTGTCTTCTTACCGAAGCTATTCAGGTGATCAGCAATATTCCCAAGAATGTCGTCAAGGTGCGGAAGCCATTTATCCGCTAGCTCTGTAACTTCCTTGTCAAAGCCCGCGAGCAGCCTGTCCTGCACTTGCCGCTTGATCTTGTCAAATCGCTTACCGATTTCGATTAGAGCGAGCACTAGCTTTTGCGCATTAGGTGAAAGCTTTTTCATAGCCTCATCAAATGCGTTCACTGCCCCCGTAGCGCCGACAGTCGCAACTGTTTGCTTACGCTTGGCTTCCGTCAGTCGCTCTTGTGCGCGGATCACTTGCTCATGCGCGGCGCTCTCCCGCTCTAGTGCCGCCTGCACGAGGTCGGAGCCTTGTACGCCAGTCTTTGCGGCCTTTTCTTTTTCCTTAGTCAGGTCCCCTAGCTTTTCTTTCTGTGAGGCTAGCTCTGCCTCTGCGCGGGCTAGCGCATTTTTCGCTTCCGCTTTCTCCCAATCAGAGCCTGCCTCTTGTGCCCGACGGTTCTTTTCCTTCGCCTCAACAACCGCCTGCTCTGCCTCACTGACTGAAACTTTTTGCAAGCCCAGCTGAATCGCTAGATCTTCGCGCCGTTCAATTTCTTCCTGAATTGCCTTAGCAACATCCTTAGCAGCATCACGCTCGCGCTCTTTAGCATCGACTACAGCACGGGACGCGTCCCTAATTCGGATAGCCGCTTGGTGTTGCTGCTCTGAGGTATCTACCGCAGCCTTCCCTGCCCCTGCCATTTGCTTGCTATGTGCACTAAGCGCAGTACCAATGCCCCCAAATCCGATTGCCAAAGTAGCAAGAGTCAAACCGAGCCCGGTCAATGCTGTTGCAGCGGCACCTGCAACGCCCGCAACACTCAGCAGCGCCGGGGCTAGCAAGATGAAACCGCCAGCGGCCGCCGGGGTGGCAATAGCTAAGCCCATGGCGGCCTGCATTACCATATTGAGTCCACCACTAGCGGCAGTACCGGCGGCCTCAGCAGCGGCAATCTGGAAACCAGCCTCACTTATACGTTGACCGAATTTAAATACGCTTTCTGCCCCGCCAGCAAAACCTTTCACTGTTTTACCGACAAATGCGTCTAGCACTCCACTAGCTCGACGTGCACTATTGCCAATTCCGTCAGTAGTCCGAGTAACCCCCTCCCCTTGCCGAACAAATCTACCGAGGGAGTCGCGTGCTCTATCAAAGCCTTTTGTAGTTTCATCGGTGGTGCGGCGTGCTGTGTCACCAATCTTTTGCAAGGCGGTATTGATTGGGTCAAGATTTACATCATTATCGTCTTTTACTTCAATGACAATTTCATTAGCCACGCCGCACCTCCTCTTTAATAATCCATTCCCACATTATCAGGCTCGATACTTCGATACCGTTCATCACGACTACCCAGCTGTTCAATTTCTAGTAGATAAAGAATTCTTGCATCTTCTCGCTCTACTTCACTAGGTAGCTTTTTGAATTGCCGGCAAAGGTTAAGAATTAATTCTGCGTATTCAAGCTCGGGTGGCTTGCTGATGGGATTACCATCGGAATCGATGCCTCCGCCAACGGCTTTCCATTGGGAGAGTCTGCGGCCAAAGGGTCTGGCACACTGATTACCCCCTGCCATGCATTAATGATTGCAAGAATTAATGCAGAGTCCTGCTTTAGGAAGTCAGATAGAGGAATAGGTTGATCTTCCTCATCTTCATAATTCCAGTCGATAAGCGCAGTGGTAAGCGGCTCTAGCACCGGGCGTAGTCGCTGCAAGATTGAAATCTTTTCTTCAGTAGTGCCACCCTTAAGCTCTGAAATCTTTTCCAATTCCTCTAGACTCAACCCCCGTACGCGGACTTCTAGCCCATGCCAATTGCTTGTTTCCGGCCACACCAATTTATACGGCTTGCGCTTAAAACCCATTATTTTGCATCCTCCCAGCGTGGGCCTTTACCTACCGGAAAGACTGCATCCATTTTGAAATGCGGAGTTGTTAGTTTATATAGCTTAGCAACTTTGCCTGCAGGAGTGATATCCTCTTTGTCAAAGGGTGTACTGAACTCGAAGTCAACTAGATCTTTCTCAGTAAATGTGAGGACTTGATCCTCTGCCTGTACTGTTACGCTAATCTTTATTTGGTTATCCATGCTCCCTCTCCTCTCTCTCTCTCTGCTAAATACTTACGACCACGTAGGTACGGTTCCATCAGACAGCGAACCGGGGGCAGTCCAAGTAAGCTCAGCCCCAGCGGCACGAGTTAGGTTGTAATCACTGAACAAACACTCATTCGCTAGCGTCTGCCCGGAAATGCTCAGGCTGACAGTGCGAGTGACACTAGTACTCGATACTGTCTTGAGTACCGCGTGGCTCTTGTTTGCCGCGTCATTGAAAACACCATTGAGCGTAATCGAGAAATCTGCAAGGTTCAGCAGTCGCTCAACCGCGCTCTTGTCGACACCCGTAATTTCCTGTACTGCGCGCGGAGTTGAAAACTGAAAGTTGGTAACATCATTACGAATGTCCTGTGCGGCTGCGGCGGCATCATCAACACTCAGTGTCGTGATTGCTAGGCCATTCTCTTTAGCCATTAGCTAACCCCTCTCAATTAGTTCTTTTAGATTGATTTGATTCTCGCCGAACCTATCCATCCATTCGTTACCGTCAATTACAGTCGGTCGCGAATAGCTACGAAAATCCCCGCGCTTTAGGGTACATAGCGACGGTCGCTCGATTTGAATTCTGTGCTCACTAAAGCACTGCTGTTCCGCCGGGAATGTGAATGTAACCGCCGTGCCTATTTGCTTTGCAGTCCAATGCCGTCCGGACTGATCGACAATATAGCGAGCCCGTTTCTGCCCTATTTCTGTGCTCACATCAATGAGGGTCTGCCATCCATGCATATAGGGCCCGCAGTGCAGTTCATTGCAAATGATTGTTTCATCCTCATCAATTTCATCAGCCATAGTGTGTGCTGCAATCCGCTTGAGGATTGCAATACAAGGGGTTGTCACCTCCTGGCATGTCGCTGGCCGACTGTGTGTTTCCCTCGGTCGCACTAGTCCGTAGGTGTCATACACATCAGGCCCTAGGCGTGGCGTGATCCGAAACATTAGAAAGCCACCCCCACACTTTCATTACGATTCATAGTTACTTGAAATACCGCGCTAGAAAATGTGCCGGTAGTGGCTACCCTCACGTATCGTCGGATAGTGGCATTGTTAGCCGTAGCCAGCCTCTGAAAACCGGGGGCCGCCGCGCCCGCTACTGCGGTGAACGCTAGCCCGGTAATGGCTGCAAAGCTCACGTTGTCCGCCGAATCCTGAACGGTTACGGTAACGCTCGTGCCGATCACCGATTGGTATTGCAAATAAGCCTGAGCACCGAATGCACTAGACGCTAGGCCATCGACGCTCGCGCCGTTGGTTGCGGTAGTGTCCGTGCGCTGCCCTGCGGTTATCTGAATTCCCCACTCAAGGCCATACTGATTCGCATTGGAAACCACACTGAATGGTAGCGAACCATCAGCCCCTCGGTTGCCATCATAGTTATTTTGCAGGGCATTACATACAGCGCTAGGGGCACCAAGAATTGTGCTACGCAAATAGGTGACAAGCGTATCTGTACGCGGGAGTGTCTTTAGGATTGCGTGCGCTCGATCGGTTGCGTCATTGAAGTAGGCGGTAAAGTCAATCCCACCATCCCTATTCAGTGCCCATCGTTCCGTGGCACTCTTATCAATTCCAGTATTCTCACCTAACGCAGGTCCGCCTGATATGCGATTGACTGCACTGATATCATTGGGAATGTAATAACCGCCGATAATGAAACCGTCACCTAGACCATTCTGCTTAGCCACTTTATCCTCCTAACTAACTTGCGGCCATACGTCATTGACAATGCACGGGATGGTTAGATCCATAATCCGGAATAGTGATCCATCATCCGACTCCACATATCCGGCTACCGCAGCGAGGGCAGTGCCGAATTGCCCAAGTAGGTCGACGTTCCTAATGATTCCCCCGAAATCAAAATCATCATGGTAACGTCGCATGAGGTTCGATACTGCTTTCACTACTTGAGGATCAATTATGTCTTGCGGGTATTGATTCAGGCTAGTGAATATGCGAAGCATGAAAATTACTTGCGCACTAGTTACAGCGAGCCCACTAGCAAGCGCTACCGGATTGACTGCCTGAACCCAGATAGCCGCAGTTAGCCGTGAGCCAGGCTGGCGCATTACCTCATGCGTATTGACCTTTGTGAAGTACCCGGAAGCCTTAGCGTCACTAACCACCGCATCAAGAATTTGATCTAGCCATTCTTCGGTTGGAGTAGTCATCTATTCATATCCTTGATATAGCGGTCAACGCTGCGGCGGGTAACCTGCAATGAGTCCTTATCTAGCCGTGCGCGGACTATTGCAAATGTTTGATAGCCTTTAAATCGTGTTCTTCGGTTTCTAGGTGACGTCCCCTCTAGCCAATCACCATAGATTATGTTCTGATCCCATACCATTGTCGTAGTATGGCGTCTGTCGGTTATTACATGAGCTGCATAGTTACCCGTCCATTGCCGAACTACCCTGCGCAATTGCTGCCTAATTCGTCGCACGGCTGAATCTGCCATATCGCTGTTGACATTGGCTATCAATCGTCGACGTAATGCACTGCTTTCTGCTGCGTTGAATATCACGCCCCGTTGCTTTACGCTTATTCTGATTCCAAATGATGGCATTAGATTGCCGCCTTGCGGGACTTCCTAGCGTGTGCGCGCCAACACTGCTCTCTAAGGTCCGGAAGACCCTGCCCAATAGGTTCTTTCTGTGCCGGCCGGGATTGACGGAAACCACCAAATGAAGGTGCGGCAGAACTTACAGAACTTGTATATCCACCTGCATTCTGAGAAAGCATGACAACGGTTTCTGCGATGCAAAGCTCATTGACCAGGGATGGGTATTCGTGCACGTACACACTCAGCGCATCGGCGTGGCTTGTGGCGGTAGAGCCCAGCGCCCCTCGAACCCCTGTGAATGTGCGCAGGCCATAAATCGGCGTAGTGCTTACATGACTAGCTAGAGCGCTACCATCAAATGCGCGATCAACAATTAGATTGTTGCCGGCAATATCGTTAATTTTCACACGCTCGGCATCAATAAGAATCGTCTCACCTGTAGCGAACGCGGTACCGTCAGTAACTCCAATTGATTTAGTGGACTGCACGGCGTCCACCGTACCGGTCAGCGTGTTCCCACTGATCACACTCATGCGCCGATTGGTCAATAGGATTCTCTCTGTGCCCATGAGTACTAGAGAACCTATTCCCAGGGGATAGTAACCACTAACAGGGTTGATAACCATTGTGGTTATGCTAGAGTTGATGCCACCGCTTAGCACTCCACCTGAGAGTGTGGTATCCGTATCCTTGTCACCGCTGAACAATCCCGCAATGCTAATGGATTGCTGGAATGTGGTTCCGCTTGTAAAAGCGGAATTGGTAGCCAAATCTACTTGCAGCATCGAATACGGTGGTTCGGCTTTGTCATCCCCTCTACGGAGAATCACGTCAGAGGTAATGTTTACTCCCCCCGAAAGGGCCGCACTAACTGAAATCATTTCATTATCGCCTAGGTCGATCTCCCACGTTGGCGAATAACTATACGTAGGCCAATCCAGCAAGATTGTTCGCTGTTCCGGGTAGAACCGGCGATGCGTCAAGTTTTCGATAGAGCGAGTAGCCGCACCTAGCTTTGCAAGAATTCTATCTTTCGCATAAGCAGTGTGCGCAATTTCCAATGAATCTGTTACTTGCTCGACTGTTGCATATGGCGGTTGCATGTTCACCCCCTACAAATATTTCAGTAGCGAAATACTGAATGCTCCGAGTGCGATCAACACACTTACAGCAGGTAGCGGCCATTTAGTTCTTTCCAAATTACGAATTCGACTTTCATGGTCGCCAATATCATTTCGGTCATCGGCACGCTGCTCTATAAGAACATCGACTCTGCCGGTGAGTCGCACTACCGCGTCATAAATCTCGCGCATTGTGATGTGCACAATCATCGGATCCGACATAGCCTGCCTCATTATGTAGTTAAGGGAGGGAACCTACCTTCAATAGATTCCCTCCTTGCTAACCAAACCAGTTACTCAAAAAATTCGTCATCCTCGGTCGTGTTTACTGAGGTAACGCGCGACTTGGCGCTTCGTGCTCTAGCGGATGGCTTGGCTAGCCTGCTCTGGCCACCTGTAGCCATCAAATGGGCATCGGAGTCCATTTCCCTCTCCGGTTGAGCGGAGGGGTTCTCCGTCGAATGGGCAGGCTGCAGGAGGTTGTGACTCTCGCTGGCGTTTCCCGATTTCTCGCTCTCTGAGGACTGAGAGGAGTCCATACCAACTGATGGCTCTACCTCCTGCCTGTCCACGAAACCGATTTCAGCACGCTTGATGCGCACCGGTAGATCAGGGTCTGCCAATTCCTCTGGCGTGTGTGACATTCCGCCGTAGCGTGTTCCTTTAGCCATGGTTAGACCGACTCTACGGACACAGTAAGGTTGGTGTAATTGGCGTCAGCATGCCCATGCGCCTTCACAAGCACACCCGAAGGATTGCTATTCGGAAGGTGCCGAACTAGCACATCGCGAATTTCGGAGCCTAGCGCATCCTGAATTACCAAGTCGCGTAGCTCTGCCGCGACCTGATCAGCCTTACCAATTTTAGAAAAAGAAAAACTCATGGCTACCCCTATGCGTTCAGCTGAGCAAGTAGCGTCGGCTCACGCTGCACTAGCAGGCCCGTAAGAATGTAAAGGCCCGAAACCAGCTGTGCATTCGCCACCGTTGCAGCGATGTTGCAGCTAATCCATTCATAACCTGCACTTAGCTGCGCCGCCGTGAATTGTAGAACCGCGAGAGTCTCTTCCTCTGCGGTAGTCAATCCCATGTTAGCGCTGGCCGATGCTGTCTGTGCCACACGAGCCCACGTCTCATCCCCATCTAGCGTGGTCTCAGTCTTCTTATAGAATTCCGTGATCACCACTAGGTCAGCACTGTTACCCGAGGTGGCCGCATCGTGCTCCCGTACGGTCACAACAGGGTCGGCCCCGGCTGTACCCGCACCCTTGTAGAGCACGAATGCAATGTTCGTTGCGTTCCGCATATGCACTCGGTGACCCGTTGCAGCATCGGAAGTATTGAAATCAACCGGAGTGAAGGCCGAACCGATGTCGAAAATGTAGCCGAGACCGTTACCACTAGGCATATCAATTGTTCCTTTCTGGAATTAGTTAGCAAGTGCTACGAACGGGCTAAGCGTGTTAGTGCTGTTGTTCTGCGGAGTGATGGCATTCTGTAGCCAAGGGCGGCCGTCAAGGCGCTCGATAACTCGGAAGGCGGTAACGTCAGACGAGAAACGGAATTCCTCGGACTGGCGAGCACTCATGGCCTGTCGGTCGCCTAGCAGATAGAAACCAAAGTCAACGAAATTGATATCGCCCTGAGTACCGAGTGCGCGAGCCTTTTCCGATACGACAATCGGAGCACCTAGCATCGACATAGGCATGTTGCTTGCGCCGCTGGCGAACTGTCCGCCACCCATCCATACGGGACCCGAACCGGAGCTAAGTTCCATGGTGAGTAGCTGCGGGAGCACGTCCGGCGAGACAACCCATACAGCGCGGCCTAGCGACTGAGGCAGCATCCGGCAATACATATTGACAATGTCAGCCCATGCAACCGTGTCAGTAGACGAACCTGCACGGTCTACCGCAACCGTGGCCGGAGCATTGATGAAACCAAGGGGCTCGCCAACGCCACCACCAATGAAGAATGCGACATCCTCAAACCAAGCGATAGCCTCAGGGAAAATGTCATTGATGAACGCGGCCATTGAGGGCCGGGCATCCTGAATCAATTCATTCGGAACCTCAGTGTAAAGGCAGAGCTTGTTAGCCCGCAGCTCAACACGTCCGAAGCGAGGCTGACTTTCGGTAAGGGTCGCGCCTTCTTCTGTCCAGTAACCCGTGATACCACCGAATACCGAACTGACATTCGACGTCGCGTCTACCGTCGGGAACGGCACCGTGAGGCTATCCATCGGGATAATCCGCGCACGGGACCGAACAACCGCGCTATCAAGCGCTACACGCAGTAGCTCTGCCCGCAAGATCTCCGGAATGAGGAATCCACCGTCGGAAGGCTTGACCGACGAAAGGTCATTCTTGAGGCTGCCTAGCTTGGTGCTAAGGCCGGCATCCTTGTGCGAGTGATTAGAAATCGCGTGAAGAAAGTCCGACGCGTCGGCAAACATGCCGTCATGCTTCGCACCAAGGGCATTCTTGTTATAAAGCGTATTGGGCTTGATTCGCGCCCGAGCGTTGGGGTTGTCAAGGTTCAGTCGCTGGGAAATGCCTTCTGTGCTGCCCTGCTGTTCCCGCAACCAATTGATCATGAATTGTTCGGTCTGCTCTGCTACCTGACCAGTAATACCCGAATCTGCTTTGAGCCGGGCATTGATTGAATTCTCTGTGAACTGAACGAACTTCTCAGGGTCTGCAATCAGGTCCCGCATGATGGCAGGAGTGGTAAGCATTTCCCGTAGTTCAGCAGAATTCGTTGGAATGGTTAGTTCACGTGCCATTGCATTACCTCCGTAGTTTCGCCATAGCGGCGGTAAAGCGGTCGATTTCCTCATCCGAAAGCACTGTATTAGCTGCATTCTTCAGAGGCTGCGGAATAACAGAATCTGAATTCGAATTCTGCATTTCGATTATGGGTGCCGGGGCCTTGTTACGGCCTAGGTATTTGTAGCCACGATTACTGAGCCGGTGCGTGCGATTCATCAATACCGCAAGTGCGGCATCGTAGTCCGCAGCATTGGTCAGTGCCGACTCAAGATCGTCAGGCTCTTGTGATTCATCCATTACTGGCTTGCTCTTGCCAGCATAAATGGAATCGGCTAGGCCGACATTGACCGCTTCCTCAGCGAACATCCATGTCTCAGCCTGCATCCGAGTGCGCCAATCTGCGGCATCACCTCCACCTTTCTTAGCGTAAAGCGTCGCTACATTCTCACTCTGAGCTTCTAGCCACTCGTGCAGTTCAAGCATTTCACGGGGGTTTACCGTGCAGGTGATCATGGCGTCATGAATCATCATTTGCGAACCATCCATCATTTCGCAAACATCGCCGGCAACCGCGATAATGCTTGCGGCACTTGCCGCCATTCCGTCTACCCGTGTAATCACATGTGACGGGTGCTGGGCTAGCGCGCTGCCAATCGCAATCCCATCAACCAATAGGCCACCCGGTGAATTGATTCTTACCACGATTTCTGGCGTATTGATATCATTCAGGTCCTGCACAAACCGACTAGCGCTAACACCCATTGATCCACCGATTTCATCGTAAATGAATACGTCGGTAGATGCAGCTTCGGCAGTCTGATTGCGAATCGAGTACCAATCGAGCTTGAGTGTCCGAATATCGTTCGCTAGTTGCGGGTTGGCATTTGCAATTCGCTCTAGTAGACGTACCTTCTGTAGATTGATAGCTCGCAAGCCGGGCTGACTAAGTGCATTGATCATTTGTTTTCCCTCCCTCCACTACGCGGAATATTCTTACCTTCGCCACCAATGTCATCAGCGGAATCCATAGGCTCCGCCGCAGGAATACCAATCCAGCGCATTTCCGGCAAGCCGCAAGCCGCAGCAACGTCCGATGGATCATACCCACTCAGTACACCATTTCGTGCACTAACCCATTGGCTATTACGTTCACGGTCTAGCGCTTCATGGTTGACCGGTGTCGGGTCATTATAATCCAATTCAAGCGCTTTACCATTTGCGAATTGCGGCAGTAGGAAGGTATTGATTTCATCCTTCCACATGCTCAGTCGGGGGATTGTCTGCCCTTCCGACATGATCTCTTTTGCAGCCTCAGCGTTAGCACGATTGACATCATCGACCGTACCTAGCATTGGCTTAGGGAATGCAAAAGCCTCCCGAATAAGCTCACGCGGGAGGTTCCTCAATTCAACGAATTGCATATCGCTCATACTGAATGCTGTGTCTTGCCACTCGGCATTCTCAAGAACTGCAACCCTGTGCGCATTTGCTACACCTTGATGTTGCTGCCTCCAACGATTTACAAATTCATTGAATTCTTTATCATCCATTCGGTAATCGACTTTGATAATGCCACCTGGCTTGGCACCATTGACAAAGAAATTACGATTCCATTCTGCCGAATACCGAGCGGCATCAATGTCATTGAGTACTGTCTGTACCGGCCCCATACCCCTGTATGGATCTTTAGGGTTTGGGTATTTCAAATGAATTACCTGATCAATGGTAAGTGGAACTTCCTCACCGTCCGGGCCGCAATAGATATAACCGGTCAGGTATTTCTTAGGGTGGCGTACCGGCTCGATTCGATCAGGTCTTACAGGCCACATTTCCAGCACGATATTGCCGACCTTTTGGAGCACAATTACACCTTCGCCTACTAGGTCTAGGTGTTGCTGCACTGTCGCCAGTAATCGGCGCCTTGTGTAGAAATCATTCGGCCGATTCCATACGTCCAAAAAGCCGTGCTCTAGAACCTCTTCGCGCCGGTCTTTGTCTCGCACAGCACCTTTGCGATACAAGTGCCACTCCGTCGACGCAACCGCATTCATAGTCTGCGTGACAATGGCGAACAGGGTACCTACTGAGCCATACGCCTCATAGGCTCGCTCTCCGACCGTTTCCTCTTGCTGCCCAAACAACCCACCGAATGCGCCTCTAGAGCTTGTGTATGGTACCGGTGAATTGTTCATCGGTCGGCGAATCGTATTCACCAATGTCGAAACGAGATCTCTCATGCATTACCGCCCTGTCCTCATGTCCGGCGCCCTGCGTACCTCCATCGGTTCAGCCGTTGGCGTTTCCCGTGTGATCAGCCACGAAAACACAAAGCACGAAATACCGGCAACGATCAAGCCTGCCTGCATATTGAAGCTGAAACCAGCCCACGTCAAGAAAAGAAATCCAGCGAGTTGAGTTACTAGCCGAATGGTTGCATTCAGTACTGCTAGCGCGCGATTACCTTCCTTTGTCTCTCGCTTAGTTCGGCTAACTGCTGAGCGAGCTACCTTCATTGCGAGAAAGCCAGTAAGGGTTTGCGGTAGTGGCATATCAACCATTGTCTATTCCTTCTCTCTCTGCTTATGAGTTGACGAGGGTAGCACGCGCTTTGCCCTTGAAATCCTTAAACATAGTCAGGTATCGCGTTCCATCCATACCGTGATCATCTAGCTTTACAGGCTCGTCTTGAATGCGTCCGTCCGGGCTCTTATGCCATACGTAACCCGCATACTCTTGCTCTGTACAGGTGGGTAGCAAATGGTCTACCAGCCATTGATCCTTCTCGACTAGCGCATCGACCATCACATAAAGACGCGGCATTCCGTCTCCCGCCGGCATCAATCGCTTCTTTACGGCGTCGATACCTTCGTAAACATTCTTGATAGCCGCCTGAGTTCCTAGCCCTGTAGCTTTCTCAAAGGTCCGCCGGCCTTCCGCATCATGATCACAAATGACCGCACTGGGCTTTGGCTCAATCCATACAATGTCAGTCCATTCGCGCTCTACCTTATTGAAATGGTCATACCATTTAGTTACTACTTCCTTTGTAACGATTGACATAATCTGGCTAGCGTGTTCATCTACAATTCTTTGCGTATGGTAAATCTCTCGGTACAAATACAGCTCACCATCCGGGCCTTCCGCAAAGCATTGCAACACGAACGGGTGTGCAAACCCAAAGTCAATTACCCAATAGCGCGGCCAATCCTTCGGTAGTGGGAGGCGGTTACCGGCCTCATCATAATCCCATTGCAATACATGTACTGCCGGGTCGAATTCTTCATACACAATTCCCTCTGCACTAACCCACAAGCCTAGCCGTAGTCGCTTATAGCGAACCCCAGTCAGTGCGTCCAGAATGGCAATGTATTTGGCTCCACGCTCGGTAACCTCATATGTTCCATCAGGCAGCAAATTGAATAGCCGAGGGTTATCCTCATGGCGCGATTCAATTAGCTTCGATAGTCCCTCATTGCACCGGAGCTTAAGCCAGTGCTTGTCTCCCGCTGGGTTGCAGTCCATAATCAATTGCTGGAATGAAATATTCCAGTTACGCAATCGCGTCTTGATCATTTCAAGGTCATCTAGCGTGATCTCTGTTGCTTCCTGCACATACACAATGTCGTATTCACTCGACATGATTCGTGTCGGCTTATCCAGTCCGCCGATCGTTACGGTAGAACCATTACTGAATCGATACTGTGCAGGCTCTTCACTAGAGCCACCATAATAAACAACCTTGCCCGTAGCCAGTGCTTCTTTGATTACGTAGTTTCGCCACGTGACAAGTGCTGTAGAACCGAGCGAGGCTAGTGTTTTACGCAGGATCATCCCTCGGGTATTCGGCGTGATCATGCAGATTGCGAATAGCTTCTCTAGGCAGGCGCGACTCTTGCCGGTACCCGCCGGACCGCTGATCAATACTTCCTCTAGCTGTGTATCAAATACTTCTTTACAGCCACCTCTCGGTGCGTAAATATGCTCATGGACTTTCCCTGTTTGCTTGACTTTCCGCTTGAGTGTATTAACCATTATTGCAGATTCCCCATATCGATTCCCTGAATGTCAATACTTAGGCTATCTCCCGTGCTGCCCTCTCCGCTTCCTCTATGCAGCAATTGCCCTAATTCATTCGCTGCTAGCATGAGGTACGATCGGAATTCGCGCACCACAATTGCCTGTTCCGCCGTGCTCATAGTGCCATCGATAATTGACTTATAGGTCTCGTCGGCAACCGCTTGTAGTCGCTTGAGGCGTTCGAATTTATTCGTGATCCATAGGTCCTCTAGTTGGTTAGGGTCGAGTGTTGCCGGCTCAGTAGGGGGCCCAGGATCGGTGAGCCTATGATGCTCTGCCTCAATGGCAGCCTTGTTCTCAGCCACAAATTCCCGCAGCGTAGGCACGTCTAGACCATGCCATATAGCTATCTGGCTAGCTGTGTACCTACGGGAGGCTATGTCATTGATTAGGTCGCGTCTTTGTGCAGGGTTCAATCTCTCCATAGCTGGGCATTGTACAGATCATTCTCAGTTGCGGTTGAAACGTTTCAAAAACAATATGATCCCCAATTAGCTTGACAAGCGTGCGCGTAAGGCGATGCAAGATTTCAAGGAAATGCAGGAACTAGCTAGATTCACGCTGGCGGAAGAGCAATTTCGAATCGCCATAGAGCAGGCTATGCCCAAATTCGGATACTGCCTAGGACACCACCGAAGGCTTTTTCTCCCGCTGGGTCGTAGTGCCCTTCACGGCCTTTTTCCCGGCCGGGGTCGCCCAACCTCACCTAATCGACGTTCTGACGCGCCAGGGGAGTTTACAGGGCCT
>Ga0184639_10000041_pt1 | contig 41978 bp, 28 predicted proteins | sample PLM31_170_b2_FD_133155 | JGI IMG/M metagenome (GOLD analysis project Ga0184639, IMG submission 133155) | Groundwater sediment microbial communities from an aquifer in East River, Colorado, USA - PLM3-1_170_b2 | ecosystem: Environmental > Terrestrial > Soil > Riparian zone | place: USA: East...
ACCACCCCTACTAACCCCACCCTAACCCTCCCCTACGAGGGGAGGGAACAAAACTCCCTCTCCTGTCCCTACGGGATAGTGTAAACCTATAGGAGAGGGCAGGGGTGAGGTCGTAGAAGAAAGCGCTTGACAATTTTAAGGTTTCTTTCTATATTTTCTTCGTCTTCGTAAAAAATAAAAATAAAATTTCAGGGAGGTGGAGTATGCCAAAAGTTAAAATTTTTGTTTTTCTGCAGTTTATTTTCTTTTCGGCTGTGCCGGTTTTGGCGCAGGTGGATACGGCTTGGGTCAGAAGATACAACGGACCAGGATACGCCGATGATATTGCAAATGCCGTAGCAGTAGACGATTCTGGCAATATGTATGTGACAGGGAGAAGCCCCGGGATATCTGGTGACTACGCCACCATCAAGTATTATGCTAATGGAGATACGGCCTGGGTCAGAAGATACAATGGGCCAGCAAACGGTTTTGATGTTGCAACTGCCGTGGCGGTAGATGATTCTGGCAATGTGTATGTGACGGGGACCAGTAGTGCCACTGGGACATATTATGACTATGCCACACTCAAGTACAAACCCAATGGGAATACGGCCTGGGTCAAAAGATACAACGGACCAGGATACGGCGATGATATTGCAAATGCCGTAGCAGTAGACGATTCTGGCAATGTGTATGTGACAGGGCAAAGTGTTGGTAGTGGAACATTTTCTGACTATGCCACCCTCAAGTATTCTCCTAATGGTGATAGTACCTGGGTCAGAAGATACAACGGACCAGCAAACGGTTTTGATAATGCAACTGCTTTAGCGGTAGACGATTCTGCCAATGTGTATGTGACAGGACTCAGTCAAGGTGACTATGCCACCCTCAAGTATTCTCCTAATGGGGATACGGTCTGGGTCAGACGCTACAACGGACCAGCAAACGGTCTTGATAATGCGAAGGCCGTAGCAGTAGACGATTCTGGCAATGTGTATGTGACAGGTGGAAGTGAGGGTAGCGGAACATTTTCTGACTACGCTACCCTCAAGTATTCTCCTAACGGGGATACGGGCTGGGTCAGAAGATACAACGGACCAGGAAACAGTAGTGATAATGCATATGCCTTGGCGGTAGATGATTCTGGCAATGTGTGCGTAACAGGGGTAAGTGTTGGTAGTGGAACACTTGGAGACTATGCCACCCTCAAGTATTCTCCTAATGGGGATACGGCCTGGGTCAGAAGATATAACGGACCAGGAAACGGTTTTGATAATGCAACTGCTTTAGCCGTAGACGATTCTGCCAATGTGTATGTTACAGGGAAAAGTTCCGGGACATCTGACGACTATGCCACCCTCAAGTATTCTCCCAATGGGAATACGGCCTGGGTCAGAAGATACAATGGACCAGGAAACGGTTTTGATGCTGCATCTGCCATAGCAGTCGATGACTCTGGCAATGTGTGTGTAACAGGGGTAAGTGTTGGTAGTGGAACACTTGGTGATTATGTCACTATCACGTATGTTCAGTTTGCCTGTGTTGACACAGCCGGAGATGCCAATGGCGATGGTAGCGTCACTCTCCCAGATATAATTTATTTGGTCAATCGAGTATTTAAAGGCGGTTCACCTACCTCACCTGTATGTAGAGGTGATGCCAACGCCGATGGTGTAGTTACTCTGCCGGATATAATTTATTTAGTCAATCGAGTGTTTAAAGGCGGTCCAGCTCCTCTAAAATCTAAAGAGTGCTGTTTGTAGAAAAGTAAATTCTCTTTTCGTAGCGGTGGGATTATTCTCACCGCTTTTTGGTTACGCCTACGGCATCCCGAGAGAAACGAGGGACACCATGGCAGTAGCCATTTTATTTTGGGCAGAAATATACGAGCTGATGCTGTAGCGGTGTGACTTGTCGCACTTTTTACCCAGCCCTACCCGCCTTAATTGTGTAGATCACGGCCTCCTGACTGTGACTAACCCCTCCCTAACCCTCCCCTAAAAGGAGAGGGAAGGCTGACCCCTCCCCTTATAGGAGAGGGTGAGGGTGAGGTCAGTCTATGGATGTAACTCGGAATCACGAAAACACGAAAATTCTCGGATTTTTACTCATAACATTTTTCTTTCGTGATTTTTCTTTTCTTCGTGCCTTCGTGCTTCAAAACCTCTCAAACTGCGGCACCAGCACCGCCGGCTTCTCCTGACTTTCTCTAACCAACCACAAAGCCAAACCCAGAGCCATCACCCCATCCAACGACTCATTGGTCTCCCAGGAAAGCTCTCTTAATTCATCCTGCAAAGACCAGACTTCTCCGGATAAGCTACCTTGCTGAATATAAGGATAAGCAATCAGATTTTTCAGATGCATTAACTCTAAATTGGAGATTAAATCAAATTTACTCTTCTGGCTAAAATGAAAAGCCACCGGTTTAATATCTTCTAACTCCGACAAAATCACATCTCCTAAACCGGTAGCATCCAGAATCACCAAACCCGGAAACTCTCGTTTCTTCTTCCGAATAATCTCATAGGTAATTTTCCAGTCCTGCTGAAATCTTTCATAAGAAACAACCTGATAGGGTCGAACTGAAATATCTAAGGTAATTCCTACCGAGAAACTCTGCTTTCTTCCCAAATCCCAGCCGGTGACGTAAGTATGTCCGGGAATTGAAGGAGACAAACCAACCGCGTTGGACATTGCCAAAATAATCTCTTCTTCTTTAATCAGTTGATTCTCTTCTTCCACAAACTGCCCCAGAATATTTTGATTGATTTTGGATTGAGACAAATTTTTCATTTTCTGCTCCACATATTCTTTGGATATAAAATTATTCTGCAGACAGGAGCCGTTCTGCACATAACCCCATTTAGGATTTTGTTTCAGTTTCAGACATTTTTGGTAAAACCAATTTTTTCCTTTGGGAGTGGAAGTATAATCTAGAATCCCTTCCCGGTCTGCCAGCCGCATCATCAAGACCTGCTCAATCACATACTCTGGATTGGTCTCATACGCCACCTCATCAAAATTCACAAAATCAAAATCATGCCCTAAAAGGTACTCGCCTGAATTCTGAGTCGAGCGCACCCAGAAGACCGAACCGTTGCCGAAAACAATATGCGGAAACGGAGTGAATAAAACATCTTTGACCAGCGCCTGGATATATTTATTGCGATTTAGCAAACCCAACAGATGATAAAAAACAATTTGGGCTTGGTCTAAAGTGATGGAAACATTGACCGCTGAATATTTACCTTCATATTTGATTTTTCTGATTTTGAACAAACATCTATGCAAAAATTTTATGGCCTGTATAAAAGATTTTCCCCAGCGGTTGCCGGTATGCAGAGCATTTTCCATTTTATTGGAATTTTTAAGCCACAGGCTCTGTCCTTGATGAGGTTGAACCTCTAAAAACTCCTGGGCAAAATAAACCGGGTTAATGATGGCTTTTCTCCAGGAATCTTTGGTAAATTTCATTTTTTTAGTATTAAAATCTGCTTGATCCGTTAAATCTGCTGTGAACTTTCCTAACTATTTCCCAGTGGCAGAAGCCACTGGGCTACCCGTCCTTTTGTGAATTTCATATTTAATATTTTCTCCTCCCCTGTAGGGGAGGGTTGGGCGGGGTCAGTCATTGCCCGTGGTGCAGGGACCACGGGCTACCCCGATAAGAGAGGGTAGCTCTGGGTCCCTGTACCCAGAGCATTTTTTTAAACATTTTCCATTTCCCTTTTGGCTTCTTCAAATTCAATATACCCGGCATCCTGTTTAGCCCGAATATTTTCTAAAGCCATCTTTTCTGCCTGCAGCTGTTCCAATTTTCCGAAAGCCAGAGCATTATCAAATTCATGCTCGGTTTCCAAATCCAAGCCGTGCAAAGATAGCTCAATATTTCTGACCCACTCCATAAAACTTTTAGCCGCCCTTTGAATCGAAATCACATTTCTGAAAATGAGCTCCAATTTAAAACCAGCCCAGGATCGGCTCAGCCCGTAAGAATAACCTAACATAAACGGGTCCAGATGCACACCAGCCGCAATATCTTCAATCATGGCTTTATGGTTGATATACCAGGCCGAAGAGGCCGCCTGGCGTGATTCCGGACCCACGTAATTAATTTCCACGTCATTCCAGGTAATCGGATTATCATCCGGGCCAAACTTCCTCATCATCTCCACAGTTTTTTCAAAATAATTATTGGCTCTGGAAATGTAGGCTTCGTCTGATTCTAAGTTTGACCTTTCCGGCGGTTTAATTTTCACATGCAGACGATGGTAGCCGGCGTTGTGCATGGTTTTCTGCATATCGGAAACCAACTGCTGCTCAACTTTGGAAGCAAAGGGAACCGAGGATAATAAAGATTTACCGATTGGATTATTTACCTGAGTATCCAGACCAAAATAAAAAGTGGAATCCGGATTCAATTTGACCAAACTTCCGTCCTGCTGTTGAAAAATCTCCCAGCGGTTATCCTTCAGTTCAAATCTTAGCGAAGCCGGGTCGATAAAATAAAATTTGTCAATCTTATCTCCTGATGGTGTCAGAACTAATTCGCCGCAAACTATTCCATCCGTGAACAGAGAATTGAAGAACTGGACCAGGAGAGCATCCACTCCTCCGAATTTCTGATAAGACTGCTCATAGATTCTGCGGTCTAAATCTGAGATAATCTTTTCAGCTGATTTTACAGTTTCGGGGTCATCAGAACCTTGGATTTGAACCGAAGTTGGTGCGGCACACAGATGAGTCCAGGTCCAGATGGCGGAATTCAGAACCGGGATATTGTCTTTTAAAAAACGATAAAATTTTATCCGGAAAGAATGGTCAGCCCCTAAAGCCGAATTCCAGAAAAAATAATTCCCTTCATCCAAAGGGAATCTGATGGAAATCGGGTCCGAGGGGATTTTGGGATGGGCAATCTTCAAATTACCAGAGGAAATTAATTCCGAATATTCAAAAAACTTAGCTTTTTCCCTATTACTTTTTCTTTTTATTCTGCCAAACAGATTTCCGATATTCATATCTCTCCCATTCGTTTTTTCAGGTAGGCGGTTATAGAACCCGCTCCTACGATTTTATCTTATTTTTTTAATCTGCTTAATCCGTTCCATCTGCTGTGAATATCATTCTCTTTTTACTCTCTATAAAACTCCCCTTCACCCCATCACTATCAAAGTTGTAGTAAATTCATAAATAAAAATCTTGACAAATAGCTTTTCCTTAGTTTCATTGTGCAAATTCCAAAGAAGGAGGAGCAATGAAAAAACTGTTATTGGTTTTAATGGTTGGTCTATTTCTAATGAGCTTGATTTACAACTCAAGCTATGCTCAGGGATTTAAAAATAAAATAGAGCTCTCTGTGGCTGGTTCTTTGCAGTCACACGTATCTAGTGGGCAATCCGTACAGTTTCTGAATATTCCATTGAGAGTAGGATTTTTTTTCACTCCTGGACTGGAACTTGAAGCCGAAGGAATAATCACAGTAATTGACGCTGACCTTACCTCTTCCGGCGATACTGAGGCAGGATATATTCTAAGCGGAAATTTGTCCTATAACCTAAAGGCCACCCCGCTTCTCACTCCTTTTGCCTTGGCTGGTTATGGCATTTCTAACACCGAACCCATAGTGAACACAGGGATACTTGGAAATGCAGATATCACTTTAGGAGTTTTGAATTTGGGTGTCGGTGCCAAAATCGGAGTGGGAAGCAAGGCAGCGGTGCGAATTGAATATCGCTTTCAGAATTTTACTTCTGACCAACTTTTTAGCGATTTTCAAATCCACACCATGCAGTTCGGAGTGAGCTTGTTTTTGCCCTAATATTTTCAGTTCTCCGTTAAAAAAAAGGAGGTGATGGTAAAAGAAAACAAGGTTAAGTCGATATCTATAGTACTTAACCTTGGATTGAGGAGGGGAAATGAAGAAAGTTCTCTTGGTTTTAGTTTTGAGTTTATTGGTAAGCAGTCCGGTGTGGGGGTTTGACGGGAAAAGAAAGGGGTTCATCGCCGGAGGAGGCCTGGGGTTAGGGGCTACCTCATATAAGGAGAAAGTCAACGGTCCTTTAGGCCCGATTGAATCCGACTGGACCAGCGAGTTCGCTTTTATGACCGATTTCAAAATTGGTTATGCCTTCACCAATCAGCTGGAAATTTTCTACAGCGACAAAGGTTCCTGGTTCGAGTATTTTGGCGCCATCGCCTTAAACGGATTGGGGGCTGCTTCGGTTAACTATTATTTAAAGCCAGAGGGACCGACTTTTTACCTGGGAGGAGGTGTAGGATTTTCCACCTTTACTTTGCCTTTTGAAAATAACTCGGACCTTGAGGTTGGTTTTGGCTTCTATGCCGGAGGCGGGTATGAATTTGTCAAACATTTTGCAATTCAACTGGATTTTATGTACGGAATCCCTCAAGAGTCAAGCGGAGGGTTCAAAAACACCTTTAGAGGATTTACTCCCCGAATAACTGTGATCGGGACTGCCTTTTAAAAATCAATTTAACCAAAAAAGTTGTGCTAAGATATAGCCGGCTTTTGAATCTAAACTAAGGAGGGTTTATGCAACAAAAAAATGTAGTTTGTCTTCTGCTGATTTTAATCTTATCGGTTTGGCTACTGCCATACTGTAAGTATTTCAGCTTGAACAATCTGCTCCAAGCCCAGGAAGTGGACTTTATGTCTCCGGGCAAGTGGCTAGTCTCTTTGCAGTTATCCAAAGGGTCTGTAAGAACTGCGGATACCACTGGGAGACTCTCTTCCATATATTTTCCTTATGATCAAAATGGTGTCGAATTAGGAGTTTCTTATGGAATCAGTAACGATTGGGCTATTACTTTGAGTGGAAATTACGGCTTTTCTAATTACAAATTTATTCAACCTGATATTGTAATTGATGACCGAGTTAAAACCTCATCTTGGAGCATTCGGGGGGGTGCAGATGTTTATTTTGCTATCTCTGATAAATTCTATATTTACATGGGCCCAGGACTGATGTTTACTAGAGCCAAGATTAAACAAGTGGTTAAACAAACGGGTATGCCCACCGATATTCGGGATAATCCCTATACCAATTCTATGTCTTTATCTGGAAGGTTAGGAGGGCTCTTGAAACTGGCTAACCACTTTGGTCTATATGGAAATTTTGGACAACAATACTCCTATAGTTGGTTTAATGTTACCTCCAATAATATTAAAAACGAAGAGAGTTGGTGGACCACTTCCTTAGATGCCCATATGGGAATTGCACTCTTTTTCGGAGGAGGACAATAGCACGTTTAGCTAATCCTAAACTTTCCAAAACCAGAATCTTGCCAGAGGTTCTGGTTTTTTTATTCAGAAGTTGAAATTGTGTCTGAATTTTCGTAATTATAATGCTACTATAAAAATAATATTATCCGTCCGATAGATTTAAAACTTGGGGTGTAGCCAAGCGGTAAGGCAACTGGCTGTTAACCAGTCTATGCGGAGGTTCGAATCCTTCCACCCCAGAATTGAAGGTTGTGTTGGCATATCAACGTGGTTGATATGGTCGTCTGGAAGGTTGGCTGAGTGGTCGAAAGGGATGGTCTTGAAAACCATTAGGGGTGCAAGCTCCTCGCAGGTTCAAATCCTGCAGCTTCCGCCAGGGACGAAAAGTGAAGCTTAGAGATCACTGCCCCGCCGATCGCGAGCTAGAGGTTCAAAACCACTATTCTAGGTTCGAACCCTAGGGGACCCAATTGGGACAACGTTTCAGAAAGCGCCAAATCTCGGCGAAGGTCAGCGAAAAATGAGAGTTCGAGACAAGATTGACCAAAACTGCCAAAAGCGGCAGTTTGCGTGTAGGTCTTGTGAGACTTAAACTTCTAACCGATTCATTACGTGCGCATATTCATCGACGAATCAGGTTCATTCATTCCGTCAACACAACAAGTGCCAACTGTTTGCTGTGTGTCGGCACTGGTTGTTCCTGAGTCGCTATATTCCAATGTCCTGACAATTCACAACAATTGCTTGGCCCAATGGGCGCCACCATCTGCGGAGCTAAAAGGGCGAGAGCTGAATGAACGTAGGTTCAATCGGATCTTTACTGCGCTAAGTAACTTAGATCTTGTCCTTGTGATATTCGCCGTAGACATGGCTAAAGAAAACGAGCCACTGTTACTTGCACATAAACAGGGTCAAGCGGAGCGCTTTCGCAAAGGTGTGGCAGGGCCTCAGTTCGCTCAACAGCTAAAAGACCATGTGCACACGTTGGCTCAGCGTATTGAGGATCTACCGACCCAGCTCTACATTCAAGCGTCGCTGATGTCGCGCCTACTGTACCGAACAGTCCAGACAGCGACTCTTCACTATGCTCAATCTATACCCACCACTCTAGGAGCGTTCGATTGGGTAATCGACGCAAAGGATCACAATCTCACAGAGTATGAGCGACTATGGAGCGATGTTGTCAAACCAATCAGCCAATCTATGTCACTCGAGGAGCCACTCTTGACGATTTCTGATTGGGACTACTCAGCGATGGTGTCTTTCGAAAACCCTGTACAGGAAGAACCACCTAATCATCTGAAACCCGGCATGCCAAGGAACCGTGAGCCTGGTCCGTTCCACTCAGTCGACTTAAAGAAGGTGTATGCCAGCATGAACTTTAGTAACTCTTTAGACGAGCCCGGCTTGCAGTTGGCGGATCTGACGGCGAATGCGTTCAGTAGGGCATGTAACGGAAGACTACAAGAACGAGGATGGAACCGGATGGGGCAGTTAATGATTCGCGATTTTCGAATGGGTAGGTACGCTATGGAGATGGATACGTTTGACACGACACAACCCAGACAATCGTTGCGCCTAACTCCTTACTGGCCCGTCTTGCATGAGTTACAGCAGGGCGCCCAGAGCTGGGATCAGACAAAGGGGTAGTCGTCTTTACTGGGCGGGTCGGGAAGTTACTGGTTGTGCCTCGTTGTCCCGTTCGTCTATTCTCAAATCAGGTAAGTAGAAGTGCGTCGTTTCGAAGAGCTAAGTTCGAAGACGGAGGCAGGCGGTCCGAGGAGAAATCAACGCCCGAGGTACGAAAATGAAACCCAAGTTCCATTCGAACTTTGAGGTCATACACAGAGTTCTGGAGGCGCCACCAGATTATGTCTACCCGAAAAAACGAGGGTTCATCAACAGGCCATAGCCGATTCCGGCACGTTCTCCATCTTGCACTTGGAGAGTGGGTGTCTTAAACTGATTTCACTCGTGGATGATTAAAATTCGGAAATGTGATTCTCTCCCCCCGTGCATTTGATGGCGGTTCGAACGTCGTCCGCGATTCCCAGCTGAAAATCAGGGATTAGGGACTAGGGATTATGGAGAAAAAATCCGGTAGCCGCAGGCTTCAGCCTGCGCTTTAGATATTGCTTTAACCGGGTTTTCCTCGACCCTCTTTGAGGCGGGCTTGGAATAAACAAATCCTTCCACCCCAGTTTATCCCGAGCGAAGTCGAGGGACTTGTTTCGAGCGTAGTCGAGAAATTTATTCCTTGTAACACGGTTGCAAACTGGTTTAGAGTCTCGTGGACTTAGAGCGCCTCTAGAAACTACCTTATCGGGTGATGCATCCATACGTTCGGCTCAACATAAATACCCTGGTTAAGCTCACAGTCTATTTCAACCGGCACCAGAGCACCGGGTACGATGTATCTACCGCTTTCTGAAAAACGCATTTTGGTCCAGGATTCCCAATCCGAGACACTTCCTGAAATTTGAAGCGCCTTAGGACAAACCTTCACGATTTGAGCACCCAGCAAGTGGTGAATACGAATCCAGGCGTCAAAAGGCAGATTGTCGTCATTTTTCCACTGGATATAACTTTCCATGGGAACCAGAGGGTAATTGCACTTTTGAGTCGGACGGACCGGAGCGAACAGATTTTTTAAACCGTGAGCCCTGCCTATGTCTACCATTTTCCGAATCAGGTGTGTGCTCAAGTGTTTTCCTCGAAAAGTTTCTTTGACAATTATTTGGAGAGCGACCTGGGTTCTGGCAGGTTGTTTTACAGGATTGCCCCTAAATTCATGGGCTAGCACCCAATCAACTCCCTCGTCTGGTAAATAAAGCGGGTCTTGCTCCCAGGCGATTGGCAGACTGTTTCCTACCCCTATCACACTATCTGTGCCATCCTCTACCAGCACAAACTGGAAGTCAGGGTATACTCGATACAAGTCAGGCCAGTATTGGTTCACAATAGGGTCGTGAATTAAAAAATCAGGCCAGACCCCGACGCACATCTGGTACACTGGGTCAAGTAACTCAGGACGCTCTTGGATAGTGAAGGCGGAAAATCCAATCAAAGTCATATAGGTAAGAAATGCAGGGTCTGATGGAAAGTCAAGAAACCTGCCTAATAATCTTATCAGCCAATGCCATCTTATAGTGGTATAAGCGCCTTGGCTGTTAGGTGAATTTTCTCTTAATCAGTTAATTAGAAGACACCCGATTTTTTTTAACAACGGTTAATTAGAGCTGTAGGGCTTTTCCTGAGATGTTGTATTAAAACCTGATAGATCCAGGGCTGAAGATAATTCTGTCTGTATCTCATTTGTCTTAAACTCTACTAAGAAATGTTACTACCCTCCCCAGTGATTGTATGATTAAATTTACGAAATTTCCCTTGCAGCTATCAATTTGTCCCTCAAAGTTTCTGGAATTTTTTAAATCTTCTTCGATTACCCTTTTCCGGAAGGTGGAAATTACCTCGGGATTGGTAATGACAGCCACAATTTCCTGTTGGGAGGAATAACTCAGGTAATCGAAGTTGGCCGAACCCACCAAAAGGTATTTATCATCAATGAGAATAGCCTTTAAGTGTGACATCTTTTTTTTGTAAAGTTTCAAATCGATGCCAGACCTAGCCGACTCCCACAGGATGTATTCTTTGATAAGTTTCTTATTGTTTTCTTCCGGGGTTATAAGAGTAACGGCTACACCCCGACCTCTCACTTCCTTTAATTCTTTGAAAAAAGGAAACGTTAAATAGGGACTTAAGACCCAAATCGAATCTTTTGCCCCTCGAATTAATCGTATAATGGATTGGAAGGTGGTTTCATTTGAATACCCGTCAAAGAGATGAAACTCCACTTCTCCAAAGCTCCTTGAGTTATTTTGGTTATCCCCCTTCCAGGTTGATAGAAAATCTCTTTTCAAATACTCTGCTATGTCAGGATCTTCTATCCTGAGCATCATATCATGCCAGCTGAAGTTGTGTTCGCTGAAATTTATTCCACCTATGTAGGCTATTTTGTCATCTATGACCACCATTTTTTTGTGGTTGCGAGCCACAAACCTCATCAAGAAAGGGCCGAAATAAGGATTGACAAATTTTACCTTTACCCCCGAATTCCCCAGATGTCTGACCATTTTTTTAGTCTCTTTCACCTCTTTTCGTAATTCGGCATCGAACAGATTTTTAGGGAAATAGAGAAACTTATCGCTCAACTTAAACTTGGTGAAGGAATCAATCAGAATCCTTTTATCGTTTGCGCTGGCCGATAAAAGCAGACCGGAGAGCATCTTTCCGGCGCTATCCCCCTCGACTGACATGGCCTGTATAAAAACGTAAGATTGGGATGCCAGTATGTCATCTTCTAAGCTGGTCAAAAACTCTTCTGCGTCCACCTGCAGTTTAATTTTCATTTCAGAAGTCCTTTTAAGAGCTGCGGAAAAAGAACCACAATGGAAAATCTTACCAGTCTTCCGGCAGAACCCCATACAAAGAATCTTTTAAAATTTAGTTCAAAGAGACCGGCCAAAATGCTGACCAGGTAAAACGGAGGAAATCCACTGAAGGCACTCAGGAAGATGAAAAAATCAGATTTGTTTCTCCATTTTTGAAACTTGGCAATGGCCTGGTCCATTTTTTTCTCATATCTGGAAAGGTTCAATTTAAGAAGACCTTTCCCAGCCAGATACAGGATGGATTTGGCCAACATCTGTCCCGCCACAGATATTAAAATGATGGGAAGGGCGGCATCCTTCGGTGCCATGGCTGAAACTAATATCAGGTAGACTTCTGCATTTATAAACGGGACAAATCCGCTCACTAAGCAAACGATGAAAGTTGTGAGATACAGCCCGAAAGTAGAGATAAGCTCCTGAAAGTTCATATTTTATTACCATCCTAAGATAACCATCTTCAAATGTCAATAATCTTTTGCGCAAAGTCCCACTTTAGGTCGGCATGGTCTACTTATCTTCCGCTAGGGCAAAAGTACTTCTGCCGGCGAAGATAGACGGGAAAGTCCCGAAACTCGTCCACTGACCTCAGTTCACCCACAGTGAACGAAATGAATTGAAAAGGTTAACTCAAAGCTAAGTCGAGAGGTTTAAGCTTAATAACTCTAACTTTGGATAGTGAAGTAAGAAAATCCAGTCGAAGTCATTTATGTAAGAAATACGGCATCTGCGGAAAAGTCAATGAAGATGTTTAATAATCTAGCCACCCCAGTAATCCCGAGTGCAGTGGTTCGACTTCGCTCACCATAAATCGAGGGACTTATCCCGAACAACGAAGCGAGCGATGGATATATCTCGAGTGAGCGAAGCGAATTGAGTGATTTATCTTCCCCAGAATGGGTCGATTCCGATTACAAACAGCAGGCACCTATTGGTAACGGTTTTGGTCCGCCTTTGAAAATATAGTTCACTTCATAAATTATATCTGAAAGGTTAATTTTGGTATCTGCATTATCGTCTGCACGACAGGAAGGGTTTGGCTTTGGACCACCTTTAAAAACATAAGCTACTTTGAAGATTATGTCTGCCAGATTAACTTCGCCATCTCCATTAGCATCTCCAGCTTTTGGATTGGCAGAGGTGCAAGGTGAATACTTAATGGTAACATAATCATAATAAGTACCACTGCCTTCATCACTATAACCAGTTACATACACATTCCCACTGTCATCTACCGCTAGGGCATTAGCATAATCATAATTATTCCCCGGACCATTGTATCTTCTGACCCACAGAGCATCTCCAGCAGAAGAATACTTAATGGTAGCGTAATCGAAACCCGTAACACCGCCAGCGCTGTAACCAGTTACATACACGTTCCCACTGGCATCCACTTTTAAGGCATTGGCCTGGTCCACAACATTCCCCGGGCCATTGTATCTTCTGACCCAGAGAGTATCCCCAGCAGAAGAATACTTAATGGTAGCGTAATCATAACCAGTACCACTGCCATAGCTATCACCAGTCACATACACATTCCCGCTGTCATCTATCACTAGGGCGTCAGCATAATCATAACTATTCCCCGGTCCATTGTATCTTCTGACCCACAGAGTATCTCCGGAAGAAGAATACTTAATGGTAGCGTAATCAGTATAAATACCACTGCCAACGCTCCCACCAGTCACATACACATTCCCACTGGCATCTACCGCTAGGGCGTAAGCCACATCCACAACATTCCCCGGCTCATTGTATCTTCTGACCCACAGAGTATCTCCAAAAGGAGAATACTTAATGGTAGCGTAATCATAATGAGTACCACTGCCAATGCTCCCACCAGTCACATACACATTCCCACTGTCATCTACCGCTAAGGCGTCAGCCACATCAGAGCCATTCCCCGGACCATTGTATCTTCTAACCCACACAGTATCTCCGGCAGAATTATACTTAATGGTAGCATAATCATAATTAGTACCACTGCCATGGCTCTCACCAGTCACATACACATTCCCACTGCCATCTACCGCTAGGGCAGAAGCAAAATCAGAACTATTTCCCGGGCCATTGTATCTTCTGACCCACAGAGCATCACCGGAAGAAGAATACTTAATGGTAGCGTAATCCTGAGCAGTACCACTCGCATAGCTATAACCAGTTACATATACATTCCCACTGTCATCTACCGCCAGGGCTCTAGCCACATCATAACTATTCCCCGGCTCATTGTATCTTCTGACCCACAGAGTATCTCCAAAAGATGAATACTTAATGGTAGCGTAATCATAATTAGTACCACTGCCATAGCCATAACCAGTTACATATACATTCCCACTGCCGTCTACCGCCAGGGCGGAAGCATAATCAAAACTATCCACCGGACCATTATACCTGACCACCCAGGCTTCGTAGACACCTTGAGCAAAAGTCGGAAGAGTAAAAAAGGATAATGACAAACTCAAAAAGCAGAAACCAAAAAACAACTCCAATAAATTGCTTTGGCGCATTTTTAGCATAAAAACCTCCTTAAAAAATTGGTTTTAGAGTAACAGTTTAGTATAAGGGGTAAGAGCTAAATTGTCAAGTTTCTTGGGTGGAGACGAGCTCCACTCGTGGTGAACTCGCGGTGAACCACCCCTACGCGTAGGGGCGAAGTTTATCTTCGCCCGCCTTTCCCTACAGACAACACTCCCCGCTTTTCAAAGGCGGCGGCCCGGCTTTAAAAAGAAAGTTCACCAGATACTGAATATCCGCCAAAGAAATCAGTCCGCTGGCATCCACATCACCCCGGCAAGTCGAATTAGGCGGTGGTTCCCCTTTATACAGATAATTTATTAAAACTACCACATCCGACAGAAGAATTTTGTTGTCCTTGTTGGCATCTCCCGGCTTAGCCAGGCAAGTGCTGGTGAGGTTTTTTAGAATGGAGAAAGATGGGCTGGTGTTACTGAAATTAGCGGTGAGCAATTCCAAGTCTAGATCTCCATCAATATCCGCAGCGATTACAGTTCCTGGATTTACCCCGGTGCCGTAGTCAACTTTGGGAGCGAAAATACCATTTCCCTGGTTGGTCAAAACTGAAACAGTGTTGCTAAAATAATTGGCTGCGGCGATATCCGGTTTCTGGTCTAAATCCAAATCCGCAGCATACACAAAAGAAGGATAACTTCCCACCGGGTATTCCACCGGATTCCCAAAATCTAAATTCCCGAAATTCTTCCAGACCGTCACCTTGCTGGCAGTATAATTGGCAACCAAGATATCGATTAAGGTATCCTGGTCTACGTCAGCCGTGTAAACCGAAGAAGGGATATAGCCCAGTAGAATATTCTTGGCGATAAAATTACCGACTCCGTTGTTGCGCAAAACGGTCAGGTTAAAACTTGAAAAATTAGCCACCACTAAATCCTGGTCTCCGTCTCCATCCAGATCAGCCGACACCATGGAGACCGGATAATTACCTGCCTGTACATTCGTCCGCGCAGCAAAAGTCCCGTCGCCGTTATTTTTTAAGATTGATACCGTATTATCAGAAGAATTCGTCACTGCCAAATCGACATCCTGGTCATTATCAAAATCTTTGGCAACCACAAAATTCGGATCATTGCCGGTTGCATAATCGGCTTTGGGAGGAAAAGTCCCATCGCCGTGATTTCTCCAAATGGAAACAGTATTGCTAAAAAAATTAACCGCTGCCAAATCAATATCCGCATCTCCATCAAAGTCTCCCGAAGTTATAACTTTAGGTCCAGAGCCGGCCGCATAGTCGAATCTGGGCTGAAAAGTGCCATCACCATTATTTTTTAAAATAGACACCACCGGCACAGGTGGAGTAAATAGTGTATTAATATTTGTAATAGCCAAATCAAAATCAAAATCTCCATCCAGGTCCACCGGCAAGACATAGCCGGGTGAACTGGTGAGGGCTTGGTCAATTTGGGAAGCAAAACTAAGGTCCCCTTTATTCCTCAGCACGGAGATACTGTGGCTGTTAAAATTGGCCACGGCCACGTCTAATTTTCCATCTCCGTCCAGATCCCCGTTACAGACAAAACGTGGATTATTTCCAGAGCTGAAGCTGATCCGGGAGGAAAAGCTCCCCTCTCCGTTGTTGCGTAAAACTGAAATGTTGAAGCTATTATTGTTGGCTACTGTCAAATCCAAGTCACCGTCTCCGTCTAAATCCGAAGCCGAGACTGAAATCGGATTCCGGCCGGCCAAAAAGTCAACTTTGGGTGCAAAAGTACCATCACCGTTATTTTTGAAGATCCCGATTACATTGGTATTATAAAAAGAGACAGCCAAATCTAAATCTCCGTCATTGTCCACATCACAGGCGGCTACAGCAGTGGGGTTGGTGGAACTTCCAGTGGGATAGTCAGTTTTGGAAGCAAAGGCGCCGTCTCCGTTGTTAAAAATAATTGACACAGAACTGTTGAAATGATTATTAGCAATCACCAGGTCCGTATCCCCGTCATTATCCAAATCTGCGGCACAAATCGAGAAAGGGTTGTGGCCTGTGGGGTAATCAACTTTGGGGGCAAAAGTTCCATCTCCTAAATTGGCTAAAATTGAGACCGAACTGTCCAGGGAGTTGGTAACAGCCAAATCCACGGATGCATTGGTGTCCAATTTAGCTGCCGCGACTGCTGTGGGTCTGTTGCCGGTTGGATAATCTACTCTGGTGGCAAAGGTTCCATCTCCGTTGTTGGTGAAGATAGAGACGGTATGGCTACCGGCATTGGTTACGGCTAAATCCGGATAACTGTCATTATTTATATCTGAGACAGCCACTGCAGTAGCACTGTCACCGCCGGGATAATCGACTTTAGGAGCAAAACTTCCGTCTCCGTTATTCATGAGAACCGAAACCGAGCTGCTCCCATAATTCCCTGCCACCAAATCTGAATCTCCGTCTTGGTCCAGGTCAGCCGTACAGATGGAATTGGGGTTTAGGCCGGCATCGTAGCTGAGCCAGGTATCGAAAATCGGCTCAAAAGCTGCAAGTTGTAAGGGAAGCGCCGAAATGAAAATGAAAAAAAGAAGTTCTCTCCCTATTCTCATAGAATCTATTAGTAGCAGATTAAATAAGCTTAAAAACTCCTTTTCAACATAAGCTCTAAAGATAATAAATTTATTTTAAAAGTCAAGTCGCAGAAATGGTTTACTTAGGCTGATAAAATATTCCCGATTATGATGAAAAAAAGAGGTTGTTTAAAATAAGTTGGGTACAAACAAAAAGCTTTAGCTTAGTATTGTCAGAAAATCGTTACGGACTTACTTTATAAGCTAAAATTAATTAAGGGCGTCATCCGTAACTACGCTTAAAGTTCCAGCTTCATTAATTTGCCAAGTATCTACTCCAATATCATCATCTAATATACCGGAAGTAGCTGTAGCCAGGAAGTTGGTAGCTCCGAGATCGGTGCTGGTGATGGTGTAGGTATATTTGGCAGTCACCATTATTTCTACACCTAATCCTAAGTCTGCAAAAGCAGTCGGATTGCCGGAATTGGCGGCTGTGGCGGTCAAAAAGTATTGGTCATGGTCAATTCGATAGGACACCTGCATAGTATATATTTGTTTTAAAATCCCTTTAGCTTCGGATTGTTTCGCTTTGGTGGAAGCTCGCATAAAGCGGGGTATGGCTAAAGCCGCTAAAATTCCGATAATAACCACCACAATCATCAATTCCACCAAGGTGAAACCCTTAGAATTTCTGATTGCATTTGTATTATTAGTTTTTTTCATAATTAACCTCTTTGGGCAATATTATAGCACCTCTACTAACCAAATAAAGCAATTTCAATTCCCAAATTTAGCTTCTTCTTTTAACTTATTATCGGTCAAACTCTTAAACCTGAATACTCCCCCAATGCTGAAAATTTGACCTGTTTTGTCAGCCACTTATTGCAGGGGATATTGCAAATAGCTACGCTATGGTGTAACCAAAAGCCTTGTTATTTATTGTGCTTAAATAATACAATTTCCTCAAAAATGAGGAAAACCTTTGCGTATATAATTTAACTTGACTTAAGTTAAAAACTTGCTTAAATTCAGGTTCATGAAAAAAGGAGATTCTGATGCCTAAGTCCAAATCAGCAAAGCCAGTTAGTTTTTTTGTCAAACTATTAATTTCGGCCAGCTTAATTTTTTTAAGCAATTTTGGCTTACCCCAAACTTCCAAGGCTCAAGAGCAGCCCCAAAAAATTGACCACGGAAAGGTTGATACCTGCTCTATCGAATTTAGTCAAAAGAAGGATAAAATCATAGCCAAAGTAAACATTTCCAACGACCAGGTCTTGGCCGGAGCGGCCATACCCTTGAAATACGGTAATGGAAAGGAACCCCTGCAGGTGGACTCGGTCTCGTTTGCTAAAACCCGTACTGAGGGTTTTGCCTGGAAGCACGCTCGCACCAATGATTCAGTTATGGTTAATGATTCTCTCCAGGCAGTCTTAATCTCTCTGATTGCCAATCTGGGGGGAGCACAGCCACCAATGGAAAAAGGTAAAGGTGCCGTGGCTAACATTTATTTCACTTTAAAGACCAACAAACCGTACGAGGTCCAGATAGACACCACCCACTTGCCACCCAATAATACCCTGATGTTTGTGGACAGCGAAGCCCAGGTAGTTCCCCTGGCCTTCAAAAAGGGAAGCTTCAAAGCCAACGGCAAAAAATAATGGCTGTAGCGGTGCGACTTGTCCCGAAGAACCTGAGGGGTTTATCGCACTAGGATGTCGGATGAATCCTTCGACCCACTCAGGATAAATCCGACCGCTGCTTTCTTGACAACCCTCTGCTTTGGTCTTAAATTCCACCAATGAAACCACATTGGACCATAATTCTAGTAGTTATTGTAATATTGACTTTATCCGCTTTGGCTTTCTTTACTTACCTAGAAAAACCTCCATCCCAAACTGAAGCAACTGACGGAAGCACTCCTGAAAGCCAAGAGCCGGATGCCCTGATGCAGCAGGTTTTTGAGACCATTGAAGAATTAAAAAAAATCATAGAAAAAGACCCTAAAAATCTGCAGGCCTTGATTACTTTGGGGAATATTTATTACGATGGACAGAAATTTGATGAAGCAATTGTCTATTATCAAAAATCTCTGGAAATTGACCCTAAAATTTCAGCGGTCTGGACTGATATGGGGACTATGTATCAGCAGCTGGGAAATCTGGACAGCAGTATAATCTGCTACCAGAAGGCCATTGACTTTGATTCTAAGAATAAATCGGCCTGGTTCAATTTGGGTCTGGTTTATGCCTACGATAAAAAAGAGGAGAAAAAAGCCCTGTGGGCCTGGAAGCGCTTTCTGGAGCTTTCTCCGGACGACCCCCATGTGCAAGTTATAAAAGAAGAGATTAAGAAATTAGAGCAGAGGTTGAAGTAGCTGAGGACCTCTTACCCAGCAAAATAAAAAGAGTGGGAATCATCCCACCCCTACCAAAATTTAACTTTGGTTACACCCTCCGGCTTTGCCTTCGGGTATCCCGTAGGGACACCATGGCTTAAGCCATTCGTCAATTCAAAACTTAGCTACAGGGAGCTTTCCCACCTTTGAAGACATAATTGACCATATAGATAACATCTGGTAAAATGGGGCTACCTCCCGAGCAATTCACATCCCCCAACTCCTTAGGGTCAGGGGTTGGTCCGCCTTTGAAGACATAATTAACTAAGAAGATTATATCTGCTAAATTACGTTTTGCATCTTTGTTCACATCACCCCGAAGGGTTGTCAGAACCGAGTATTCATAGGTTGTGCTGGTTTCCGGGACCACCACATTGTTTGCTAAATACACCTGGTCAGACCCGTCTATCCTGATTCCTAAACTAAAGTGCCCGGTATCTTCTGGCACTACTCGGATTTTATATTCTCCGACATAAGGGTTGGGAATTCTCACCACATCATCTTTTTCTCCATCCGGAGGGACACTGACATCTTGAGTGGTGTCGTAAGTGGAACCTTCTAAGATGGTATTAAAATTAAGGCCGATGCTGTCATTCTTAGGGTCGGTGACTACTAAGTTAATGGGAGAATAACCAATCATTTTTAAGCTATCAATAACTTGAGGGGGTATTAAAGAGTATTTTATGGTAGCGTAATCATCATCTGTTCCACTGCCACGGCTCTTACCAGTCACATATATATTTCCCCCATCATCAATTGCTAAAGCATACGCTGCATCAAGACCATCTCCTGGCCCATTATAGCGTCTGACCCACACAGTATCCCCATTGGGAGCATACTTGATGGTAGCATACTCACTAGATGCAACACTGTCTACGCTCTGACCGGTCACATATATATTTCCCCCAGCATCAATTGCTAAAGCATAAGCATGATCAAGGCCATTCCCTGGCCCATTATAGCGTCTGACCCACGCAGTATCTCCATTCGGAGCATACTTGATGGTGGCATAATCATAAGAAGTACCACTGCCAAGGCTTCGACCAGTCACATATATGTTTCCCCCATTATCAATTGCTAAAGCATTAGCATCATCAAAGCTATTCCCTGGTCCATTATAGCGTCTGACCCACACAGTATCTCCATTCGGAGCATACATAATGGTAGTATAATCAGAAGAAGTACTACTGTCAATGCTATAACCTGTCACATACACATTGCCACTGTCATCCACCGCCAAAGCTCTGGCTTGGTCACTCACACCGATCGCATTGGCCGGCCCATTATAGCGTCTGACCCACACAGTAGCTCCATTCGGAGCATATTTGATGGTGGCATAATCATAAGAAGTACCACTGCCAATACTCCAACCAGTCACATACACATTCCCGTTTCCATCCACTCCTATAGCTATAGCTCTGTCAAAGCCATTCCCTGGTCCATTATATCGTCTGACCCACACAGAATCCCCATTAGGGGAATACTTGATGGTGGCATAATCATAATTTGTTCCACCACTGTCAATACTCTGACCAGTGACATACACGGCTCCACTGTCATCCACTGCCAAAGCAAAAGCCTGGTCGATGCCGTTGCCTCCCCCATCATAATGCCTGATCCATAACGTGTCACCGTTAGAAGCATACTTGATAGTGGTATAATCCAAATCTGTTGTCAAACCAGTACTCCAACCAGTCACATACACATTGCCATCGCCGTCCACCGCCAGGCCATAGGCAACATCATCCGGAGTTCCAGTTGCTCCGTTGTAACTTCTCAACCACAAAGTATCTCCGGACGGAGAATATTTTATGGTAGTGTAATTTAAATCGGTACTGTCATAGGCAGCACCAGTAACATACACATTACCACTCCCGTCCACTGCCAGGCCATAAGCCACATCAGAAAGGTTTATTCCGATTCCGCCATTGTAGCGCGCTACCCAAGCTTCAAATACACCCTGCGCCAAAACTGGCAAAGCCGAGAAAAAAAGAACCTGCAAAAAAAGAAAAATTTTAACTTTTGACATTCTGCCTCCGGTATAAAATTAAATTGTTATCTTTGTAAGAAGATTATTAAGAGTGTGCAAATTATAATAAAAAATCGCTCCAAAGTCAAGAACTTTCTTGCACGACCTCACCCTGACCCTCTCCTACAGGAGAGGGAACAAAAGACCCTCCCCTCGCAGGGGAGGGTAGGGAGGGGTTTATCCCGAGTCCGCCAAAGGCGGGTCGAAGGGTCAGTGTCTTTAACCTTAAGAATTTCAGTGCGTTACAATTTTTCTCAAAATTTCTCTTGACAACTGAACATTTGTTCAGTATCTTCCGATAGAGTTTGCAGCAGTGGGATTCGTCTGACCTCTTTCATTTAGTCGGGTAGCCCTGTGGCATCTGCCACAGGGTAAGAGCTGAGATGAATCGCAACCATGCAGGGTCTCATTCATTAAATATGAAGATAGAAAAACTATACCAGTATAAAATCCCGCAATTAATCCTGAACTCCTGGAAGCAAAATCAGGGTGATGCCCTGCTTCCCTTACAAACCCAGGCCGTCACCAAATACGGCTTATTAGAAAACCAGAATCTGATTATCTCCTCCCCCACCTCCTCCGGCAAGACCTTCTGCGGAGAAATAGCCGCTGTGGCAAAACTGTCACAAAGACAAAAGGTCATCTACTTAGTCCCCTTGAAAGCCATGGCTGAAGAGAAATATCTAGATTTCAAAAACAAATACTCTGGTTTAGGAATCAAAATTTTAATCTCCACTCAGGACCATTTTGAAAACGATTTGGATTTAAGTACGGGCAACTTTGACTTCGCCATCGTGATTTATGAAAAATTCAACCAGCTTTTGATTAAAAATATAGATATTCTAAAACAGGTAGCCCTGATTATAATTGACGAACTGCAAATGTTATTTGACCCTCACCGGGGTCCGGTAATAGAATTAGCTCTGACTAAAGTTGTCTGCTATCGGGACAAACCACAGATTTTAGGATTATCCGCGGTTTTGACGGACGCAAATGGAAAAAATTCAGCCAGCACAGTAACTAATCTAAGCCAATGGCTGGGTTGTCGGCTATTAGTGGAAAAAAACAGACCAATTGAGCTGCATCAGGGGGTTTTGTATCAGGGATTATTTCGCTTTAAAAAATTCAATTCCGGGGAAGAAAGCTCTGAAGATTTCCTGGATTTAAACGGTGGGCATCCTTTAGAGATTCTGTTTGCCAATATAGAAAAGCTGGTCGCTGAAGGGGAACAGGTATTGGTCTTTCTAAAAAGCAAAGCTGAAGTGGAAGCCGGCACTTTGATTTTAGCCAACCGGGTCAGCTGGCCCAGAGCAGATAATGCTATTTCTGAACTCAAGGAGCTAGAGCCGACTACACTCAGAGATAAGTTGATTAATTCCCTGGAACAGGGAGTTGCCTTTCATAATGCTGATTTAACCTATCAGGAAAGAAAGCTGGTGGAAAAATATTATTTAGCCGGTGAAATTAAAGTAATTTTCTGCACCACTACATTAAGCTTGGGAGTCAACCTGCCGGCTAAGACCGTCTTTGTGGAAACCTTAAAATATCAAAACGGAGAGAGCGGGCAAAGGTCCGTGCTGATTCCTTTAAGCTGGTCAGAATATGAAAATATATCGGGCCGGGCCGGGAGATTCGGCAAACAGCAAAATTTCGGCCGGGCCATTTCTATTGCCACCAATCAATTTGAAGCCAACTGTCTGTGGGAAAATTATGTGGAAGGCAAATCGGAGTCATTGGCTCCTCAATTAAAAACTCTAGGTTGGGAAGGGCTCCTCTTAGACCTCACCTCCTCGCTTTTAACCACTTCTCTTCCCAATCTTAAAAATATAATACCCAAAACTTTGTCTTATCAGAATTGCAAGATAGATGAAACTATACTCAAAGACGCGGTAGAAAATTTAATTCAAAAGAAATTGCTTCTGTCTGATGACCAGCAAAATTTAAAAATCTCCTCTTTAGGCAAAATCTTGGCTCTGCAGGGAATTTCTGTTGAAACCGGGTTGTATATACAGAAAAAATTGATGGAGAATCTTCAGCTGAATTCAATCAGCTGGGTTTTTGATTTACTGCATACCAAAGAAGGGCAACAAATCTATGCTCCTTTAAGTTTCGAAGAAGAAAAAAATAAAATTTATTATAAGCTGCTTAAAGCAATAGTTCAAAAGGGGAAGATAACCCATTCAGGTTTAAAAGACTTAACGGAGAATTCGCTGGAGCTGACTTCTCCGGATTTGAGGAAGCTGAAAATCTGTTTTCTCTTGGGGGATTGGGTAGAGATAGTTCCTACGGAGACAATTGAGAAGAAATATAATTTAAGAGCCGGGATGATTAACCAGATAGCGGAGCAGGTTTCCTGGCTTCTGGAGTCGGCTTATAAAATTTCCGAGTTGGTTTCGGATAATGTCGAACTTAATAATTTCTTGAAGGCACTTGCCCTGCAAGTGAAATTTGGAGTGCCTAAAGAAGCTATCGGTTTAGCTAATCTTCATGTTCCAAATTTAGGCCGGGTTTATATTCAGCGATTGCTGCAGAATGATTTGGCTCAACTAGAAAAGATTAGACAGACCGATATTGAATTTTTGAAAAAGATTCTGCCGGAGAAAATTGCTTTGGAATTAAAACAATTTGTAGCTGAAAAAACCTCCGTCTCTTCCTCATCGAAAGTCAATCAGGAGGTTGATTTTTTCGCAGAGGTAAAATTAGAGATTGACGGGAGCACGGTTAAAAACCGCTGGAAAGTGGTTCTTAACCAGACAGTGTCTGCTTTGAGCTATTGTAGTTTTAAATATCTTTTGAAATTGATTCAGGCGGTCCATACTAAACCGGAGGGCTGGATTCACAAACTGGATTTGGAGGAAGGAGATAATCAGGCGAAGTATATTTATCGTTTGAGAAAAGAGTTGAGTCTGAAAGCTGGGGAAATGTTGGAGAATAATGGGGCTGGGAGTTATAGGTTGAATTTGAGGAAAGAGGAGATTAGGGTGAATAAAGAGAGTTTGGGGAGAATGGGGCGATGAAGAGATAAAGGGATTGGTGGAGAGATTATAGTATTTTACAAACAACACTCGTTACTCTTTAGCGGAACTGGTCCAGATTTAAAGAGGAAATTGACTAAATAAACAATATCCGAGAGTAAAACTGTTCCACTTCCATTCGCATCTCCACGGCACAAAGGATTAGGTGCAGGGGCACTTTTGAAAAGGAAATTGATTATTTTTACAATATCAGATAAAAGAATTTGGTTATCTCCATTAGCATCTCCAGGTTTGGCTAAGCATTGAAAATACTTTATGGTAGCAAAATCTTGAGAAGCTGCTCCTCGACTTTCTCCAGTTACAAACACATTGCCACTTTTATCTACTGCCAAGACAAAACTGGGAAAGAAATTACTACTAGCTAAATCAAAACCATTACCCGGTCCATTATAGCGTTGAATCCATAAGAGAGCTCCGTCAGGAGAATATTTAATAGTAGCATAATCATATAAAGTGCCAGTACCGACACTAAATCCGGTCACATAAGCGTTTCCACCAGTATCTAAGGCTATAGCATTGGCTTGGTCATCGCTATTGGCAGGGCCATCGTATCTTCTAACCCATAAAGTATCTCCAGAAGGAGAATATTTAATAGTAGCGTAATCATAAAAAGTGCCAGCCCCAGTGCTTTTACCAGTTACATAAACGTTGCCGTTCTTATCTACGGCTATGGCATTAACTTTGTCTATACCATCACCTGGTCCGTTATAATTTCTAACCCATAGAGTATCACCGCTAGAGTTATACTTAATAATAAGATAATCGCCAGAAGTTATACTTCCGCTGTAACCAGCTACATAAACATAGCCACTGTCAACCACTTCTAAAGCAGAAGTCACTTGAGTGCCTATGGTGGTATCGCTGGTATCAACCGTACCCCCACCATAGCTTCTCATCCATAAAGTATCTCCATTAGGGTCATACTTGATGGTGTTGTATTCACAGCTGGAACTAAAAGCGTCCTTTATCCCAGCCACATAAACATTTCCACTGGTATCCATTTTCAAAGCAAAACCTCCATCCGCCCCATCTTGTGGGTCGTTGTATCTTCTGACCCATAAAGTATCTCCAAAAGGAGAATATTTAATAGTAGCGTAATCATATAAAGTGCCACTCCCCCAGCTAAAACCGGTAACATACAGATTTCCGCTGCTATCAACAGCCAGGGAAGTTGCCGCATCATCACCATCTCCGGGGCCAGCGTAGCCTCTAGTCCATAAAGTATCTCCATCGGAAGAATACTTAATAGTAAGATAATCCCCACTGTCACTATCACATCCACTACAGCCGGCGACATACAGGTTTCCATTTTTATCAATAGTTATAGCATTAGGTCTATTTTCGCTATTACTGGAAGTATTATATCTTCTGACCCAAACTGTGTCTCCATTAGGGGCATACTTAATAGTGGTAAGATCATAACTGGGATATACTCCACTGTTTCCAGTTATATATACATAACCATTTTGATTTACTGTCAAGGCAGAGGCTCGATCATCTAGATCACCTGGTCCATTATATCTTCTAACCCAAGCAGTATCTACCTGGGCTAAAACAGGAACATAGGAAAATAAAATTAAGAATAAGAAGAAAAGTTTCTTTAGAACCATGAATAGGTTATTAAATTTATTTGAGTTGGTTTTAAGTTACTCCATAATACTTGAAAGTCAAGCTCTATTTAATTTTTCTTTATCTCTTCTACCTAAAGCTCCCCCTAATTCTGTCGATAAAAAAAATAAGTCAAAATACTCACCCCGATTTATCGGGGCGAAAAGATTAACCTAAACCGTAAAAAAAAATATGCTTACTTGTCAAAATTGTGGAATAGAAATTAAATTAGACAATACCACTTCCTGTCCCGGCTGTGGCACCAAAATCACTACCGCCACAGTCAAATCCAAAAAAGACTCTGCTAAGGAAACCAAAGAGTCACCGGTATTAGAAAACAAGAAAGAAAAAGAAAAACAGGATGAATGGATCGTGCAGGAAGAGCACGTAGATTCTGGATTACAATCCAAACCCTCCAGTTCTTATACCCCTCCTTCTGATTCAGGTACAGAATCGTCTGAAACCGAAAACAAAGAAATAGATTTCGGGGATGTTAAAGCAGGTTCGTCAGTCGAAGAAGAGATTCCCATGCCCAAGATCAGCAAGATAAAAAAGAAGAGTGAGGATGATGACATCTCCATCCAAAATCCCATTGAAGCTATAATGGAGGATAAACCTGCTACCCCTGATAAACACAGTTCCACAGATAAAATTACCCCTCAAATCAAGCCGACTTTGGGAGAAAAAATAGCTTACACAGAAAGCGCCTTTGCCAGCCCCGGCTATTCCAAGCCTACGGCTGACGAAGATATAAATGATGATGAGACTCCCCCTACCGGCACCCCTACCACACTTAAAAAGATGTCGGACATTCTTCCCAAGTACGGTCACCTGTCTCATGAACCGACTGAATTCAAAAGGGAAGCTCATGTCAGCCATAGCCGAGGAGTGGCATTTCTGGATAAAAACAAGATTAGGTTGACTGGCGGCTTTAAGGCCTATCCGGGAGATGTGGTTAAAGTCGGTGAGCAGGAATATGTCTTAAAAACTTTCAAGAAAAATAATTTGCCGGTATATATAGCGGCCAGTGCTTTGGTGGTGTTCTTAGTAGTCTTGATGGTGGTAATTGGTTCCAGCCCTACCAAGAACTCAGGCAATCTGGTAGGCATAGTACTGGAAAAAGGTTCCCAGGCTCTTTTACCTAACGCCACGGTTAAAATCAACGAGCTGGGTAAAAAAGTTGTGACCGATAATTTAGGATTTTTCCAGTTTGATTTACTCCCGCCGGGTTCGTATACTTTGGAAGCCAGCTTGGGCGGCTATTCCTCTACTCAAAACAGTGTCACAGTGACCAAGAAAAAAACTTCTAATTTAGCTTTGGTATTGGTACCGACATCCCAAGACCTTTATTCCCGTCTGGATTTAAAAGAAGGGTCAACCACCCCGCCGGTTAATCTGCAGACACCTGCTAAAACCGAGCGGGTCGGTTCTATCAAAATTCAGAGCAATGTATCCAATGCCCTGGTTATGCTGGATAACAATATGCTGGGAGTGGGTAACAAGACTTTCGGCAATATCACACCCGGTCCGTACACTCTCAGAGTTACCAAAGAAAATTATCAGGACTGGGAAAGCAAAATTGAGGTCAAGTCCGGCGCCACCCAGACTTTCAGCGTTGACTTAAATCCTCTGAAAACCCAAACTCCTAAATTTACCAAACCCCAAACTTATGAAGACTATTTGACTCTAGCAAATGCTGAATACAAGGAAGGCAATTACAACAAAGCCGCCTCTTACTATAGTGGTGCCTTAAGCATAAAAACCAAGAGCGGTGAGGCCTTAATGGGACGGGCTGACTCTTATTTGAAACTGCAGGATAAAAAGAAAGCAGTCACCGATTATTATGCGGCCGGTAAAATTTTCCAGGACAACAATAATAATTCCAAAGCCATCGAAGCTTACACCAGCATAATCGAAATCAGCGAAAGCAACACCAATGCTTTTTATGAAAGAGGCAACTGCTATCTAGAGACCGGGCAGTTTGACCGGTCCATAAAAGATTTTGAGATCGCCATTTCAGAATCTCCCAAATTCTTTTTGGCTTATTTGAGATTAGGTTATGCACACTACAAAGCTGAAGATTATAAAGAATCTGTAGATGCTTATGACAAAGCCCGTAAACTCAACCCCAACAGCAAGCAGGTCTATATCGGCTTGGCCAAGACTTATCAGGCCATGGGGAGCAAATCCAACGCTAAGAAAAATTATGAGAAGTTCCGGGAGCTGACCACCTATGTGGACCGGGAAGCCCTGAAAGACGATCCGGAATGGAAAGCGGTTTTGGATTTCATAGGTGTCAAAGAAGACCACTAGTTTCCTTTATGGTGTAACCATCCTCACCCGTATTAAACTGAAAGCCGTCCGCCTAGGCGGACGGCTTTTTTGTTGGTCTGCTTCCTAATTTTAAGCTCAGATTGGTATTAAATTTTTTTATTACTATTGAATCGCATTAGGTAGCGAAGATAGTTTTTTTTGGTGAAAAAAATGTAGAAGTGCCACCGGAGTAATATCAAGTGTTACTTTAAGAAATTAGTATAACTTATTGCGAATAACAAGACGTAAGTCCTTATGAAGTAATCTTAGCTGCGGTCTGGTATAGGACTTCTTTGATCTGTTCTATATGGAACGGCTTGGGAAGAATAAAATCTACTCCGCTTTCTTTGATCTTGTCGGTATCCAACTGGGCCCTCCAGCCGGTAATTAAGATGACCCTAATCTGACTTTTTGACTTTTTAACCTCTTTGGCCAACTCCCAGCCGGACATTCCCGGCATCCCCAGGTCGGTTATGACTACTTCAAAGTCGGATGAATTAAATATTTTTAGAGCTTCATCCCCGGAAGAGGCTGACTGTACTTGATGCCCCTCCAGGCTTAAAATATCCTGCAGGATTTCCTGAATATTCTCATCATCATCCACCACCAAAATCTTCATTTTCCGGTTTACTACTTTAGGGAGAGGAGTCTCCTTTAATTCTGCCACCGTTTCCTGAATCGGTAATTTAATTTTAAAGGTTGACCCTTTCCCTTCCTGGCTATCAATCGTAATTTCACCTTTGTGCCGTGAAATAATTCCGTAAGCTACAGATAACCCTAACCCGGTCCCCTGCTTTCCTTTGGTGGTGAAAAACGGCTCAAACGCCATTCTTTTGACCTCATCTGGCATTCCGATTCCGTTATCCTGAATTTCGACACAGACCCACTCTGGATTTTGGTAGGTTTTAACATTTATAATGCCCCCCTCTGGCATGGCATCTACACTGTTTATAACCATATTATATAAAACTTCGGTCAACTCAGAAGCAACTCCTGCCACCGATTTGACATCCTGTAGCTCTTTTTCGACTTTGATATCCACTCCCTTTTGCTGGGCTTCATCCTTCCATTTGGATTGAGTCATCTCCAGGACATCATCCACTATCTGGTTTAAATCAACTTTGGTCAGGTAAGTAAACTTGTGAACCCGGGTAAATTCCTGTATCCGGCGGACGGTTTCGGCTCCGTCTAAAGCCGACTTTTCAATCAGCTTCAGACCGTACTTCAGCTTCTCTTCCATCTTATCGTTGAGCAGAAGTAATTGCACCCGACCTAAGATGGCTCCCAGAATATTGTTGAAATCATGGGCTACTCCCCCGGCCATCTCACCTAAGGCGCGCAGACGCTCAGATTGCACTAACTGTTTCTGGGCTTCATTCAGGTCTTTGTAAGCTTTTTCTAAATTTTCAAACAGCCGGGCATTTTCTATGGCATCCGAGACATGCCGCGCGAAAATGGTCAACAAATTCAAATCGTCATCGGAAAATCGGCGGTGTCCTTTGGCGTTGATGGTGATTACTCCGATAACTTCTCCGGACCACATCAAAGGCACGGACATCAAGGATTCCGGTTCATCCGGAGTCCCGGGAATTTGAACAGTTCTCTGGTCCTGGTCGGCAAAATTGGAAATTATGGCCATACCGGATTGAGCTGCTTTTCCGGTAGCCCCTTCCCCTATTTTTAATTCAAATTTCATGATTTGGTCTTTATACCCTTCATAATTGGAGAGCCAGGGTTTGAGGGTTTTGGTTTCTCTATCCAAAATATAAATGGTGCAGCCATCGGCCTCTGCTAATTTTTTGGCGTAATGGATAACTTTTTCCAAGACCACTTTATAGTTCAAAGAGGAGTAAATAGTGGTGGATAATTCCAGGAGAGCTTTTACCCTTGTAACCTGGGTCCCTAATTGGAATTTCAAGTCAAAACTTTGAATGGACATGCTGACGTAGCCGGCCAGAATTTCCGCCCCTTTGATTTCCCAGCTGGCGAAAGCGTGCTTTTGTTTGCACCACATCCCCAAAATTCCCCCGAAGATTTGCTGATTTTTCATCAAGGGGACAAATATAAAGGACTGGCAGGTGTTGCTGGTTTTGGTCTTGGATTCAAAACCTATCTCTGAAACAATGGTGGTTTGCTGGTTATGTAGACCTAAGGGAAAAAGCAGGGTCTGGCCTTCGGCTTCAATGGTTTCAAGCAAAATTTGTTTGCTGACTTGGTCTTCTCCCAGGTCCAGCCAAACCTCGAATTTAATCTCTCCGAACGAGCCCTGTTTTTCTTGCTCCTCTTCAGAACTTTCACTTCTGAAGCGCAAGAAGAAAAGGAAATCTGGCTGCAGGAAGTTTTTCCCTCCTTTTAAGATCGGCTCCAAGACCCAGCACAACTGGGATTTTTGCCGGGTTCTCAAAAACTCTGCAGATATGTTTTTATTTTTAATAAGGTTTATTTTTTCGGTCTCTAGCATGTTTTTAAAGTAGCTTTGGTTTTTCCTAAAATGCTGTTTACGGTTCGCTTAATACTGGGAAAATCTAAGGGCTTGTATATCACTCCGTAAATCCCTTGCTTTTCCAATTCAGAAGTATTCAAACTGATTCCTCTGGCGGCAATTATGACCACCGGCACCTCCGGTTTGATTTTTTTGACCTGCTCGATAAAGTTCCAGCCGAACATTCCTGCTCTACCTACATCGGTAAAAACCAGGTCAAATTTATCCGAATTAAATATCTCCAGAGCCAATTTTGAATTCTGAAATTTTCTGACTTTGAAACCCAGAAAATTCAGATATTCCTGCAGTATATCCCCTAAGCTCTGCTGCTCCTCAAACAAGAGAATTTGGAAAGAAGTTGTGCAGACTTCTGAAGAAACCCCGTCTTTCGGAGGCGGCGTAGCGGAAGCCGACCTGGGAAAGGATATGGAGATTAGATTTTCGGGCTCTTCTCTGTCCGACAGATTCAGCATCCCTTTATGCTTGCTAAGGATGGCTTCACAGTTGCGTAGCTCCGGCGGAATTTTTTCTGGGGTAGTAAAGCTTATTTTATCCGGTGATTTAAAATTCACCCGGATCTGTCTTGAATCTTGATCTAGATCCAAAACAAGCTTAGCCCCGGAAGGTATGTAATTTACCGCAAATAAAATCAACTCTGAAAAAGCTACTTTTAATTCCGCCCCATCTCCTAATATTTTATGGGCTTGGTCGGGTTTCTTATCTGACTCAAATTCAATTTGTTTGGAATTTAGCTTACCCGGCCATTGGGATTTGGTAATCTGAACCGAATCTTCTATAATCTCCTTTAGGTCTAATTCTTTTGATTCCGGCCTGGGTTTATATAGCTGGGATAACTTCGAGAGCAGCCGATCCCCGTCTGCCACTGCCTTTTCAATTACCTTTAAGCTTTTTAACAATTTCTCTTTCTCGGCTACGGTCAGCGGCTCGATTTTCATTTGTAAAATCTGGGTCCGGCCTAAGACGGTGGCTAAAATATTGTTGAAATCGTGTACCACCGTTGAGGTAACCTCTTTCATAATTTTCAGCTGGTCTATCTGCTTGGTCATCTCTTGAGTGTTTTTTAAGTTTTCATAAGCTAATTTTAAGCCGGAAAAAAGGTGGGCATTCTTGCGGGCCAGGGCCAGGTGATGTGCTATCGGCTCCAAGATTTGCAATTCTTTTTCGGTGTAAGCGTGGTCTTTTTGACTGCCCAGGATTAAAATAGACTGGACCGATCCGTTGTCGGTAAGAGGAACCGCCAGGAAAGAACGAATTTTTAGTTGAGCGGTCAGTCGGTTAAAGCCGCTAGTGTTGTCAGTCGGGTTATAATTTAATTCCAGATGCGGTTTTTTATCTCTGACAACTTCGGAAAGAACTGTCGCATCCGGTTTAATCTGATATCCTTTCTCCAGAGGGGAGCTGAACTTTTCGCCGAAGCAGCTTTCCAGCTCCAACAAATCCTGTTTATTTAGACGGCTGAACAGAAATAGATAGTCAAAGGGGACCTGCTCTTTTAATTTGGGGATTACGTTTGAAAAAGTGGTCTCAAAATCTAAGCCCTGACAGATATTTTGGGCGATTTCATCAAGTACAGCCAGAACCTTTAGCTTTTGCTGTAATTCCTGATGGGGTTGGTGTTCCTTGGACCATTTGCCCAGCCAACTTTTTAAAACATTCGCCATATTTTTGGTTACGCTTACGCCTACGGCATCCCGTACTTTAGAAGGACAGCATCCCGTACTTCAGTAGGGACACCATCCCGTTAGGGATAGGGTTTGACGGTCAGGTTCTCCCAGTCAATCTGTTGGGGTTGTTCGGATTTGTTCCTGGTTTTTTCCAGGGTCTCTTGAATTCTGCGGGCGCTTCTTTCAATTATTCTCAGATAGTGTAGGGATTCCTCAGTCAAGTTTTTCTCCCTGATTTGCAAAAGCTCCGAGGCCCCGAAGATGCTGGTCAAAGGGTTGTTGATGTCGTATTTTAAATCCAGAATCTCCTTGGCCCATCCTTCCGGATCCACCGCTCTTTGGCTCTTGCTCTGTTGTAATTTATAATCTAACCAGGCCTGGCGCAGGGCTTGACTGGTTTGAAAAGCCAGATTGGAAGCCAAAACGATTTCATCTTTTTTAAAAGGTCTTCTGCTCCAGTTGCGCAGCTCTCCTAAAGCCATAATACCGATGGGCTGGTCTTCCATCATAATCGGAATCAACAAAGCTGATTCGATTTTTTCGCTTAAAGCTAATCCGGCTTCCTGATTGGACATGACACTTTCCGGGTCGTCCTGTTTGATCAGCTGAGTCCGTCTGGATTCTAAAGCCAGGCGGTGCCAGGGGAGTTGTGATAAATCCAGGTCTCGTTCGGTTTCAAGTTTTAGGTCAGAGTTTCTGAGTTTAAAAAGAGCGTACGGTTTTAGATTTTGACGGTGAGAGTCTAAGAGCGTGATTTTACAGAAGCTGACCGGAAATTGAGAAGCTACCTTTTGAGCGGTCTGCTCCAGAATCTCTTTTAAATTTTTTCTTTCTTCAAAAACTTCCACTGATTCTTTTAGGAGCCTGGCTAATTTTTCTTTTCTGACCAGTTCTTCCAATAAATGGGTTTTGACTAGAAGTAAGGTTATCTGGGAAAAAAGTAATTTTAACTCTTTTAGATTCTGAAATTGGAAGTACCCCGGTTTTAGATGCCCCAAAGTTAAAGCTCCCCACATTCTCTTGCGATTTCTTAAGGGAACCACTAAACGGGAGCGGCAGCCGCAATTTCTGAACCAATGGTCTTGAGCATAGTGGGGGCTGGTAGAGTAATCTGAATCAATAAAGACCTCTCCGCTTTGTACTACTTGAAATAAATCACTCCCCTGAGTAGGTAGGTCTACTCCTTTTTCTAAGAGTAAATTGCCGGAAGTTCCCAAAGTGAACCGGCGCATATTTTCACCGGAAGTATCCAGAACCGACAGGGAAAAATACTGGAAATCCTGCACCTTCTGAACTGCTTTGGCTAAATGAGGAATGGCCTCTTCTAATTTCAGATTGGTTTGTAAAAGTTCGGAAATCTCTTCTAAGACTTTTAGATATTGTTGACGGTTTTTCTGCTGACTGGCGCCGGTAAACAACTCCATTTTTTGAGCCATATCCTGCCCCCACAGAGTCAGAAACTGGATGGTTTTGTAATCAAAGCTGGCTTGCTTCTGGCCGGCTACCAAGGCCCAACCCAGGATTCGTTCTTTATGCTGCAAGGGAACCAGGGCTAATTTATCCAGCTGGGTGAAGTTTGGCAAAATCTCCGGGAAGTCGGCTAAATTCTCGGCTTTTTCCAATACCAGAACTTTGATGACACTCAAAGCTTCCGCTGAAAAGGATATTCTGGCTTTCTGATATAGTTTGGCCGCCTGCTCCGGGTTAGTGCCGTATGGAAAAACCAGCTGCTGTTCGCCGGAAGCAACCTCTGTTTTAAAAATTCCTCCCCATCTGTATCCCAAATTGTCCATCAGGAAAACAAAATTTTCTTTCAGGAAATCCGGGGCTGAGTTTGATTTTTCAACAGTGGCGGAGATTTTTTTAAGACAGGCCATCTGCTTAAGATTCCAGCTATTCTCCTGTCTTAACATTATCCCAAAAACCAGATATTGCTTTATCCCCCGGATCATCAAAAACAATCCGGTCAGAAAACTTAGAATTACCGGAAGGATAAACCAGTTTTGGGCTGCTAAATTGGCTACTTGGTGAATAACTATAAAGCCGGACGAGATTAGAATCAAAATCAATCCCACCCAAAATCCATTCCAGATTTCAGTATAATCGGAGAAAAAGGATTTTTTAATCTGCAGTACTGCCAAAACTCCCCCCAGGGTAATTCCAAGTGCGACTAATACTAAAGTTAAGGTAGACATGTTCCCCCTCCTGCTAAAAAAATTACAATTTTATAGTCAACAATAGTCAAGGATGCTATTATTGTTGACCATACTTGACTATAGTTAAATCATGTAAATTTCTCTGTCTAAATTATCGACAAAATGGTCAAATCAGTTAAGCATAGCCACTTAGAAATACAGTGGAAATCCCAAAAAAGGCAGTCTGGAGGAGTTGAAGTATATTCTGTTGTTTGCTAAAAAGTTAAGACCCAGTTCTTTGTGATGGCAGAAAAGGGATTTGTCAGAACCTTCAGCTTTTTGGTGAGGTGCTTAGGTGAAAGCACCAAAACAAACTTAAAAAACTAAGCCAGTAAATCCTGAGCCACCCGGCTTTTTCTAATCATTTTAGGGATTTGGGAGGGGACAAAAAATCCGTCATTGGTGATGAATTTTTTGCAGTAAGATATGGGAATCTGCTCAAAATAGGGGTTGTCGATTTCTATATTGCTATATTTTTCCACCCAAACCTCACTGACCTGTCCGTAGAAACTTTCCTTTTTTCTCAAGAGTTCAGAGATGAATTTACTTCTTTCAGAAGCCACAAAAAACGGAATTTTAAACTCCTTGGCTAAAAGAGCTAAATACCAGGTTCCTACTTTGTTGGTAAAATTGGTTTCAGAAATGCGGTCGGCCCCAACTAAAATTAAGTTGATCCGGCCTATAAAATATCCCATGCTGGCATCGGTTATCAGATGCACCGGAATTCCTAAGTCAGCCAATTTTTTAGCCAATAATCTGCCTTCGAATAGCGGACGGGATTCCGGAACATAAACTCTGAAGTTGGTCCGGCCCTGTTTGGCTTTTCTTAAAATGTAAAAAACCGCGGTGGAGTTGGAAATGGTCATGACTTTGAAATTATTTTCAATCAAGGGCTGTCCCCAGATGGCAATTCGGTCCAGGGCTTTCAGGGAATTGGTTTTAAATTCCCGGGCTTTTTCACTGGTAAAATTTTTCAAATCGGCAAGAGCCAGAGATTCTCTGACATGCTCGGTGGCTAACAAAACCGAGTTGACTAAATTAAAAATGGGGACGCTTTCCGGCTGTACCGCTATTAAGTTCTTACCCAATTTGGTCAGTTCGATTAGAAATCTTTTATTGTCCTCACTTTTGGATTCTTCCGAGAAACTGATCAAAACTTCTGCGGCTTTGCGTGCCAGTTCTGAGGCACCGGAGGTTTTATCCCCTTTAAGCTCTTCCAATAAATTGAGAAAGCTCATATTAGCCCAATACTCTAGAGGTATTTTTGAAGTGGAGTTTGGCGACACATTTTAGAACATCTTTTCCATATTTTTCGACCAGCTTTCTGGCTATCTGGTCTGTTGTTTCGGAAGAACCTTTGGGTGAGTTCAGGTTATATTGGAGAGAAAGTTCGGCTAAACGTCTTAAAAATTCAGCCCGAGCCAGAATGGAAGCGGCTGCCACGGCTAGGTCGGATTCCGCCTTGACTTTCTGCTGCAATTGAACCTTCTTCCCTTTTTCCATCAGAGCTCTCTCGATATACCTTTCATCTCCGAATTTGTCTGAAATCACATAATCTACTTCTATACTTGAGGAATCTAATAGATTTTCGATTACCCTGGCATGCCCCCAGGCCAAAAGTTTATTGAGATTTCTCATCTTTTCATAGAGCTGATTGTACTTTTCAGGACCAATAGCGACTAAATTGTAAGGACAAATCTGTTTTATTTTTTCAGATATTACTTTGACTTGATTGTCAGAGATTATCTTACTGTCTCGGACGTTGAGGGTTTTTAACTTTTCTTCTAATTCTGGATTACAGAGGACACCCCCAATCACCAGAGGACCAAAATAATCCCCCTTGCCTGATTCATCCGTCCCAATCCAGGTTTTAGACATATTTTAAATTTAAGCCAAGTTATTAAAATTTGGATATAAAGCAAGCTGAAATAAATTTGACAAAGTGCTGATGGCAACTTTAACTTTACCAATATCAAGAGAGGAGCAGAAAAAATGCCCAGACAACTAATTTCATCCGGTTCACCTTTTGAACCTATTATAGGATTTTCAAGAGCAGTAAGGGTTGGAAACCATATTTTTGTCTCTGGAACAGCCCCCATTGGGATTGATGGAAAAACTCAAGGAGTTAATGACCCTTATCTTCAAACCAAAAGATGTTTGGAGATTATTTCTCAAGCTTTAGAGAATGCTGGTGCTAAACTGGAGAATGTTGTCCGAACCCGGACCTTTTTGGTGAATATTGCCGACTGGGAAAAATAGCCAAAGCTCACGGAGAGGTCTTTGGCAATATCAGGCCTGCGTCCACCATGGTTGAGGTAAGTCGCTTTATCAATCCGGAATGGCTCGTGGAGTTCGAAGCGGATGCAGTGGTGGAGTAATCATTAAAAAATAGTTGACAATAGGAGTTTTTTGCTTATCTTATAACTAAGATAAACCACAATTTCTGTGAGGAGTTATGCAGAAAGTTATGAGCAGTATATATATATCAGGTAAGAAAAATAGAGTTCCCCACCTCTTGTTCCGAATAATATTGAGATGAGGGGTGGGATTTTGTTTTTCTTACAGAAATAATTTTTGAATAAACTTTATCTTATAACCTTTAATGGGGAGGATATATTAATGTCATGGAAGAAAATCTTTCAAGGGTTGTTTTTTGTGAGTATTTTTTTCATAACTTTCTTAGTTACTTTGTCGTTTAACCAGAAAGTCTTCTCAGCTGACGAATTTCACGAAGGTTTTCGAGGCACTGTAACTTACCGCTTCGGCTGTACACTCCAATCCGGCGATGCGATTTACCTAGCAAGTTATCCAGCCGGTCAGTTATTAGATTTAGCCATTGTGGTTGGACCTATTGGCTCACAAAACGGAGGTTACATTAATTTGTTACCGCCTGACCCGGGGCCTGCTTCTAATTATTATATCGTAGGGTTAGGTAGTCAGTGTCAATCGGAATGGCTCTTGGTCTACTGGCCAGGATGTAACGGTCCATTCTGTCCATCAGTCACCCAGAATGTGGTAATTAATATTGAGAATGCAGAGCAAAGTCCAGGCCAACCATAAAGGTTAATAGCCGGTTGGGATTTATTCCCAGCCGGCTAAATTAAATAATTATGAGCGCAAATGAGAAATTTTTAAGTTCGATATTTCTAACCTTTATCTTAGTCTCAAATGAGTTAGTTTTTGCCGCTCCAAATCCTGAACTTTTCCCGGGTTGGCCCAAAAGTTTTTCATATAATGACATAGGGAGAAACCCAACTTCGTCAGCCAGTGTGGGAAATTTTGACACCATGCCGGACTTGGAAATTACAGCTGGTTTTCCTTATGACAGCCTATATCTTTGGAATTATCAGGCCAATCTTTTACCGGGTTGGCCGGTGTTGCCAAAAGATTCTTATGTTTATTGGACAAGAGTAGCAGCTATTGGAGATGTGGATGGGGACGGAGAGAATGAAATAGTTACAACCCGCGAAGCATCTACTGCCAGTGAGGTGCATGTTTTTAAAAAAGATGGGAGTGAGTTGAGCGGTTGGCCCAAGAACTTAAATTCGTATGACCTTTTGGAGCCGGTGTTAGCTGATTTCAATAGAGATGGCAGGTTGGAAATAGTTATAACCCCTTTCTATGATACCTTGGCTTACGTGTTTGATTATATGGGGAATAATTACCCTGGATGGCCCCAAAGAGTGCCAACTTTTGACAACCGAGATTTAATCACTCAATCTCCTGCAGTTGGTGATTTAGAAGGGGACGGAGATTTAGAAATTATGGTGGTTACATTCCTACAAGTTATTGCCTACAATAGTGACGGAAGTTTAGTAACAGGTTTTCCAGCCATTTTCCCTAAGGATTTTATTTCTTTTACCGGCTTGCACTCCACTTTAGCTGATTTAGATAATAACGGTAAATTAGAGATATTAGTTAGCACCTGGAGAGATACAGGAAATTTTGAAGTTGATGGCTACTTAGTGGTCTTGGACTACCAGGGACAAAATTACCCTGGTTATCCCCTTTATTTTGATTGCCCTATTTCTAGTAATGTGGTGGCTGCTGATCTAGATAATGATAATTTTAAAGAAATTATCTTTGAACTTTATAACTGTGAAATTGGAAAACCTAACGTTTATGTAATTCGGTATGATGGCTCTCTTCTCGCTGGTTGGCCGGCTTATCAATTTGGGAAGTTCTTTTCTGACCCAATGATTGCCGATATCGATGGAGATAATTCTCCTGATATAGTTCTGGGTGATAGTTTTCAGAGAGAGGGGAAATGGGGTAGACTTTATGCCTATAATAAAGATGGTTTTTTGATTGAGGGTTATCCACTCCAGCTTTTAGGTTTCACTTCTGCTTATACTCCTCTTGCTTCAGACGTGAACAAAGATGACACCTTAGATATGGTAGTCTTGACAAACTACGGAACAGTTTCGACTTCAACTTATATTTTACGATTATTCAATATGAAAGTCCCTTACAATCCCAAAACTATCTTGTGGGGAAAATATTTACACGACCCCTACAACACCAGCAACGCTGAATTTATCGTCTCCCAGTACCGTGGAGACCCTAACGGTGACGAAGAAATAAATTTGGAAGATATAGTTTATTTAGTTAATTTTGTTTTCAGAGGAAAAACTCAACCCAATCCACTCTGGATAGGAGACTTAAATTGTGATGGGAAAGTCAACTTAGCAGATATAGTTTACTTGGTAAATCTTTATTTTAAAAACGGTCCCGGTCCCTGCAAGCCATAAAAACCTCTTACCCCTCCCTTGACTGCACCCTCTCGATATATTCTCCGGTTCGGGTATCCACTTTTACCAAATCTCCTTCTTTAATAAACAAAGGTACCTTTACCTGCAAATCCGTCTCTAGGGTAGCATCCTTGGTAATATTGGTGACCGTGTCACCTTTGACTCCGGGCCCGGTGGAAACCACCTGTAAAATCACGCTGGCCGGTATATCCAAGTTGACCGGGTTGCCTTCAAAAAATAATATTTTATACTCCTGCCCCACTACTAAATACCATTTATAATCTCCTAATTGCTCCTCGCTTAAGGCAATCTGTTCATAATTGTGGCTATCCATAAAATGATACTCATCTCCGGCATTATACATATATTGCATCATTTTATCCTGAAAATCCGGCTGTTCGAACTGCTCTCCGGCTGAAAAAGTTCTCTCAATTACTGCTCCGGTTTTGATATTTTTTAATTTAGTCCAGACATTAGCCCTTCTCTGGGCAGTCCGGGCATGCTGAAAATCCACTATATAATAGGGGTCATTGTCAATTTTCAATCTTAACCCTTTGCGAAAATCGCCGGTGGAAAGCATCGTCCCTCCCCCTAACCGTATTCTAAGTTTGGTTTAAATTCACAAGATACCGAACTTTCAGAATAAAGCGAGTTTTATCAACCCCCTGAAAAAGCTTGAATTATCAGGCTTTCCGGGGCTAACCCCGATAGCTATCGGGGCAAAAATCTCGATATTTTACTTGACAAACAAAAATTTTATTATATATTGGGGACGGTCTCGATAGCCTGGAGTACCATAGATATAAGGATTTAGAGCTGGATGAAAGAAGCCGAGTGGAGGTATTTTTTTTCTAAATTATTTCTACTCTTTCTCTCAAAAAATTAAATAAAACCAATATTTTCTTGCCCTTCAATTAGCCAGGGTCAGAAAAAGGGAAAGCTATTTTGATTTTCAGGGATGGTAACTGTAGAAATTTGAAACAATTTAGTCAGAGTTGGAGTATATATAAAATATAAAAAAGAGGAGGTGCGGGTATAGTAAAAAGTGAAGGTGATTGATTAGTGAAGGAAAATCAAGGAGTACCTAAGAAACTTTTAACTTAGGAGGTAAAAAGATGTAGACAAAATACACATAATCGGTGATTGAGACCGAAAACGGAGGGGGAAATTCAACTGATTCTAGGTTTTTAAACTTTAATATGAATTCGAATATGAATTCGGAGGAAATAGAAATGATACCGTGTAGTAGAAATCCGATTTTAAAAACAGCAATGTTTATGCTGGTGGCGACCTTGAGCCTGGGTTTGACTAGCACTGCCCTAGCCCAGGGCGTAGTAGTAAATGGAGTCGCGCCAGACGGAGAACCGGGCGGATTTGGCATAGATGGAAATCTTCGAGCCAACTCACCCGGCGGTGCTTTTAGTACCGCCAGTGACTGGACACCAGGACCGGCGGGGATTGGGGTAGGGAAACTTCTCTGTCCTTCCGGAGCACCTATTGACGCTACCAAGACCTTCCATATCGTTGACTTAACCGGAAATGACGATTTAAACGTCTTTGCTGAGTCTGATAAAGTTCAGGATGACCCCAACACTTACAACTGGAAGGCCGGCAGCGTTCCCCAGAAAGATGACATAAATAACGGTCTGATTCACCTTTCCCTTGAACCTATAACTGGAGACCTGTGGGCTATGATGGGTGGGGATAGAAGAGCCACCAATGGAGACAGTTATATCGATTTTGAGTATTTGCAGAACACTCTGACCAAAAACCTGGATGGAAGTTTTACTTCACTGGGACCGGATGGTGGAAGAACAGTCGGTGATATTCTTCTAACCATTCACCTGATCAGGGGTGGAGATTCTGCAGAGTTATTCGCTCAAAGGTGGCAGTCGGACGGAGGCGGTGGATTCAACTATTTTGATTTCACTCCCGCACCCGGTGATGCTTTTGTGGCTGCCAACGTCGATTCGGCAGTAAACGTCTGCTTCGGCGCCTTTGGTTCAACCACGTATGAGGAAGACGCTTTCGGTGAGGCGGCCGCCAACCTCAGTAATATAATTACTGGTTTCGACCCCTGCTTTGCTATCTCCACCTTATGGATAAGAACCAAATCTTCTCAATCCTTCACCGCTCAATTAAAAGATATGATTGAGCCGATTCAGCTTAGCTTATGTTTTGACGAAGAGCCACCAGTCATTACCTGTCCAACTGACAAGGTCTTTGACTGTGTGATGGGGAATGCTGGCACAGCTACTGCTAACGACAACTGTGAGGTTGACACTATATTTTTTGAGGATAACGTCACTTCCTCCAGATGTCCAATTACAATAGAACGAAGCTGGATAGCGGTTGATGTTTGTGGCAATGCCGATACCTGTGTCCAGACCATCACGATTCGGGATATTACTGACCCGGTTATAACCTGTCCGGATGACATAGTCTTTGACTGCACTCTGGGTGATGCCGGTGTAGCTACTGCTACTGACAACTGCGACCCTGACCCGGATGTTAGCTATCAAGATGCGACTGTCTCAGAAAGATGTCCCATAATAATTGACCGGACCTGGACTGCTACCGATAGTTGTGGCAATGATGTTTCTTGTGTACAGAGGATTACCGTCCGAGATATCACTGACCCGGTCATAACCTGTCCAGCTGACATAGTTTTTGATTGTACTCTGGGTGATGCCGGTGTAGCTACTGCTACCGACAACTGCGACCCTGACCCGGATGTTAGCTCTAGTGATACAACTATCTCAGCCAGATGTCCCATCA
>Ga0184639_10000043_pt1 | contig 41252 bp, 34 predicted proteins | sample PLM31_170_b2_FD_133155 | JGI IMG/M metagenome (GOLD analysis project Ga0184639, IMG submission 133155) | Groundwater sediment microbial communities from an aquifer in East River, Colorado, USA - PLM3-1_170_b2 | ecosystem: Environmental > Terrestrial > Soil > Riparian zone | place: USA: East...
ACCCGATCGTAAAGCGTGATCGTCGGTGCGCGCGTCGCCCGGCCGCGCGTCTCGGCCAGCACCCCCAGGTCCCGCGGATCACACATCAGGTAGAGCGGCGCCAGGCTGCCGAGCGCGTAGGCTAAGCCACCCAGCGCGCTGCGCGCACCGCGCGCCGTCTCCGCCCGGTGGTGACATGTGGAACACAGGGTGATCAGATTGTCGAGCGCATTGGCCTGCCGGTCGTTGCGGTTTTCGCCGGGGACGTAGCCAAACTCCCGGAAGGGACGCAGATGGTGGACGTCGTGGGCGCGATCCGGGCGCTCCGGCGCGCCGCATTGGCGACAGTGTCCGCCGTCGCGGGCGCGCGCGGCGCGGCTGGCGTCCGGCCAGCTCGGGCCGTAATCGTTCGGCGCCAGCAGTACGCCCTGCTCCTCCAGTCTTCGCGCCGCCTCGGGCGCGATCCACAGCCAGCATCCGGTGGTCTCGTACTCGCGCGGCGGCAGGTCGATCGAGCCATAGCCCAGCGTCTCGTGGGTGTAGCGTTTGATCATGCGGAACGACGTCGCCTGCGCCGTCAGCTTCACCCGCCCGTGCGCGCGGCGCAAGTCGGCGCCCTCGTCGGCATCGAAGACGTCCAGCACCTCCAGCTCGACCGATTCGGCGGCGTCGGTGTAGTAATCGACCTTGCTGGCGGTGACTTCGGCCAGCGCGTTGTCCCAATCCAGACGCGTCACCAGAAACGTGCGGCCTTCGTGAATGTAGACCGCGCCTTCGTGAACCAGCACCGGCGCCATCTGCCGATCGGCCTCGCCCACGACCACCGGCTTGCCTTGGCTCGTGTCTTGGATCACGACGGCGTGCTCCCCGCTCGAGCGCAGCGACACGTCCTGCGCCGGATAGTCGTCGGCGACCCAGCGATAGGCGCCGCCGGAGTGGTGCAGGTCGCCCTGCTCGGTCATGAGCTCCATCAGTGCCGCACTGTCGGCGTAACCGCCGAAGGTCTCGCCGTCCTCGAACGGGAGCTCGAACGCGGCGCAACGAAGATGCCGGGCGACGATGGCCAGGTTGTCGGGGTTGATCAGGGCCTGTTCGGGAGGGGTCTCAAACAGGAAGGCCGGGTGCAGAGCAATGAACTGATCGAGCGGCGCGCCGGAGGCGACGAGCATCGCCGCCGAGGTCTCGCTGCGCCGACCGGCGCGGCCGGCTTGCTGCCAGATCCCGGCGATGGTGCCGGGGTAGCCGGCGATGAGAGCGGCGCCCATCTGGCCGATGTCGACCCCGAGCTCGAGGGCGTTGGTTGCCACCACGCCTCGCACCGATCCGTCGCGCAGCCCACGCTCGATCGCCCGGCGCTCGAGCGGCAGATAGCCGCCGCGATAGCCGCGCACCGCCTCCGCCTCGCCGCCGTCCTGGCGAACGGCGTCGCGCAAGTAGCCCAGGATGACCTCGGTCGCCGATCGCGAACGGGCGAAGACGACGGTTTGGACTCCGCCGGCCAAGAATCGCTCGGCCAGCCGTGTCGTCTCCAGGGTGTAGGCGCGCCGGATACCGAGGGCCGGGTCGATGACCGGTGGGTTGTAAATCATCACGTGCTTCTCGGCGCGCGGCGCGCCGTCGAGGTCTACCGGGATCAGCCGAACGGGCGCCTCGATCAAGCGTTCAGCGTGCTCCTTGGGGTTGGCGATCGTCGCCGAGGTCAGGATGAAGCGCGGGTCCGATCCGTAGAAGCGGCACAGACGGCGCAGCCGCCGGATCACATTGGCCACGTTCGAGCCGAAGACTCCGCGGTAGGTGTGCAGCTCGTCGAGCACGACCCACCGCAGGCCCTCGAACAGCGCCGCCCAGCGCGGATGGTGCGGCAGGATTCCGGCGTGCAGCATGTCGGGGTTGGTGATCAGCAGGCGGGCTTCGTCGCGGATGGCTTTTCGCCGATGGGTGGGCGTGTCGCCGTCGTACAGGCGCACCGCTGCCGCTTCTTCCGCGCCCAACACCTGCAGGAAGGTGGCCAGCTCGGCGGCCTGGTCCTGCGCCAGGGCCTTGGTCGGGAACAGATACAGGGCGCGTCCCTCGGGGTCGTTCAGCAGGGTGTGCAGGACAGGAAGGTTGTAGGCGAGCGTCTTGCCGGAAGCCGTGCCGGTGACGACCGTCACGTTCTCGCCAGCCAGGGCCGCCTCGACGGCCGCCGCCTGATGGGTGTAGAGCGGCGAAAGATCTCGGGCGCGCAAGGCGGCGACCAGCCGCGGGTCGAGGTCCGCCGGCGGCTCGGCGTAGTGTGCCGGCCGCGCCGGGAGCCTCTCCCACGCCGCGACATGTTTCATGAACTCGGGATCGAAGCGCAACGCTTCGAGGACGGATTCGACGGACATGTGCGGGTCATTATAATGAGCGCGAGAGGCTTCCCGCGAGCTTGGAGCTCGCGGGAAGATTCCAGGGCAGGCTGGGTTCAGGGGGAGTCTAGTGCCCAGACGCGACCTCGGCTTTTACGCCGGCGAGTACTATCATCTCTACAACCGGGGTGTCGATCGCCAACCCGTCTTTTTCCACGAAGAGAACTATCTGTACTTCATGCGGTTGCTCAAGCAGAAGGCGGCGCGCACTGCGATCCAGATCATCGCCTACTGCCTGATGCCTAACCATTTCCACCTACTTGTCCTGCCCGAGCACGATAACGCCGTGGCCGCCTTGCTGACCGGAGTTTGTGGATCGTACGCTCAGGCCCTGAATGGGCAGCGCGGCCGCACCGGCGCGTTGTTCCAGGGCCGTTTTCGGGCGGTCCACGTGGACCGGGACGCGTATCTCGCACAGGTCGCCCGATATATCCACATGAATCCGGTCGCAGCCGGGCTGGTTGTCAAACCACAGGACTGGCCGTATTCGGATTACCGGGACATCGTCGAGGGAGGGTACGGCCCATCCACGGATAATGGATTGTTGGCTGGGCTCTTCCCCGGTTCAAACGCGTATCAACGATTCGTCGAAGGGAAGGATGACCTCCAACTTCCCGGAAGCTTGAAGCTTCCGGGAAGTTAGGCTCGCGGGGCGCTTCTTCAGCGAAGACAACTACCGCTACTTCGCGCGCTTTGCTGGAGGAGAAGGGCGGACTCGTAGTCATTCGACCCCCGACGATGTGGTACGCGACGAATTTGGGGTCACCCACGTCGTGCTTGTCCCCGAGCAACTCGGATTGGACTGCCCCCAGCCGGAAGAGATCTTCAACGACGGAGAGTACGCGGTCTACCGAGTCGTCTCGCCGTAAAGGGACGTCCCGGCCCGTCGGAAACGCTCACCGCCGCGCCGGCCTGGACCGCATGGCGAAGATCAACGCCCCTACTCCCGCGACGGCCAGCAGCAGCAGCCCGCCCACCGCTAGGACCAGAGCAAGTAGCGACGGCCGGGCAGCCTGCGGTGCTCCTGGTTGCCCGCCAATCGTGATCGCCACGCTTTCTTCGACCACGCTTCCGGAACGGTCGCTGACGGAAAGCGTGATCCGGTGCACCCCAACACTGAGCGGCAGGCCCCAGAGAGTCGGCCCGGTTCCCAAGTCCCCATCGATGTCGGACGACCAGCGGAAGGTACCATCATCGAGGACGACGTCCTCCAAATCGGTAGCGTAGCCACGGAAGACGACCGCCTCGCCAGCCGGCAGCCAGTCGCCGTCCACCGGCGAGGAGAGGTGCATCAGCGGAGGCTTATTGCCGACCGTCACCGGCGCTGTGGTGGCGCTCTCGGCCGTGTTCAGCCCGTCGCTGGCCAGGACGCGGAAGAGCAGGTTGCCGCCGGGGAGGTCGGCCGAATCGATTGAGACCGACGTGGCGTCGGTCAGATCGACGTCGGTCGCCGACCAGGTGGCGCCGCCGTCGGTGCTGTACAGGACATTGAAGCGTAGCGCATCCCCGTCGGGGTCTGACGCCTGCCAGGTGACGGCGTGCGCGCCAGACGCGCCCCAGTCCTCGCCACCGGCGGGCTCGACGATCACCACCTGCGGCACGTTCGGACTGGCGGACACCCGGCCGATCTCCGATCCGTTGTATAGGAAGACGATCGCAGTCGCCTCGGGCAGGTCGGGCAGGATGATCTGGAGGTACCCGGAGTCGCTCGGCTCGTCGTTGCTGAGCGAGATCACATTGAACCCGCGAGCGTACAGGCTCCCGCCTGCGGCGTCGAGGAGCACGGCGGTGTAGGGACCGTCCGGCAGGTTGTCCTCGACTCCTTCGGCCAGCGCCGCGCGAAAGAAGCCGCGCTCGAGCGTGAATCCCTCGGGCGAGATCAAGCCTCCGCCAATCAGCTTCGATTCTCCATTGGCGGCGAAGGGCGCTGCCAGGTGCGCGCCCGACGCCTCGGCGCCGGCGACGGGCAGGCCGCCCAGCAAGGCCAGGTAGGTGTGCACCGAGGTCCAGGTGTTGTCGGCGCCGCCGCAGTAACCCATGTAGTCGTAGCTTGAGGCCGGCGGGTACAACTGACGCAGCGCCAGGTCAATCCCCCACTCATCGAGGAGTCCGTCGCGCCTCGGGTAGCCAGGATCAGTATTGTCCGCGTCGCCGCAGCTCGTGGCGTGGAGCCGCCCGAAGTTGTGCCCGAGCTCCTGCGCGCCGACGATGGGGCCCCAGCGCGTTCCTCCCGAGGTGATGCTGGCGGCGATCCGGCCACCCATTTCCCCGCAGCCGATGATCCCGGCCGTATTCGCCGTCCCCGGCACCAGACCGAACTGGTAGGCCGTCCCTCGGCCGCTCCAGGTGTAGGCCGCCCGCAGCGCGTCGAGCAGGCGATTCCAGGACCGCCCGCAGTTGCCACCGCTCGGATCCGACAGGTCGAGGTTCCCGGCCAGCGGCGAGCGCCCGACGGCTTGAATGCGCGCCACCGGGAAGACCCGCGCCAACCAGTCGGCGAAGGTCCACATTTCGGAGAGCGGCGGGGTCATCCCATCGGCGGTGACCTGGGTGAACATGACCGTCAACGAGCGGGGCCGCACGACCGAGACCGAGGCCTGCACGGCGTTGTTGTCGCCGCGCGTCTCGTCGACGTCCCTCTCTTCGTAGTTGACGAAGGCCGTCATCTCCAAGGTGCCTTCCGCCAACCAGACCGGCGGCACAATGAAGTTGAGCGAGGCCTCGAGGTCCCCGCGGTCGTGGACCGACGGGTCGTCATCATCGTCGGGCGAGATCTGGTTGAGCGGGATGACCATCCCGCTGTCGCAGGTCGCCACGCGGCCTAGGCACAACCGACCGGAGACGGCCCGCACCGGCGGGCCGCCCTCGGCGCGCACATACAGGCGCACCCAGGTCGGCTTGCCCAACACCATCGGCACGGCGTTGTCGGCGCAGCGGGCATTGTCGAGGCACTGCACTACCTGCACTACTTCCATCTTGACCGCCTGCAGGTCGAGGGTCGGCACCGGTGTCGGGACGATGATCGTAACGGTGTCGGCGGCGAACTGGCCGGCGCTGTCGAAGGCCGTCACACTGATCAAGTGGGGCGCGCCCGGCTCGACCAGCGCCGCACTAAAGTTGGCCCCGGTGAAGTAGGCGGCCGGATCCGTCAGCGAAGGGGCGGCGCCCAAGGCCATCTCGGCGCCGCCGTCGATCTGATAGTGGACCCGGTCCAGCTGGCGGTCCTCGCGGATCGTCGCCCGCAGGTTGATGGTCGTGCCGGGGATCGAGCTGCCGTCGGTCGGCGAGGTGATCTCGATGACCGGGGGGCGATCTGGAGGCAGCTCGTCCTCGGCGTAGAAGATCGTCAGGTCGTCGATCAGGCGCCGTTCGGCCAGCGAGTTGCCGGTGGCGTCGGTGTACTCCACCAGGGCCCGGGCGATAATGTCGCCCTCGGCGGCGGTGAAGCGCAGACAGTGGATGATGTCGGTCGTCGCCGCCGGGAAGGATGTCAAGTCCGAGCCCAGCAGCTCGAGTTCGGTGCTGCCCGCTTCGTAGCCGTAGGCGCTCAGGATGGCGGTCACGTCGCCGGACACGTACTGCGGCTCCGGGAACCCAACGAAGAGCCCGACCGCCGTCAGCGGACGGTCAAAGGCGATCCGGATCGGCAGCATGGCGCTGCCGAACTCGAGGCCTTCGACGCTGGCGGCGGCCGAGGAACCGGACCTGGGGACGATCGACGTGGGACGGATCACCTCCAGCGAGCCTTCGAAGCGCACGCCCTGCTCGCGGGCGAGAGCGTCCGTCCACCCCTCGTACCATCGCTCGAAATCGATCACCGTCGCCTCGGCCGGCAGCCCGAGCCCACCGCAGACGTCTGGACGAGGCGTCGCCGTCGGCTCGGCGCCGTTCTGGAACACAAAGTAGGTGACTTCCGGGCCAATGATGTTCCCCGAGCCGCTGCACCTCGGATCGAGGTCGACCGTGATACTGTTGTGGCCCCCTCGCACGGGGTAGTCCCGCACAGTGAGCGTCCAACGGTTCGAGACCGTCGCCGAAGGGACGGCCTCGACAGTCGTCCCCGGGAATGGATCGGGCCACTGGGTATACAGCGTCCCGCTGAGGCCCCCTCCGAGCCCGACGGTGTTGAAGAAACGGACATGCGTGCTGGTCGGATCGGCCAGGGTGACCTCCACGACGAGGTCGGTCGTGAGGACCCCGCCGAGGTCGACGCGGCCGTCTGGCAAAATGCCGGTGACCCCATCGATGCAACCGGAAATCGGAGTGTTCGACGGCGTGGGGGTCCGGGTCCAGGTCGCGGGCACATCGACATCGGGGACCGGGGTCGGTGTGCGCGTGCGGGTCGGGGCGATCGTAGCCGTGGGCGGGACCACGGTGAACGTGGCCGAGGCGCACTGCTCGAACTCGCTGGTGTAGCCCTCGCAGGCAACGATGGTGTGGGGTCCGGCGCCGGCCCCGCCGGGAATGGTGATCGACGCCGACCAGTTTCCCGGACCGTCCGGGCCGAAGGTTCCGAGCTCGGACCCACCCTTGGCCTCCCAGAAGATCTTGTAGGGCGCGTTCGAAATCGTCCAGTTCGAGCCGACGGCGGTGATCGTCATACCCGGCGGCCCGCTGGCCGGGATCAACCCCAGCGAAGGGGCCCCCAGGGGGGCCGCCAGGGCTTCGCCGCCTGCGACGCCCCCGAAGGCCGCCGAGGCCGCCAGCAGGGCGATGATCGCGCGGAAGGTGAGTGAGATGCGGTTCCGGCTCATTGGTGGACTCCCGGGATCCGGGCTCGGGTTTGCGGCTCGACCGTGCCGAGGCGGAGGAGGTTGGCTGCTCGCCGAATGGGACAAAGTGGGTTGAGTCTTAGTCATTTCGTTCGAGCTGACAACAGGACCGATGGGGGGTCCTTCTAACCGGAGGGACGGGCCGAAGGCACGATGACGATTCCGTCAAGGCACGCGAGTCCCGCGCCCGCAGGGTCGGGAACGGGCCGCATGCTACACTTCGCGCCGATGCCCGAACTCCCCGAACTCGAGGTCGTGCGTGAGGTGCTCACCCGCCGCCTCGGCGGTCGGCGCATCGAGGCCGTGACTCTCGCACCCAAGGGTGCGGCGGTGGTGGTGCGCGACCTGACCGGCGGCGGATTCGCAGCGAGCCTGACAGGGGCCAGCCTCGGCGACGTCCGGCGGCGGGGCAAGTTCCTTCTCTTCGACTTCCCCCGCGCCCCTTTTACGCTGGCCGCTAACCCGAAGCTCGTCGGCCGCTTTCAGTTGTGCGCACCGGCCGAGAAGAAGGCCGGTCCGGTCCACGTGACCCTGACCTTTGCCTCGCCCGACGAACAGCTGCGCTACGTCGACAGCAAGCAGATGGGCCAGCTCTACCTGACCCGTGACACGCGCCTGATACCGACCTTCGACGAGATGGGCCCCGAAGCGCTCGAGATCAACCCGGAGGAGTTCCGTCGGCGGCTGAAGTCCTTCCGCGGTGAGATCAAAGGGATCCTGACTCGCGCCCCCTTCGTCGCCGGAATCGGCAACGCCTACGCCGACGAGATCCTGTGGCAGGCTCGACTCCACCCCTATCGCAAACGAACGAAGCTGACCGAGGATGAAGTCGACGCCTTGTATCGTGCGATGCGCCAGACTCTGACGGAGGCGGTCGACCAGGTGCGCCAGGAAATGGCAGACGACATCCACCTCAAGCCGCGCGATTTTTTCGCCGTCCACATGCGGGGCGGCCAGGCCTGCCCGCGCTGCGGGAACCCGATCTCGGAAATCACCGCCAACCAGCGCATCACCTCCTTCTGCCGCACCTGCCAGCCGGGAGGGCTGGTGCAGGGCGTCGCTTGAGGGCAGAGAAACTCGCGTAGCGGGCGCCTTTAGCCCGGCGCGCGGGCGCAGGCTAAAGCCTGCGGCTACGTGGTGAAACGGGATCTCCGGAGATCTCCGAGGGAAACTCGCGTAGCGGGCGCCTTTAGCCCGGCGCGTTGACGCAGGCTAAAGCCTGCGGCTACGTGGTGAAACGGGATCTCCGGAGATCTTCGAGGGAAACTCGCGTAGCGGCCGCCTTTGGGCGGCGTTCGGACGCAGCTAACCGCGGAGCGTGCGGGTATTGGATGAATGCCAGCCCCGCGCCTGGCGTCCATCCCGTCCAGTAAAATGCCCGCGTAGCCGCCGCCTTTAGGCGGCGGCCGGACGCAGGCCAGAGCCTGGGCCTACGGCGAAATGCCTGCCCCCGGGAAGCGTGTAGGAGATCTATATCCTCACCCGTCGCTTTTCTTTCCTCGTCGCTATCCCCACCGCGCTCGTCGCGTGCAGCCTCGTCGATCGTCTGGCGATACCCCCAGCCACTGTGGCCATACACACGGTTGAACCTAGCGCGGTCTCCACCATCACGCCGGAGGCCTTGGAAACCACGCCGACGGTCAATCCGATTCTCGACATGGACCGCATCCACAGCCAGGTCTCCAGTGTGCGGGGCTTGTACCCCAGCGGCCCGCTCGACCGCGAGCTTCTATCTCCCGAATCGATTCGCCAGCGGGTCATCGATGACTTTCTCGGAGACTACACCCAGGAGGAGGCGGAGGACGATGCCCGGGTCCTCGCCTTGTTCGGACTGCTCGAGCCGGGTTTCCACCTGTGGGACTTCTACGCCGACCTCTACGAAGAGCAGGTGGCTGGCTACTACGACCCCGAAGTGCAGAAGATGTACGTGGTCGGTTCAGGATGGGGTGGCTCGGAGCGCCTCACCTACGCCCACGAGTACGTCCACGCGCTGCAGGACCAGCACTACGACCTGCGAGACGGCCTCGGTTACAGCGAGGAAGGATGCAAGGAGGACTCGGAGCGCTGCGCCGCGATCTCGGCGTTGATCGAGGGCGACGCCTCTCTGGCCGAGGGCCACTGGTGGCGAACCTATGCCACCGACCAGGACTTGCTGGACCTGAGCGCGGATATTGCTGAATATGAACCGCAGGTCTTCGACTCCGCCCCCGCCTACCTTCAGGCGGATTTCCTTTTCCCCTACGATGAGGGCCTGGCTTTCGTGCAGTTCTTGTTCCGCAAGGGCGGCTGGGCGGCGGTCGATGCCGCCTACCTCGATCCACCGACGACGACGGAGGTCATCCTCCATCCGGAACGGTACGGGCTGGCCGAGCCGATCCCGGTCAGCCTGCCCGACCTGAACGAGGCGTTAGGCGAGGGTTGGCGCGCGCTCGACGCGGCGGTTCTGGGGGAATGGTTCACCCGGCTTGTGCTCGATGAGCACATCCCCGAACGGGAGGCGGAACAAGCCGCGGCCGGATGGGGCGGCGACGCCTACCGGGTCTGGATCAACGACGCGGAGGAGGAGAACGCGTTGGTGCTGCTGACGGCGTGGGACAGCGCGCGCGACGCCTTCGAGTTCCTCGAGGCCTTCGACGAGTACGCCGGGTCGCGCTTCGGCGAGCGGAAGACCGAACAGACCGATCGCCGGTGGAGCTGGCAGCGGGGCGCCGTGCGGCTCGAACGATCCTTCGACCAGACTCTGTGGATCTTGGCCCCCGACGCGGAAACCGCTGATGTTCTGCGAAGTGGAATCGAGTTTCCGATTCGGACTTCCGGGTAGCCCCGGCTTGTAGTCCCCGGCTTTAGCCGGGGTCTTTCGCTCGTTTCCCGGTCAGTACTTCCACCTCGTCCCCCACTCGCGCTCCCAGCCGGGCTTCGGCATCGCCGTTGACCACGGCCAGGATCAGATCCCCGTAACTTCCGAACAGCGCGATCAACTCTCCGGCAGGTCGTTCGCCGAAAGTGCGGGCCAGGCCGTCGATCGTGGCCCCAGCTACGCGGACGACGGCCGGAGGCCCCTCGCCCAGATCCTGGCGCGTGATGTTCGTGCGGACGTTGCCGAAGTGATCGATGTGCTCGACGATGCCCCGCACCCCTTGCGGAATGATCTCCGGCCGCGGTAAGAGCAGTCGAACAGGATCGGCGACCGGCGAACCGACTTGCTCAAGGGAGACCCCATTGGCCAGGTGTGCCGCGACGGGCGCGAAGACGTCGCGGCCGTGGAAGACGTCGCTGACCTCCGGCAACCACCATTCCCGCCGGTCGAGATGGACGAACGCCGTCGGTTGGCGCAGGCGCTCGGCGCGTTCCAGCAGGCGCGTCATCAGCCCGTTGTCGGGGCCGACGAACAGGTGCGAACCCAGCCGCGCCGCCATCGGCCGGCGCTCCGTCCCGACGCCGGGATCGACCACCGCCAGGTGAATTGTGCCGTCGGGAAAATACGGGGCGGCCCGGCCGAGAATCCAGGCGGCCTGGCGCACGTCCTGTGGCCCGACCAGATGACTCAGATCGATGAGGCGCGCCTGCGGAGAGATCCCCAGGATCACGCCCTTCATCACGGCGGTGTTCCCATCTTTGAGGCCGAAGTCCGTGGTGAGGGTGATGATCGTCATCGAGGCCTCTGACAGGTGACAACTCGAGGCCGAAGGTCAAGGTGTCGAGGCGTCAAGGGGTGGACCCGGCCGCCCGCCAGCCGCTCCCCTTGACCCCCAGACCCATTGACACCTCGACCGGGTCTCACCACATCCTCTCGAGCAACTCCAACGCCCGGGCGCGTTCCTCTCCCGGAGGATACGCCGCCTCGGCGATCGACGCCAGATCGTTGTGCGGAACTCCGACCTGGCTGAGCCGCGCCGGCAACCCAAGTCGGGAGACCAAATCCCGGATGGCCTGCGCCGCGGCGCGCGCCGCTTCAGACTCGCCCTCCACCCGAGCCTCGCGGGCGATCCGCCGCCCGATCGCGGCCAACGGGGCAGGTTTGCGAGCGGCCTCCGCCTCCATCACCCACGGCAGGGTGATGCAGGAGGTCACACCATGGGGGACATCGTAGCGCGCCCCGATGCGCCTGCCCAAGATGTGGCTCATGCCCATCGCGGTGTTCACTTCACCGAAAAACGACATCCAGGCCGCGATCTGAAGCTCGCCCCGAACGGTCACGTCCTGCGCGTTTTCCTTCGAAGCCGGAAGCAGTCGGAACAGCCGGTCGATCGCCTCCAGCGCCATAACCTCGGGGATCGGGTGGTCGCCGGGAGCAAGCAGGGTTTCGACAGCGTGGTCCATAGCCCGCATCCCTGAGGAGAGCCAGAGCGGCATCGGCGTCGCTTGGGTCAGTTCCGGGTCGAGGATCACCGATCGCGGGACCAGGCGGGGATCGGCAAATCCGGTCTTGGCCTTCCTCTCTTCGTCGGTCACGCCGACCAGATGGGAGAATTCCGCCGCCGACAGCGTGGTGGGGATCGCCAGGTGAGGCAACAAGCGGCCGTCGGCCTCTTCGATCGCCCGGGCCACGGCTTTCGTCCCGTCGATCGGGCTGCCTCCGCCCAAGCTGAGGAGGAGGTCGGCCCGGGCCGCCCTTGCCTCGGCCGCTCCCCGGGCGACATCGCTCTTGGGTGTGTGCTGGCGAATCCCGGCGAACATCCCGGCCCATCGATGGCCGAGCTTCTCACGGATCCGGGCTACAAAGTCAGTCTTTTCGGCGAGGCTGTGGCCCGTGATCAGGAAGGCGCGCTCGCCATTGAGCCGTTCGACCTCGGCGCCTAGCCTGGACAGGCTGCCCGGCCCATACACCACGTGTTCTTGTGGCAGGTGGAAGTAATCGCCGTTCAACTCGGGCTCATCCTGAGCGCCACCGATCGTCATCCCCCGCGCGGCGCATCGATGGCCCGGGGATCCAAGGTTGGTTCAGCGGATCCCTAGGAGGCGGGAAAACCATCCCGGAGCGCGGCGGCCCTTTTCCGCGCCGACCGCTCCGCTCTGGCCATTCACGACGATTGTCGGCCGGGGGGAGGTCCCGCCGTCCAGGCCGATCCAGACCGGGGCGAGGATCAGCCGAAACCCATCGAAAGCAAAACCCCTCGAGTCGAACCCCACATCTTGTACACCAGGCGGAATCTCACCCCGTGACCGCTCACGGACCCCGGCGAAGACTTCGGCATGAGCGACGACCGCCGCATCCGACATCGGGACCTGATAGGTCTCTGCGGGCCAATCGGCCAGTGCCGCCGGCTGGAAAGGGCGAAGGCCCTTCACGTCGTAGGCGAGCGCGGACCGGGCCCAGCCCTCCGGCAACCGGCGGCTGGCCGGCACAAGGTGATGCCTTTCCAAGACCAAGAGTGTCCCGGTCACTGTCTCCTTGACTCTATTCTCGCGATCCTCCCGAACGCCCTTCCACGGCACTTGGCCACTCAGATCGAAGGACCACAGCGGTAGGTAAAGGCCAAGCCAGGTCCGCACGTCCCGGGCCGCCTCCCCCATGCTCCGCGCCGGATCCAAGACCTGAAAAGGGAGGATTCCATCCGGAGGGATCAACTCTTCAGAGCCGGCGTGTTCGATAACAAACGCCGATGCGCAGTATGGACAGGTCAAGGAAAGCATTTCCGGCGCAAGAATGTAAGGCGCGCCGCATGCGGTGCAACGAAACGTCCGCGTCCGCATAGGCTTCCGGTGCCCGCGCGCCGTAGCCATCGCCACGACGAAATCCCGCTCGGCGACCGTCTCTCCACTCGCCAGCGAACGGCGCCACCCGCAATAGCCGCACGCGAGCCACGCGCCATCCGCGCTGGCCGCCAACCGGCCTCCACAGCGCGGGCAGTCAAACTTCTCGCTGGCAGGCGCGTCCTCGGCCAGGGAGGGGGACGCTGGAAGGTGGTCCGCGTCGATGACGGAACTCGGCTCGAGGCGGCCGTCCAAGACGGCTTTGGCCCGGCGTGCTTGCGGGTGGGCCGGATCTCGGGCCAGGACTTCTTCGATGCACCGTCGGACCTCCGCCGGATCGTCGGTCACCTGGCTCAACCACCACCAGGCATCGACCTGCATCTCCCCCGGCGCGTCCCGACGCAGAAGCCACTCCAGGTAGAAGCGCGCTTCCTGTTTGGATCCCCCCTTCGCTGCGGCGATCCCGCGAACGAGGAGGTCTCGAAGACTGTCAGAAGAAGCCATCCGCCGTAGGGACTAGTTACCCAGGCCGCCCGCCATACCGTTTCGGTATCCTGAAGAGGACACCGTCTCGGTGTCCTGACGAGGACACCGCTTCGGTGTCCTGGCGAGGAGGGCAGGTGTACCTCGTCCCTACATCCCATCTCCCTCGAGCCACGACGCCTGGTAGTCGGCTTTCTCGAACTCCAGTGCCGCCAGCGCCACCTGCAACGGATGGAAGGTATCGACCATGACGGCCAGCTCTTGCGTCTCCTTCACCCCGATGGCGGCCTCCGTCACCCCGGGCTGTGGGCCGTGGGGCAGTCCGCTCGGATGCAGCGTGATGTCGTACTGCTGTATCTCCTTCCGCGACATGAAGTTGCCGTCGCAGTAGTAGATGACCTCGTCGGAGTTGACATTGGAGTGGTTGTAGGGCACCGGGATGGCTTGCGGGTGGTAGTCGTACAGGCGCGGCACAAAGGAGCACACCACGAAGTTCCCGCCCTGAAAGGTCTGATGCGCCGGCGGGGGTTGATGCACCTTCCCGGTGATGGGCATGTAGTCGTGGATGTTGAAGGCCCAGGGATAGAGGTAGCCATCCCAACCTGCGACGTCGAGAGGGTGGTGATCGAGGATGTGGCGGGTCATCGTGTCGCGCACTTTGACCCGGACCTCGAACTCGCCTCGCTCGGCGTGCGTCTCGAGCGCCTCCGGCGGCCGCAGGTCGCGCTCGCAGTAGGGCGCGTGCTCGAGCAGCTGGCCGAATTCGTTGCGGTACCGGCGCGGCGGCTCGATTTGCGACGGCGACTCGATCACGAAGAAGCGCGCCGGCCCGTCGAGGTCCATGCGCCAGGTCGTGCCGTAGGGGATCACCAGGTAGTCGCCGGGGCCAAACGTCAGACGGCCGAATTGGGTGTGGACCACGCCGGAGCCCTCATGGGCAAACCAGACCTCATAGGCCTGGGCATTGCGGTAGAAGTAGCCCATGCTTTGCGACGGCCGGCTGACACCTAACGTGACGTCGGCGTTCCCCAGCAGAACCCGCCGCGCCGTCACCGGATCGCCGCCCGCCGGCACGTCGGCCGTAGCATAGGCTCGGTGCCGCAGCGGGCCGAACGGCGCGTACTCGGCCCGCGTCGGGCCGAGCTCCTCCGAGCGGACGAGGCGCGGCGGCAGGAAGTGGTGGTACAGAATCGACTCGATTCCGGAAAAGCCATCTAGCCCCATCACTTCTTCGCGGTACAGCCCGCCGTCGGGTTTGCGGAACTGGACGTGCCGCTTCCGCGGCAGCTCGCCCAGGCGATAGTAGAAAGGCATCGCGAACCTCCTTCGTAGGAACCGGTGATCAGTTAGCAGTCACCAGTTACCAGTCGACGGATTCGCGGGCGATCCGCACTGGTCACTGATCACTGGTCACTGGTCACTGACCACTCACTACTGACCACAGTATTCCTCAGGACTCCCAATCGCTCGACCTCCAGCTCGACCACGTCGCCGGGTTGGAGCCAGGGCCCCTGGCCGCGCGTCAGTTCGAGAAGGCAGCCGCTCCCGAGGGTTCCCGAGCCAAGGACGTCGCCCGGAAAAAGGTCGACGCCGGAAGAAGCCCGGGCGATCATCTCGCCGAAAGAATACCGTATCTCGGCCAGACGGCCGCGCGACTTTTCTGCGCCGTTGACCCTGGCCGCCATCGCAAGATCATAGACCCCCACCCGGCCGCTCGGCTTCCCCAGCTCGTCCGGGGTGACCAACCAGGGGCCAAGGGAGGTGGCGAAATCCTTTCCCTTGGCGGGCCCCAAGCCGACCCGCATCTCTCGCTGCTGCAAGTCGCGCGCCGACCAGTCGTTCAGGATGGAGTATCCGAAGATGTAGCGGTCGGCCTCTCCTGCGGGAATGTCCCGGCCGCTCCGCCCGATGATGCAAGCGACCTCGAGCTCGTAATCCAAAGCCTGCGAGCCTGGGGGAGCGGCGACCCGGTCTTCCGGCCCGACAATCGATCCCGGATTTGAGAAGTAGAAGGCGGGGAATTCGAACCACTCCGGCGGGACCGGCTTATCCCGGTTGGCGAAGGAGGCGGCCACATGCCGCTCGAAGGCGTAGAAGTCGCGCACGCTGGGAGGCCGCGACAGAGGCGCGTGCAGCAAGACATCCGCGCGTGGCCAACGGCGCCCGCCGTGCTCGGCCACGCGGGCCGCCGCCTCCCACCCCACCGGACCGGCTTCGAGGAGCCCCAGCATCGTCGCCGGCAGGCCGTCGACCCCGGCCAATTCAACGACCACTTCACCGACGATGGCACCGAGGCGCGAGGATGCCGGGGCATCTCGCGGGGCGAACGTCACATAGCGCACGCGGATTCGACTCCCCCGTTCGATCCGGGTGAACCTGCTGTTGTACCCCGCACCTGGTTTTCAGGAGGAGAGAGGGGGAAGGGGGGCGAGGCAGGCGGGCCTTCAGACCCACTGGTCTGCTTGCCCGCTGCGCACGAGAGGAAATCGTGTTCCACCAATCGGGCCTGGAACTACAGATTCCCGCGACCGTCCTGCTCGGTCTCCAGCGCTTCGAACAGAGCCTTGAAGTTGCCCTTGCCGAAGCCGCGGCTGCCATGGCGCTCGATGACTTCGATGAACGACGTCGGGCGATCCTGAATCGGGCGCGAGAAGATCTGCAACAGGTAGCCCTCGTCGTCGCGGTCGACCAGGATACCCAGCCGGCGCAGCTCCTCGAACGGCTGCTCGATCTTGCCGACCCGACCCGGGGCGATGTCGTAGTAGGCATCGGGCACACGCAGGAATTCAACCCCGCGCTGGCGCAAGGTCCGCACTGTCGCCAGGATGTCGCCGCTGGCCATGGCGATGTGTTGCACCCCGGGGGTCAGGTAGTAGTCGAGGTATTCCTCGATCTGGCTCTTGCGTTTGCCCTCGGCCGGCTCGTTGATCGGGAACTTGATCCGCCCGGCGCCGCCCTCCATGACCTTCGACATCAACGCCGAGTACTCGGTGCCGATGTCTTGATCGTTGAAGTGAATCAGCTGACGGAACCCCATCACCTCGTGGTAGAAGCGCACCCATTGGTTCATCTTGCCCAGCTGGACGTTGCCGACCACGTGATCGACCGCCGCCAGCCCGGCCGTTTCCACCGGGGATTCCAGAGGCCGGTAACCGGGGGCGAAGGCGCCGTTGTAGTCGCCTCGGTCGACGAAGACGTGCAGAACTTCGCCATAGGCGCGGATGGCGGCCGTGCGCAAGACGCCGTGGTCATCGCCTTCCTCACGCGGCCCCCACGCCCCCTGGGCGCCGCGGGCGGTCGTCTCTCGATAGGCAGCCTCCACGTCGTCCACCGCCAGCGCGACGACCTTGACCCCGTCGCCATGCAAAAGGTGATGCGCCGCCATCTCGTGCGATGGTCCGTACGCGGCCGAGACGACGAATCGGATCTTGCCCGACTCGAGGACATAGGAGGCGAAGGCGCGGTTGCCGGTCTCGAGGCCGGAATAGGCCACCGGCTTGAAGCCGAAGGCTTTCCACCAGTAGTACAGGGCGTGCTTGGCGTTGCCGACCCAGAAGTGAATGTGGTCGATGCCCTTCAGGCGGAGGAAGTCCCCCTCCTCCGTGATCGGGCGGGCGTCCAGCGCCTGTTCAGCCATGTGTCGCCTCCTCCCCCTCCGCCATCAAGGCGGACAGATCATGTCCCATTAAATCACCTTTCGGCTTGGGTCGTCGGGAGTAGGTCATGGATAGGTCCGCCCTGGACCACCAGACCGGACCTGCCGAATCCCTGTGGGGTGTTCTGGATTCACGCTTCCACTTCGGGATCCCCTCCGGGATCCCCTCCGGGATGCGAAGCGCGATGCGAAGCGCGATTCGCGGAAATGACTTCAGGAGCTATGTCGCCCCCGCGAAAGCGGGGGCCCAGAGTCCAAGCCTTAACCCAGACCGTCGTCGCGAGATGGCACCTTTAGATGCCAGGCAAAGGCCCAGGCCTCCACAGGGCATGAGGCGCGCCCGATGCGAAGTCGGCTTGGACTCAGCCGGCCCGCAACGCCTGGGCCAGGCGCCCCACCGCTTCGCCCATCCGCTCCGGCCCGACGTTGCTGAAGTTCAAGCGCAGCGCGTTGCGCGCCCCGCCGACGACAGCAAACGCCGCTCCCGGGATATAGGCGACCCTTCGATCGAGCGCCGGGCGAAAGCGATCCCAGGTATCCACGTCTGGCGCCAGGGTCATCCAGACGAACAGCCCGCCTTCCGGGCGGGTCCAATGGGCATCCTCGCCGAAGTGCGCCTCCAGCTCGGCCAAGAGCGCGTCACGTCGCTGGCGGTTGGCGCGGTTAAGCTGCTCCAGGTGAGGCTCGAGCATGCCCTGGCTGACGAAGCGGTGGACGGCGCGCTGAATCAGGCCGGACGATTCCAGATCCAGCGATTCGCGCAGGACGGTGATGCGGTCGGCCAGCGCTGCCGGGGCGACGATCCAGCCCAGCCGCAAGGCCGGCGCGATCAACTTCGAAAACGACCCGACGTAGAACACCAGGCCGGCTTCGTCGTAAGCCTTGATCGGCGTCACCGCCTCGCCCTCGAAACGCAGCGCCGAGTAGGGGTCGTCCTCGATCAGAGGCACCCCGTAGGCCATCGCCAGGCCTGCCGCCCGTCTTCGTTTCTCGGCGGTGAGCGAAACGCCCAACGGGTTATGGAAGTCCGGGATCAGGATGATCAAACGCGGGCGGGGCTCGCGGCTCAGCGCTTCTTCCAACGCCTCCATGTCGGCGCCGGTTGTCAGATCGGTGGGGATCGTCCGGACCTGCGCTCCACGCCCGGCCGTCACCTGCTGGACCCCGGTGAACGTCACCGCTTCGATCACCGCCGGGTCGCCGCGGTCGAGAAGCAAGCGCGACAGGATCGCCAGGCCCTGCTGCGCACCGCTGGTGATGGAGACCTCGTCGAGGGTACAGGTAACACCGCGGCGCGCCATCCACTCGACAATCCACTGCCGCAAGGGTTCGTAGGGCGGGCTGTACTGCAGAGCGCGGGCGCCTTCGGTCTCCAGTACCTCGTCCAAGCAGAGGCGCACTTCGGCCAGCGGCATCAAGCTGCTGGCGGGAAGGCCCCCGGCCAGGGAGATGATCTTCGGGTCGACCGCCAACGTCAGCAATTCGCGCATGATGGACCGCTGGAGGTCGGCCGATTCGGAGGCGAGATGGAGGGTGGGTGTGGTCACGTCGGAATTATCCCTAGCGGGGGTTTCCCTGAGGGAACCGTCCCGCACGGGATTATAAGCCGGGGGCCTGGGATCACGCCTCGGGCGGCGGCGTATCCTCGAGGATGATCTCCACTTCGCGCTCGATTTCCCCCCGCCTCGGCCGCCGCCGGCCGCGCAGTCTCCCCACAAACGTTTCCCCGACGGAGCGAGAAATCCCCTGCAACCGCTCGCGCGATAGGCGTTCCCCGCGCTCGAACCAGGAGGCGGCGCCGTAGCCGAGGGCCGTGGTGGCGCCGGCGGCGACCCCGGCCGAAACCAGCCAGCCGGGAGGTCCGCCGAACTTGATCAGCTCGTAGAATAGCGAGCGCGCCATCAGGCCGATGCCGAAGGTCACCATCAGTTCTCGCGCTCGGGCCAGAGTGATGCGGTAACTATAGATGCGGGCCAGGGCCAGAACGAGCGCCGTTTGCACGCCCATCAGCGGAATGAAATCGAGCATCGGCAGCGGAGTGAGGGCGATGGCGGCTGCCGTGGAGGCCGCTCGCCGGATAGCGGCTTTAGCCAACGTGGCGCGGTAAGCCGGCAGCGCCTCCCCTAAGGCGGCGACGATCTCCGGCTCTCGTCTGGCAATTTCGGTCAGCAGCCGCTCGAGGCCGCCGCCGGTGCGGGCGCTGACCGGTACCACATCGTGGGTGCTGAGGCCCAACGCCTGCGCCGCTCGGCCGTGCGTCCTGGCGCGATCGCCGGCCACGGCGTCCATCTTGTTGAGGGCCACGACCCACGGTTTGCCGAAACCAGCCAGCTGCTGGAAAAGGTCTCTTTCCGGCACGCCGATGGGGCGGGTGGCATCAAAGAGAATGACCAGGACATCGGCCCGGCGGGCGGCGTCGAGGGCACGGCCGAGGGCGTCTTCCATCCCAGGGTCTTCGCTGAGCCCCGGCCCCGAGCGAGACGAGGGGGAAGTCGAAGGGCCTGTCCTGAGCCCTTCGGCTTCGCTCAGGGGAGCCTCCGTCGAAGGGTCGGCCCCGGGCGTGTCGACGACGGCGAAGAGCCCGACGTCGCCCTCTTGCGCGACGCGAGTTGTCCCCGGTTGCGGGCCGACCTGTGCCTGGTCCTTATTGTCCAGGATCAAGTGGTTGTACAACGTGGACTTGCCCGCGTTGGGGGGCCCAAGGATCGCCACCCGGCGCCGATCTCCGGCCGCGAGCCGAACATGGGTCAACCCGGCCTCCAGCAACCCTCGCCAGCGCCGAAGGCTGCCCGGCAGCAGGCTGAAAACGCGGTTCAGGTCCCTCCGCCGCTCGGCAGGCAATGACTCCCAGCGACGGCGGACGGGATCCGTCCAGCTTTCTGGTTGTTTCACCCGTTCCCCAGAGCCATCCATGTCACGATTCTACGGTCCCGCCAGCCCGTCCCCTGTGGATAAGCCCACCTAATCTGTGGATTACCCCGCTACATTGGGGATAGAAAGCCCCTGCCTCGTCGCTCTCTTCCTTATATATAGGGTTTCCCCACCCTCCTTCCGCCACCCCTATGGTATTGCTCCTGGCGCCAGGCGTCCCTGCCATATTCCTCCCGAAACCGCTCACAGGTGCCTGTGGAAGCGTTGATGCCCGGGGTGTCCGACTGGTGGGTGGATTGACCCCGAATACCGGCGCCTGTGGGCGTCTTTCCCATCACGTCATCGGGTTTCCACAATTCCCCACCCCCTACGACGACTACGACCTCCATATGTTCTTAGAACGAACACACGGGAGGAACTTTCCTCCCGTGTATGCCGTATTTGCTGGGGGCACCGTTACAGCCAGCCGCGAAACTCCATGGCCTGGACTACCCGATCGATGGCCACCATGTAGGCAGCGTTGCGCATCGAGACGCCCTTATCGAGCGACATCTCCAGCACGGCCTTGAAAGCCACACTCATCTTCTCGTCCAGACGGCCGAGGACCTCGTCCCGGCTCCAGTAGTAGTTCATGTCGTTCTGGACGCTCTCGAAATACGAGACGGTCACGCCGCCTGCGTTGCATAAGAAGTCGGGGATGATGAAAACGCCCCTGGCTTCGAGCACCTGGTCGGCCTCAGGGGTGGTCGGGCCGTTGGCGCCTTCGGCCACGATCCGCACGCGCGGGCCGATCTGGCTCACGGTGTCGCCGGTAATCTGGCCTTCGATGGCCGCCGGGATCAGAACGTCGACGTCTTGCGCCCGCCAAGCGTCGGCCTCGTCGATGGCGTAGCCGGCCTGGCGGGCCTTGCCCTTGTCGACGGAGCCGTAAACGTCGGTGATCGTCTGCAGGAAGCGGGGGTCGACCCCGTCCTTCTTGAGGAAGGTATGCGAGGTCTGGTCGTCATGGTCCCAGCAGGAAACGGCCACGACCTTCCCGCCGAGCTGCTCGACAAACCCCATGGCGGCGAACTGGGCGACGTTACCGAATCCCTGGATGGAAGCTGACAGATTCGACGAGTCGAGTTTCAGGTGGCGGAGAGCCTCGCGCAGGGTGTAGATCACCCCGTAGCCGGTGGCCGCGGTCCGCCCGAGCGAGCCGCCCGCCCCGACGGGCTTGCCGGTGATGACGCCCGGGGTGTAGGCCCCGACGAGCTTGGTGTACTCGTCCATCATCCAGCCCATCATCTTGGGCGAGGTGCCGACATCCGGGGCCGGCACGTCCAGTCGGGGTCCGATGTTCTTCCAGATCTGGTCGATCCAGCCGCGGCACAACCGTTCCTGCTCGCCCAGGCTCAAGGTGGCCGGGTCGACGGCGACTCCGCCCTTGCCACCGCCCAACGGGATGTCGGCGACGGCGCATTTCCACGTCATCCACATCGCCAGGGCCCGGATCGTGTCGAGGGTCTCGCTGGGATGGAAGCGAATCCCGCCCTTGGCCGGCCCGCGGGCGTCGTTGTGTTGTACGCGGTACCCGAAAAAGACGCTGATCGACCCGTCGTCCATCCGCACCGGGATCTGGAAGCGGAATTCGCGCAGGGGCCAGCGCAGCACCGAGGAAACGCTGGGATCGAGATCAATCTTGCGGGCGGCGTTGTCGAACTGAGCCTGTGCCATCTCGAATGCATTCACGTAAGGACCTCAAGCGATTCGGTTTTGGCCCCGCCTAGCGCAGCACCCGTAGGGGCCGGCAAGCCCCTCGCTCGCCGCTCGGTCTCTACGCCCCTTCGCCCTCTACGCCCCTTCGGGCGCCCCCAGGGGGCAGGGCGCCACGCCCTTCGGCGCACACCCAGGGTGCACCCGAAGGGGTGCCCGAAGGGGTGAGGGCGGGATCCCCTCCGGGAGGTGAAGCGCGATGCTAAGCGCGATTCGCGGGGGACCAGCATTCGCCGCGCTTGTTGTCGACCGAGGCGCATCCTGGCCATCCACCCCTCGCCAGCAGTGGTCGGAGACCAGCGGTTGGTGGCCCGTGCTCACTGACCACTGGCCACTGGCCACTGATCACTTCTTCACCCCGGAGCCCTGATTTCCGACATCCAGAAACGCCTTCAGCCGGTCCTGGACCAGCGCGGGCTTCGCCCGCCCGCCGGCATGGCGCATTACCTGCCCGAACAACCACTGCCCCACAGCCGTCTTCCCTTGGCGGTATTGCCGGACCTGCTCGGGATTCTCGGCCAAGACCTGGAGGACCAGGCGATCGACGGCGTCCGCGTCGCTGACCTGGGTCAACCCCTCTGCGTCCACGATGGTCGAGGGTCTGCCACCCTGCTGGAAGAGTCGTTGCAGGACCGCCTTGCCGGTCGGAAGGTTGATGTAGTCGCCTTCGACCATGGCGACGAGCTCGGCCAAGGCGGCCGGGTCGACCCGGCAGGCGTCGATCTCGGTGGCCGCTGCGTGAAGCAAGGCGAACAACTCGCCGGTGACCCAGTTGGCGATTTTCGACGGAGCGACGGCCGGTGCGGCCGAGGCCGCCCGCTCGAAGTAATCGGCGACGTGGGCGTCCTCGACCAATTGAGCGGCGAGGCGTGGCGAGAGAGCGAGCGTCTCGACCAGGCGGCGGCGGCGCTTCTCGGGCACCTCGGGGAGTGACTGGCGCACGCGCGCGAGCCAGGCCGCATCGACGCGCAGCGGCGGCAGGTCCGGCTCGGGGAAATAGCGGTAATCATGAGCGTCTTCTTTGTCGCGCTGCGGCAGGGTACGTCCGCCCACATCGTCCCAGCCGCGAGTCTCTTGCTCGACCGGGCGACCCTCCGTCAGCAAGCGGCCCTGGCGCTCGATTTCGAAAGCGACGGCGCGGGCCATGGCGCGGAACGAATTCAGATTCTTGATCTCGGTGCGCGTCCCGAGCGCCGGCTGGCCCACCGGGCGCAGGGAGATATTGGCCTCGAAACGGATGGCGCCCTTCTCCATGTCGCCGGAGGTCACCTCCAGCGTCCGCAAGAGGGAACGCAGCTCGGTGGCGAAGGCCTTGGCTTCCTCGAGCGAGTGCAGTTCGGGCTCGGTGACGATCTCCAGCAGGGGGACGCCCGAGCGGTTGTAGTCGATGAGCGAGCTCTGCTGGCGATGGACGAGCTTGCCGGTGTCTTCCTCCAGATGGACCCGCCGGATGGGGACCCGCCGCTCGTGCCTGCCCTCCCGGGAGGGCACCGGGACGGTGTGAGCATCGTCGAAGGGCCCGTCTTCTGGATCCGCGCTTGGCGTCCCGGAGGGGATCGCGCTTAGCATCGCGCTTCGCATCCCGGAGGGGATCCCGGAGGGGATCGCCAGGGCGCCACCGGTGGCCAGCGGGGCTTCATACTGCGAGATCTGGAACCCTTTGGGAAGGTCCGGATAGAAATAGTTCTTGCGGGCGAAGAGACTGTGCTCGGCGACGGTGCAGTCCAGAGCCAGGGCGACGCGCAGCGCCAGCTCGACGGCTCGCTGGTTGAGAACCGGAAGCGTGCCGGGCATCCCGGTGCACACCTCGCACACGGCGCGGTTGGCTTCGGTTTCGGTCGGGTCGACGACCGGGCAGGCGCAGAACATTTTGGTGCGCGTCAGGAGTTCGACGTGCACCTCGAGGCCGATGACAGGCTCGAAGGGGGGAGGGGGCATTTCCAACTAGTGGTCAGTGGCCAGTGGCCAGTGAAGAACGGATGTCTCTGGCCACTGACCACTGACCACTGGCCACTTCTTCATCCATGCCGTTCCATGAAACGGTGGATTCGCTCGAGCGCTTCTTCGAGCTTCTCGTAGGCCGTGGCATACGAGCATCGGACGAAGCCCCCGTCGGCGCCGAAGGCGTTTCCCGGGATGACGGCGACGCGCTCCTCCTGCAGCAGGCTTTCGGCGAAGGCCTCATCCGTCAGACCGCTGGCGGCGATCGAAGGGAAAGCGTAGAAAGCGCCGAGCGGTTCGAACGTCGGAAGACCGAGCTGGTTCAGCCCACCGACGATCAGCCGCCGGCGCCGGTCGTACTCGGCCACCATCGCCTGCACGTGCTCCTCGCCGTCCATCAAGGCGTGAACGGCAGCCGCCTGAGACATCGTTGGCGCCGACATAATCGTGTACTGATGGACCTTGCGCATCTCAGCCAGGACCGGCGCCGGCGCGGCGGCGTAACCGATGCGCCAGCCGGTCATGGCATAGTCCTTGGAAAAGCCCCCCAGCGTGATCGTGCGCGGCAGCATGCCGGGCAGCGCGGCGAAGCAGACGTGCTGGTGAGCGCCGTAAACGAGGCGATCGTAGATCTCATCGGAGATGACCAGCAGGTCGCGACGTTGGGCGACATCGGCCAGGGCCAGCAGGTTCTCGCGCGACATCACCGCGCCGGTTGGATTGTTGGGGTAGCCGATGAGCAAGGCCTTGGTGTGCGGCGTGATCAGCGCTTCGACGGCCTCGGCCCGCGCCTGGAAGGCGTCTTCGACGCGAGTGGCCAACGGCACAGGCGTGCCCCCGGCGAAGACGACCTCCGGCTGGTAGGCGACGAAGCACGGGGTGGGGACGATGACCTCATCGCCCGGGTCGAGGACGGCCGCCAGCGCCAGGTACAGCGCCTCTGATACGCCGACGGTGATCAGGATTTCGCTGCGAGCGTCGTACGGAACGCCGTAGCGTCGTTGCAGATGCTCCGCCACCGCCTGGCGCAACTCGATCGTGCCCGAGTTGGAGGTGTAATGCGTGTCGCCGTGCTCGAGCGCGCGGATGCCGGCCTGCAGGATGGGCGCCGGCGTCACGAAATCCGGTTCGCCGATCCCGAGGGAGATGACGTCATCCATGGTGGCGGCGATGTCGAAGAAGCGGCGGATGCCGGACGGGGGGACGGCGGCGACTCGGCGCGAGACGAAGTCACGCATGGGGTAGAGGCCCTCGGGGTTTACGCTGGGGGTAGGGGCGAAGCATGCTTCGCCCCTACGTCGCTACGCCAGATGGATGCGCCACTCATCGTACAGTTCTCCGTAAAACAGCTCGAAGATGCGTCCGTCTTCCGTGCGGACACGGAAGCGCCGACCGCCGGGCACTCGCCAGGCGGCCTCGACGCTCTCGATCATCAGCCGGTCGCCCTGCCAGGTGAGTGCGACCGGTCTCTCCCCATAAGTATAGCCAGAATGGCACTCGACCAACTCGAGCGGCATGATCGGCCACCATCCTAGACGGTCGAGGCAGAGCGTGCAAGTTGAGGATAGGGCCGAGGCGGAGGAAGACCGTCCCGATTCGGCGCCGGAGGCGAAAGCCTGGTCGACTCCCGTCAACCGCCGGGGGCTGGCATGTTCAGGGGGTGTAGACGGCCCTGAGGGTGACGGCCACCCAAGCCAGAGCGACGAAGCAGGCGAGAAAGCGGGGCCGCCGAAGAAAAGGAAGAGTCGAGAGCAGCCAGGAGTGGATGGCTAGGTACGGGGAGAGCAGTGGGGCCGAGGCCAGGGCCATCTTCTCGTCGTCGTAGCGGGCGGCGAACACGAGAAGAATCAGACCGATCGGAAGGCTGATCGGCCAAAGCGATGTATTCCAAGGCATGGCTTGCGGGTCCGGCAGGTGACGAAGGCAGGCCAGGCCGGCGATGGTCGAGGCGGCGAGCAACGAGAAGACGAAGGCGATCGAGGATCTGGACCTGGGGTTCTTGCGGCATCGGAAGAGCCACAGGGCGATCAAGGGCCATGTCAGCTGAGGCTTGAGAAGGAGGAGCCAGACTCCTGCGGCCGGCGACAGGATCGAGCCAAGGAGGACGAAGGAGTCGAGGTTGCCGTGCCACAGATTGAAGAGGACGAATGGGGACAGGGCCAGGAGCACAAGCTGCTGACGTGTCAGACCCATCCGGTGAAAGGTGACGAGGAAGGCGCCAAGCGAAAGGAGGGTGAAGATGGCCCAAGAAGCCTGGAGGGGCAACAGGGCCAAGGGAGCCAGGACGACGGCGATCCATGGCGGTGTGTAGAAACCGTTGACCAAGTACATGTTCTGGCCGGCGAGCGCCGCCTGCCCGGCGGGATAGAAGTTGAAGCGAAAGTCGACGCCCGCCGGGAGAGTCGTGGCAATGAAAACCGCCAGCGGAATCACCAGGAGAGGAAGGAACACCAGGAGGACTTCCTGGCGGACGAAAGGAAGTCTCAGAAGCCGAGGCGGGGCGACCACGAAAGACCCGCTGCCCCACCGCTGGCGCAGAGCGGGGGTCGCGTTCGTGGCGCTCATGTCCGAAAGGATTCCCGCGGTGTCCGTGACAGACCTACGCTTCGGTCGATGCCGACAAGGGCCAGAACGGAAAGGCTGGAGAGCCGAAGACTTCAGGGAGGCGTGCCGCCGGGGTCCTGTAGCGAGACGGCTGCCCCCGATCCGAACTCCGCCGACCAGTACTGTGGTACTTGCGGATCAACCTAGCATGCGGGAGAGAACCGAGTCAACCGATTCTCGAGAATAGGGAGGCCTTTGCGCGGCTTGGCGTGGTTTTGGTGGACGTCGCGATTCGGTGGATCCCCTCGCCAGGCGGCGAGTTGAACGCGGACCGTGCAGCCCGAGAGACTTGGAGGAGGGTACGAAGCTGCGGTTGTCGCAAACCGCCTGCGCTCGCCGCCTGGGACTGAAATGGCGCTCCACGAGCGCGCAATCGATGGGCGCGACGAAAGCGGCTGTGGACGAAGCCAAAGGCGAAGAGCCAGACAACCACAGAGCGTTGTGTCAACCGAAGGCCTGAGGGAGGCCAAGCTGATATTGCTTGGCAGCGCTTGGTGGCATCCGCCGGGGTTTGGAGGAGTTCTCCTTCAGCGGCCGGCCGTTGCTTTCCTCCGAAAAAGGCACCTGGGGATTGACCCGGGGCGCACGTGGGGCTATGCTTCGAGAAGTTAGGGCTTGTCAGCAGTCCCGGGGGACATCACTTCCGCGACAAGCCGGGCTGAGGGGGCTCATGCAACGCTCGAATTCGGCCGGACCATCGCCTGAAACGACGCCTTCGTGGGCGGCCGGTGCGCGTCGCCGGCTGCCCTTCTATCTGGTCATCGCCGTGGTGCTGGCCGGATTGGCGGGCCTCCTGACGTTCCTCTACCTCGACCGTCTGCGGCTGTCGGCCGTTCCAACGCGCTTGGCTATCGTCGCGCGCCAGGAGATCCGGCCGGGGGCCGTCCTCGACGAGAGCATGCTCGACGCGCGCGCCGTGCCCGAGGCGATCCTACCTGTCAACGCCCTAACCTCCCCGGCGGAAGCCGCCGGGCGGGTGGCGATCGTGCCCCTCGCGGCCAACGAAGTCTTGCTGACCTCCAAGCTCAGCGGGGGAGAGGCCGGATTGGCCTCGCGCCTCCCCGATGGTCGCTGGGCCATGATCTTGCCGTCCGGTTGGCTGGCGACCCCACTGCCAGCTCTCGGCACCGGCGACCGGCTCGACTTGCTCGCTTACCAATCCAGTGCGCCGCTCGCCGACGCGGCCGTCATCGTCAGTGCCGTGGAGGTGCTGGATGTATTGGGCGGTCCCGAGGTGACGAGTGGGCTGACCCTGGCTGTCACGCTCGATCAAGCCACGGCGGTGCTGTACGCGCGCAGCAACGGGTTCGCCATCCTTCCGCTCCTCCGGCCGCAAGGAGATTGAAGCATGCCCGTGCTGGCTGTGACCGGCGCCAAAGGCGGCTGCGGCGCATCGCTGGTGGCGACGAATCTGGCGCTGGCCCTCACCCCGTACGGCGCAACGCTCCTGGTCGACCTCCATGTCGGTGACTCTGGCGACGACCTCCTGCTCGACCTGCTCAGCGAACGAACCTGGGCCGATCTGCTGCCCGTTGCCTCCGAGCTAACCGCGCGCCATCTCGACCTGGTGCTGCAAAAACACCCGGGCGGGCTGCACTTCCTGGCGGGTCCGGCGAGGCCGGCGGTCACAAACCCGAACCTTGTCGCCGCTCTGATGGTGGCCGTCTCCTCCCGATTCGAATGGACCGTGCTCGATCTGCCCGGTCGGCCGCCGCGCGACGTCGAGCCGCTGATGATTCTGGCCGACTCGATCCTGGTCGTCGCCACCGCCGACCCCCCGGCGCTGCGCGCGGCCCAGCGCTTGCTCGAGGCGATGGATCCCGCCGCGCGCCCCCGCACCCGGCTGGTCCTGAATCAGTTCACGCGGGCCCACCCGGCGCATCCGGGTTCGATCGCCGCCGGGCTCCAGGTCTCCTTGTTGGCCACGCTCCCAACCGATCCGCGCGCGGTCGGCTTTCATGTGAACTTCGGACGCCCGTGCGTTCTGGATCGACATAGCGCTCTGGGGCGTCGGCTGGCAGCGGCAGCCCGGGCCCTGGCCGCCGGCCCGCACGCCGGAAGGGTGGCGGCGTGACCACGCCTTCCTTGCCCGACATCGAGGACGAGCTCCACCAGCGGCTGTCGGCGGAAGTGGAGAGCGAAATGCTTTCGGGGGCACTTTCGGGCGTACCGGATCGTGACGACCTGCATCGGCGGGCGGAACGGCTGGTAGGGCGCGAGCCGCAAGTGCTGACTCGGGCCCAACAGGCCGCCCTGGTGCGGGCCGTCGTCGATCGCGTCGTCGGCCTCGGGCCGCTGGAGGTGTTGCTGGCCGACCCGACGATCAACGAGATCATGGTCAACGATCCATGGAACGTCTACATCGAGCGCGACGGCCGGCTGGAGCGCGGCGAGATCACCTTCCGCGACGAAGCCCACCTTCGCCACGTGATCGATCGCATCGTGGCGCCGATCGGCCGGCGCATCGACGAGAGCAGCCCGCTCGTCGACGCCCGCCTGCCCGACGGGTCTCGGGTGAACGTCATCATCCCGCCGCTGGCCTTGCACGGCCCGGCGCTGACGATCCGCAAGTTTTCCCGCCAGCCGTTCACCCTCGATCGTCTGGTGGAACTGGGGACGCTCTCCGAAGCGATGGCCGCCTACCTGGCCTCGGCCGTCCGGCAACGCGCCAGCATCATCGTGTCGGGCGGCACCGGCTCAGGCAAGACCTCCACGCTGAATGCGCTGGGCCTATGCATTCCGGAGAGCGAACGCCTGATCTCGATCGAAGACGCCGCCGAATTGCGACTGCAGCACCCCCATATCGTCTCGCTTGAGTCGCGGCCCGCCAACCTGGAAGGTCAGGGTGAAGTGACGATCCGCACGCTGGTGCGCAACGCGCTGCGCATGCGACCGGATCGGATCATCGTCGGCGAGGTGCGCGGTGGGGAAGCCTTTGACATGCTCCAGGCGATGAATACCGGCCATCGCGGCTCGCTGACCACGTTGCACGCCAATTCGCCGGCCGATGCCTCATCCGCCTCGAGTCGATGGTGCTCATGGCCGGGTTCGAGCTGCCGGTATCGGCCATTCGGCGCATGATCGACGGCGCTATCGAAGTCATTGTCCAGCAGGACCGGCTGCCCAACGGCCGGCGGGTGGTGACGGCCATCACCGAGATAGCTCGCGGCGATGGCGGCGAGATGCGCCTGCGGCCGCGGTTTACTTTCGAGGCGGCCGCCGGCTCCCACCGAAACGCGCACGACGGGTGAGGTGGACGTGCTGGAGGTGAGGGCGTGAGACGTTGGGAGGGGGTCGCCCTGACAGGGGTTCCGGCCATCGTCCTGGTTGCAGCCACCGGATGGCTGGGAAGGGAAGGGCTGAACGCGCTGGTTCGCCAACGGCCTGGGATCCTTCCCGCGTTCCTTGTCGGCGCGACGTTCGCCGTGGCCATTCTCGCCTTAGCCCTGTGGGTCGAACATGACGCCTTGCGCCGCGCCTGGCGGAAACGGACCGGCGAGAGCCTCCACATCGAGCGACTGGCGCCGCCAGGGCAACTTGCCCGATGGGTGCGCGGCCTGCCTGACCCGTTAGAGATACTTGCGCGTCCGTTCCTGGCGATCGCGCCTGTCAGGAGGACGGCTCAGGACTGGATGGATGCCGGGCTTGGCGCCAAGCCTTCACGCGTCGTTGCCGTTCTCGTTCTGACCGCGTTCATCGGCTGGGTGCTCGGCCTGCGTATCGCCGGACCGTTGCTCGGAGCGGCCCTGGCACTGGCGCTTCCCCTCGTGCCCCGGGCGTGGGTCGCCAGCCGGGCCGAGGCCTACCGACGTCGATTTGGTGAACAGCTTCCGCAGGTGATGGATGCGCTTTCCGCCGGTTTGTCGGCGGGACTTTCGTTTCCGCAGGCGGTCGTCTACGCCGCCGAAGAGCTGACGGCGCCGGCCTCGGAGGCCTTGCGCGGGCTTTCTCGCCAGATCGCTCTGGGTTTTCCTCTCGAACAGGGGTTGGACAGGCTGCTCGATGCGTACCCGGAGGAATCCCTGGGATTGGTCGTCGATGGCATCCATCTCCAGCGGCAGTTCGGCGGCGATCTGGTTCGGATGCTTTCCGAAACCGGGGAGCGTCTGCGCGAGCGTGTCGAGCTGGAACAGGAGATCCGCGCGGTAACCGCTCAAGGCCGGCTCTCGGGATGGGTCTTGGTCGCGCTGGTGCCGGCCTCCGCCGCGCTCCTGTTGGGATCGAACCCGCGCTATATCGACGTCCTGTTCGACACCTGGATCGGTCAGGCGCTGCTGGTGTTCGCCCTCATCCTTCAGCTGACGGGTTGGGTGGTGATCTCGCGGCTGATGAGGATCGGCTTCTGAGAGCCGTTGAGATGGTGGCCGCCGGGACGATGTGCGCGAGGGCGAGACGGACGGCTGCAAGTGCAGGTTTCGCTGACGGGTCGATCTCATGATGACGGACTTGCTTCTTCTAGGCGCCGCGACCTTGGCCGCTTTCGCCATCGGAAGCCTTGGGCTGGCGGCGGCGGACATGCTAAGCGCGCGTTTCCCTCCGCGCAGCGCTGGGGCACCCTCGCCGGCGACGGTGCGTTGGCTCCCGTGGATGCGGGCGATCTGGATGCCGTCCCAGGTTCGGCGGCGCTGGGCTGATCCCGCGCTGACGTCGCGGCTCCAGATGGCCGGGGTTCCCTGGGAAGCGGAAGATTTCGCCTCTCTGCGATGGATGCTCCTATGGATCGGCGCGGTCCTGGCTGCCCTGACCATAGCTGGCCGGGCCGATCTCGTCGGATGGTTCCTCGGCGCCGTGCTCGTGGCAGCGGCCTGGGCGGGGCCGACGACGTGGATCTCGCTCCGACTCGAACGTCGTGAGAGGGAGATTGACCGATCCCTGCCCGATTTCCTCGACCGCTTGTCGCTGGCGCTGGAGGCAGGGCTGGGCTTCGAGGTGGCCCTGCGCCGCTCTGCCGAACGATTTCCGGGGCGACTGGGAGACGAACTCCGACGTCTGGTGCGCCAGCTCGACCGCGGACATCCACGTCAGCAGGTGCTGGAGGACCTAGCGGCGCGCAATCCGTCGGACGATCTGCGGGCGTTCACCGCCGCTGTCCGGCAGGCCGACCGCCTGGGAACGTCTCTGGCGAAGGCCCTGCGTGTGCAGAGTGGTCTGTTGCGAAACCGGCGGCGCCGTCGGGCGCAAGAGGCGAGCCGCCGCCTGCCTATCCTGATCGTCTTCCCTTTGGTGTTCTTCTTTCTTCCGGCACTCCTCATCATCTACCTGGCCCCGCCGTTGCTGCATCTGTTCCTTGGCCAATGAAGGAGTGGTCCGTGGTGAGTGGTCCGCGGTCAGTGCCGAATCGTCAATGCTTACCCCCAGCCGTAGCCGCAGCCTTTAGGCTACGTCTGAGGCGCAGGCTAAAGCCTGCGACTCACGCTCAAGGACGATGAAGGTGCAAGGCTTCGAGTCGATCGGAGACGTTGGACCGGCGACGGTGAATCAAGCGAAGGCGATGTCCATTGCTCGGGGCAGTCGCTACCGCAAATCCGTAGCCGCAGCCCTTAGGCTGCGTCTGAGGCGCAGGCTAAAGCCTGCGACTACGCGCTTGAGGGCGGCGAGGGCGCGGGGCCTCGGTGGACCACCCCGAGGTCAATCGGTAGTGGAGTTGGCGATAACCCTGCCGGTCCTGCTCCTCGTGATGCTGGGTTTGGTCAACCTGGGGATCCTGATGAACGCGCAACTCGTGCTGACTCAGGCGGCCTGGGAAGGCGCCCGCGCCGGAGCGACGCTGACCGACCCCGACGATGGCGACGCCGAGATCATCGCCGCCATCCACGCTGCCCTGGCCGGTGTCGATGCCGACAAGGTGCTCATCGACATCGATCCAGCCCAATACGAATACCCGCGTGACCAGCCTGGGCCCTTGCCGCGCGGCTATCCGCTGGCGGTGCGCCTGGAGTATCCGCTGACCATGACTCTGCCGTTGCTGGTGACCGTTCCCGTGCGGGCCGAAGCGGTCAGCCGCATCGAGTATCAGAATCCATGAGGCGGCGCGGGCAGGTCATCGTCGTCGTGGCCATCCTATTGATGATCGTCCTGCTGCTGCTTGCATTGGCGGTGGACGTCGGGCGGCTGTTCGTCGAGCGCAGCCGGATGGAACGGGCCGCGCAGGCCGCCGCCGATGCCGGAGTCGCCGTGGTCGCCGAGCAGATCGTCACCCTGGCGGTCCCGCGCCAGACGGAAGCTGCCGCGCGGCCGCCGTGTGTTCCGGACGCGGGCTATGGCACGCCGGGCGCCTCGTGCACCGCCACGCCTCTGCCCCGTCGGGCGGAACATTGGCTCACCGATGATGACCGCGCCACCCTCATCGCGCCTCCGGTGCAAACCGAGGCGTCAGGTGAGGCCCTCACCTTCGCCGCCATCAATCGCGCCGACCCCGGCGAGGCAGGCGTGCTCGCAGTGGACATCGAGTATCCCCATGCGTACCGTCCGCAGGATGCCGCCCTGCAGATGCTGGTCTCGATCGATGCCCGCCTGAGCATGCTCCTGGCCGGCCTACTTGGAGTGGATCAAGTCCCGTTCGATGTCGAAGCCTTGTCGGAGGTCCGGCAGCGATAGCACCCACGATGGGACCGCGCTTCTGGCTTCAGACGCTGCCGGTCGTTGCGCTGGCGGCGCTCCTCACGGTGGCCGGCCTTGCGCTTGGCCGCTCTCTCTCCGGGCCGGCTGTGATCGCCTTTGCAGCCGCCGGCGCACTGCTTGCATATGCCGGTGCGCTGACGTTCCGCCGTTCCGAAGAATGGATGGCGGTGTGTGTCCTGGGGCTGTCGTTGGCGGCGGGCGTCTTGGCGGCCCAGCTGTCGGCGCTCGCCCTGCTGCCGGGTTGGGCGCCGGCCGCGGCGGTTGCCATGGTCGCGATCGTCACCGCGGCGCTGCTTGGGCGGAGTCTGCGGCGCTTTCTGCGGCCGCTCTACACCCCCCTGTGGATCGCGGCCTGGCTTCTCATTGCTTTGATGGTCGGGTCGATGGTCGCCGGCCCCTGGCCGAATTACGGGAGGCTTGCTGGGACTGCCTTCCTGCTTCTCTTCACGGGGCTGCTGGCGGCCTGGTTCGCCCGCCTCGAATGGGACCCGCCACCTTTGGCCGCGATGGACCTGTACTTGCTGGGGGTGTCCCTCTTCCTGGCGGCGGCGATCTTGCGGAACAGCCCGGCCTGACACGACCAGGGACCTCTGGTTTTCATGCGTTGGTATCGTAGGGGCACGGCATGCCGCGCCCCTACCGCGTTGTCTTGGATTCTCCCCGCGAGTTTGGAGGGAACACCGCGGATAGCCTCAGGCGAAGCCGACCTCGGACGAGTCGCCGACGTTGAGCGAGCGATGGCGGCCGACCACGCGGGCGTCGCGGCCGATGAGCGATTGCGCCAGGGTCGCGTCGACGATGCTCGATCCGGCGTCGATGATGGAGTCCTGCAAGATCGAGCGCTCGACGACGCAATCGGCGGCGATCGTCACGTGCGGCCCGACCACCGCTTGCCGCACCTCGGCCGTCGGGTCGATGTAGACGGGGGGCACAATGAGCACTTGCGGCCGCCCGGCGGCTTCAGCCGAGTTGTCGCGGCCGTGGTCCAGCAGGTAGCGGTTGGTCTCGAGCAGCGACTCGGGCGTGCCGCAGTCCATCCAGACCTCGACTGGTTCGACGCGCATGTCGAGCCCGCCTTGCAACATGACGTTGATGGCGTCCGCCAGGAAGTATTCTCCCTTGAGCTGCGCCCGGCGCTCCATCTGAACGTCGATCGCCTTCAGCAACTCGGCCGATTCACGGAAGTAGTACTGCCCGACGACCGCCAGGTTGTTGCTGACGTCCTCCGGTTTCTCGACCAGGCGCGTGACTCGCCCGTTCTTGCCGACCTCGGCCACGCCGAATCGACGCGGGTCGGGGACGGCCTTGACGTAGGCCACGGCTCCGGCTTTCTCCTGGGCCAGGCGCGATAGGTCGGCTTCAATCAACGTGTCGACGAAGACCATCAGCATCGGCCCGGCGAGGCGCTCGCGTGCGAGCCAGATCGCATGCGACTGGCCGAGCAGTTCGCGCTGCTCGATGAAGCCCGACCGCAGTCCGGGATAGGCGTGCTGCACGTACTCTTCGACTTGTTGCCCCAGGTACCCGACGATGAAGACGACCTCTTCGACAAAGGGCAGGCTGGCGAACGTATCGAGGACGTGTCCCAACACCGGCTTGCCCGCGACGGTCACCAGCGGCTTGGGCTTCGACCAGGTATGCGGGCGCAGGCGGGTGCCGTAGCCGGCCATCGGGATGACGACCTTCATCGGAGGACCTCCGTGGGGCATGGCCGGCTGCCCGCCTTAGCGGCGGAGCCCATCAAGCCGGGATGACATCCCCTGTGTCGCGCCTCGGGGATTCCCACCTGCACTTGGCGGCTGCGATGCCAGCGCAGGTGGGAATCCCCGAGGCCTAGCCGGGACTCGTCCCCGCGGGCGCGAACGAAGAGGTCCGCTCGGCGGGCTGCACGGCTCATTGTCCATACTTCGGCGAGCGGAGATGCCAATCCGTTTCCCGCTGGTACGCGTCGCCCAATCGCAGCAACAGCGGTTCGGAGAGCGCCGGGCCGTTCAGCTGCATCCCGATCGGGAGGCTCTCTGAGTCGAATCCGACGGGGAACGCCAGGCCGGGGACGCCGGCCAGGTTGGCCGGGAGCGTGAATACGTCCTCCAGATACATCGACAGCGGATCGTCTCCATGGCCGCCGATGGGGAACGCCGTCGTCGGCGTCACCGGGCAGGCAACGACGTCGACTTGGGCGAAGGCGCGGTCGAAATCCTGCTTGATCAGCGTGCGCACCCGCTGCGCCTGGCCGTAATACGCGTCGTAGTACCCGGCCGACAACGCGTACGTGCCGAGCATGATGCGCCGCTTGACCTCGGGGCCGAACAGCTCGCCCCGCGTCGCCAGGTACTGGTCCATCAGCGTCGAGCTACCCGCGGGTAGGGGCGAAGCCTGCTTCGCCCCTACGGTCTCGGGCAGGCGCGGCCCGAATCGAATCCCGTCGTACCGCGCCAAATTGGCCGAAGCTTCGGCCGGGGCGATGATGTAGTAGACGGGAAGGGCCAGGTCCGTGTGCGGCAGGCTGATTTCGCTGACCTGCGCGCCCAGGCTGCGGAAGACTTCGACCGCCTGCCGCACGGCGCGCTCGACCTCCGGCTGCATACCGTCGATGAAGTATTCTGCCGGGACGCCGATGCGCACGCCCTTCACCTCACCGTTCAACTCGATAGGCGGAAGCGGCCTGGGCAGGCTGGTGGCATCAGACGGGTCGTGGCCGGCCATCGTTTCGAAGACAGGGGTCAGGTCGGCGGACGAGCGCGCCAGCGCGCCGACGCTGTCGAGTGAAGAGCCGTAGGCGATGAGGCCATAGCGCGAGACCCGGCCGTAGGTCGGCTTCAGGCCGGTCACGCCGCAGAACGCCGCCGGTTGGCGAATCGAGCCGCCGGTGTCGGAACCGAGGGCGGCGAAGCACATCCGCGCGGCGACGGCGGCGGCCGAACCTCCGGACGACCCGCCGGGAACGCGGTGCAGTGCCCAGGGATTGTGAGTCACACCATAGGCTGAGTTTTCCGTCGATGAGCCCATGGCGAATTCGTCGGTGTTGGTCTTGCCGAGGATGACGACACCGTCGTCGATCAAGCGCTGGACGGCGGTCGCGGTATAGGGCGGGCGGAACCCCTCCAAGATGCGCGAGCCCGCCGTCGCCGGAAGGGCCTGGACCGCCAGCACGTCCTTGACCGCGATCGGGATGCCCAGCAGCGGCGGCAAGACTCCGCCAGACCGGCGTGTTTCCGCAAGACGTCGATCGGCCGCGCCCGCCTGTGCCTCCGCTTGCGAAGGTGCGACGGCGAGGAAGGCGTGGAGCGATGGATCGAGCGCGGCGATCCGATCCAGGCAGGCGCGCGTCAGGTCGAGTGAGGAAAATTCGCCGGCTCGCAAGGCGGCGGACGCTTCGAGCAGCGACAGGCCCGTCGGATCGGTCACGATCGTCTCAGGTATCGAGGACGGGCGGGACCAGGAACATGCCGTCGGCCGTGGCCGGAGCGTTGGCCAGGGCGCGCTCGCGCGTCAACCCCGGCCGAGGCGTGTCAGGGCGCAGTGGCGTCTCGAGGTTCTGAACGCCGGCGGTGGGAGGAACGTCGGAAGTGTCGACCTGTTTCAGCCGATCGGCGTAGTCGAGGATGGCCGAGAGCTGCTCGGCGTAACGGCGCTCCTCGTCGGCCGTCAGTCGAAGGCGCGCCAGGCGCGCGATGTGCCGGACTTCTTCGAGGCTCAGGGGCATGGCGCGCGGATTATAGCAGGGGGGTCAGCTCCCCGCGAAACCGGGCGAAGCGCAGCTTCGCCCCTACAGCTCGCGGGGAGATTTCAGGTCTTCGTCAGCGGGCAAGACGCGCACGATGACGGCTCCCAGCTCGCGAACAGCGACATCGACCATCCCGCCTGGCTCGATCGGGATAGAGCGATTTTCGGTTTGACCCCGCAATCGGCGGGAGCGTCGGTGGCGAAGACGTCGCCTTCGATTTGCAGGTTTCGGGGCGAGGGTGGGAGAGGCCGGAGCTTGTGCGTTCACTGAAGACCAGTTTCATTGTAGGATCAATCTGGCTCGGAGACCCTTGCAGACCCCCTACATTTTGGAGACTCGGGCGAAGCCACCGCCAGATCTTTGCCCTGCGGAAGCTTCCCGCGAGCTTCGAGCTCGTGGGAAGCTTGTTATTCGTAGCGAAATCGTCCGACGCCGACGATGAAGAAGACGATGGCGAAGCCGAGCAGGACGCCCGCTTCTGGCAGGATCTGCCCCAGGCCCTGCCCACGCATGGTGATGTCGGTCATTGCCTGCATCGCCCAGGTCGTCGGGAAGATGTGCACGGCGGTTTGCACCGCCGGTGGGAAGAGCTCGATCGGGTACCAGCAACCACCCAACAGCGAGAGGACCATGCCAAGCATGATGCTCAGACCGCTGGCCTGCGCTTCGGTGCGCACGAAGGTACCCAGGGTCGCACCCAGAGCCGCCGACGACAGCACGAAGGTCACCATCACGACCACCAGGGCGGCCGGCGACTGGCCCCACGGAACCTGGAACAACACGATGCCGAACACGACCAACAGCGCGATCTGCACCAGGGCCGTCGCCGATTGCCCCCCGATCGTCCCGAGCAAGTAGGTCGATCGTGGCAGGGGTGTCGTGACCAGGCGGCGCAGCGTCCCGTTGCCGCGCTCGTAAGCGAACAAGGCCGAGATCCCCAGCAAGGGGATGAAGACCCATGTAATGATCCCGCCGGCCGAGGCTTGCGCCTGCTGGCTGTAGTCGCCTAGGCCGGCCTCCGCCTCCGTTGCTCGAACGATCGTCAGCCGTGACGGGCCCTTCGCCGCCGCTTCTTGTGCCAGACGGAGGCCCTCCTCGAAGTAGCCACGCCTTTCCGCATCGTCGCCGAAAGGTCGTCGCCCTTCGGCCTCGGCCAGGCTGGCGCGGGCGGCGGCCAGGGTGACCCCCAGCCGCGCGGCGGACTCGCGTACGGCCTGGCCCAAGGCGAGGGCGTCGATGTTGTCAGGATTGGCGACCAGTCTGACCGCGCCCGGTTGGCCGCCGGCCAGCGCCGTCCCGAAGCCGGCAGGGATGACGAGCGCCGCCGAGGCCTCCCCGTCGTCGAGCGCCGCCTGCATTTCGGCCCGCGTGCCCACGAGCACCTGCACCGAAGAGGAGTCGAGGTCGGCCAGGAGCGAGGCCGAGAGGCTCGAACGGTCCTCGTCAACCACGAGAAGGGGAAGGCGGGGATCGTCGTCGCCGACTCGAAAAGCGCTGCCGATGATGGCGGTGAAGGCCAGCGGCAGGATGAGGAAGAACACCCACTCGGATCGGCTGGAAAACCGGACCTGGGTGTCCTTACGGGCAATCGCCAGCAGGGCCCTCATGGCTTCCGACTCATCGGCGACTCAAGCCGCCACGGCGGAAGATGAAGACGGCCAAGGTGAACAGGACCAACCCCATCAGCCACAACGCGGCGATCGGCCGGGCGAGGTCCGCCAGGGTTTCGCCGCTGGCGAGGATGGCGAAACCCTGCAATCCCCAGTAGTTGGGCGTCAAGCGGCCGAGGGCCTGGAGCAACGGCGGCCCGAGGTCGATCTGGAAGAAGGAACCGCCCAGGATTCCGAACGACAGCATCACCGCCGCGCCCAGGCTGCCGGCCTGCGACGGGGTGTGTGCGACCGCCGCCATCAGCGCGCCCCAGCCGGTGGCACCGGCGCTGGCCGCCAGGATCAGGGCCGCGAGTCCCAGCGGGGTCCCCCAGTCCAGTCGGAACAGCAGCGTGGTCGCCGTGATCAGAATCGTCAACTGGGCCACGCCGGTCAGGTAGGTGCCGAACAGTTTCCCGCCCAACACCTGAGACTCGCGCGTCGGAGTTGCCCTGAGCCGGGCCAGGGTCCCCTGGTCGCGCTCGAGCAGCAGGCTGCGCGCCCCCAAACCCACCGTGTACATCAGAAAGAGCAAGGCCATCGCCGGAGCGGTGTAGGCCAGCGGGTTGAACGCGACGCGCGGCGTCGTGCCGGGGAGATCACTCTCGACTCGGATGAGCGAGATCGTCGAGGCATCGGCGGCGACACGGCGCCCGATCTCAGGTGCTTCGAGGGGAAGATCCTGCCGGGACATCCGACCGCTGCCGACCAGCTGCGAAACAGCGACCTGCGCACCGACTTCGCCCGCCTGCAACCTCAGCAGGAATCCGTTGACGATCGAGGTGACGACCGCCGTGCTCGTCGGACGCCCGGGATTTTGGACGACCTCGATCGCCGGCGCCGGCCCGACGGCGCCGGACGCGGCGCCGGGCAGCACGCCGGCGCTGAAACCCTGCGGGATCAGGATGGCGGCCGCCGCCTTGTCCGCCTCGACCTGGCGACGGGCCTCCGCCGGGTCTTCGAGGTCAATGGGCTGGAGCAGGCTTTGCAGATCAGGATCGCGCAAGAGGTCGGCCAGGTTCTCGCCCAACGGCCCTTGATCGTGGTTGACGATGACGACGGGGATTTCGCGGAGCTCGCCTTGGTCCCTGCCCGAGAACGAACCGGTGACCACGCCCAGGCCGATGGTCAGCGCGAAGGGCGCCGCCAGCATCAGGATTAGTGCGGCGCGGTCGCGGAACAAAACGACCAGGTCTTTGCGACCGATGGCCCACAATCGACGCATGGAACCCCTTCAGTCGCGCAAGGCGCGCCCGGTGAGATGCAGGAAGACCCCTTCCAGATTGGGTTCCTGCACGGCGACGCTGGCGATTTTCACGTGCTGCGCGCCGGTGGCGCCAATGACTTCAGGCAGTACGCGATTGGCATCCGGCGCCAGAATGCGGATCGTCCTGTCCTCCGCCGACGCCTGGGTGACCCCCGGCACGTGGCGCAGCGCTTCGACCAGCTCCGCCGGCACGTGGTCGCCGGCGATCCTCAGTTCGATGGCGTCCTCGTGGCCGACCAGGCGCGTCAGCTCCTCCAGCGTCCCCAAGGCGATCAGCCTGCCATGATCGATGACTCCGATGCGGTGGCTGAGCTCCTGCGCTTCTTCCATATAGTGGGTCGTGTACAGCACCGTCATCCCCTGTTGGTTGAGCGACTTGACCGTGTCGAGGATGCTGCGCCGGCTCTGCGGGTCGATGCCGACCGTGGGCTCGTCCAGGAAGACGATCGTCGGTTGATGCAACAGGCCGACGGCGATGTTGATGCGCCGCTTCATGCCTCCGGAGTAGGTCTCGATCCGCTCCCGGGCGCGCTCGCGCAGGCCGACCAGCTCAAGCGACTGGTCGACGCGACGCTTCAGTTCGGCGCCCCCCAGGCCGTACATCTCCCCCCAGAAGGTCAGGTTCTCGTGAGCGGTGAGCGGAAGGTAGAGGGCGACCTCCTGCGGGACGACCCCCAGCAGCCGCTTCACGGCCATTGGGTCGTCGCGGACCGAGTGTCCGCCGAGCCGGGCATCGCCTGCCGTCGGCACAAGCAGGCAGGAGAGGACCGACAGCGTTGTGGTCTTCCCGGCGCCGTTGGGCCCGAGCAGGCTGAAGACCTCCCCCGGCTCGACGGTGAAGGAGACGCCGTCGACCGCCGGCGCGCCTGCGCCAGGATATTGCTTTACCAGGTCCGTGACCTCGATCATGGCCGCCATGCTGCCTCCCGTCTTCGGCGGGATTGCTGCAAGCCGGATGATAACGGAAGCGGCCGAGATGCTGAAGGTTGGAGGTCAGCGACGAGAGAAACTTCCCGGAAGCCTCAGCCCCGCGGTCTCGATCGAGGGCCGCGGGGCTGGCTTCCGGGAAGCCTGGCCTTACGAGGGCCGCCTACTACTCAGCAGGCGGAAGAAGCAGTTCGAGACCCTGGACCATCACCCAGCCAAGGAGCGCAACCACCAGCAGGGCGATCATGGTATGGATTTCGAGGACCATCCCCTCCAGCTGTGGGTTACGCGTCAGTCCCACGAACGGTTCCAGCATGCCGGACGTGACACGGTAAACGAGACGGGCGAAAGGATTCTCGGGGTTGGCGCCGATGGCGCGGAGCAGGATGCGCAGCCCTAGCACGATCTCGACCGTCCCGACGATCCACCAAGCCGCTCCGGTCAACCGCTCTCGCCATAACAGCCACATCGGCAGGCGTCCGGTCTCGGGCGCCACGGCTCTCCGTTCCCACGTATCGGTTTCATGATCTACCTCCGTCGATCACCGCAAGCTCCCGCGAGCTGTAGGGGCGAAGCGAAGCTTCGCCCGGCCTCGCGGGGAGCTCGGAAGCTGACTCCCGATCCACAGCAGGACATCCGGCGAGACGTCAGCAGGAGCCTGCTGCCGATGGCGCTGCGGCAGAGTGCACGATACCGCCTCGAGGCGCGGCGGCCCGGATCACATCCCTCGGATCAGGTTCCCAAGCAGCAGCACCAGGAAGGCCACCGCCATGAGCACATACGCCGAAACAGAAATGGAGAGGATGCCGGCGGAAACCAGAAGCGACAGGGCGGCCAGAACGACCGCCACGATCAGCGTCACCCGCGACGGCGGCGTGATCCCCCACCATCGTCCTCGGCCGCGGCCCGCCAGGCTG
>Ga0184639_10000044_pt1 | contig 40624 bp, 36 predicted proteins | sample PLM31_170_b2_FD_133155 | JGI IMG/M metagenome (GOLD analysis project Ga0184639, IMG submission 133155) | Groundwater sediment microbial communities from an aquifer in East River, Colorado, USA - PLM3-1_170_b2 | ecosystem: Environmental > Terrestrial > Soil > Riparian zone | place: USA: East...
ACATCATGACGATCGATTGGAACAGCGGCCTTACGCCGGGTGCCAATCAGGTGGAGCGTTGGGATCTCCAGTTTGGGGGCAGCCTGGCGCGGCGGGCCGCCACGAGTACTGAATTCGCCTCCGGGACGACCACAACGATGTCGTATACCATAAGCGGTACGGAGGAGTACGGCTACGTCGCCGCCGTATTCCGCAGCGCCGCCAACGCCACGCCAACGCCGACGATGACAGCGAGTGCGTCGCCGACGGTCACGCCGACCGTGGCCTCGATGCCTTCCGGCGTGATCTGGCGGAAGTACTACTTGGCTGGGGCGCAGCGAGTGGCGATGCGCATCGCCGGCGACCCGATTCCCGCCAACAACGGGGTGTTCTACCTAATGGGGGACCACCTGGGAAGTACGAACATTGTGGTGAACCCGGCTGGGATCAAGATTGGCGAGCTGCGATATAAGGCCTGGGGGGAGACGCGCTACACCAGCGGCACAGTAGGCACCGACTACAGATACACCGGCCAGCGGGAGGAGGCGGGCATCGGGCTGTACTACTACCGCGCCAGGTGGTACGACCCGGTGCTGGGGAGATTCGCGCAGGCGGATACGGTCGTGCCCGGCGGAGGGCCGGGGGCGTGGGATCGGTATGCGTATGTCAGCAACAACCCCCTTAGGTACGCGGATCCGACGGGCCACGTGATCTGTGAGGGGGCGAACCCGGGGGACTGCGCGCCTGCGCGTTCGCAGCGTCGTTCCTTTTGGGTTCGGTTCGAGAGCGATTTGGGTGCGGCGTCCTGGTCTGATAAGGATAAGGCGACCGTGGAGGCCGCCGCCAGGGACCTTGGAGCGGCCATCGCTGGGGCCCTCCGCGCCGACGCTTGGGTTGCGTTCAAGTCGGGCGATGCCGCCTCGCCTGGTCACAGAATGAGCGCAAGAGATGCCTACTTGAGGACTTACGGAAGTGTCACGTTCCGCAGAGTCGCGGCCGAGTGCGGCGTGTGCTACGGCTTCACAAAGGGCCCGCACGAGATCTGGATCTATGCGGATGCGCAAGTCAATGCACGATGGGCCGGCACGAGGTTCATCGTGCACGAGCTGGGCCATGCGCTTGCACAAGGAACGGGAATGACGCCGTACGCAGATCTCGAGACGACATGGCGGGCAGATCCGGCGTTCCCTCGACGGACAGATCCGTATCCTGGATACGCACCAGGAGATGTGTGGGAGCAGAGCATTGACACGGCATCTAACGAAGAGTTTGCCGACATGTTCATTGGGTGGACGTACGGCAAATGGGCGGCCGATGCCGCCGGGGCGCGGCGGTCGTACTGGATGACCGTAAACATGATTGCCTGGCTATCATACCGCCGGTTTCAGTAGGGAGGATACTGTGAGATCGCATCATCCGACTCTCGTGCTCCCTGCCTCCGTCATTGCGCTCACCATCCTAACCCACGCCTGTGGTGTGGGGTCACTAAGCCCGTTTCCGGCGACGGCATCCGCAGCGCCTCCAACCCACTCCCAAACGACGCCCCCAAAGCCAAGCCCCTGGGCGCCGTCAACATCAACCCCCAGAGCCCTGGGGACGTTGTCAGCGACGGATGCCATCGAGCGAGTCTCCGAGCTCCTTGAGACTAACGGCGGCTGTGAACTTCCATGTTGGTGGGGGATTGAGCCTGGACGGACACGCTGGTCGGAGGCCAAGAGGGAACTATCTGCGTTCGGGGCTTCCATTGACTCATCCACCTTCGGCGTACCGCCCGGCATAACCGGCAACCTTGTCACTCTGTCGGATCCAAACGGGAGCGCCGGAGAGATCATCCAGCAGCAGTACATAGTTAGGCAAGATGTGGTTCAAGTAATCCTATCAGCGCCACGCGCTGCTCCCCAATTCCAACTTCGGCAACTGCTGAGTCGCCTCGGAGTACCTGGGAGCGTTTTTCTATTCAGCCTTCCGCAACCGTATCTTGGTCATCTCCCGGTGGACCTTCTCTTGCACTACCCGGAGGAGGGCATCACGGCAGTATACAGCGCAGAAGGGACAGTCGATGGCCAAATGGTAGTCGCGTGCTCGTTTGGCCAGCCATATCTTTGGCTCTGGCCGGAAGCATCTCGACTAACTGTCGAAGATGTGAGCAACTCCTACCCCGCTGGTCCTCTCCCTTCTGACTTCCGGACATTGTTCCGACCCCTGTCTGAGGTCTCGGATCTCGGTATCGAGTCCTTCGTTTCGGTTTTCGAGAGTTCATCTCCGGCTCGCTGCCTCGAGACGCCTAGCGAAGCCTGGCGATGAGGACGCCACTGGCAAGGCTATAAGCCACACTTCTGGGCACCCTGGAGGTCGAGGGGGAGCATCTCGTGTTCTGAGCGCGGGGCACACACGCAGGCCGAACTCCCGGACGCACGATTCATGAGCTCTCCTGGTCCAGCCCCTCCCGGACCAAGCAGATCATCCCGCAGACGAGGCTGTATCCATCCCTGCCTGCCCCAACACCGCTGCCGACCTCGACGGCCACCACCACTGCGACTCCCAGCTCCGCCACCCCGACGCCTTTCACAGGGATCGGGATTAGCTCCATCGTCAGCACGTACCAGGGGAGCACGTCTGGTACTTTCAGTCATACCGTTGAGCCTGGCCCTGATCGGCTGCTGGTCCTTGTCATCGTCTACTACCGGGACAATCACCAGAATCTCGCGACCCAGACCTTCGACGGAAGGACCATGACGCTGGCGGGCAGCCGCTGCGACCCTGGGGGTGACGCAGCCTGTGCTGCCTTGTACTACCTGGTCGACCCTCCGGTTGGCACATTCGACACACAGGTTTCATTGAACAGGGCCGTTCACCTTGACGCCGCCGCCATCACCCTCTACGGAATCGATCAAATCAATCCGGTGTTCGCCAGCGGCACGACGATGGGATCGGGCTCAACGACGTCCCTTGATCTCGCGGCTGAGCCGGGCGACCTTGACGTTGACGTGCTAGCTGAGAGCTGGACGGCTTTGGTCACTCCCGGCTCGGGGCAAACCACGCGCTGGGATTCGCCCCATAGCGGCGGTTGGGGATCGATGCGAGGCGTGGCAACCACGAAGCTGGCAAGCGGAACCACAGTCAGCACGTCCTATACTTGGAACGGCATTCATGAGTTTGCCTCTGTCGGCGTCGTTTTCCGCAGTGCCGTCAACTCCACGGCGACGCCGACGATGACGCCTAGCGCTTCCCCAACGGCCAGCCCCACCGTCCCTGCACTCCCATCGGGCGCCATCTGGCGGAAGTACTACTTCGCGGGAGCGCAGAGAGTGGCGATGCGCGTCACCGGTGATCCTATCTCGGCCAACAACGGTGTGTTCTATCTGCTGGGCGACCATCTCGGCAGCACGAACATCATCGCGAACGAGAACGGCATCGAGATCGCCGAGATGAGGTACAAGGCATGGGGCGAATTGCGCTACCCGGCATCACCGCCCGCGATCACTGACTATCGGTATACCGGCCAGCGGGAGGAGGCGGGCATCGGGCTTTACTACTACAACGCACGCTGGTATGACCCGGTGCTGGGGAGGTTCGCGCAGGCGGATACGATCGTGCCGGGCGGAGGGCCGATGGCGTGGGATCGATATGCGTATGTGAGCTCGAACCCGCTGAGGTTCGTGGACCCGACGGGTCATGGGGTCGATTGTGGCCCTGGACCGCTATGCATTCCGCCCACTCCACCGCCGAGTCCCCAGCCACAACCGGAGCCAGATCCTGAGGAGATGAGCGCAACCGATCCGCAACCACTCATCGACTACTGCCGGATGAACGTGAGGCCCTGCTATGCGGGGTACCAGGTCCTGGACCTCTTCCTCTACTACCGAGATTCCCTGCCCGCTTGGTGGGGATCCGAGGAGATGACGATTGAGGAGTTCCTGGGGCTCATGATGCTCAGTGAGCTCGCAGATGCATACAGTCCGGACTCGAGAGTGCCGTTCCTCGAGGCTGTCCAACGGCAGTTGTGGACGGGCGACGACGACACAAGGGCCAACGCCGGGGGTCCCTACTGTACCGCCAGCCCTTGCGTGAACGGGGTCTTCAACTTCCTGGCGCGGTATTCGGGCTCCGTGTGGCATCGCTTGGACGGTAGGAGCCCCCTTTCACCACCGGCGATCGATACCATTTATGCGGTCCAGGCGAGGGCCTTGGCGGCCGAGTTTGGTCGCCAGGCTCTACATCCCTCTTCTGGGTTGGTGTGGGACCAGAGCCGCCCGTACCACTGGGGAAACAGCAGCGAACCTCCCGGGGGAGTGATCTTCTTTCGCTACTTCGGCTTCTACATCTATTCACCCTAGCATCGCTGGAGGTTAGCCATCTTGTCCTCAGTGAAGTTCCTAGTCTCGCTCTCCATCGCTGTGCTGGCCGTAGCTTGCGCGCCGCGGGAAACACACTTGACTAGTACCGCGACCTTTCGGGTACAGCCGTCGACGAGCACGGCCGCGGCGACCATCGCCCCGATCCAGACGCGTTCACCGTACACTGATTGGCACACGGCCTGCGTTGACATAGGCGGCGTCAGCCTGCCCAACCTTTCGGGGAGTGGACTCATCGTTGTCAACCACCGAACACCTTCAGGGGTTTCTTCTGCATCTGTGCTGGGCCTCGACACCGGGTTGCAGACCCCTCTTGCCGAGGGCGAGGAGTACATCGCGGCAATTGGTGTGTCGCCGGATCGCCAATGGGTGGTGTACGGGCTTGAACCGATGCATTGGCAGCGACTGCCTGACATGATCTATCTCCAGAACCGGATTGGCGTCGCCTCTGCCGATGGTTCATCCCGCCTGGAGATGGAGCTCCCTCCCGACACGTTTAGAGTCTCCCACTGGCTAGACAACGAACGACTCTTCATGTCTCGCGGTGGAGGAAAGACGACACCTTTCACGGCCATCCTTCTCAACCCATTCACGGGAGAGGAACAAGAGCTCCCGCCGGACTTCCCCGACGTCTACGGACCACCCTGGGACGGGCCGGCACCCTCTTGGGAGAACGGGATAGGCGACATTACCTATGACAGGAGTCTGGCACGAGCGGTCTATGCGCGCTTCGACTACGAGGAAAGCCGAAACGGCTATGTTCTCTGGGATATGGAGCAGAAGAGGGCACTGGCATTCCTCCGCTCGCCGTACCTCTTCCAGACCCCCAAATGGTCCCCGGACGGCTCGCGATTCATTCTCGTCACCTACGGGACATCGCGTGCGGTGCAGCCTCTCAGGCCCGCCTTCTTTGCGGTGTCTCGCGATGGCATTTCCAACCAGCTCACCCGGTGGGACCCCGATCATCAAGGCCTCAACATCACCAACTACAGCTGGTCGCCCGACGGGAGCAAAGTAGCCTTCTGGTACTCTCGTTTCGATCCCTTCGACGAACGTCTTGCCATTCTCGACGTAGAAACTGGTGCTGTTAGTGACACATGCATCCAAGGCGACTTCGGCGGTCTAGGAACGCAGACCGAGGAGTTCAGTGGTATTTCGCAGACACCGATCTGGTCTCCAGATGGACGGTTGATCCTCGTGGAAAACCGATATGCCGAACATAAGAGCCAGTTGATCCTTGTGGATCCTCTCAGAGGTGTATCGGCGAAGATCGGCGAAGACATGATGCCAATCGGCTGGCTAACAGATCCCTGAGGTTCCTGGAGAGGCAGGGAGCGCCGACAGTCGCCGCCGTGTTCCGGGCCGCGGGCAATTCCACCGCCACCGCAACAGCGACGCCAACGCAAACCGCCACCGCAACAGCGACGCCAAGGCAAACCGCCACCGCGACCGCGACGCCTGCCGTGCTGGCGACCGGCGTGACCTGGAAGAGCTACTACTTCGCGCGCGGGCAGCGTATCGCCATGCGCGTGGTGGGCGATCCGATCCCGGCCAACAACGGCGTGTTCTATCTGCTGGGGGATCACTTGGGTAGCACGAATATCGTGGTGGATGAAGATGGTCTAGAGGTCGCCGAGTTGCGATACAAGGCCTGGGCAGAGTTGCGTTACCCGACCTCGCCGCCCGCGATCACGGACTACCGCTATCGCGAAGCATCCCGTAGCGAGCGCAGCGAGCGTAGGGACACCGGCCAGCGGGAGGAGGCGGCGATTGGGCTGTACTACTACCGTGCGCGGTGGTATGACCCGGCGGTGGGGAGGTTCGCACAGGCGGATACGATCGCGCCGGGCGGAGGGCCGATGGCGTGGGATCGGTCTGCGTATGTCTCGGACAATCCCCTCAGGTTCAGCGATCCGTCCGGGATGAAGGTGTGCGAGGGCGAAGCGTGGGAGTGCCGACCCGCGCCTGCGCCCCCGAACCCGGGGCCTCCTGATCCCCCGACGGTTCCGCCGTCACCTGAGGGAGGCGATCCCGCCGACCCTGTCGAAGTCGGCCTTGAGTGGCTTACTGGTGACGGTCCTCGCCACCATGAGTTCCGGGAAGGCGATCAGTTTGCCGAGCTCCTCCAGGAACACTACTGGATTCAGAGAGCCAAGCAGGAGATCGCCGCGAGGATCCGGGCGATGAACTATTCCCGAGGCAGCTACGACTACTCGCTTGCAGGCCTTCAAGGCATCCCAAAATACGTTCAGGATTATACAAATATCCTGACAGGTGGAAGAACCGGGAATCTGGCGGCAACCTTCTTGGGATCCTATGATCTAGATTACTATGTCGTCGAGGTAGATGGCAAGATTGGGACGGCTCGCGTGTTGTTCCACGTGTCCAACGAGTCTACGCTTTCGTCAGCCACGCATCCTCCATTGCTGGGATACACAGAGGTCTACTTGGGGGAAATCGGGCCCGCGATCGACGCTCTTGTTCCAACTGGGCCCATGTCCAAAGTGACACAGGACTTCTGGTGGACCGAGATGGTTGAGTTCCGCTAATCAGGTGGAATATGTGCTCACTACACAAGGTCGGCCTAGCCTGCTTGCTCGTCGCGACTGCGGGAATGGCGTGCGCCCTTTCGGCGCCAACAACTGGCGACATAGTGGGCGTTTGGTCTGAGGTCAAGCCGGGCGACAGTTCCGCGATTGGAAAAGGGGAATGCGGTGAAATCGAGCTATTCGCCGACGGCACATTCGATGGCCGGAACGTCCCCGACAGCCTCGTGGGCGGAGAGGGGTTCGATCGAATCGACATTTCGGGAACTTGGCTGCTGGAAGTCGCCTCCCCCGCGGCATTCTCCGTACATCGGATAAGACTCGCAGTCAAGCCGAACGAGACGTCGCCGGACGGATTCTTGGGAGAACTTGGGTTGACTGTTGGCCGCGGAGCCTTGTTCTCGGGCGAGGACGAGACTGTCGTATTCTCAAAAGGGAGTGAGAGGTGTGGTTGGACATCCTAGCTATGCGCCGCAGCTGTGATGCGGGCCCAGCACCCAAAACCTCAAATCCGAGAGTCGCGGGCTCAGATTGATGGTGCCCGACTAAGATGGGCAATTGACGTAGTTCAGTGATCCCTCCGGGATGAGGGTCTGTGAAGGCGAAGCGTGGGAGTGCGGGCCGGCGCCTGGCGGAGGAGGCGGGGGAAGTTCGAACGATGACGACGATCCGGGCGGCGTCCTTTGGGATCAACTGCGGGGGAAACGTACCGCAGTTAGCGTGTCTCGTCTACACAGACACCAGCGCCTTTGACTTCAGGATGCATGCGGACTACATCGACGGTCTGATTTCGGACCTGTTAGTCTGGTCTCTCTTCTGCAGCCAAGTGCTTCAAGGCTGTGCTTTTCAGGGCCTCGACTACGGACTTGCCTCCCAGCTTGCCTCCACTCCCGAAGGGGTGGTCTGGAATCGGGATGTTATCGAGGAGTCGACCGGCCTGAGGACTCCCCTGTTCCATGCGACTTGGGCCACTGGAACCCTTGAGGGTAGGCCCGTTGCGATCGAAACCTTCCCGCTGAGGGGAGGTCTACTGGGGAATGCTTCAGTTTATTTGAGGCCCGAGGCCCAAAACAACATGATTATCTGGACCTCCCAAAGGGTTTCCACGGCCATCGGCTCCGCGAATGCCTACGGGAACGTCACATTCACCACTGCTCAGACTGGTCCAACTTCGGTCACCACAACAGGGACGCTTAGGATCGGTCGCCTGGTCCTAGGCTTGCTGATGATACAAGGGACAATACGTTGATCGGCCAACGGGGCTCTCGCGCGTCCAGACAACTGATTCTTCTTTTCTGTGCAACCTCGCTGGCCGCGTGCAACAGGTCACCGGGAACCCGCGTCCCTCCGGCCCACGTTCCGGGCGTCCATTTGCCATCCTCGGATCTCGGTGTCTACACTATCGCATACTGCTGGCAGGATGCTGCCGGCCGGAGATCCTCCGCGACCGAGGCGGAGCGGGAGGTGAGTATTATGCTTTCAAGAGGTGATGGAAGTTCCCTCAGAAGTATCGCCGCACCTCCGACGCAGCACCCATCCACGGTTGGGATGCTCGGGTGTCAGGGAGTTGGCCCCACTTGGCTTCGGAGGAGCACTAACGGACCGGCATGGAGGCCAGGCTCCTCTGAAGTGGCCGCGGTGCCGGAGGTGGCTCCGAAGGAGGTTATGAGGCAAGCGATACCCTGGAAGATTTCAATGGTTACGCCGGAAGTATCCCTCGAGTTGTGATGAGTGAGCTGGGGAGAATCTGTCGACAATACGCATGCCGAGTTGATTCCCTGTATGCTCTCGCCCTTGATCCGGCCCACCTGCAACAGGTCAGGATCGAAGTGGGGACTTTCGATACCGGGGTCTACGTTTCTGTCGCGGACCTCGGGGACTTCAGGCCCGGCGTGGACGTGCCATATGCTGTAACCTATGGCCAAACAATCTATTTCAATGGCGAGTTCGACTACAACCCGTACTCGACATCGGGGCTTGCTGTGCTTACTCATGAGCTGGTTCACACGCAGCAATACCTTGAGCGAGGTGCAGGCGGTTTCCTCATCGAGTACATCCCACAAGCCTCTCTCCCCCACGATGAGCGTGCCTTGGAAGCTCCCGCTATTGCGTTGCAGAAGCTCGTTGTCCACATGGAAGCCTTTCGAAGGGAAGACCCGGGAGCTTATGCCATGCTTTACACACGCTAAAGGATGAGGAAATGCTCAATCTCACCTTCCGTTCAGTGTTTCGCCTGGGCGTAGCAGCCATCTTCGTTGCGCTGATTGCAGTCTGCCTTGTTCTCGCATTACTCGCTCTTGTCGGTCGACCGAGTGACCTCCGGGGAGAAACCCTGGCCAAAGTCCTGATATCCAACCTCATCCTCGGTTGGTTTTTCGTCCTTGCCCTGGTGTTCAGCCACCGACTCCTCGCCGGGTACTGGGCACGCTTAGCCGTCCTTAGTACAGCTGCCCTGCTCGTATTGATCCTCACCTGGCTAATAGGCGCCAGGACAGCCCCCGCATCAGAGCACAAAAGACTCGTCGAGCTCGGTATTGCGGAAGCCACCTACAAGGAGATGTCACTCGGTACCCAACTCAGTGCCTTTGTTGACGTTGCCCGATACTCACACAATCCACCTGCGGAGGTGCTCCTCTGGATGGCCGTGGACATCGGCATGTCTGACGAGGACGCGGTAGAGCCCGTACTTTGGACAATCCGTGCGCACATAGCCGGCGCGGTCTCCGGCGACCACGCCTCAAAGAGGATAGTCTACTGGCTCCCGGAAGCTCTGCTCGTTGCGGCGAGAAGAGGAGCCTCGTTAAGGACACCTGCTGCTCGGTCCCTAATCGCTACACTGGCATGCGGAACCTTGGAGCAAGGGTTCGTAGAGGGCAACCTCTCGGCCACCTTGTTGCAGCTCGCCTACCCCGATTTGCCCGAAATCGGGTCCGATAGAGAAGCATGGAAGAGCGCAGCGTGCAGCGAACTGGAGCCTAGCGCAGGATTGCCAGTTCCTCAGGACTCCCGGGTCATTCACTTGTCGCTCACGGGTAGTCTGTCCAGGAGGTCAACCTGGGCGCCCGCTCGCTGAACACTTCTTTCACCGGCCGAATCGAATACTGTTGCGGCCCAACCTGATATTTCGACACAGATAACGTCCCTCCTACTTGGGCGGCGGGGCGACGAGCTGCAAGACCGCGGCAGGCAGCACCTGACGATGTTCTATTCCTTTGGTTCGCGCAACTGTAGCAGCGACGCGGACCTGTTCTGCAGCGCCAGCAATCGCGCACTTTCCCCGAAGCACTTCGGCAAACTCAGGGGAGGGTCCGCGGAAGGGGCGCCGACTTCGACCCCGAGCGTAGCGCCTACCATCATCTCGAAATTGAAGAACTGCGCAGGACCTCCGCCAATCAACTACCGGTCAGCCCGCCGCCTCATACGGCGCCTTCCACGCCGGGGACTTGTGCACGTGAATCACCTTCCACTCGTTGCCGAAGCGCACAAGCACTCGACTCTCGTTATGTGCGCGGACAGTGACGCCGTCCCCGGTGCCGCGCGTGAGCAGGAGTGTGTAGCAGCAAATCGCGCAGTCGCCGTAGACCTGCTCGTGGTAGTTCGCCAGGTCGAAGCGCTGCCGGGTCTTTTCGCCGACTCCGGTCTGACCAGCCGGATCGAGCGCGGTTGCGGGGCTATCCGGCCGGGCGGACTCGGCCATCATGAAGTCGTGAAAAGTGAGCCCATCGATTCGATGGGGTGTGACGTACCACTCGTACAACGTCAGCTCAGGGACGGTCGTGGCGTGGTACGCGGCCGGGTCGTTGTCGAGGATCGCCTGGAGATGGCGTTCGAGGACGGCGCGGATGGCTTCGGCATCAGGCATGCAGACCTCCCTGAACGTAGGGGCGAAGCATGCTTCGCCCCTACTACTACAACAGGCTCACCGGCTCCACGTCTACCGCCCACCCCTCCGGCAGCGCCTCCGGCACAGCCCCCGCTGGATCGGCACCGCGCAGCAGGATCTGCCATCGCCATAGCCCGTGCAGCCGTGTGAAGAAACACGGGGTCGGGCCGATGACTTCGATCGGATCGCCGCGCCGAGCGACATCGGCGCGCAGCCGACCGGCCAGGCGCTTTGCCTCGCGCTCGGCGCTCTCAGCCGATGACGAGCGAAAGACCAGGCGAACAAGTCGGCGAAACGGCGGGTAGCCGAGCTCGCGGCGGTGGCGCAGCTCGTCTTGGTTGAAGGCCTGATAGTCGTGGCCTGCGGCGGCGCGAATCGCGGGATGGTCGGGATGATAGGTTTGCAGGATGACCTGGCCGCCAGCCGGGCCGCGTCCGGCACGCCCGGCCACCTGGGTCAGCACCTGGAAGACGCGCTCGGCGGCGCGGTAATCCGGGAGGTGCAGGCCGGTGTCGGCCGAAACGACGCCGACCAGCGTCACCAGCGGTAGATCGAGGCCCTTGGCCAGCATCTGCGTCCCGATCAGGACGTCGGCGCGATGCGCTGCGAAGTGGGCCAAGATGACGGCGTGCGCTCCCTTCCGCCGCGTGGCGTCCCAATCCCAACGCAAGGTGCGCACGCCGGGGTGCCGCGCCTCGACCTCGGCCTGGATGCGCTGCGTCCCGGCGCCGAAGTAACGGACGCGGCGGCCGCCGCACTGCGGGCACTGACGCGGTGGCCGGCGCTGATAGCCGCAGTGGTGACAGCGCAGCACCTCCGCCGAAGGATGATGCGTGAGCGGTGTGTCGCAGCGGGGACAGCGGGCCACCCAACCGCAGTCCCTGCAAAAGACGTGTGTGGCGCCACCGCGCCGGTTGAGAAACAGGATCGCCTGTTGGCCGGCGTCCAGCGTCCCGGACAGGGCCTGATCGAGGCGGCGGCTGAACAGAGAGACGTTGCCCGCCTTCAATTCGTTCCGCATATCTACGACGTGTACCGGAGGAAGATCGATGGCGACGGCGTCGCCCTCCAGCGGCTTGTAGGCGAAGGGAAGCCGATAGCGGCGCTGCTGGGCCTCGACCGTCTGCCGATGGCCGAGAATGCGCTTCGGCAGACGCAGGAGGCGAATCTCACCGGCTTCGGCACGATGGAACGTGACCACATCCGGCGTGGCGCTGCCGAGCAGACACACGCCGCCGAGCAGGCCGGCATAGGCGAGAGCCGCCTCGCGCGCATGGTAGTGAACGGCACCCTCCTGTTCCTTGTACGAGTCGTCATGCTCCTCGTCGACGACGATCAAACGAATGTTGGGCAACGGGGCGAACAACGCGCTGCGCGCCCCAACGATCAGACGCAGCGCGCCGGCGCGGGCGCGCCGCCAGGTGTCGTAGCGCTCGCCCGCTCCCAAGGCCGAATGCAGGAGCCCAACCTGCCCGGGGAAGCGTGCCAGGAACCGCTCCGTCGTCTGTGGTGTCAAAGAGATCTCCGGGACGAGGACGATCGCCGCTCCGCCCGCCTGCAGGACCTGGTCGACAGCGCGCAGGTAGATCTCGGTCTTCCCCGATCCGGTGACCCCGTGTAGCAGAAAGGCCGCGGCGACGCCCGAGTTCAAGGCCTCACGAATCGGCTCCCACGCCGCCTGCTGATCGCGTGTCAGAACCGGCGGGGAATCCTGAGCCACCGAAGTCTCGGCCAGGGGATCGCGCAGAACCTCGCGGGCGTCGAAGGCGATCAAACCGCGCTGCTCGAGATAGCGCAGGTCTTCCGACCGCGCGCCGGCCTCGGCATAGAGCCAGGTCGCATCAAGCGGTTTCGCCTCGTTTACAACGGCCAGAAGCGCGTTCCGTCTGCGCTCGGCCGCTTCTCCTCGCCCCAGGTCCCCGAGGGCTGCCTGGGCCTGCGCCAGCGAGACGGCGAGGCGGACGGTGCGAATGCGGCGCGGGCCGACGCTCGGCTCTTCGAGGACAGGCGCCGAGGCAATGACTCCGCGCCGGACCAGGGCGTCCGCCGCCCGGCGCCATGTGCGGCGGCCGAGGTGACGTTCGATCTGGCGGCCGCGCAGCGCGCCCCGCGCGCGAAGAAGCTTCACCAGTTGGCCCTGCGTGTCGCCGTCGGGCTGAACCGCGGTATCGATCAGCCGGTACTCCTGGTCGGCGTGTTGCCCCAGCCCGGGCGGAATCATCAAGGCGACGCATTCGCCGAGCGGAGCGAGCGTCGTCTGATGCATCCAGGCCGCCAGGGCCAGTTGAGGCGGGGTCAGAGCCGGTTGAACTTCGACCAGACTTTCGACGGGCCGGGTTTCCGGTACAGGAGATTCATCGGCCAGGCGGACCACGACGCCCTGGGCGCGCCGGCGTCCGAAGGGGACGACGACCAGATGACCCGGAGCGAGGATCGGCAGCAGCTCGTCAGGGATGTGATAGTGGAAAGCGCCCTGCACGCGAGCCAGGTGTACGGCGACTTCGGCGTAGCGCGGCATCATCCGGCCGCAGCCGGTGGATTAGCGGAGGGCTCACGCGTGAGAGACACCCGGGCGATGCGCAAGCCGTCCATCGCCTCGACGCGCAGCTCCCCTCCGTCCACTGTCACTCGGTCACCGACCTGCGCCAGACGGCCAAGTCGCCCGAGCAAGTAGCCGGCGACCGTGTCGTAATGGGGGTCGTCCAAATGCAGATCGAAATGCTCGTTAACCTCGGTGATCGGGGTCAGCCCGTCGATCAGCGCCGTCCCATCGGGCAGCGGCTGAATCTCGGGCTCGTCGAACGGGTCGCTGACCTCGCCGACGATTTCTTCGACGAGGTCCGCCAGGGTCACGACGCCCGCCGTCCCGCCGTACTCGTCGAGCACGATCGCTATGTGCTGCCGCCTCCGGCGGAAGCGCGCCAGCAATGTGCTGACGTGCGTCGTCTCCGGGACGTAGATCGTCTCGCGCATCACTTCGCGAGCTGTCCGGCCGTCGGCCGAGCCATTCGGCCACAGACGCAGCAGGTCCTTGACGTGGAGCACCCCGATGATGTGGTCGAGGCTTCCCTCGAAGACGGGAAGCTTGCTGAACGGCTGCTCTTTCGCCAGCCGGATGATCTCGTCGACCGGCGCCTCGGCCGGGATGGCCATCATTTCGGTGCGCGGGACCATCACCTGCCGCACCAGGGTGTCCCCGAAATCGAAGACCGCCCGCAGCATCTCCTCTTCTTCATCTTCGACCACGCCGCCCCGGGCGCTGGCCGAGACCAGCATCTTGAGCTCCTCGACGGAATGGACCAGCCGATCGCCCTCGGCCGGGCGGACGCCGATGGCGCGCAGCAGGGCGTTGCCGGCGCCATTGAGAACCACGATGGCCGGATGGAAGATCCAAGCTGTCCACACCGTCGGACGCGCCACCGCCAGCGCCGTCCGTTCCGGGTCCTGCAGGGCGACAGACTTGGGGGCGAGCTCACCGACGACGACGTGAAGGAAGGTGATCAAGGCGAACGCCAGGCCGGCCGACAACGCGCGTGCGACGGGCTCTTCGATCGTCCCGGGAAACAGCGCGATGACGGGCTGAAGGAGGTGGGACAGCGCCGGCTCGCCGATCCAACCCAAGCCCAGGCTGGCCAGGGTGATTCCCAATTGGGTGGCGGCGATGAAGCGATCGGGCTTGGCGATGGCGCGCTCGGCCCAAGCGGCGGCACGATGGCCCTGGCTGGCCAGTTCCCGAATGCGGGTGCGGCGGACACTGACGAGCGCAAACTCCGCGGCGACAAAGAAGGCATTCGCCAGGACGAGAATGACGACGCCCACCAGACCCAGGAGATCGAGACCGATGGCCGTCATGGTTGCCCGGCGGGCCGGTCGCCGCCGCGGTAAACCACGGCTGCGCCATAACCGACGACCGACTCGTTGTCGCCGGTGACGTCGCCGGAGTGGGCGTAGCCGCGCAGTTGAACGCCGGTGGCGCCCAGGCCACGCGCCGCCCACAATGCGGCGGCCAGCGCCGCCTTGCCGCAAGCGAATCCGAGGCCCTCGTCCTCGGCCTGCAGCACCGCCTCCGGGTCGAAGGCCTCCAGCCGGGCCAGCATTTCCTGGTCGAGCCGCCGGGCGATCGGGCCCGGATAGAAGTGCGAAAGATCGGAGCTGGCGACGATCAACGCCGATCGGCCGCGTAGAACCGCGGCCAGCGAGTGACCGACGGCCTCGGCCACCGGCCGCGATTGGTCGCGCAGCATGATCGGCAGGATTCGGAAGCCGGCGGCCAAGGTGCGTTGCAGAAAGGGGAGCTCGATTTCAACCGAATGCTCCTCATCGCGTGAAACGCGGACGAGACGGATGCCGGAACGGGCCTCCAAGTCGGCCGCGAAGGCGGCCAAGAGCGGTTTGTCGACGGCGATCTCGCCGAGAGGTGTCCAGTAGGCATCGTGGGTCGTGGAAAGCACCGCTCCGGCTGAGAGATGGTGCATCGGCGAGAGGACGGCCACGCAATCGGGCGCTGACTGGCTTATCAGGCGGAAGGCGCGGGCGGCGACCGCGCCGGAATAGCGATGGCCGGCATGGGGCGCGATCAGTCCCACGACCGCGCCGGGCGGCGGCTGGGGGTCAGCCTCGGCGAGCTGCTTGTCGACAGAACGGGCCAGCGCTTCGGCGTCGCCGGGGTACCAGGTGCCGGCGATAGGGGATGGACGGACGTCGCTCATCCCTGGTTGAGGGCCATTCGAGGACGATTGTAGCACACCGGCCTGGATAGGAGCTGGACCTTGACAATAGCACTGATGTTCTATACAATCAATTAGAACATGTATTCTATTTGTGGAGGAGCTGTGGAGACCCCGATACGCCGGACAGGAGCGGGCGACCGGACCAGGCAAGTACCTAAGACCTTTTTGGCCCTGCCGGGGATCGCCCTTGGCACCCCGGAGGGGGCTTCGAGCCAGGCCCTGCAAGAGCCTGTGGCCACCGCGTTTAGCGTCCCGGAGGGGACCGCGCTTAGCGTGCCGGAGGGCATTGGGCGCCAAGTAGACCGTCGCGTCGATAGACTAGCCCGTCCGTCGCGATCGACAGATCCCGGTTCGCCTTGGGATCACGCATTGAGTAGCAAGATCACTCCAACCTACGATCAGAAAGAACCGCGCCCCCCGCGTCTCCTGGAGCTAGTGAGGGGCGAAGGCAGAATCGGTCCGTTTGCCGCTCCGATCGGCGTTGACGCAGCCGGCGCGCTGGTCTGGCACGACCTTCACTCCCCAACCTCAAGCCATCTTCTCGTCTGTGGGTCGGCGCTTGAGAGACTCGAAGCTATTCGCAGCGTGGCTGCCGGCCTGGCTCTGACAACTCGGCCGGCTCTGCTCCAACTGCTGACCATCGATTCGACCGGACGCGAACTGCTGGTGCTCGAAAGCCTTCCGCATGCCGTCGCCCAGACGGCCATCGATCCGACAGCCGCGGCGCTGAGCCTCCGCTGGCTGACGGCGGAACTCGCCGCCAGGCGACGGGAGGGAAGGGCGTGGCCAGGAATCCTCCTGGTGATCGATGACCTCGCCGGCCTCGAAGCGGGCTGGTCCCGAGGATCGCGCCAGGCTCTGGCTCGAATCCTGAGGCATGGCAGCACCTTCGGGATTCACGTCGTAGCGGGAACGAACCAGGTGCCGCGGGTATGGTGGCGATCCGACTGGAGGCGGTCCGATGTCGCTCGCATGACGGTCACCGGGGCGGGGGACTACGCATACCAGCGCGGCCATTGGCGATGCCGCCTGGCGCTCGCCGCCCTTCCCGTGGTGGATCTTGATCTACTGGCCAGGGGGCGGGCTCATGGGCCTCGTTTCCTGGCCGAGAGGCGCTTGGAACCCACGGCCTGGCCGAGCTCGGCCGGCCTACGACTGCCTGAGGGAGGCGCTCGATGAACCGAGTTCGGATCGAACGGAGGGCCGGTGCGGGAGATGCGGTCCAAATCTGGCAACGGGCGCGGTCCGTCGCCCCTGAGGAGTTCATCTGGCGCGGCCGGCGCTACGTGGTGCGGTCCGTCGAATCCGATCAGGTTGGGCGACCCGCCGTCAGCGGCGGGGTCCGACGCCTGCGGGTTCGCACAACCAGCGGTCTGCAATGCGTCCTGGCGCAGGACCCTGCGTTGGGCTCGTGGACGATGGATCGCGTCGTTTCGTCCGGAGGTGGACGATGAAGGTGGGAATGCTCTGGCTGGATGATGAGAAGAACGCCGACCTTGGGCATCGGTTGACTCGCGCGGCTGATTACTATGCCGCCAAGTACGGCCGGCGGGCGACGCTATGCGTGGTCCACCCGGAAACGGCGGGCGAGAATCCGCCGTCGGCCGTCGCCGACCTGGCCGTGCGCGTGCGTCCGGACGTGCTGAGAAACCACTTTTGGATCGGGGTGGACGAATCGATCGCCAGGGAGAATTAGGCCGCCGGCCAAGGGAACGCCGGCCCGTGGAGGGTCGAATGCCCAAGACACGAAGGGACTCCGGCCTAGCCGCTATCAACAAGGCGCTCATCTACTACGAGACCGCCGGCGAAGGGGAATCCTTTGTGATGATCCACGCCGGCGTGGCCGATAGCAGGCAGTGGAATAAGGAGTTCGCGCATTTCGCAAAAAGCTATCGCGTCCTCCGCTACGACATGCGCGGATATGGCAAGAGCGAACCGGTCGACGGCGAGTACAGCCATCTGCTGGATCTGACGGCGATGCTAGACTATCTGGGGATGGACCAGCCCCTCATTGCCATGGGGTGCTCCATGGGCGGGGGCTTGGCCATGGAGCTGGCTCTGACGAGACCGTCGAAGGTAAGGGCCTTGATCATGGTGGACGCGGGCCCGCCAGGTCTGGAATTGAATGTGCCGACGCCGGCCAAATTCGCCGAAGCTGAGAAAGCCTACCAGGCCGGCAACCTCGACCTGGTGGCGGAGATTGAGACGCAGATCTGGTTCGATGGAACGGGCCGAACGGCTTCCCAGGTGGATCCATCGGCGCGCCGACTAGTCTATGAAATGAACCGGAAGGGCCTTTCCCACGATGCGAAACGACTCGGCAAACGCCTGCCCGACACTCAAGTGCCTGCCGTCGCGCGCTTGAGTGAGCTGCGAATCCCCGTGCTCGTCATCGTCGGGGCTCACGATACGCCCTACATTCAAGCGGCCGCCGACTACATGGCCGACAAGCTACCCTCGGCTCGGAAAGTGACCGTCGACGACGCGGCCCACCTCCCGAACATGGATCACCCGGATGAATTCCGGCGCATTCTTGCGACGTTTCTGGACGGTCTCGCTTCTTGAAACTGGGACCCCGGTGTCAACCGGGTTGAGCCCGCAGACGCCTGGCAACCCGACGGAGCCCCCTCCGCTTCGCTCCGCCCTCTACCCTCTTCAGGGCGCCCGAAGGGGCGCAGACCGCCACGCCCTTCGGCGCACCCGAAGGGGTGAGGGCGGGGATCTTCGACTGGGCCGGCCGACAGGTGTCGAGCCTGGCCCGCGATCATCGCTGGGGCTGGCCGAAGGGTCACCTAGAACCAGGCAGGCCGCCTACCCTATTGCCCTCCGGAGCAACGCAATGGCAACTTCCCTCAGGAGAACCTACCCCCTTGCCTCGTTGAGCCAGTTGGAGTTGCACCAGGTCAGGGCGGACCTGATGATCTATCGTGGTCGGCGGGCCGTACGACTGGTCGAGTCCGACCAGGAACCGGCTGAGGAACACGCTTTCGCGATCCTCTCCACCTCCGATTTCGAGGACGGCGTGATTCAAACCGCGGTCGCCGGCGCCCTGCGGCCCGATGCACCGCAGGATATGCGCGGCTTCGTCGGTGTCGCATTTCGAGTGCAGCCAGACGGATCCAGGTTTGAGTGTTTCTACTTGCGGCCGACGAACGGTCGATCGGACGACCAGCTGCGGCGCAACCACGCCACTCAGTACATCTCTCATCCCGACTTCCCATGGTTTCGACTGCGCGAGGAGAACCCCGGCGTCTACGAATCGTATGCCGACCTCGTTCCGGGAGCGTGGACGAACATCAAGATCGTCGTCTCCGGCCTGCGGGCGCTCCTCTACGTCAACAAGGCCGACCAGCCATGTCTTGTGGTTAACGACCTCAAACTGGGTGAGGGCCGGGGCAAGATCGCGCTCTGGATAGGGGCCGGTACGGAGGCCTACTTCAGCAAGATTGTTGTGGAATAGCCCAGGGCATGGCTGGCCCGACTCATCTCGATTCGGCGGGTCCTCCCGTCGGATCGCATCCCGCAAGTAAGCGCGCGTCGCTCGCCTCAGGGCGAGGCCTCTAACGCGCCAGCGACGCGATCAGGCTTTCCAGGCCGACCTCGAGCTCGGCGCGGCCGGTCTTGCTGGCGAGGTCGAGGCTCGCCAGTTCGTGGTAGGCATCCGAGAGCTTCTCCATCGAGAACCCGAGCGCCTGGCGGCCGACTTTATCGGCAGCGAAGCCGGGAAGGCGATGAGGGCCTTCCGTCAGGACCTGGCGTGGCGTTTGCCCCCGATCGAGCGCGGCGCGTGCCAGCAGCAATAACCGAAACTGGCGGACGACCATGCCGAACACATAGCGGGCGTCCTCTTCTTCGAGCAGGTGGTGCATCATCCGCAAGGCTTTGCGTCCGTCACGACTGGCCAGAGAATCGACCATGGCAAACACATCCGGTTCGGCATGGAACGGGGTCAGGCGCTCGACGTCGGCGCGGGAGACGGGGCGCGCTCCATCGACGTAGTCCGCCAGCTTACGCAGCTCCTGATCGGCCAGGAGCGTGTTTTCACCGCTGTATTCGCGCAGCTGGGCGGCCGCCTGTCCTTCGATCTCCGTCCCGTGGTGGCGGGCCCTCTCGGCCAGCCAGCGCTCAAACGCGGCGCCGCGCGGGCTGCGCAGCTCGCGAGCGAGAGCTCGGTCAGCGTGGTCCGCGACCCAACGGAAGAGAGGTGAGAGCTCGGCGTGGAGGCGGGCGAAGGCCTCGCCGGACTTCGCCTCGCCGCGGCGGCGCACCAGTCGTTCGGCCTCGTCGTAGTTCACGGGCTCGATGGCGACGAGCACGGAAGTGGGCGGGAGGGAGGAGAGCAACCGGAAGAATCGGTCCGGGAAATCGATCTTCCGGCCGGGGATCGCCGCCAATTCCAGAACAATCATGCGGCGCGGCGCCAGAAGTGGCAAGGTCGACAATTCGGTTTCGAGCGCCTCGAAGTCGAGTTGAGTTACGGAGAAGCGGACCAGGCTGGGAGTCGTCGCGGCGGGCTCGCCCAACCGGGAGGCCAGATCGGCGAGGCGCTCCTCGATGGCTAGCTGATCGTCGCCGTAAAGCAGAATGACAGTCGGTTTGGCCGGCTCGGCCATCTTCTCTCGCTGGCCTCTGAATGGCCGGGACGGCGCGGTCTAGCCCGTGGTGATGACGCGGTGAAGGGTGGTGCGTCCCCGCCGCCACGTCCTGACTTCGAGGATCCGAAGCCCCTTCGGGTCGGCCTGGGTGGTCACGGATCGCTGCAGGGCCGTGCCCAGCGGTTGGGCGATCACCAATCCGACGGCTGTGGCCGCGATGGCCAACGGCAACCGGCTGAGGCGACCGCGACCATTCCCGCTCCCGGCAAGGACGGCAAAGGCCGCGCTCCCCCCGAGGAGGCCGGCCGTCAGGATGTTCGTGCCGCAGTTGGGGTGAATCGCCAGGCGCCGCTCGCCAGCCCGCAGGCGGGCGAGCGCCTCTTGCGCCGCGTCGGCGACGGCCTGCGTGCTGGCATCGCCGAACAGGAAGAAGCCGCGAGGGTCGGAGCGCCCGATGAGCGTCGTCCTTGGCTGGCGCGCGCTCAGAAGGTGAATCGTGGCGTGCTCCAGCGCATGATTCCGTCGCAGACGGGAGATCGCGGGACGTTCGAAGAGGCCTTCGGGCATGAATGCGGCTCTAGTCGGTCCGTCGGATTATAGCTTGTCGCTAGGAAGCGCCGGAGAAACCGACTCCGACCAGGCGAGGAGAAACGGACGGTGGGAACGAAGGCGAGATCGAACGCAGGGATTCGAGCCGGCCATTCAGCTCCGCGCCGCTGGCGGCGGTCAACAAGCGTTGACGAAATTCGTCGGACATGGTCAGGCGGTCCAGGTAGCGCGTCAGATGCTTTCGAAAGAGGACCGCCGCGCGCGCGTCGCCGTAATAGACCGCCATCCTGGCGAAGTGGGAACGAACGACCGCCAAGACCTCCGACTGAGCGAGGGAAGCCGAGGGGCCCTCGCAGAAGATCCACGGGTTTCCCATGGCCCCTCGTCCGATCATCACGCCATCGCAGCCGGTTTGCCGCATCAGGCGATACGCTTCTTCGGCGGTGTGGACGTCCCCGTTGCCCAGAACAGGGATCCGGACCGCAGCTTTGATCTCGCCGATCGGAGCCCAATCGGCGGCTCCGCCGTATCCCTGGACCTTTGTGCGGCCATGGACCGCAATAAGTTGTCCGCCGTTGTCCTCGATAGCCCGGGCGATGTCGAGGTAATTGCGGCTCTCCCCATCCCAACCGAGGCGGATCTTGGCCGTCACCGGGATGCTCACGGCCCGACTCAGCCGGCGCATGATCCGCCCAACCTTGACAGGTTCGCGGAGAAGGCCGGCTCCCGCGCCGCGGCCCGCCACGCAGCGGGACGAGCAGCCCATGTTGACGTCCAGGATGTCCGGCCGTCGCTCCAGCAGGTGAACGGCTGCTCGCTCCAGCCGGTTTTCATCGTCGTCGAAGATCTGGAAGACGACCGGCCGCTCTTCGGTCAAGAACTCGAGCAACGCGTCCGCTTGAGGCGAGCCGGCAAGGATGGCGGCGGCATTGACGAATGAGGTGTAGCTCATCGCCGAGCCGAACGCGCGACAGAGGGAGCGAAAGGGAAGATCTGAGAATCCGTCCATCGGCGCCAAGATGAGCCTTCCGAAAACTGGAACCGTGCCGATGGTGAACGCAGGTGGAGTCATGTCTGGGCGCCTGGAGATTGCGACCAAGGATAACATGGCGAAGCGGCCGCTCTCCTCGGCTAGAATGACGGCCATGGATTGGGGTGTGATCGGCCACGGCTGGGCCGTCGACTTGCTTCGACGCCAGCACGCGAGGGGGACGTTGCACCATGCCTACTTGTTCACCGGTCCGGCGGGTGTCGGGCGGAGGAGCCTGGCGACGGCGTTGGCGCAGTCCATCCTGTGTCTGGCGGCACCAGCGTCCGGCGAGTGGTGCGGCGAGTGCCGAGCCTGTCGGCAGGTTCCCGCTGGAACGTATCCTGACCTGCACGTGGTGGAACGCCCGGAAGATAAGAAGGGAATCGGGATTGACCAAGTCCGCGAGCTTCAGCGCAGTCTTGCTTTGACCCCGATGGACGGTCAAGCGCGGGTGGCGCTTCTCTTCGAGTTCGAGGCGGCCAGCGAGGGCGCCGCCAACGCGCTGCTGAAGACGCTCGAGGAACCTTCGCCCCGGGTCAGACTGGTTCTCACGGCGAGCGACGTTGAAGACGTGCCGCCTACGGTCTCTTCACGTTGTGAGGTGCTGGCTTTGCGACCGGTGGCCGAAAGGGAGATCGCCGACTCGCTGGAACGCCGCGGGGCATCGGCGGAGGAGGCGCGGGAGCTGGCCCGGATGTCCGGCGGCCGCCCCAAGTTGGCGATGGAGCTGCTGACGGATCCGGCGAAGCGCGACCGCCGATCGAGCCATTCGGCTGCTTTAGAGGAAGCGATGCGGCTCGACTTGGCCGGCCGGTTCGCCCTGGCGGAAAAATGGGCCAACGATGAGGACCTGGATGAGCGGCTCTCCACGTGGGCGTTCCTTCTGGGCGAGGTCGCCCGGTCCACGGGCGGGAAGGGTCAGGCTCAGGATGCCTCATCGGCGAGACAGGCGATCCATGCTGTCGCCGGGACACAGGAAGCGTTGCGGCGGAATGCCAACGTCCGCCTGGCCCTGGAGCTATTGATGCTCGATCTGCCGACGAGGATCGGAGGCGCGTTGGAACCGCGGGCCGTAGCGAATGCGCCCGCCCGTTAGAGCCCACTCCGATCGTCGAGGGCGGATCGCAGGGGCGGAGTTTGCCGGTGGTTACGACCGCGCGGGGGGAGAGCGTTTAGCGGGGTTCGACGACGAGCCGCACCGCGGTTCGTTCCTTGCCCTCGATGTCGACCGTGGTGAACTCGGGCAGGCAAACGACGTTGATGCCGTCTTCCAGCAGATAACCGCGCGCGATCGCCGTGGCTTTCACGGCTTGATTGACGGCGCCGGCGCCGATGGCTTGGACTTCGGCGCGGTGATGTTCGCGCACCATTCCGGCAATGGCGCCGGCGACCGAAGACGTGCGGGAGCCGGCCGATACCTTGATGACGTTCATCGGGCCTCTCCTTTGGCGTTGGCTACGTGGAGGCCGATTTCCCCGTCGATGGTGCGGGCATTCTACAGGATACGAGAAGGTCCGACAAGAGATGGAGCCCAGGGGCCGTTGCTCCATCGCCGAAGTCGAGAGCGGCCGCGATCACGGTTCGATTGGAGGTCCGGGCGGGCCTGACCCTTCGCTCGTGCTTCGGTATCACCCCGAGCGTGCGTGAGGGACTGCGCGCCGCGGCTTCGCTTTCGCTCTGGCTTGGCGCTCCGCTCACGCTTCGATATCATTCCGAGCGTGCGTGATGGACTGCGCGCCTCGGCTTCGCTTTCGCTCCGCCTCGGCGCTCCGTTCCCCGTGGAGGATAGGGTTTCCTCCGCGAGCCTTCGAGGGTCGAAGTGCCGGATTCGCCCGCCGGAAATGCGTTTGGCGCGGTTCCGGTTGCCTCTGCCGAGGCGCTTCGCTCACGCTTCGGCTTCGCTCACGCTTCGGCGGAGCCTGCCCTGAGCGAAGCCGAAGGGCTCAGCGCCCGTTGATGCGGGCGACCTCGTCGTCGGCGAAGACCACCTCCTCCTTCCCTTCGAGTTTGTCGTGTATCTTGGAGACGATCAAGTCGAGGTGGCTGTCGTGAACCACGTAATTCAGCTCGCCGGCCGGGACGGTGAGCACGGGGCACAGGGTGAAATTGCGGATCCAATCCTCATACAGGTCGTTGAGCTGCGCCAGGTAGGCCGGTTCGATCTCCTGTTCGTAGCTTCGGCCGCGTTGCGAGATGCGGTCGATCAGGGTCGGGACTTCGGCCCGCAGGTAGACGACGAGATCCGGGGCCGGGAGGAATTGGGTGAGGACCGTGTAAAGCTCGCGGTAGCTGCGGTAGTCGCGTTCCTCCATCAGCCCCTGGCGTGCCAGGTTACGGGCGAAGACCTCGGCGTCCTCATAGACGCTGCGATCCTGGATCGAGGAGCTGGGGTTGTCGCACAGCTCGCGGTGGATGCGAAGACGGCGGGTGAGGAAGAAGATCTGCGAATGAAACGACCAGCTGTGCATGTCGCTGTAGAAATCCGCCAGATAGGGGTTTTCACCGACCGGTTCGAAGAACGGCATCCAGCCCAGCCGCTGGGCGAGGAGCTCGACCAGGGTCGACTTGCCGACCCCGATGTTTCCGGCGACGGCGACGAACTTCTTCATGGGCCTGCCTCCTGCGCCGGCCTCAGGCGCCGTGCCGGTTGGACCAGCCTTCGAGGAACACCTCGAGGTGGTCGAGATACGATTCGAGCTCGTCGAACCGGCGAGCGGCCAAGGGGGATGCCAGCCCGAGAGAGGCCATCGCCGCCTCCCAGGCGGGGCGGTGCGATTCGGCGTCGGCGAACGAATCGAGGGTCGACAGCAAGGGTTCCCAGGTGTCGAGCAAGGTCAACAGGATGGCGTGTGGCTGACCCGATTCCAGCAGTGCCTGAAAACCTTTGAGGTAGTAGGCCCGGCGCTCGGGTGCCAGGGCAGGGTCGGCGGTCAACTGGCAGCCGGCGTCGAAGGCCTTGGCCCAGTCCGACACCCATCCGGCCAAGTCTTGGGACGTGCAGGCGTCTCCGCCGAGCAAGCCCAAGAGACCGGTGTGTGCCTCCGGGCATTCCGCTTCCGCGGAGGAAGCTTCAAGCAGCAGGAGGGATCGCCGCCCCGCCGCCGGTTGTCCGGCGAGGGTGGCGATGGCATTGGCGCCCGACCGGGCGGCCCGGGCGTAGCGCGAAACCCACGGACGTTCGGGATCGAGCGTCGCCTGGGTCTGGCGAGACCGTTCGAGAAAGGCGCGCGCCCGCGATAGGCGGTGATCGGCGCGCAGGAATTGACCGCGGGCCGAAGCCTGAGCCCACTCGAAGAAATGACGCGGGTCGTGGAGCAGCAGCGGATCGTAGATCGCCGGGCCGAGCCAGGGGTCGAGGCGGAGGCGGCGAGGCTGGGCGTATTGCTCGCGGTGATGGTGCGCAATGTCGAGGTGGATATCTTCGGAGAGGGCTACGATCTCGCGAGGATCCAGCGGGGGCGAGTCGTGGATGATCACGAGATCGACGTCGGCGGCGCCGCCCAGAAGCGCACGGTCGTGCACGATCGACCCGATCAAGTAGGCGGCGACCAGCCCGTTGCCCTCGGCGCGATGCTCGACTTCGCGCCGTGCCAATTCGACCAGCTGGCTCTGGGTGATTCTCATGGCGATCCCTCGCCGGTCAGCGGCAGCGCCGGCTGGTAGGGCGGGAGACCGAGGACATCGCGGATGCGACCGGCCACGTGGTCCAGGTCGGCCGGGTTGTGGACAAAGTCCAGGTGATTGGTATCGATGATCAAGGTCGGTCCCTTCGGCGGACCGGAGAAGTAGTCGTCATAAGCGTGGTTGAGACGTTCGATGTACTCCGGATCCATATCGCGCTCGTAGGCCCGGTCGCGCAGGGCGATGCGTTGCAACGCCGTCTCGGTACCGACCTGCAGGTGGACGGTCAGATCCGGCGTCAGCAGGCGTTCGGCCAGGGCGGCATGAAGCTTGAAGTAGGTCTCCAGCTCATCGCCTTGCAGATTCAAGCGGGCAAAAAGGGAGTCCTTCTGAAAGGTGTAATCGGCGATCAGTGAGCCCTGCGCCAAGGCCGACGGGACGCTGTCGCGTTGTTGGTGGTAGCGACTCAGCAAGAAGAAGATCTGAGTCTGGAAAGCGTAGCGGCGCCGATCGCCGTAGAAGTCGGAGAGAAACGGATTCTCCTCGAAAGCCTCCAGCAATAGAGCTGCGTCGAACATCGGGTGGAGCAGACGCGCCAAGGTGGTCTTCCCGACGCCGATGACGCCTTCCATCGCCAGATACATCGCTTGTACTCGCTGGGGCTGCGCGCGAATTAGGGCCTAGGATACCTGCCTTTGCACGGATGCGCAAATGCGCGGCCGGCAGTCGGCCGCAAGCCACACAGGCGCGTGCGCCGCCCTCACCCCTTTCGGGCACCCCTTCGGGTGCACCCTGGGTGTGCGCCGAAGGGCGTGGCGCCCTGTAGAGGGCGAAGGGCGTAGAGGGCGGAGCGCAGCGCAGGTGTGGCTGATCGCTGACAACTAGCTTTCGTTCCGAAACTGCAGGCAGTAATGATGGAAGGTATTGCTCACCCAGGCGTGGCCCAGACCGTAGGGAGCGAGACGGATGTTGTCTTGGCACCAGATCTTCTCGTCCTTCAGGGTGTAGACCTCCGCCAGGCGGTGCGCCAGGTCCCACGCCAGGGGATAAACGCGCCCGCGCTTCTTGACGTTCTTGACGATGACCGTGAGATAAGCGCCGGTGCGGAGAAAGGGCTGAAGGCCGGTGTAGACGGCCACCAGGCGCTCGAGGAAGACCTGATAGTCGCGCACGTTACCGAGGTCGGCCGGGTCGTCGGAGTAGGTCACGTCGAGATCTTCGGCGGCGCGACGGCGTTGTTGCGTAGCTGCACCCGGCGCGTGCAGCATGTCCCAGTACGGAGGCGAGGTGAAGACGTAGTCACACGCTGGAAGCGCCAGATCGGCCAGGTGGGCGGCATCCGCCTGACGGAGGTCGAGGCGCAGCCCGGCTTCGGGATTCGCTAGCAGCGCCTCGTCCAGCCGCTGGCGAGCCAGGGCGACGTAGGCCGGATTCAGCTCCACGCCGACTCCATTCCGACCGCACTCGAGGCAGGCCAGCAGGGTCGAGCCCGTGCCGACCATCGGATCGAGCACGGTCTCGCCGCGGCGGGTGAAGAACTCAATGAACTCCCGCGCCAACGACTCGGGAAACTTGGCGGGATGGCGCAGGACTTCCGAGTTGCGCGGCGGCGGGTTGTGGACGAACCACGATTTCTGGAACTTGAGCCAGGCCTTGGACTCGAGATCGTTCAGCCGGTTCGAGGTGCGTCGGGGACGAGGCATTTGGCTCAGGGTGGCGGCGCGGTGACCGGGGTTGGTGAGCGCTCGGAGACGGAGATCGCACGCACGACCAGGTTGTCGAACGCCACGGCCACCTGGCCGCCGGAGCCGGCTCGGGTGATGAGCCCGAAGGTACCTTCGCCCAGGGCCGCGTCCCGCGCCGCGACGACCTCGTCGCCGTTCACGAAGAGTTTCAGATCGAGCCCGTGGGCCCAGACGGCGATCCGGTTGACCGCCGGAGCGCCGGTGGCGATGGCCGGAGTCTCGACGCGCAGAGTCAGCGCACGTGAGCCGTCTTGCAGGACACGCGAGATCCGTGCGGTGCCGTCACAGCCGATCAGCAATCGGTAGTGCTCGCCGAGCTCGTTGCCGCGCACCGTAAGGCCGAATTCATCCCCGGGGTTGCACAGCTTCGTGAGGACTTCGACCTCGGCGTAGAAGTTGGCGATGGCCGGCGACTCCCGGGTGGCAGCTTGATACGTGCGCGGGGCTCGCACGGCCAGGGTCAGCTCACCGTCGCGGATGTTGGCCGCGCCGGTCGCCGTCGTTGGCAGGTCCCAGACGTTGGGATCGTCAAAAGAATCGCTCAGGAGAATCGGGCCGATGCCGGGCCGGTTGTTCCTGGTGGGGGTGGAGGTCGGGCCGGGGGTCCAGGTGGAGGAGGGGATGACGGTCGGGAACGCCACTGTCGTCGTCGCCGTTGCGGACGGCACCGGCGTCGAAGAGGCGGCCGATGGCGGCGTGGCGAGGCACGAAGACATCAAACCCGCAAGCAGCGCGCCGAAGAGGAAAGCAACGCCCTTGTTCACCGAGCGAGCGCGTCCGGCAACGGGCCGGCGGTTCCTCAAGGGGATAGGCGCCAAAGTGCGAAGTCGTCGTAATTTACGACGACTCCCGGCGTCTCACGCGCCAGCGCGTACAACCCGAAAGTGCCGAGGCCCAGGCTCGAATCCTGAACGGACGACCCGAGGGGAACTCCGTTGGCGAAGGGCGTGATCCGGTCGCCGTCGACGAGCAAGCCCAGGCGGTTGGTGGCGTTGGGGCCCTTGTGGATGGCCTCGCCCGAGGACCAATCGCGCAGGACTACGACGGATCCTTCGGTGAACTTGCGCAAGCGATAGTTCCCGTCGCAGGACACCTCGAGGGCGTAGCCGCTGTTCAGGTTCTCTCCGCCCACGCGGCCGGAGAAGCCGGCCGCGTCTTTCCCGGCGCAGGCCTGGATCTCGGCCGTCACTTCGGCGAAGAAGTCCCCAGAGCTGGCATCGGAGGTGGTCGTGCTCCACCAGTTGAAGGGATCGGCCAGCAGGTCGGAGGTCTTCAGCCGCCCGTCGTCCCAGACGTTCGTCGCTCCAGGATCGGCCAGTTCGCCCCAGGTGTAACGGGCCTGGAAACCGTCGTGATAGTCGGGCACCGCCAGGTTGAGGCCGAGGCCGAAGCGAGGGTCATCGGTCGACAGCGGTGGGACGGTGATCGTCGGGGAAGCCCCGACCGTTCCGGTCGGAACGGGGGTCGGGGTGCGGGTCAGGGTTGGAGATGGCGTGACCGAGGCTGTGGCCGAGGGCGGGGAGGTGCGGGTAGCCGGCAATGGCGGCGCGGCGGTGAGGGTGGCGGCGATGGCGGTCTGCAGCAACCCCGCTGGCGGGGCCGAGGCCTGACGGTTGCAGGCGGCGGCCATCGCCGCCAGGAGCAAAAGCGAGAGCGAGAACGAGAGCGAGAGGTGGCGATGGGTCATGGGATGAAGTCGATGTTCCAGTAGGCGAAGTCGTCGAAGGTGCCGGTCAGATCATACGTCTGTGAGGCGCGCGTGTACAGGGCGAACGTGCCGTAGCTGTGGCGGTAGTTGACATCCCAGTACTCGCCCACCTCTTCGCCGTTGACATAGAGGTGGAAACGCGCCTGATAGCCCCAAAGCCCGAGGCGATTGGTGACGCCGCGGCCGGTGTGGATCGCCTCGGAGTCGGTCCATTCGATGAAATCGACCTGATCGCCGCCGATCTGATGCAATCGGAAGCGCCAGGCGCCATCGCAGGAGACCTCCAGCGAATAGCCGCCGGCGCCGACCTCGCGGTCCACGCGGATGACCAACCCCATCGAGTCGCGGCCGACGCAATTGCCATTGGTGGCGCTGACCTCGGCGTAGACGTTGCCGGAGGCGGTGTCGGTGTAAGTCTCCCAGATGAAGGTCTCTTCTGGCTCGTAATCCAGGCCGAACAGCTTTCCGTCCGTCACCCAGTAGGCGGCGCGGCCTGGCGTATCGTAATTGAACCAGGTCCTTGGATTGTCGAAGGTGTCGACGTGGCTGGGATCGGCGAGATCGAGTTTCGAGCGGATGTCGTTCTCGGCCGCGCTGAAGCCCGTCGGGGTGACCGTGAGCTCGAGGCGGCGGGGTCCGCCATCGGTGGGCGCGGCGGAGGCCGTCGCCACGACCTGGTCGCTGCGGGCGCACGACAAGACGCTGAGCAGGGCTGCACTGCCCAACAGAAAAGGAGCCCAATCCGGCTTCATCATCCCTCGCCGCCTAAGGCGTCAACATGACCTTGCCCGAATCGCCGGAGGCCATGCGCTCGAAGGCATCGTGGAAATCCTCCAGTCGAAAACGGTCGGTCACCATAGGAGAGAGGTCCACCGCACCCGATCGAATCAACCCGCGGCCCTGGTACCACGTCTGCCACAGGCGCCGTCCGCTGATTCCCATCACGTGCGCTGCTTTGAAGACGATATGGTGATTCCAATTGAAAGGAAACGGCGCCGGCGCCACCCCGAGCAGAGCCGCATCGCCGCCGGGCTTGAGCAGGGCGAATCCCTGATCGATCGCCGCCGGCGCGCCTGACATCTCGAGCAGGACGTCGACCCCCTCCCCGTCGGTCGCCTGACGAACCGCGTCCAACACCGGATCGTCCACCGCGTGCAGCGCCAAGTCGGCGCCCATGCGGCGGGCGAAGTCGACACGGAAGCGGCTGATGTCGGTGGCGTAGATCGCGCGGGCGCCGATGGCGCGGGCCACGGCGATCGTCATCAGCCCCACCGGGCCGCAGCCGGTGACGAGGACCTTCTTGGCGCGCAAGTCGAAGGCGAAGGCGGTGTGGACGGCGTTGCCGAAGTTTTCCTGGAGGACGGCGATCTCCAACGGCAGATCGGGTGGGTTGGGCCAGGCATTCTGCGCGGGGAGGGCGATGTATTCGGCGAATCCACCATCGCGGTCGATGCCGATGAGGCGCGAGTTCTCGCAGATGTGTCCCTGGCCGGTGCGGCAGTAGGCGCAAACGTTGCAGATCACGTGCGACTCGAGGGAGACGAAGTCACCAACGGCCGGCGTCGAGACCATCGCCCCGCGTTCGACAACCTCGCCGCACACCTCATGGCCGACGACCAGCGGCGGGTGGACTCGGCCGGCCGCCCACGGATCCCAACGGAACAGGTGAAGATCGGTGCCGCAGATCGAGGCCGCCCGCACCCGCACCAACACGTCCTCCGGGCCGGGTCGGGGAATCGCCACCCGCTGCATCTCGAAGCCGGGGCCGGGCGCGGCTTTGACTACGGCACGCATCGTGTCGGTCACGCGGCACGCTCCTTATTCGACCCTCACCGCGGGCGACCCCGCAGTCTCCCTCTCGCCGTTCCTGTCGAGAGCCGCGGGGCGAGGCGAGTATAGCACGCGGCCTATCATCACCGCCGGAGGCGCGAGGAACCATCGCCGCATGGGCCGCTGGGGATTGATGCTGCGCGAAATCGTCATGGGTGCGTGGTTGACCTTCGGTGATCAGGTCGACGAAGACCTGGCCGAGCGAATCTTGCGTACGGCCTATGATCGAGGGGTGAACTACTTCGACAACGCCGACGCCTTCGGGCGAGGGCGCGGCGAGCAGGTGATGCAAGGTTGCCGCGCGCGGCGGTGGTCCTCTCGAGCAGGCCGAAGTTCCTCCGTCGCCGGATCGTCCTTCCTGAGGTGAGGTGGAACTGCGCCGCTACGTGCGGCGGGCCGCCGCCGGGCTCGACGGGATGCCTAAATCGAGCCCGCCTGGAGCGTCGAAGTCGATGCGGTCGGCGAAGGCGCGTCCGATTTGCTCCAGCAGTTCCACTGCCCACACCGCATCCATACCGATATCCCCCAGATTGACTCCGGGAGGAACGGCCACGCCCAGCTCGTCCAAAACTCGTGGAGTGAGGTCGAGCTGGTAACGCCGGAAATCGAGCCGGCCGCTGCCGGCGTGCTCCCGGCGGGTGACGTACGTCTGCCAATCCGAGGAGTCTTCCAGCATCTCTTCCAGCACCCATACACCCCAATCGACGATGTTGGCCCGGGGCGCGTCGATGGTGTGGGGGAGGCGGCCGGTCCCAAACGAAAGCATGCGTGTCTCGCCGGTCGGGTAGCGTCCGCTGCTGTAATCGAAGGCCTCGACGGCTGCCTGGTAGCACGGATTGCCGGCGACGCCGACACCGCCATCGACCCAGATGTATTCCTCACCGCGATAGCGCGCCGAGTGGGGTGGGAAGTACGTGGGCGCGGTGATGCTGGCCAGCACGGCATCCCGCAGCGGCAGTTCGCCCCACCGTCGTGCGTTGTTCTCCTGATCGCGCACGAGATAATCGGTCCGGCCGGTTTTCGTGTTCTTGGCCGTGATCATGACGTCGATGGGAAGGCTGTTGAGGGGAAGATCGGCGCCCATCTCGGTGAGCAAACGGGCGATGAAGTCGAGGCTGTAGCGGTGATTGCCCAGGTTGAGCAGGACCTTCCACCACGGCAGGCGCTGAAACGCTTCCACCGCCAGCTCGCGGTAGAGCGCCAGCAGGCCGCGGGCACTGATCCCGAGCGCGATTCCTCCGGCGATCACGGCGCCGGTGGACGTGCCGGCGGCCATGTCGAAAATCTCGCGGCACGGCCGCCCCAGCCGGGATTCGAGTCGCACCAGGCAGGCCAGCGGGATGATGCCGCGCACCCCGCCGCCGTCAACCGAAAGGATCGTTCGCATCGCCTCGCTCGTTGCGGATTCCGTGCCGCGGTATCACGATAGGTAGATGACTTATTTCCCTTCTGGCCCGACCGCCCTCACCCCTTCGGGCACCCCTTCGGGTGCGCCCTGGGTGTGCGCCGAAGGGCGTGGCGCCCTGCACCGCATCGGTGCGCCGAAGGGCGTAGAGGGCGAAGTCGTGCAGGGCGCCAAGGCACTCCCCGGAGGGGAATCCCTGAGGTCATCTGGCACGAAGTAATCTCCTTCCACAGCCAATGCCAATCCGCAGAGGCGCGGTGAAGGATCCCGACAAAATCAGAGCGATCGAAGCCTGACCTGGCGCCCAATGGCCTCTAGCTCCAGCTAGGCCTGGCTCGAAGTCCCCGGCAGGGCCATAGGTCTTGAAGTCATTCCTTGGCCGTTGGGCGCCTCAACCATCCGCATGCCGAACACCTCGCCAAAGGCTGCCCTTACTTCTCGGCGGACGCGTCCCATCGACGGAGCGGGTTCGAGCAATTGCTCGAGGGAGACTGGCGGATAGTCGAACAGCCCGCAGGCGACGATCCCCTCCCAATACTCCATGTCGGGGGCGACGTTGAGGGCGAAACCGTGGCGGCTGACTCCGGCGGCATCGACCTTGACTCCGATCGCCGCGACTTTGGCCGGGGTGCGCCGCGCCGCAGGCGGACAGCGCGGGCAACGCGAGGCGACGTGCGGTTGGACCCAAACCCCCGTCAGGCCGGGCACTTGCCCGCTGGCCAACCCCAAGCGCGCCAACGCCATGATCAGTGTTTGTTCCAGGCGGCGAACGAAGCCGACGTAATCCGCGTGAGGCAGGCGACCGCTGTCGTCGATGCGCCCGAGCGCAATCAGTGGATAGCCGACGAGCTGTCCGGGCCCGTGATAGGTGACATCGCCACCGCGGTCGACCCAGTGAACCTCGACGCGGCGAGCGGCGCGCTCGGCCTCATCCCACAACAGGTGTTCCTGTTTTCCGCGTCTGCCGAAGGTGTAGGTGTGCGGATGCTCGAGCAACAGCAGCGTCGGTCGGCGATCCCCGGCGGCGATCGCCGCCGCCAGTTCCTGCTGGAGCCCCCACGCCTCGAGATAAGGCGTGACACCGAGCGAGATCACGGTGCATTCGTTGGAGCGGATCGCTTCCATGTGTGATGCGGATTATAGCGGACCGGTTCAAGGGTAGAATGACCGCGTGACCTCGGTCCGTGAGGTTGTGCGGCTGCGCCGAAGGCGAAGACAGCGTGCGACTTCCAGCGCGGGGCTGAGGATTTTCAGCCTCGCGGCGGGCGCACTGCTCATCATCCTGGCGGGTGCAGGACTCGTCTCCATCGGCCAAGCTCTCTTCTCCGCCGACACAAAGCTTCCGAGCACATCTTCCTTAAAGGACATCTTCGGTCCGTCCGGCAGCGAGCGTTTCCAACCGGCGTTGCTCTTCGACCGCAGCGGGGAGGTGCTTCTGGCGGAAGCGATCCATCCTCTGGCGGGCGACCGGCGCTGGCAGCCGCTCGACCGCCTGCCACCAGCCGTGGCCCAAGCGACCGTGGCCGCCCTCGATCCGACCTTCTGGGAGAACCCCGGTTACCTACCGGCCGCGGCCGGGCGCGCCATCCTGGCGGCCGCCCTGGGGAGGCGCGGCGGAGGACCGGCATCCACAATTACGGAGCGGCTGGCCGCGCAAACGCTGGCCGGCGCAGGTTCGGAGTCGTCGCCGGCGGCGGTGCTTCTCGCCGCCGATATTGGTTCAGCCTATTCCAAGGAGCAGGTGCTCGAATGGTTCTTGAATAGTGCGGACTATGGGAACCTGGCTCTGGGTATCGACGCCGCCTCGTTGGTCCATTTCGGCAAGCACGCCGAAGAGCTGACCCTGGCTGAGGCTGCTTTCCTCGCCGCATTGCCGGCCCATCCCGCGCTGGACCCGTTCGAAGATCCAAAGACGGCTCGCGACCTCCAGCAAAAGGTTCTTGCCGCCATGCGTGCCCAGGGGATGATCTCAAACGCCGAGGAGACCCAGGGGCTGCGCGATGGGGCTGTGCTCAGGGCGGAGGATGCCCGCGAGGCGATGGCGGGGTTGGGGTTCGTAAAACCCGTCTGGGCGGAGTTGCAGCGGCGGATCGGATCCGGAGCGGCGGGGCAGGGCGGCGTGCGCGTCACTACGACGCTCGACCTCGACCTGCAGTTGCAGGCCGACTGCCTCGCTCGAACCCAACTGGCCCGCATGCAAGGCGACGAAGCGACGACGGTGCTTCCCGCCGCCGACGAGTCGCCGTGTGTCGCAGCGTCGCTTCTTCCGCCGCTGCGTCCTGGCGACAGCGGAGTCGACCATGGCATCGACCGCGTCGCCGTGGCCGTGCTCGATCCTTCCGGCGGCGAAGTGTTGGCGCTGGTGGGTCCGGCCGACGAGCGACAGACGGCCGGGACCTCTCTGGCGCCCTTTGTTTACTTGAGCGCCTTCTCGCAGGGCGTTGCCCCGGCGACGATGATCGTGGATACCGGTGAGGGGCCGGCCGGCGCCGACCGGGGCCGCGGGCCGATACGATTGCGAACGGCGCTGGTCAGCGACGCTGTCTCAGCAACCGACCGGCTTCTCGAACGGATCGGACCTGAGGTTGCCGCCCGCACCCTCGAACGGATGGGGATCGATGTGCCGTCGCAGACTCTGGAGGCCTCGGACCGCGAAGCGCGCGTCCGATTGATCGACATGGCGGCGGCAATGGCCATTCTAGCCAACCGCGGCGTCCAGGCCGGTGTCTCGGGCGAGAGGAGCGGCGAACTGGCGCCTTCCATGATCATGGCGATCCAGGCCCCAGATGGGCAAGAACTCTACCGGGCTGCGCCCGAGCGGAGGTCGGTGCTCTCGGAAGGACTGGCTTTCCTGCTAAACGACATCCTCTCGGACGAGATCGCCCGCTCCGTAGGCTTTGGACCTGACACTCCGCTGGAGATCGGCCGGCCGGCGGCCGTGGCCACAGGCCTCACCACGCCGGCAACGGGCAACTGGACTCTTGGCTATACCCCACGGCGCGTCGTCGGAGTCTGGATCGGCGCTCAGCCGGGATCGACTCTTTCCGGCGTGACCGCCGTGAATGGGGCTGCGCCTATCTGGCACGCCTTGATGCGCTTCGCCTCACGCGACCTGCCTGCGGAGCGCTGGCCGACGCCGGCGGACGTGACCGAAGTCGACGTCTGTGATCCATCCGGCTTCCTGCCAACGCCGTATTGCCCTCGGATCGTGCGCGAGGTCTTCTTGCTCGGGACGGAGCCGACCCACGCCGACACGCTCTACCGCCCGTTCCGCATCAACATGGAGACCGGCCGCCTGGCAACGTTCTTCACCCCGCTCGACCAGGTCGAAGAGCGCGTCTACTTCGTCCCGCCACCGGAGGCCGAGGCCTGGGCACAGGCCGCCGGCTTGCTGGAGAAGCCGCCGCAGGAATACGATCGTATGGTGCCGCCGGCTGCCTCGAATCCGGACGTGCAGCTGGTGATGCCGGGCTTCTTTGACGTCGTTTCGGACGTGGTCCAGGTGCGGGGAACGGCGGCCGGGGAGGGCCTTGCCTCCTTTGGCCTTCAAGCAGGGGAGGGCCTCGATCCGCAAGCCTGGCTGCAGATCGGTACGAATCAGGCGTCCCCTGTACACGACGGAGTGCTCGGGCGTTGGGACACGACTGGGCTGGAAGGAGTCTACATTCTCCGTCTCACCGTCGTGCACGACGACGGCAGTGTTGCGATCGCTGCCGTACCTCTGACCGTAGACAACCGCCCGCCCGAGGTCGACTTGGTCCTTCCGGCGCAGGGCGCCAGCTTCGCCGCCCAGACGGACAAGGAAGTGAGGATTCAAGTCGAGGCATCCGACGAGACGGGCCTGGCGCGCGTCGTGATCTATGTCGATGGACGACCGGTGGCGACGCGGACAGGGGCGCCGTGGTCGGTACGATGGCCGCTGGGGGAATCAGGCGATCACACGATCCGCGCCCGGGCCTACGACGCGGCGGGTAACTGGGCGGACGCGGCTGAGGTCACGTTTACTGTCGTGCGCTGAGGGTGGCCGTCACGAGGTAGGGGCACGGCACGCCGTGCCCCTACCCGCAAAGGCCGGCGATTCGATGTAGGGGCGAAACATCCAAGGGATGCTTCGCCCCTACCGTTTCCGACTAATAGATGATGATGGGGGTCAGGGTCGGTGTCGGCGTCTTCGATGGGGTCAAGGTCGGCGTTGGCGTTGGCGGTACCGGACACACGCCTGGCTCATTGCCCACCGGGTTGAAATCGTAGCCCCAACGACAAGTGTTGTCGATGAGCGCTAGCTCCTTGATCGGGTAGTCCGAGCTCTCGGTCAGAGGCGAGCCGGCCTGCGCCAGTGAGAAATGGTCCTGGTAATCCTGCCAGGCCGCTTGCGGATCGGCGAAGGCCCATCCTCCCCACAGGAACTCGTTATCCCCGGCGATCAGCCCGGGCTTGAAGGCGATCTGAACCCAATTCGGATTGCTCGGCGAGAGGCGAATCCAGGCTGCGTCCGGATCGGGGCCGACCCCCTGATCGAAGACGAGCGTCTCGTAGCCGTCCCCCGTCTGCGGTGGTGGATCGGACCGGACCGGCGTGTGAGCCCCGACGTCGTTGTTCGTGTCTTGATAGGCGCGCACCCCGTCGGTGGTCCAGTCGTTCCCCGGCGGCGCGGCGGCGACGATCATCCAATCCCCCCGCCCGTCAAGATCGAGGTCGAATTCCGCTCCATAGGATGCGGGCTCGGCCGAGGTCGGCGAACCCTCCAAGAAGAGGGTGACATACAGCCAGAGGCCGCTCCCGCTAATCTCGGCCCGGTTCAAGTCGAGGTAAGCCTTGTAATCCATCGCCTGCGCCGTGAAGGGGCGCTCGAAGCGGCCGGTGTTGAAGTCGTCGCCGATGCTGCGGTGTTCGCCGGCGAGCACGGCCGACGAGCGGTCGGTCATGAAGCGCTCAACCGACGGAGGCTCGCCCGGGAAGAGAGTGTGCACGACGGGGGGAGGCGTCGGCGTCATCTCCGGCGTGACGATGGCCACGGTGGGAGGGGCCTCGGTCGCCGCGGGCGGCGCGGTCTGGCTGAGCTCGGAAACGGTCGTCGGCTCACCAGCCGTGGTCCCAGCGAAGTTACACGCCAGTGCGGCAGCGGCGAGCAGCGCCATGGCAGACAAAGGGCGGACAGGGCGGCGGCTCATCATCGTTGGCCTCCTTCGGGCGGGATGGAACGGGAACGAGGCACGGTCAGGGCGCGTAAGGTTGCCAGTCCGGCTGCAGATCGCGCGCCGGATCGTCGGTGAGCGGTATCTGCTCCGCGCCGCTAGCGGTCATCCGGTAGATCTCGGGGTTCTGTTCGCGGGTCGAGGCGAAGACAATGTAGGCCCCGTCGGGGGAGAAGGTCGGCTCCTTGTTGCCATTGGTGTCGGTCAGGCGGGTCCATCCTCGTGGGTTGTCGAGCGGGACGATGTAGATGTCGTTGAAATCCGGCTGCACCCAGGTGTAGGCCAGCAGATTGCCGAGGGGTGACCAATCCAACTCCTCGGCGCCGACGATCCTGCCGGACCGGTCGAAAGGCTGGCCGGGGCCCGAAGCCGCGCCGATGTAAATGCGCCCCGGAGCGCCGCGGATCCTGGCGATGACCGCCAGCTGGCCGCCGTCGGGAGAGTAGGCCGGATTGGACTCGGGCGAGTAGTTGGGATCGGTCATTGAAACGAACTTAGCCTCACCCGCCGAACAGGGCTCGGGGACGGAGCCGCACTGGACGGGCATGGCGTAGAGGAACTTGTCCTTCCCACCCCGCCGTGTGCTGGCGAAGGCGATGGAGTTCTCTTGCGGCGACCACCGGCCCAGGGTGTCGTCGCCCGGGCTGTGGGTGAGATTCTGTTCGCCGGTGCCGTCGGCGTTGATCACGAAGAGATCGAGCCCGAGGTCGTTGCCGAAGGAATCTTTCCCCCCTGGCTTTGCATACAGGATGCGGCGGCCATCGGGAGACCAGCGGGGGTTTTGCTTGTTATCCGAGCCAAACGTGAGTTGGACGGGATCCGTCCCATCCGGGTTCATCGTCCAGAGTTGCAGGAAGCGGCGGTCGCCGCGATCGCTGACGAAGACGATCCTGCCGCCGCCGCCCAGGAGCTTGGCCGCCGTCGGAGACGGGCCGGGTTCGGAGGTGGGCGAAGGTGCGGGGGTTCCGGTTGCCGGCGGCTCGGTCGGTGCCGGCGTGGACGTGATCTCGATAACGACAGGAATCGCCGGAGAAGTGGCCCTGGAGGCTGAGTTGGAGGCGAAGAGCCCGAGGGCAACCGCGCCTCCTGCGCCCAGGAGCAGGATGCCGAGCAAAGCCGCACCGCCGAGCAAGAAGAGCGGCACACGGTTGGACCGTCGTGGCGGTGCGGCGGCGACGGCAGGGGCGGCCGCCGGTCCGCGGACGGTCTCCATCGCCAGCTCGCCGCGCAGGGCGGCCATGAAAGTAGGAATATCGGGGAATCGGTCTTCCATGTCGACGGCCATCGCGCGCTCGAGGGCGGCATCGACGTGAGGCGGCACGGTCCGATTCAGAGTGCTGGCCGGTTGGAGTTGTTCCTTGTTGAGCATCCTTTCGATGCTGTCGGGCGGAGGGACACGGGTCAACAGGGCGTAGAGCGTCGCCGCCAGAGCGTACTGATCGCTGCGGGCGTCGGTCCGGGCGCCGCCGTATTGTTCGGGAGGGGAGTAGCCGGGAGTCAGGCCGCGAGCGCCGGTGGTCGTCGCCACCTGGTCGTGCTCGAAGATCTTGGCGATGCCGAAGTCGACCAGGAAGAGCGTGCCGTCAGGATGAAGTTTGGCGTTGGACGGCTTGATGTCGCGGTGAATGATGGGCGGCTGACGCGTGTGCAGGTAGGTCAGGGCGCTCGACAAGTCCTTCGCCCAGGCCATCACCTCGTCGACCGACGGCGGTTGTTGCGCGGCACGGGCGTGCAAATCGAGGCCTTCGATGTAGTCCATAACCAGGTATTGCTGGTCCCCCTGGATGAAGTAGTTGGTGACCCGCGCCAGGTGCGGGTGGTGCAGCTTGGCAAGGAGCTCGGCTTCCTTCTTGAATTGCTTTTCGGATTCCGGATTGGCGTTGAGGTTCTCTTTCACCGCCACCCGCAGGTTGAGGGTCAGGTCATAGGCGAGGTAGACCGCGCCCATTCCCCCGCGGCCGAGCTTGTCTTCGATACGGTACCGGTCGACGAGGATGGATCCGGGCTGAAGCGGCATGGGCTGGATTGTATAGCGGAACGGAAGAGCCGGTCAATCGGGAAGAGCGGACCAGGCGCGGCCACCCCATGAGCCTGCTGGTACTGTCCTCCTCAGGATTTGGCCCCGCTTCGCGCCCTCACCCCTTCGGGTACCCCTTCGGGTGCACCTTGAGTGTGCGCCGAAGGGCGTGCCGCCATGCACCCTGCGGTGCGCCGAAGGGGTGAGGGCGGGCTCGCCTCCATGGGGGCTATCGCAGTCGCGCAAGAAATCCCGCCTGCGGCCTGGTGCGTTGCGGCCACTCTCGACCTGTGGCGACAAGCCCTGCGTGGCGTGGCGGTCAGCACGGCCTGCCTTTCCTTTCGTGCCAATTGTCACCAGGGGATTTCGGAGACGGAGGCTATAATAACTTTGCGCTCCGCAGGGCATCACCGATGACGCAAAGCGCTCCTTCCTTCGACCTTAGCCTGCTCGACCCCATCCTCTTTGATCACGCGCCTGGTGGCCGGGCGCACCTTCTTCCGACGCTGCTCGAGGCCCAACGTCTCTACGGCCATATCCCTGAGCCCGTGGCCGAGGCGATCGGGCGCGCCTTGCGTGTGCCATTGGCTGATATCTATGGCGTGCTCGAGTTCTACACGATGCTCTACTCGCAACCGGCGGGAAGGCGAATCGTCCGGGTTTGCATCAGCCCGATGTGCTCGCGCCTTGGCGGAGAGTCCGCAGTCGAGGTTGCCGCGCACCACCTCGGCCTGCATCCGGGGCAGGTCTCGGCCGACGGCGAGTGGATGGTTGAGGGTGCGCCCTGCCTCGGATTGTGCGACATGGCGCCGGCAGCGCTCGTCGGCGATGTCCCCGTCGGCCAAATCGAGCCGGCGTCTCCGGAACGCTGGGTCGACGCGCCCTCGGCAGCCGGGCTTGGGCGCGTCGGAGGAGATCCCCGCTGGCTGACCGGGCGCTGCGGACAGCAGCGCCCGGAAGACGTCAAGGCCTACATCGGCTCCGGCGGCTTCGCCGGACTGCACCGCGCCTTGCAAGAGCCGCCGGCGACCATAATCGAAGAGGTCAAGCGCGCGGGGTTGGTCGGCCGGGGCGGGGCCGCTTTCCCCACGGCGACGAAGTGGGAAATGGCGGCGACCGCCCCCGGCGAGGCTCGCTATATCGTGTGCAACGCCGACGAGTCCGAGCCGGGGACGTTCAAAGACCGTGTGCTGCTGGAGGGCGATCCACTGATGGTCCTGGAGGGAATGACGCTTGCCGGCTACGCCGTAGGCGCGCGTCACGGCTACCTCTACGTGCGCGGCGAGTACCCTCGCGCTCAGGAGATCCTTCGGCGGGCGATTGTCGCTGCCGCCGAAGCCGGCTACCTGGGCGTCGACATCCTTGGCAGCGGGTACAGCTTCGATATCGAACTCCGCTCGGGCGCCGGCGCCTACATCTGCGGGGAAGAAACCGCC
>Ga0184639_10000045_pt1 | contig 40453 bp, 49 predicted proteins | sample PLM31_170_b2_FD_133155 | JGI IMG/M metagenome (GOLD analysis project Ga0184639, IMG submission 133155) | Groundwater sediment microbial communities from an aquifer in East River, Colorado, USA - PLM3-1_170_b2 | ecosystem: Environmental > Terrestrial > Soil > Riparian zone | place: USA: East...
ACGTAGACAACTGAATTTTGCACGCATCTCCCGCGCCTGTCGTGGGAGCACCGCTCGGAGATTAGCGCCGACATTCCTTCAAGGAGTGTCGGCGCTTTTTATTTTCAGCGTACAGGGCGAACAGGGCAGACACACAGGTCTGCCCCAACGGGTTCGCCCCAACAGGAGAACCATGACCCCGGAACAACTTGCGTCCATCGCTGGCATCATTCTCTCGCTCGTCCTGTCCTACGTGCCGGGCCTGAGCGATAAGTACAACGGCCTCGACGCGACCGCCAAGCGTATCGTTATGGCGGTCTTGCTATTGGTTGTATCGGTCGGCGCATTGGCCGGATCGTGTGCTGGCATCCTTGACATCGTTCAATGCACATCCTTTGGTCTGGTCGAACTGGTTAAGGTGTTTATCGCGGCGCTGGTTGCCAACCAGGCGATCTACCTGATCTCGCCAAAGGTGGCGGAGGGATAGCGTGCGGTACGACCCGCACGCTTTCAGTGAGCCATGCAGATTGAACATCTCATCGCGCTGTTAGGGTTTCTGTTCGGGTCCGGCGGCTTTATCACTGCCATCGCCGCGCTGCGAACGGTCAACGGCCAGAGGCACAAGCTGGAGGCAGAAGCGGAGAAAGCCGAAGCCGAAGCGGAAGCCGCCGAGGGCGACGCAGCCGACAGCATCTCGCAGGCCGCACAGCGCGTCGTCGTTCTCTCCAAAGAAAAAGTCGATGAACTGATTTCCGACAACACTGCACTCAAGGCAGACCGAAATGGTCTGGAACAAAAGATTGACGTGCTGATTGAGCGCGTCAAGGGTTGCGAGGCGTACAAGGTCGCGGCTGAATTTAAGTTCTCCGAGCAGGCGCAGGACATCCGCGACCTGACGCAGGCTCTCGCCGACATCCGACACGAGAAGGACGAACTTGAGCGCACGCTTAACAACAAGATTGCCAGACTGGAAAAACAGAATGGCGAGTTAAACGCTCAAGTCCAGGGATTCCGCGCACTCGCTATTCGTCTGCACGCGGGGATTGACGAACTCCGCAAAGACCTCAATGAGCGCAACGCCCGCATCTCTCACCTTGAGCAGCAAGTCTCCGAGCGCGATGGTCGCATCTCTCACCTTGAGCAACAGATTGCCGAGCGTGACCGGGTGCGCGCCGACCTGCAAAGACAAATTACGGGACTGAGGGCGCAGATTGATCGTGTTGAGGAGACGGTGGCGAACGGCAAGAGCAATGGCCCACCTACCGAGCCGCAGGCAGGCGGCACGGCGCCGGCCGAGGGGGCGGGCTAATTGCCAGCATCACCGCGCACACCCGTAACTGTGGCACTGTTCGGTGATTCGCACATTAACAGCACAATAGGTCTATGCACCCCGCGCGTCGTACTGGACGACGGCGGTGAGTACCGATACTCAGCGGGCCAATCGTGGCTGTGGCGGAAGGCGAGCAGACACACGGATTCGGTCACGGATACACGGAGCAAATGAACATGGGGGCGTTGGGGTAATGGCGAACGTTCAAGCGGCTCGAACCGAAGTAGAAGCAGCGCGCAAGGAACTGGATAAAGCGTTGCAGCAAGCGGTCAATTTTGAGGAGATCCTTGCAGTGATTTACGGCCATCTCGGCAACGCGCTGGATAATCTGAGGGACGAGCCTGCCGGCGGCGCATCGCCGCTGTTCGCATGGCCGACCGACTTCAAAACGATTACACAGGGCTGGGGTCTGCGGCCTGATCTCTACAGGAAATTTAACATGCGGGGCATCACGCACCCGCCACATGACGGCCACGAAGGAATTGACGTTCGCACCGGAACGCACGGCCGTGTCTATTGCATCGCGCCAGGCACGGTGTATGAGGTGGCCGAGCGCGGTAACTACGGCTATCACATCCGCGTCGAGCATCGGTTATCTAATGGCCTTCGCCTGCGCTCCATCTATGCGCACATGGCATCCGGCACGGCGATGGTCAAGGATGGTGACCGGGTGACACCAGGCCGGTTGCTGGGCTACAGTGGCAAGACCGGAAACATCGACGGCGAGCACTTACATCTGAGCGTTTACCAGTTGATTGACGGCAAATGGCTGCTGGTTGACCCGATGCTCTTTCTGAAAGAGCCATTCGAGGCGGCGTAGGTGTGGCTCTGGAGACTGGTCGAGTTGCTTATCTCCATCGTGCTGAGACTGATGAGGCCAACAAGGTGAATGCGATCCAGGTGGCGAGAGCGCAGGCTGAGCCTGGAATACATCATGGCACGCCGCCGTTCGCACGAGTTGAACAAGCGCGTGGGACACATCTCGGCGCGCCTGATTCGCAGGTGCCTGCGCCGGCGCATGGCGGAACGGATGAGGCGGTTCTACTAGAGTAAAAGACTGATATGCAATTCAACGAAAACAGCAAGCGCCATGTCTACGCCATAGATCTAGATGGCACGCTCACAAATGGTGAGCCGTTCTGGGAGAGCGATCCAACACCGAACAATGATGCTATTCGATCTCTGAGAGATTTGTACAAGCTGGGAAATATCGTCATTATCTGGACGGCTCGGCAGTGGGAATTTGCGCCTGAAACAGTGGGGTGGCTCATTAAAAACCGGGTTCCATTTCATGGAATTTATATGGCAAAGGGCGGCTCTGATTTCTACATTGATGACAAGAACATTACTTTTTCAGAATTTGTGTCAGTAACACCATCCGCATGACACAATGGATGAGGCGGTTCTATTGACTCCCATCACCGATTCAGGCGCGCGCCTGCTGGCGCTGTCGGTTCTGAAGCGAGCACGGCAGGATATAGCGCAGTACAGCGGCGTCTGTCGCCACGATGTGCATCACAAGCAGAGCGGCGTGACGCGCGAGGCGGTCCGGCTCGGGACAGGGTTTGAGTCTGTACAGGATGACGTACAGGCGTTTGTGTACTCGGAATGGTTCGTGGCACTGTGCGATTCTGCCGACATCGATGCGGCCAAAACTCGGCGCGCGGTGCTGGAGATTGGAGATGATGATGCTTAACAGCGGATTGAGAGAATTGGCGGATCACAAAAGGCTGATTGTGCTTGTCATCGGTCTGGTGTTAATCATCGCGCTGCCGCTTGGTGGTCTGCTGCTGTTCAACCATGGCGTTGTCACCGCTCGGCAGGTATACGAGGCGAAGGTCAATGAGCAGGCTGACGAACTGGCGCGACTGATGAGTGAGAACAACGCGCTGACTGAGCGGGTGAAGGAACTTGAGAAGCAAGCCGGCGCGGGACAGCCCGCATTAGAACAAACGGGTTCGTTGGCAAGCGGACGGGATGAATACTTCCGGGGTATTTTCGACATATGTATGGCTGCTGGCTACTCGCCCGAGCAATGCAACACGGTCGTTCTGAAGATAGCGAAAGCCGGATGGTATGAGCGGGCTTCCAGCGGCTGCGAGCCGCCGCCGGCTTCCAGTGGCGAGTGACCCGGCTCTGCAGATTGTCCGCGTTGAGCGGGTGCTATTCGATGGCACGCAGACGACCGAGTACCTGGGCGCTTTCAGTGCCGCACTCGAGGCGGTGGCGGGTGAGGCGAATGGGAGAACGGTGCGCAGCCTGCGGGTGGTGTGGGGAGACGTGATAGACGAATGGACGCGAAGCGCGTGAACATCGGCGGATCGCCGGTGAGAAGCAAGGATCTGTAAGAGGATAGATATGTGTGCCAAGTGTGCCTGTTGCCATGCAGTAGACTATGGTGCTCGCGACACATTTGAGGCTGGCATGAATGGGCGCTGTGTCTACTGCGACCATGCAGAAAGTTGTCATCCAGGCACGGGAATGTTTCACAACGGGCCGCTTGAACCAGTGTCGCGGCTGAGGCCTGAGCCAGTTGCAGCGGGTGGGAACTAGATGGCAAAACGAAATGGAAAACACACGCCGATTAAAACGGCGAAAAATGGCCGCAATGCTAAAGGGCAATTCGTACCCGGCAGTCCTGGCGGGCCTGGCCGAAAGCCGCTTGCCGGGACGCTGGCGCAGCATGTGCGCGATATCGGTTCTGAGATCATTGATGAGCATAGCGGCTGGACTCGGCTGGATGCGATGATTCGCCAGCTGTATGATGACGCGAGATATGGCAGGGAGCGCTCTGCCGAGGTCGTCCTGAGCTACGGATGGGGCAAGCCGATTCAGCCTATCGCTCAGGTACCCGTTTGGGAGGAAGAGGCTCGCCGGCTGATTGCCGAGGGCAGTCTAACCCGCGAAGGGCTGATCGCCGAGTTAAAAGATTTCGTTGAGAATGCCGAGAGCCTCGCTGACCAATTGTTTGACCGCACTGGACTGAAAGCGGTCGTCTCATCGGAGACAACGAATGATGTCTCAGCCTGATAGCGGTGTTCGTTCTTCCCTCATATTAGGTGACATGAGCTGGCATCCCTTGGTGCCAGCCTGGATATCGCCACGCAGGCTATCAGGCGCTGATTACGTAATCCTCATCACTGGCGGCACTGGCAGTTTCGGTCAGGCGTTCACGCGTTACCTGCTGGACTCCCCCAGCCCCCCCCGCATCCGAATCTATTCCCGCGACGAAGCCAAACAAGAGGACATGCTCCGCGAGTTCGGTGATAACTCGCGCCTGACATTCATCATCGGCGATGTGCGTGATGCTGCCAAATTGCGCATTGCGATGGACAGCGTAGATGCGGTCGTTCATGCGGCGGCGTTAAAGCGAGTGCCCGCCGGCGAGCAACATGCGGACGAGTTCGCGAAGACCAATGTGACAGGCACGCAGAATGTAATCGAGGCAGCACTGCTTACGCGCGTTCCGCGTTGCCTGTTCATCAGTAGTGATAAGGCGGTTGAACCTGTCAATGCATACGGGCTGTCCAAGGGCATCGCCGAGCGCATATTTGTCCAAGCCAATCGACTTGGGGTGACGCGCAAGTGCCATTTCAGTGTTGTGCGGGGCGGGAATGTGTGGGGTAGCCGAGGGTCGGTTGTGGAGCGCTGGCGGGAGGAGACGCGCATGGGGAAAAGGATGGTCGTCACTGACCCGACCGCCACTCGCTTCCATCTCGATATGCAGTCATGGTGTCTTTTCGTCAGCCATGTGCTGGAGACGATGCACGGCGGTGAAATCTTTGTCCCGAAGCTGAGGGCGTGGGGCTTAGACGATTTGGCGCGGGCGTTTGGTAGGGCGCCCTCTGACGTCAATGGCCGGCGTGATGGAGATAAGCGGCACGAATGGCTTATCTCGTCCCATGAAATTGAACGCACGGTCGATGCTGATTGGGCCTATGTCATCGAGTCACCCGATGCGCTGCGGCAGGTGTGGAATTACATCCCCTGGCCAGGGCGCAAGGTTGATGCCGATTTCCAGTACTCGAGCGACTGTACGCCGAGGCTGACGATTGAGGAGTTGCGGGGGTTGATGAATGGGTAGCATGACGCTGGTAGGCGGGGCCTCGACGCAGAGCAGGGGACGCCGGCCGCTGCCGCCGGGGGCGGTGGAGGCGAGGACGACTGGCGTGAGTGGCGTGTATGAATGGGTTGATTTCTATTATCCAGACGTCGTGCGCAAAAACCAACGCTTGCTGTCGTGGATAGGTGGTCAAGCCGGCCTACTCTTCGGCGCGATTCCAGACACCTTTGATTTTCCAGAGATTTTCGATTCTGTCATCGACGGTAATTTCCTAGTTCACGGCTCTTACGGTCACGCCACCGAATACGCGCTCGCCGATGCGCTTGGAGAGGTCTATGATGGACATCTGACGAGCGCCGACATGATGTGTCGTTTCTTCCAGTCAGGAGGCGAAGCGTGCGCTGCTGCCGTTCGCATTGCACGGGCAGAGATAGGGCGAGATTTGATTGCATCGAGCGGGTACCATGGGGCGGCGACCGACTTCGCGCACGAGCCGTATTGGCTGGGATACCCGAAGGCGAACCTTGACCTGCATCGGCGGTTTGAGTTTGGTGATGTGGTCGAGATGCGCCGGCAATCGAAGCGTAGTGCGTGCGTGATGGTCGAGGCGCCGGCCTGGGATGATGAAGAGGCGATTGTGAGTTTCCTGATAGCCTGCCGTGAGACAGCGGACGAATTCGGGATCCCGTTCATCATCGACGACGTAGTGGGCGGTTTCCGATTCGCGCTGGGCGGAACGTGCGAGCGCTACGGCGTTAAGGCGGATATGGTCTGTCTCGGCAAGGCCATAAGTGCGACAGGCGGTGTGTCGGCGCTGGTTGGGCGCGCGGATTTGATCGGCCGGCTGGGAGAAGATGTGTTTTATAGCACGACATTCGGCGGCAATCCGGGGCCGTGCAGTGTCGCGGCGGCGACGGTGCGGTGGCTGACAGAGCATCGGGCAGAGGTGTATGGTTCGGATGGGCATTTGCAGACGATAGGTCGCGCTCTCAAGGATGGCCTCAATGCGTTGGGCGTGCGTTGCGTTGGGCAGCCCGAGCGCAGTATTGCGGTGTTCGATATGGAAGAAGAGCGGCGCGGGTGGTGTTCAAAGATGATTGAGCGTGGGGTGATGGTCGATAGGCCATTCTTCCCGACGCTCGCGCACACTCTGGACGATGTGCGCGTTACGCTGAAGGCGGCGGAGGCGATACGTGAGCACTAAAGTGGGTTCCTCCGTGCGTAAGGTGGTTGTGATAGGAGTTGGCAGCATCGGCAGCCGGCATGTATCCAACCTGCGCACACTGAGGCCAGAGGCTGACCTTGTGGTGTGCGATCCGAGATTCCTTGTTGAGCGATTCGGTGTTGTGTTTACAGATTACCGTGAGGCAATACGTGGTCATCCCGATGCCGACTGCGTCATCATCGCCAGCCCGACAGAGGCACACCTGGGCCAGATCCATGCGCTCTCGACAGTTCCGTTCTATTGTGAAAAACCATTATGCAGCGTCGAGCAGTTCAATGACGAGGATGTGGAGATATTTCTCGATGAGGTCGCCGCTCATAGTCAAGTCCCTTGCGCTGTCGGTTTCCAGTACCGCTTTGCGCTCACCGACGAGATGCGCGCCGTCGTCCGGCGCAACGGACATGTGCGCTTCTATGCACGCGACAGACTCATTGACCGCTACGGCCCGACCTGCCTTGAGACGATGGCAAGCGCGGGGATTGGCCTGGGATTGTGGCTACTGGGGCCGGCGCGAGAAGTGAACATGCAGACGGACGGCGCCAGCGTGAGGGGGCGTATCGTTCACACGACGGGCGCGGTAAGCGGATACGACTACCGCATAGATGATGGAACACGCGTGTCCATGCTCGTGAGCGAATCAGCGGACGGCAAGACGATAGACGGCTGGGGCTTGTCAGCCGATAACCAGATGTACCTCGATGCGCTATTGGCCTGGTTGGGTTGGGTAGAAGGCGGCGAGCGCGATGAGCGGACAGCGGTGCTATCTGATGGGCTGGCGGTCATGGCGGTCATGAGCAAGGTAGCAGCACACGGATTCGGTCACGGAACTAGAGAAGCAGTCACTTGACGCGGCGCGGCGCGGCGCGGCGTGGCTAGGCGGGGCAGGGCAGGGCGCGGCGGGGCGCGGCAAGGCCCGGCTCGGCAAGGCAAGGCAAGGCGAGGCCGGGCGCGGCGAGGCCCGGCGAGGCAAGGCATGGCGAGGCAAGGGCAAGGTGTCAATTTGGTATACATCCTGAGGATGAAAGGCACAGACTATTACAAGATTGGCTATACTGACGGCGAAATCAACGACAGGGTAGCCGCTCTGCAAACGGGAAATCCGTGTCCGCTTATCATAGTCGGTGTCATTGAAGGGGGGATGGAGACAGACGAACAGATGATGCACGCGGAGCTGGAGCAGCGCCGGACAGACGGCGGTCACGAGTGGTTTTGCTTATCCGAGGACGCTATGCGTCTATTCATATCTCGATGGAGAGTGAACAATGAACACGACAATCATTCAATGCCGGCTGGAGGGCCTTCGGCCTTTGATGTTCGACCGGTACGCCGGAGACAACTCAACGCAGTTGCCGACGGAAGAGAAGATGTACCTGGCCCCGTCTCGGCATTTGATTCTGCCCGCCGTCAACGTGTTTTCACTTCTGTGCGCTGAAAACAGCAAGAGCGTATGCCGACAGTTCATGGGTAAGGCGGGCAAGAGCATTGCAATGGGCATTTCGAGTTACATCAGCATCGATCCATTCGAGATTCCGATTCTCGATGACAAGGGGCCGGTTCGCTTTGATGGCTGGAATGGTCAGATCGGAATCCATCACGGTGTTGCCAGACTCAAGCCCGGAATACCCAATCCAAAGACACGACCCGTTCTATCGCTTCCCTGGCATGTTGACATGGCCATCTCATATCAGGAAAATAAGTATTGCACGCTCGACACTCTGCGCCAGGTGGTCACTGTAGGTGGGACACTGGGACTTGGCACATTCAGGCCGTTCTTCGGCAGGTACACCCTGACGAAATGGGAAGAAACACAGGAGGCATAAATGCCTAACATCCTCATCTACACAGTCGCCTCAAAGGCGCACGGCTTCGGTCATCTCCAAAGGATGCTCGTGCTGGCCGGCGCGCTCCAGGCGCGGGGCTGCGGTGTGCTGTTCTGCACCGAGCACGAGACGCCCGGCCTCGACCGCCTGCGGCAGGCCGGCGCGAATGTCTACGATTTCAGCCCTGCCGATTGGTCGTGGGCGTACCGATTCCCTGGCCATGACTGTTGTATCATCGACCTTGAGAGCGGGCCGTCGCGCGAAATGCTCCAGCACGTCCGCATGTATTTTAAGACCGTCGTTGTCGTCGGTGGCACAGGCTACGGTCTGAGCGACCCCGGCTCGGCTCAGGAGTTGGCAGACCTGCAGATCTACCAGGGCGAGTTGTTTGAGTATCCAGCAGGGGCGACCGATACCGCGCTGAATGGCCCGGATTACCTCATCGTCCAGCCTGAGTACGCCGGCATCAATGGCGCTTTTGAGGGGCCAATCATCGTGAGCATGGGCGGTGGTGATCCGCACGGTCTGGCGGCGCTTGCGGTCAACGCACTGGCTGGTGTTGGGCGCGAGATAGTCGTCATCAACGGGCCGGCGGCGGACGACCTCGAAGAGCGTGAGGGCATTCATGTTGTTCATGCGCCGGCGTCGCTGCTGCCACACCTTGACGGCGCGGCCTTGCTCATCGGCGCGCTGGGCATGACGGCTTACGAGGCGGCAGCGGCGGGCGTGCCGTCCATCCTCACGGCTTGGTCAGACAAGCACATCGAGACGGCGCGGGAGTTGGATAAGCGCGGCGTGGCGGTGTGTGCTGGGCTGTGGGATGAGTTTGTGGGCTTCCCGCTTGCGGAGAGGGTCAATGCACTGCTGTCCGACTTCGCCGGCTGGCATGCGATGCACGATGCGGGGAAGGCGCTGGTGGATGGACAAGGCGCGGCACGGGTTGCGGAGAGGATTGAACAGCGGATTGGGAGAACAGAGCACCCCGCACTTCTGGGTGTTGAACGGATAGCAGTGGAACGCGTGGTGGATTCTGGGCCGGCGATGGCAAAGCCAAGACGAAAGAAGGCGAAGGAGAATTGACATGGATCGCATCTTGCTATGTATCGCGTTAGTGTTGTTTGCAGCAGATGCTGTACTGCACCGTAGCCTGACGGCGGGCGGATTGGCGATATTGACGCTGACGATGCTGGTGTGATCATGGCGCATAGTGGATCGCTGTTGGGCGAACGCGATGGGTTGCGGGTGATTGACTGCGAACAATGCTCAATCGCGCATCTGGACCCACTGCCCGACGCGGTGGCGCTGGTGGACTACTACCGTGATTCGTTCTGGCAGAACGAAAAGGCCGGCGCGCTGGAGCAAATCGAGGCACAGTGGCACTGGCTCAAAGAGATTTACGGTGACTGGCTAGGGCTGGTCGGTCGGCATACATTGGGGCGGACACTGCTGGATGTGGGCTGTGGATATGGCCAATTCATGCTGGAGGCGCAGACGCTCGGCTGGCAGACGCGCGGCATCGAGTTGAGTCATCGAGCGGTCGCTTACGCAAAAGCGCATGGCGCGAAGATTCATCAGGCCGGCTGGCCGCTGGATTGGCCGGATACCTGGCCGGCGCGATTTGATGCGATAACGGCGCTCTGGCTGATTGAGCATTTGCCGGAGCCGCTCGTATTTCTGCGCTGGTGCAGCCAGAGTCTTTACGGCGGCGGAGTCTTGCTGGTTGCTGTGCCAAATGACTTCAGTACGATTCAGGCCGAAGTGAACAAGCACGTCAAAGTGCCGTGGTATTGGCTGCATCACACACATCTGAATTATTTTGACTGGGCATCGTCTGCGAATCTGCTAGGCCGCGCCGGCTTCCGCATTGTTGAGCGGCAAACACAGTTTCCGATGGAGAAGTTCTTGGTCGCGGGCTTTGACTACACCGACAACCCGTCGCTCGGTGCGGATTGTCACCGTTCCGTTGAGGCCGTTGACCTCGGCATGACGCGCGCCGACCGCATCGCGCACTATGCAGAAATGGCGCAGCAGGGCCGAGGACGCGAGTTGATTTGTGTGTGTGTGAAGGAGTAAGCAATGGTTACCGTAATTTTCAAATGTGGATGCAGTGTTTCAAAGAGCATGTTTGCGGACAACACCATTATGTTTGTGCATCACTGCGAAGAACACAGTCACTTATTTTCAGATAACAAAACACTGAGACGGATGGCGAAAGAAATATATGCTGTATGCAGTCCTAAGGAGAAGGAAGATGACTAAAACGGCGCTTATCGCCGGGGGGTCGCGCGGCATCGGCGCGGCGACGGCGGACATGCTGCGGGCGCGGGGGTGGACGGTCGTCGCGCCGACACGAAAGCAACTCGACCTGGATATTTTCGGTTTGGTGCGATATTTCGCATCAGCCCGGAATCTGTCGCCATTGGATTTGCCACTTGATGCACTCATTCTGTGTGCTGGGGAATGGTTCTCTGCGTCACTGGAAAAAATCAGTGATGGGGATTACCTGAGGCAGTTCCGTGTGTTTTTGGCGCACGAAAACTTAATGCGTGCATTTCTGTCCAGGCTTGAGGAAGCGCATGGTTGCGTTGTCGCCGTCGCCTCGACACGCGCCTTCATCGGTGGCGTGGAGTGCGCGCCGTATGCGGTAGCGAAAGCCGGCTTGGTTGCGCTGATGCAGGGGTTTGCGCGGGAGTACGATGGCGGAGTGCGCTTTAATGTGGTAGCCCCGGGATTGACTGATACGGCGCTTGGCGCTCAGGTCATTGCTACCGGCGGCGCGAAGCCCGATGCTGTGCCGCAGCCGGCGGAAGTGGTTGCGGCTGAGATTGTGCGGCTGATTGAGAGCCAGGATAACGGGCGCGTGATGCGCGTCGTGGACGGCGTGGCGACGGAGGCAAAGTGGAACTGGTAAACCCGTTGACCGCTTATCCCATCGGGACGCGCGTTGAGGACGTTAACGGCATAGCGATGCGTGGCCTGCCTGAAAAACAGGGTTGGGCTTTTTCAAGGCATGGCTATCTCCAGGCCAAACAGCACGGCGGTGACGCGGATGCCATCGGCGCGGCAGTGCGGCGAGCGCTGAGGCCGCTGTCTGCGCCGACGTTGGCAAAGGCACGCGCGGAATATGCCGGCCGGGAGGTGGTGAAGTTTCCACGGTACTTCATACTTGAACCCAATGCTTCGTGTAACAGGCGGTGTATCTTTTGTCCTATCTTGGTCACTAACCGTAAGGGCAATATGAAATGGGAGCACTTTATAAAACTGATGGAAGAATGCGGACACCATGACGTTTATGGAATTTCGTTATATCAATTATCGGAACCGTTCCTTTGGCGTGGTTCTGCGCCGGGATATAACGAGCGATACGACATCTCCTACATGGTCAATGCCGCAAAACGCACTGGCGGCTTCCGTGCTGTCAACCTGTCCACGAACGGTGACGTTCCGAACCTCGATTGTGTCCTCGGCTCAGGGTTAGATGACCTGATTGTCAGCATTGACGGCACGACCGCCGAGGTGTACGACGCTAACCGGCCCAGCACGAAGGCGAACGACGCCGGCGCATTCGAGCGCACGGTCGTGCGCGTTCGGGCATTTCTCGAAAAGAAGGCGGCACGCAGTGAGGCCAAGCCGTTCGTTCGGCTACAAATCATCAACAAAGACAACACCGCCTCACAGGTGGTTGACTTCATTTGCACCTGGATAGATGTGCAGGGCGTGGATGACGTTCTGGTGAAACATCTTGATTCAATGCGGCCGTGGCTGGGCACATCCGTCGTGAGCGATGAAGAGGATGCAATCAAGGCGGCGCGCACGGCGGAGATGACCTGCCAGCACATCTACGCGGTCGGCAGTATGGTTGCGGATGGCCGGTTTAACGCGTGCTGTCACGATGCCTACACCGAACTGACGACGGCCGGCGCGAGCATCGATGCGATGACGTTTTCCGACTGGTGGAATGGGGAGTGGATGACGGCACTACGGGCTGAGCACAACGCCGGCGCATTCCGCAAGCCCTGCGCGGAATGCAGGGAGAGGGATACGTGGCTCGGATAGGCGACCTTATTCTCCTCGGCGGTGGCACCGAAGCCGTCCCGATAATCCAGCGCGCTCGCGAGCTCGGTCATCGCGCCGTCGTCGTGGATGGTGACATTTCGTGCGCCATGCGGGATATGGCAGACACTTTCGTTCATGTTTCTTGCTATCACGGCGATCAGGCCATCGCAGTACTGAGAGCCAGCGGATTGCACTTTGATGGTGTCCTGTGCTGCGCGGTCGATGCGCCTGTTGCGGCGGCGGAAGTCGCGGCGGCGTTCGAGCTGCCAGGGTTGAGCGTGGAGGCGGCGAGGCTATCGAGTTACAAGTATGAGCAAAAACTGGCTCTGCAAAGTGTGGGCATTCCAGTTCCGTTTTTCTCACATCCGCACGATGATGGAACGTGGGATATACCGGTTAGTAGGGGTGTGGTTCTTAAGCCGAATGATTCGCGCGGTGGGCGTGGTGTAGTCAGAGTTTTGCCCGGTGTTGCTTTGCAATTGGCTTATGACACAGCGGTACAGTATAGCCCAGCGAAAAGTGTCATTGCGGAAGAGTGGTTGGACGGGCCGCAACTCAGCACGGAAAGCATTGTGCAGGATGGTCGTGTGTTGTTCACGGCGGCGGGGCTGCGCAACTATAGCCGGCTGGATGAATTCGCGCCGTTCGTCACTGAGGACGGATTTAACGAGCCGTTTGTTAATCCATTCTGGCCGGAACGCGACTTGTATTACGAAATAAGCAAGACCATCCAGGATGCCTGTCGTGCGCTTGGCTGGTATCAGCAAGGCGCAGGCACCGTGAAGGGCGATCTGGTCATCCATGACGGGCGCGTCTACGTTATCGAACTCGCAGCGCGTCTGTCAGGCGGCTTCTTTGCGACGCATGGTCATGTCCTGGCCTATGGCGTGGATTTCGTCGGCGCGGCGATTCAGGCGGCTCTAGGCTGCACCCTGGATGAGCCAAAGCCTCATGTTCGACAGTTTGTCAGCCAACGCTACGTATTCCCCACGCCGGAGGATATCGGTAAGACGATTGTGGGCCTGCCAGACGTTTCGCGTCTTGATGGGTTCTGCACATGGGGTTGGCGTGCCGGCCGCATCGTTGAGGCGGTGACTTGCCATCCGAGCCGCTGGGGTCAGGCGATGGCGACGGGCCATACACCCGACGAGGCGCGCGAGAAGGCAGATGCCCTGGTCCGGGAGATGAGATCCGGAGTGGTTTTGCAGTGAGCGATTACGCCGTGATCGTCTCAGCGCGGATGGCATCCAGCCGGCTGCCAGAAAAGACACTGGCTGTTTACTGTCCTGATGGAACCCCAAATCTTGAGCAAATCATCCTTCGATGGCTGAACCACTCCCGGCGCTCTCCCAGCATCATCGTCTCGGTCAACGAAGCCGAAACACCGGCTATCACCCAGATATGCAGCCGGCATGGCGTTCCGGTCCATTACCGGCCTGGTGATGTGCTGGAGTGCATGGTTGAAGCGATAGACCGTTTCGCGCCGGACGCTCAGTTCATCGCCCGGGCGCTGGGCGATAATCCATTGGTGGATGTGGGTCTGGCCGACTGGCGGTTGGATGTGCTGGCCGAGACCGGCGCAGATGGGCTGTGGTATGGCGGCGGGGAAAGCCGGCTGACGTATGCGGCAACGACCGACGTGTGGAGCCGCGCGGCATGGGACCGGATTGCAACCGAGTCGAGCGGATCGCAGCGTGAGCATCCAGGCGCGTACTACTGGGACAACCTCAGCCGGTTTAACGTTGTGCCTCTACCATTGCCGATGCGTGAATATCTGGCGCCAGTGCGAACAGAACTTGACACGGCACAAGACCTTGAGATGTTCCGCCGGCTATGGCGCGTGTGCGATGGCGCACAGACGACCATCCCGACGCTTGATGCGCTGGACATCCTGATCGCGAATCCAGAGATAGCCGCACTCAACGCCGATGTGCCGGTCAAGACACAGAGCCGAGCGATCTGGAAAAAGGGAATGCACTGGCTGTGTGATAGGTGCAACGGTCGGATGGGCGGCATTGTCGAGGGCAACCTGGAAGTGCGCTGCGCGCATTGCGGCAAGCCGCGCAAGTGGTATACTCAAAAGCCAAAGCCGAGCATGATGAGGTATTAACACGGATTCAACCCCTGCGAAGAACACGCGAGGGCAGGCGGATTGCACGGAAATTGAAAATGGTTAAATTCGTTGTCGAAGTCGGCAGCAACCACACTAAAGTGCGTTCCAGCAACCGCGATCTAGATCGCGCTCTCGCATTCATCGACACGGCGGCGCGCATCGGGTGCGATTCGGTCAAGTTTCAACTGTTCCGAGTCGATAAACTCTTCGCGCCCGAGGCCCTGCGCGCCAATCCCGAACTTCTCAAGCGCCGCGAATGGGAATTGCCTATCTATTGGCTACCGCTGTTGGCCGAGCGATGCACGGAACGCGGTATCGAGTTTGCCTGCACGCCGCTGTATCTCGAAGCCGTGGAGGAGCTGCGGCCTTATGTGGCGTTCTACAAGATAGCGTCATACTCTCTGCTGCACGACGACCTGCTGCGTGCGGTAGCGGCGACGGGCAAGCCGGTAGTGCTGAGTACGGGGGTGGCACATTGGGATGAAGTCGAGAGGGCTGTCAATGTATTAGTTAATGGCAATTCACGACACATTACGCTTTTGCATTGTGTGTCCAGGTATCCTGCGTCTCTCACCGATTGCAACTTAGACGCGATCCGGACTTTTTCAGACCGTCTTGGGTTCTGTTGGGTTGGCTGGTCTGACCACAGTGTTAATCGGGGCGTTATCTATTCTGCCGTATTCCGATACAATGCCTCCACGATTGAATTTCACCTCGACCTCGATGGCATGGGCGCGGAATTCGACGCCGGCCATTGTTGGCTACCAAGCGAAATAGAGGCCGTGATCCGCGCCGTGCGAGACGGTGAGCAGGCTGCCGGCGACGGCGTGAAGCGCCCAACGGCGGCAGAGATGGCCGAGCGCGACTGGCGCTCAGACCCGGCAGACGGATTGAGGCCGATGCGGGCGATGCGCGAGAGACTATTGACACCAGTGGCACAATAGTGCTACCATTGGCGTGACTCAGCCGCGCATCGGCGCAGGAATCCTGGCGGTATGCTGGCCGCTCCCAAAAAGGGGAGCGGCCTTTTTGTGTCTCATGCTCTCACCACAAGTCACTAACCAACTCATGCTCGAGCGCGTGCGGCGCGCGGCAGAGAGGTCGCGCTCTATTTCCTTCGCGCCTGTTTGGAAACCACAGCCAGGGCCGCAAACGCACGCCTACAACAGTGATGCTGACGTCATTGGGTACGGCGGCGCGGCGGGCGGCGGGAAAAGCGACCTGCTGATGGGGTTCGCTGGCACAAAGCATCGGCGCTCAATTATCTTTCGTCGTGTGTTTCCTTCCCTGCGTGGTCTCATTGAACGTTCCCGTGAGATTTTCAATCCAGCCGGAGACACACGCGCCAGAGACAGTTACAATGAGCAGTTGCACGTCTGGCGGCTACACCATGAAGTTGAGCGAATGCTTGAATTCGGCGCAGTTCAATACGAGCAGGACAAGAAAAAGCACCAGGGCCAGCCGCGCGATCTCGTGGGGTTCGATGAGGTGACAGAGATTCCCGAAAGCGTCGTGCACTTCCTGATGGCGTGGAATCGCACGACGACGCTGGGCCAGAAGTGCCGTGTCGTGATGACGTTCAACCCGCCGATGGATGAAACGGGCGAGTGGGTGATTCGCTTCTTTGCGCCGTGGCTAGACGACAGCTACCCGAATCCCGCTCAGGACGGCGAGCTTCGTTGGTATGCCATGCTGGACGGCGAAGAAGTTGAGATGGAATCCGGCGAGCCTTTTGAACGGAACACCGAAATCATTATCCCAAAGTCTCGCACATTCTTTCACGCCAGCCTGAAAGACAACCCAATACTCGAGGCCACAGGCTATGGAGCGACAATCGATGCACTGCCTGAGCCGTTACGCTCGCTTCTAAAAGGCTCATTCGATGCAGCAAAAATCGAAAACCCATTCCAGACCATCCCACTCAACTGGATAAAGCTTGCCGTTGGCCGCTGGCGGGAAACGCCCCCCACCGCCGCCAAGCAGACTGCGCTCGGCGTTGACGTGGCACGCGGCGGGCGCGACCAGACGGTGATTGCCGAGCGGTTCGGCTATTGGGTGGCGCCGCTACACAAGCACCCGGGCCACAGCACGCCAGACGGCAACGCGGTCGCCGGCCTCGTTCTTTCGGCTATGAGAGGCGAGCCGGTCGTCAATATGGACGTGATCGGCGTTGGCTCTAGTCCGACCGACCTGCTTAAAGACAGTGTGCGTGTGCGACCTATCAATTTCGGTGAGGGTACACATGCGACAGACAGGACGGGCCGGCTAAAGTTCGCTAACGTGCGCGCGGCCGCGTACTGGCGGATGCGCGAGTTGATTGACCCCGACAACGGGTATGGCGTTTGCTTGCCAGATGACCGTGAATTGATTGCGGATTTGGCCGCGCCGAAATGGGAACTGCGCGGTGGCAGAATCTACATTGAAAGCAAAGAGGACATCCGGGAGCGACTTGGCCGTTCAACGGATTGCGGTGATGCTGTGGTGCTGGCATTTTATGGCAGTGACCCGCTTCCTGCGGGCATTATGGAGCAGGTTGCCGAGCCGGCCCCGTCGCGCTTCGTGAAGAATGCGCCGAGCGGCGGGCGGTGGGGGCGCAATGAGAAGCGAGGATGGAGACGATGAGTACAGAACAGCAGATCGGGAGAATTTACGGATTCGGATTACATGGAGTAAAAAGGTGAATAAAACAGATACGCGCCAGCGCGACGAAGAGATCCGCAAGAGCAAGGAGCCTGCGCCGGTGTTGGCCGAACGGTTTGGCTTGAGCAAATCGCATGTGTACCGCGTTCGCAGGAATGTCCATAACGCTGAGCGCTTCGCGGACAAAGGCAATGGTCGCTCGATGGTGGGCGGCGGGATATACAGCGAGATAGGGCTGACTGGCCTACGCCGATTTGGGGGCAATATTGACGAGGAGTACGACCGCGTTTGGAAACCGCTGTCGAAGAAGGTCGCACTCATCAAAGAGATGGCTGACGATCCGATTATTGCCGCGGTACTCCAGGCCGTGCGCATGACACTCAAGCGTGTCAAATGGTACGTTGAGCCTGGGGGAGATAGCCAGGCGGATGGGCCGGCGGCAGAATTCCTTGAATCGTGCATGAACGATATGAGCCAGTCGTGGACGGACACCATTGACAACGCCATAAACATGATTCGTGACGGCTTCTCGTTGTGCGAGATTGTGTACAAGAAGCGCGCTGGACTACGGAAAGACGGCATCAGCAAGTACGATGACGGTCGCATTGCCTGGCGTAAGTGGTTGTTCATCGGCCCAGACTCGCTGGCGCCCGGTGAGCCGTGGATGTTCGACGAGCACGGCGGGATCCAGGGCATCAAACAGCAGCCGCCGCCCGACTACCAGTTGCGCGAGATTCCGATTGATAAGATGATCCTGTTCAGGACAACCTCGTACAAGAACAACCCGGAAGGCTATCCTCTGCCGCGAGCCATGTATCCGGCGTGGTACATGAAAAAGAACTTGGAAGAGATTGAGGCGATAAGCGCGGAGCGCATCGGGGCCGGCTTCCCGGTGATTTACATGGGCAGCGATGTGGGCAAGAACCTGGACGACCCTAACTCAGACGCGGCGCATTTGCAGGATGCCGGCCGCAACATCCGCGTCGATGAGCAAATGAGCCTGCTGGTGCCCTACGCCAAGATGGGCGCGGGAGCGCGCGAGGGCGAAGGCGTGCTATTCGAGTTCGTCTCGCCGCCCGGAACGAAGGCTATCAATTTCCACGAGACGATTACGCGCTACGAGCAGCGCATGACGATGGTCGGCCTGGCGCAGTTCATTCACCTAGGAATGAACCAGGTCGGGGCCCGGGCGCTGGGTGAATCGTCGCAGGATTTCTTCACGACCGGTTTGGCCGGCTGGGCGGACGCAATTGAGGACACGATTCGCCGCTTCGGCACGGAGCGGCTGTTCAGGCTGAATCACTTCCCCGGCATCACAGACATCCCGCGTATCACGCACGAGGCGATTGGCAAGTACACGCTTGCCGAACTCGCGGATTACATCAGCAAACTGGCCGGGCCGGGGCTGATTGTGCCGGACACGGCACTGGAACAGTTCCTGCGCCAGTTCGCGGAGTTGCCAGAGAAGCCGATTGAGGTACAGGCACCGGAAGGTAAGCAACCTACTGATGGTGAAATTAAACTTCCAGATGTATCACCGCAATTGACTTTGAACGGCGCTCAGGTTAGGGCGGCACTGGATGTAGTCAGGCAGGTATCCGCTGGTGAAATCTCACAAGAGGCAGGTATCAATGCTCTGCAAATCCTATTCAACCTGACTGAAGACCAGGCTAGTCGTCTAATGGGGAGTGGCGCTGCGTTGAAGAAGGCAGCTCGAGCAACCGGGGTATCTGCCACATCTGATAATAAAAAAGGGGCAGTGGCTCTGACGGGTGACAAAGAGGCAGCAGAGAAGGCGGCGGAACGCTTCGCAGACCTGCGCGGCGTGGGGAAGGCTGGCCGGCGCCCAAAAGCGATTGAGGCTGTCAACGCCTATCAGAAGGCGCTGGAATCCGAGTACGCGGACTGGGCAGAAGACCTCGCCTCGCAACTGGCAGATGCCGACGAAGGCGACCGAGAGGCACTCCTTGCGGCGGCGCTGGCCGCATTGCTGCTGCAACTGCGGGCCGAGGGGCGCAAACGCATCACGGACGCGATGATGCTGGCGCTAGACGGTGAGCCGCCGACGCCAGAGATGCTACAGGCACTCACAGATACCATTGCGGAGAATGACCGCTACCTGGAATCGAGCCTGATTCCGGCGATTCGACGCAAGATGGAGGATGCGCTTACCGACGAGGACATTCTCACGGCGATTGAGACGGGCGCCGGGGATGATGCGCTGCTCGGCTGGCTAGGGACAATGACGGCGCGGACGGCTCTGTATGCCGGGGCGTGGTGGAAACTGTTTAACCATATCGTCGGACGCAAGGCGAGCGAGAACAACCGAGAGGTTATTTGGTACCTTGACCCCAGCGCGAAACATTGCCACGACTGCCCGAGCTGGGGTTCGCCAGAAGGCACACACTATGAATCCTATGAGAAGATGCTGGAGATTACGGGCGGTATGGCTCCAGCAGATGGGGTCGAGTGCGGAGGGTACTGTCGCTGTGGATTGGGTGAGGGTGATTTCGTGAATGTCTCTGGCATCCCCTTGACAGAAACCTAGAACCTGTTCTATAATACGCACACATCAGGCCGCACACTGGCGGCAAGTACCTTGCGGTACACTGGCCGCGCCCGACATTCCGGGTAGTGCGGCTTTTTTGCGTCTCGCGTATGGCGAGAAACTTTCAGCGTTCAACGGCGCTGGCCTTCGGGTCAGCGCCGTTTTTTATTTATGCGATACGACACTCGCTGCGCCAGACATGGCCTTGTTGAGATTGAAAAGCGAATGAGTGACCCGTTACCCCCCTGCCCTGCTTGCGGGGGTGAGTTGCAGCGAGTGTACTCAGTGACGCCGGTCTTATTCAACGCTGCTGGCTTCACCGCAGCGGATGTGTCGCATTTTGAAAAGCAGGTCGGCCCAGAGCGGTACGCCCGCTTCGTCCAGCAGCGCGATGACGCAGAGCGGCGGGCGAAGGCGGGACAGTTGACGGAATACGAACGGAGTTTAGATTGAACGGGCAGCGATACGCTTTTGAGCCTTTCGCCTCACTGGACGGCGTATTGCGCGGTGAGCCAATCCGTATCATGCCGCTGGGCCAATTCTATCGCGGTGATCGGAAACTGGAGATCACCGAAGAGCGCTTGAAGGCAATCGCAGCGAATCTCGCAGCCGGCCTGCCCCGTTTCCGTGTGCCGATTAACGAGAATCATTCAGGCGTCGGCAAGGTCGGCACAGTTCATGCAGTCGAGTTCAAGGCGGATGGCGCGGACGGGCCGGGGCTGTACGCGACGGATTACGAACTGACGGACGACGGCAGGAAGTTAGTCAAGGCGAAGCGGTTCGACGCAACGAGTCCAGAAATCATCTGGTCGCTGAATGAGGACGCGAAATACCAGGATCCACAGACCGGTGAGTATCATGACAATGTTCTTGTCGGACTCGCTCTAACCGAAAAACCCTTCTTTGGACATGACAATGTCGCGCTGTTCAGCGCTGACAGGAAAATGGGTGAGCAGTTTGTAGATAACAGCGACGCGCACCTGTCTGCCATGCGCAAGGCGATGAAGAAGGCGCGTGACTTGGCCTATCAGTTCATGGCCGCTATCGATGGATGGGGTGAGGAATTGCCCGAGCATAAGCGTCCACAGACGGAGAAGGCTATGGACAAACAACGGCCAGATGAGTTTTATGGCGATTACCCATCCATGCCACATGGCTACCCCGCCCATCGTTTGCTGGATGCGATTGAGATTATCAGCGATATGGGCAAGGAGATGGAGGGCGTCGCCGGCGTTGGTGACGCGCTAGAGAGTGCCAAGAACGAACTCAAGCAAGTCATCTCGAAACTTGTCGCTATGTATTCGGGCGATGATGTAATTGCCGAACGGTTCCGAGAGTTTGATGCTGAGAAACGGCGCGAACTGGCCGCGAAGGGACAGGCGCTGCTGGATGGCTCGTTCCCGATTGTGACCGCAGGTGACTTGCGGAATGCGGTCCAGGCGTGGGGGCGTGCCAGCAATCAGGCACTCGCCAAGAAACACATCATCAAACGGGCTAAGGCGCTGGGTGCGACCGATTTACTGCCCGATGATTGGAAAGAATCCATGAGTGAGGAAAAGGAGACAGAGGATATGGGTGACAAAACCACTCCAACGCCTCAGCCCGAGGCCGTTAAGTCTGAAGACCTGACAGCGCTCAAGGCTAAGGCCGAGCAGTTTGAGGCTCAGTTGAAAGCCCAAACTGAGCAGTTCGAGGCAAAACTGAAAGCGGCCGATGAGAAGGCCGATAAGTTCGCCACGGAACTGACGCATGAAAAGCGTGCGCGCCGGCTGGAGCAGATGAAAGACCGCGCCGAACAGTTCGTCGCGCTTCCAGCGAAGGCCGATGAACTGGCGCAGAAGTTGCTCGAACTGGAAGAGGCGAACGCCGACCTGTTCACGTATTTCATTGGGCGGCTGGAGGCGGCAGACAAGGCGCTGGTCGAGTCCGACCTGTTCAGCCAGAAGGCGAGCGCACGCGCGGATACGCCGGCGGCCTCGTTCGAGGCGCTGGTCGAGCAGATTCACCGCGAGAAATTCAATAGCGAGCCGGGCAAGTACGCCGATGCGTTCATGGTGGCAGGCGAGCAGCGGCCTGACCTGGCGCAAGCCTACAAGCAAGGCGCGCGGAGGTAAGACATGGCTACCAAGAGACACATCGGAGTCGCGGATGTCACTTACAAAGCCGACGTCGACCTGACTGGCGTGCAGTATTATTTCGTCACTGCGGCATCCACGGCGGGCAACGTCAAGGTCGCAACGGGAGCGAGCAATCCCGCGCCGTTGGGCGTGCTTCAGAACTCGCCCAGCCTGGGCCAGGAGGCACGCTTGTCGATGCTTGGCCCCACGAAGGTATTCGCTGTGACACCCTCAACCTGCGGCATTGCCCAGGGGCGCTACGTCACGGTCAACGCCAGCGGTCAGGCCATTCCATTGGCGACCGAATCTGGATCGCCCATCGTCGGGCGCAACATCGGCAACGTAAACGCGCCGGTGAGCGCGAGCCGCTTCATCGAGATCTTCTTCTTCGGCCCGCTGTCAGCGTGCGCCGTGAGTGCGTCGTAGGAGGTGAGACATGAGTAAACCGACCTATCAGCAAGTCCACACCGACGTTCCGCTGACCAACATCAGCGTCGCCTATGTCCCCGCCAGTTTCATCGCGCCGCAGGTGTTCCCGCTCGTTCCGGTACAGAAGATTTCGGACAAGTTCTACGTTTACACCAAGGCCGACTGGCTACGGCGTGAGGCTCAGCCACGCGCGGCTGGCACACGCGCGGCGCGCGGCGACTACGGCCTGACGACCGATACTTACACCTGCGTCGAGATTGCCATCGGCAAGGGTGTGCCGGATGAGATCGTGCGCAATGCGGACAACCCGTTGCGACCGCTTGAGGATGGCACAAAGTGGGTCACATCGCAGCTCCTGCTGGAGATGGAGAACGAAGTCGCGACGACTGTCAACACTGCCGGTGCATGGTCGGGCAGCGCAACACCGGGCGTGCTGTGGAGCAACGACACCAGCACGCCGCTGGACGACGTGGAGACGGCAGTCAACAGCGTGGTATCCACCATCGGTGTCCTGCCGAATACGGGCGTTCTGGGGCGCGGCCTGTGGCGTTTCCTCAAGAACCACCCCGAAATCCTGGACCGCATCAAGGGCTCGGCTGGGCCGAACAGCCCGGCAGTCGTGACGCTGAACGCAGTCGCGGCGCTGATGGAGCTGGATCGGCTGGTCGTTGGGTCGGCCATCAGCGACACGGCGGCGGAAGGCGCGGCCTCCTCGCTCTCATACATCTGGGGCAATCACCTGCTGGTGGCCTACGTCACACGCGGGCCATCGCTGATGGAGCCGAGCGCGGGCTACGTGTTCACCTACGAGAATCGGCGGATCGAGCGCTTCCGGGAAGACCAGGAGCATCAAGATGTACTGACTGGCTATCAGTCCTGGGACACGAAGATTGTCGCGTCGGACGCTGGCTACAGAATCATTAGCGCGGCCTAGAGGAGGGCAACATGCCTGACGTTTTTTACGGTAGTGCCTGTGCCCTCGCCGGATTCGCCATTGACGACCTGTTCACGGCGGCAATAAGTCTGAGCGGGAGCCAGTTCAGGTTCGTGTCGGCTGGATCGGTAGCGGGCGAGGTGACTGGCGCGACGGGCGCCTCTAACCCAACGCCCCTCGGCGTTCTTCAGAATGCGCCGAATGCGGCGGGCATCGCTCGCGTGCGTATTTTTGGCCGAACGCAGCTGAGCGGCTCGCCCAACGCCTGCAACCTGGGCTATGGCCGGTTCATTTCGTCCGGATCTCTGGGATCGGCCCTGGCCTCGATAGACAACGCCTGCGTCGTGCTGGGCCGCTGGATTTCCTCTTCACTGGTGTCCACGGGCGGGTCGGTGCTTGGCGAGGCCTACGTGAACTGTGTTGGTTTTGGCGCATCGAGCGTGGGCGCGGCTGCCTCTTAATAACACGGATTCAACGGATTGCACGGAATCCACACGGATTCCGTGCAATCCGTGACCGAATCCGTGCGAGGTGTTTAGTGATGACTAACACTGCTGCAACTTCTGAAACTCCCCGCTGTGTCTGGTGTGGCGGATTGCACGCCAACACGACATGCCCCCGAATCAAGCGGATCGAATATCACGAACACGGTGCAATCAAGAGCATCGAGTTCCATGAACTGCCGAACCCCGATGGTCAGCCGGTGATGTATCCCTGGCCCATCCCTGGAGGTAACTGACAGTGGCTATTATCGTTCCGAATGCAGCCTCGGTCTATGACGCGGCGGCCAGCGTACCCAACAGCGCCAACCGGTGGGCGTGGCTGGGCCTGGTGCCGAATGTTGGCGCGTCGGCGTCGGTGATCTGGTTCCAAGGCGCATCGGCGACGGCCGGCTGCCAGTTGCTGCCACTTGTTGTCGCCGCTGGCCAGCCATTCATCACAGGCCCGTTCAATTCCGTGTGCGGATTCTTCGCGGCCAGCTTGTCAGGCGGCTGCGCGGTCATCTGGCTGAAATCCGGCTCATAGACAGCAGGGCGAACACGTAGGCTCAGGGCGAGCACGTAGGCTCAGGGCGAGCACATAGGCTCGCCCCAACACGGAAAAAGGCATAGGACACGGATGGCCGTTTACCTCGGCGCGCTCGAAATGTATCGCGGCGAAAAAAAGACGTGGCAGTTCACCGTCACGGGCTCGAGCGGCTCGCCGCAAAGTCTGACCTCCGCCAGCATCCTATTCACGGTGGCATCGGCGATACCAGCCGGCAGCGTGGGGAACGATTCGGCGGCGACCTTCACACGCACGAACGGCAGTGGCGTCACTATCACAGATGCATCGGCCGGAGTGTTTGAGTTGACGGTCAACAAGACCAACACCTGCGCGCTGGATGTGGGATCGGTGAAAGATTTTTTCTACGGCCTGGAACTGCTCACTTCTGGGGAGACGGAGCCGCGTGTGATTGCGACGGGCCTTTTCCGTATCCTGCCGGATATCGTCCGGGGCGCCTAGGGCGAACAGGGCAGACACACAGGTCTGCCCCAACGAGTTCGCCCCAACGGGTTCGCCCTAACACGGAGAGTTTGATGGATGGCGCTCAATGCTCAGGTAGTCGAAGTCAACTCGCTGAATACGGCAACGGTCGCGCTCGATGAACTGCGCCTAGCGACAGCCACACTCAACGAACTGCGCCTGTCTGTCCTGGAAGTCGTCGCGGTAGCGGAGGCCGTCGTCTTCAGCAGTGGAGAAGTGGGCGACGTATCCACGGCGGTTGTGGAAATCACCTTCGATGGAACGGTGGTCAGTCCGTCCGACGACTACAAGCTGGGCGTGACCATCAAGGTCAATGCGGTGAGCATAACCATTTCGTCCGCTGTTCGGCAAACGAACACCGCGAAGGTGCGCTACACACTTGCTAGCGCGGTTGATGCCAACGATACGGTGACGTTTGAGTATGCCAGCGGGCCTGGTGACCTTCAGACGAGTTCAGGCAGCGACATCGCAGATATTGCCGCGACGGGTGTGACGAACAACGTAGGGACGCACTGGTATTTTGATACGGCGGACGATAGCGCGCATATTTAGCAGGCAAGTAGACAGGTAGACAGGTAGACAGGTAAACAGGTAAACAGGTAGACAGGTAATCAGAGGTGCGAAATCGCAAACTATAAGGTCAAAGACGCGGATGCTGCCAGTCAACTGATACGCGCCAGCGGATCGGGTGTGACCGGCAGCCCGCTCGTACCTCATCGAGTTATCGCAGACACCGATGGAAACATCCTCGGCGTGTCCGGCTCGCCGCTGGTCGTTTCGGCGACCTCATCCTCGACCATCGTCACCAACACGGTCTCTGCAAGCATTTCGGCTGGCTCAGTGGCCTTGCTTGCTGGGACGAATGTCATCGGCTCGGCAAGTGCTATCCAGTCCACTGCGGCTCCGCTTACCGCGCCGTGGCCTGTCAAGATTTCGGACAACACAGATGGCGCCGATGTGGACTCGGCCAGCCGGCTAACCGTCGCAGCCTCGGCGGTCGTTACGAATACGGTCTCGGCTTCCATTTCAAATACGGTCACCGCCAGCGCTGTCCAGTCCACTGCTGCCGCGATCACGGCCCCCTGGCCGGTGCAACTTTCAGATGCGACCGACAGCGTGGCGGTTGATTCCGCCAGCCGGCTGACCGTCGCGGCATCGGCAGTCGTTACGAATACGGTTTCTGCGTCCATCTCCAACACAGTCACCGCCAGCGCTGTTCAATCCACTGCTGCCTGCCCGGCTGCTGCCTGGCCAGTGCGACTGACCGACCTGACCGATACGGTTTCTGTCACCTCCAGTAGCCAACTCGAAGTCAACATGAGTTCTGGATCGGTGATAGTAACGAACACCGTCAGTGCGTCGATTTCATCTGGCTCAGTGGCACTGCTGGGCGGTGCGAATACCATCGGATCTGTCAAACTGACGGATGGCGCCGATACGGTATCCGTGACGGCGGGTAGCCTGCTCGAAGTGAGTGTGTCGTCTGCATCAGTCGTCGTCACTAACCAGGTCTCAGCCTCCATCTCCAACAACCTGACGGCCAGCGCCCTGCAGAGCACGCCGGGGGCGGCGGCTTCGGGCTGGCATGTGCGTATCGTGGATCGGGACGGGAACCTGCTGGGCGCAACCGGGTCGCCATTGGTCGTTTCAGGTGGAGCGGGCGGAACGAGCGCCACTGATAGAGCCGTCTACGCGGAAGGCTCAACCAGTTTCACTCCGGCGGGCGGTTTCTTCTTCGATAGCGCAGCCTCGCTGACTGCGTGCCAATCGGGCGCGGGGCGGATAACCGCCTATCGCGCTGAGCACATCAATCTACGTGACGCCAGCGGCCTGCAACTTGGCGTATCCGGATCGCCGCTCATCACCAGCACATCGGCGGTCGTGACCAACACCGTCTCGGCCAGCATCAGCGCCGGAAGCGTGGCCCTGCTGGCTGGGGCCAACACCATCGGAGCAGCGAGCGCAATTCAGGGAACAAAGGCGGCGATGGCTGACGCCTGGCCCGTCAGAATCGCAGACGGAAGCGGGAATCAACTCGGCGTGACGGGTTCTCCGCTCGTGGTCACCGGCGGCGCTGGGGGAACGAGTGCGACTGACCAGGCGGTCTACGCTGAAGGCAGCACATCATTTACCCCGGCAGGCGGCTTCTTCTTCGACAGCGCGGCCTCGCTGACTGCGTGCCAATCGGGCGCAGTACGTCAGACCGCTTATCGGGCACTCCACGTCAATTTGCGGAATGCTTCAGGTCTCCAGCTCGGCGTATCTGGCTCACCGCTGATTACCAGCACGTCGGCAGTTGTGACAAATACCGTCAGCGCATCCATTTCGAGTGGCTCAGTTGCCTTGCTGGCCGGAGCGAACGTCATTGGATCGGCCAGCGTGATTCAATCCACGGCGGCGGCGGACACGGCTCCGTGGCCGATGAAACTCTCGGATGGCACGGATACCGCCGTAGTGGACTCGGCCAGCCGGCTGACGGTTGCGGCCTCAGCAGTCGTCACGAATACGGTGAGCGCGTCCATCTCCAGCGGCTCAGTGGCACTGCTGACCGGGGCCAACGTCATCGGCTCGGCGAGCGTGGTTCAATCCACGGCGGCGGCGGATACGGCCCCCTGGCCGATGAAACTCTCGGACGGGACCGACACCGCCGTCATCGACAGCGCCAGCCGGCTGACCGTCGCGGCGTCGGCGGTCGTCACGAATACGGTGAGCGCGTCCATCTCCAGCGGCTCAGTGGCACTGCTGACCGGCGCGAACGTGATCGGATCGGCGTCGGTTATCCAGGGTACGCCAACGGGAATTGCGAACGCATGGCCGATGCAACTCACGGACGGCACGGATACCGCCGTGGTGGACTCGGCCAGCCGGCTGACGGTGGCCGCCTCGGCGGTGGTGACCAATACCGTCAGTGCCTCGATTTCGTCGGGCAGCCTGAACGTGATGCACGAGAACGGGACGCTGGTCGTGACCGGTTCGATTCTGACGCTCCAGACGCAGGATGTGAGCGCCAGCACGAGCGGGTGCATCATCATCGTTTCGGGCTGCCAGAATCAGAAGATCCGGGTCGTGGCGATGACGTACAGCACGTCAGGCAGCCAGCGCATCGGATGGATCAGCGGCTCATCGGCGTCCACACTGCTGCAAACGGCGATGGCGCTGGCGCAGTACGGCGGCGTGGATGTGAACCGGATGCCCTATGGCTACCTGTACGAGTGCGCCAACGGCTCGGCACTGGTGATGACGACGAACGCCGCCAGTCAGGTGTCGGGCAATCTCAATTATGTGTTTGTGCCGGTGTAGGCGATGGCTATTGTCTTTACCAATCTGGGTGTGAGCTCGGTCACGGCAACAAACCCGGACATTCGCGATGGCTCGAATGCGGCGGCGTATGCGAATACGGCGTGGACGCCGCCTGGTTCGGGTCTGATCGTCGCGTTTGTCATCAATTATATTGCCACAATCGGCAGCGCGCCGTCTATGTATGGCAATTCGCTCACCTGGGTGCGGGTCGCAACCTGTGCGGTCGATCCGGGCACCAGCCACCGAGTAACACTGTTTGGCGCAAACGCGACAGGATCAGCATCAGGTATCACATCGGCCTGCTTTGCCGATACACAGATAGGGTGCGATGTGAGCTTCTTCGAGGCGCAGGGCGTTGATCTGACAGGAGGCGTCGCATCGGCTTTTGTGCAGGCGCCAGCGGCCAGCGGTACGGGCACCAGTGCCAGCGTGACGCTGGCGGCTGCGGGAAACTCAAACAACCGGCCCATCGCGGCCTTCGGTCACCAAGCGAACGAGGCGACCACGCCGGACGCGAACTGGACTGGGGTTGACGACATGAACGGAGTGGGTCCCAACCGCGGCTTCGAGACGCAGCAGGACAGTGACGGCTTCCAGAACGCTTCGGGGTCGTGGACGACATCGGCGGCGTGGATTGCGATGGCGGCTGAGCTGAAGGCGGCGGACGTTGGAGCAGTGACCTACGTGCCGTCCCCGGTCATGCAGACGTTCTTTGCGGGGCCGGTTTAGAACACTAAAGTGCGTACCTGCAGCGGATTATGAGAATTAACGGATAAGGACTGAAGGAAGGTGTCAAAGTGGCATATGCTTCTTCGAGCGACGTGGGCGGGCTGTGCAGAAATCTGCTGGGCAACCTGCCCGACTTCACACAATCGAGTAGTCCGACACTGACGCAGGTAGATTCGTGGCTGTCGAGCGGGTGCGCGGTGATTAACTCGTTTCTGGCGTCGCATGGGTACGGCGCTATTCCAGCCGGCGCGGCGGCCTATGGCGTGGCGCAGCAGGCGAATGCGCTGTATGCGGCGTGGATGGCGGAGCGGTCGCGCATCAACGCGCGCGTGTCGGCGGACGAGCGGACGCGCGCGGATATGCTCAAAAAGGACATGGAATACCACCTCGACCTGCTCAAGATGATGGACTTATCTCAGGCGGGCGTATCACAAACATCAAGAGTATATGCGGGAGGAATTTCGAAGGCGGACAAATCAACTGTTGAGGGTGACAGCGACAGGGTTGTGCCAAGATTCCGAAGGGGTATGTTTTCCAATAAGGACGCACGATCGCCAGGGGATACTAGTGCAAGCTAAGATTTGGACTTTGGACAAATCCATTAGCCGACATGTGGCGGTTGTTGCCCAAGACAGAGGCGTATCGGATTATTCGGCAGTTTGAGCATAGTCCGATAGTTTCCCAAACGCCCAAATAATTCACAGCCCCGTTTGTGCTCGTTATGTAATCCATCGTCGCTACTCGTGGATGTTCGAGTGTTTTGTCCAAAGTCCAATAAAATATTTAGCCGATATATTTCTTGACTTTTCTGAGTTGATGATAGAGTTCGTCGAGTTGGCTTCTTTCAGAAGCCAGCAATGGGAATCCCTTTCTGTATTCTGAATATCTCTTGTTCATGATTTCTACAGCGATGGCGAATATCTCAAAGTCCTTTTGTTTCTTGGACATTAAGGGATACCTTCTGAATGTTGCGACCACTTTGTGGTATAGAGTAGGTATATCAGATATATCTACGCCAACATATGGTTTTGAGATATATCCCTGACGATTGGAGTTCCTATAGTGTTTGTGAGCTATCTTGTTGTCGATATTCCATAGATGACACAAATATTTAATAGCATCTTCATCATCTGCTCGGAGATTAACTAAATAATGGCATCGGTAATACAGAGGGCCTTTCTTGTTTTTGATTGCGCCCATGTGAAAGCAGGCTTCTCCAGAACTAAAGCCGGCAATCCAGCCGCCTTGTTCTGGAGTGAGTATATCAACAGACCATTCAATCGAATCGCGTTCAAAGCCAGCCAAATGCAAGGCACGTTCCCAGCCGACAAATCTTTTTGTAATCGTACACCAACTGAATCGACCGTGTTCTCTGTAGTCTCGATTTGTGGGCGGTCTATCGACTATTTCGGCAACATGCTTGAGGTCTTGAAGTAGCTCTTCGCTGGGAAATGTACGCGGCATAGTTGCACCATAAAAGGTGCTCCCCCAGTGGCGTGCCGGTCTGTTGTCTAGGCAGACTGGGCCAAAGGGGGAGCATGTAAGAGAAACAAAAAGACCCGCGTGCTTGCCAATCTGCCTAGACAGGAACATTATAAGCCTGCTTGCGCTTGGCGTCAATAGGTGAGCGGGTGATACAAAAGGGGTGATGCTCTATGACAGTTCCAAAGAACGGTATGCACTACATTTTTCTATATGCCGACAGCCCCAGCGAATGGAATTGCAGCGAATGGCGCGCGTTAAGTCCCAGCAATTCAATCAACGCTGAGCACGCGGCCGGCCGCACGCCGCACACAGCGCAACTGTTTCACCTACCCAGCGCGCTCAATTGGTCACATCCCGAGGTGCAGAAGAAAGTCGGTCTCGGCGACGTGCTGATTTTTCAGCGCAACTGCATCGCTCCCGAAGTTTGGAATGCGATGGATTACTGGCGCGCGCTAGGCAAATTGGTCGTTGTGGATCTCGACGACGGCTACCCACTGCTGCCGCCGTCCAACCCGGCCTTCACGTACTGGATCCGCAACATCAATGACATGAATCCTGATCCGGTCACGGCGCTCGAAGAGGGTTTACGGCACGCCGACGCGCTGATTTCACCGGGCAAGGTTATTTTGCAAGACTGGGCGCATGTCGTGCGCGGCTACTGGATTCCCAACTGGACGCGGCGGGCGTGGTATACCGGGCTCCAGCAGAAACCGATGGGCGCGCCCGATGTGATATTCAGTTACGAGGCAAAGGAAGGCGTTCCCGAACTCGTGATGAAATTCCGCGAGAACTCTGAGGATTGGCAAATCATCGGGTGGGGTGGCAGTATCAGCCATGTCGATTCGTGGATGTATAGCGGCATCGTCGAGGCGCTCGACCGGATATTCGAGAAGTGGCCGAATGCTCACCTCAAGTTCTGCGGAAGCGAGGCACGGCTCGATGCCATCCTCAAGCGGTGGGGGGAGCGCGTGATCCGGCAGGAGGGCGTCAAGCCGGAGCACTGGCCGATGGTATTGTCCACCTTCGACATTGGTGTCGCGCCGCTGGACATGCGTCCGCTGGAGCCGTGGCGACCGGGGGCGCCGGTTGCGGCCTACGACGAGCGCCGGTCGTGGCTGAAGGGCATTGAGTATCTGTCCGCCGGCGTGCCGTGGGTGGGGAGCAAGTCGCTGACTTACAACGACCTGGCTCAGCATGGCACGCTGTGCGAGAATACGTCTGAGGGGTGGTTTCGAGCGCTCGACAACAAACTACAGAGCCTGTCGGGCGAGAAGGGAATAGCCTGGAAGCGACGCACCTGGGCGCTGAAGAAAGTCACCTTCGAGGCGAATGTCGGCAACTATGCGGGCATCTTTGAGCGCATCATTGCCGAGAAGAGCGTTAGGAATGGGGCGCGGCTACCGGACATCATCTACATTCAGCAGCAGGTCGCGCCGGCAGGGACATAACAGCGGATTGGGAGAATCGGACGGATAAAAGAGGAAGGATGCTGACACAACAACAACAACAGGCGCAGGAGACCAGTTATCGACTGGCGCATGAATGGTATCAGGGTATCGACCTGGACTGCTCGGGAGTCCACCTCGGCCAGGCGATGACCTACGAGATCATGCGCATCGCGGGCGTGATTTTCAGACGACACATGGAGAGAGGTAAAGGCGATGGCCGAACCGAAGAAGCACGACACGGAACCTGACACGGAGACACGGAACAGCGGATTAGGAGAAATCACGGATTCGGACACCCCCGCCGAAAGCGGGCGAGGGCAGGCGGATGAACGGAAGTCATACAAGCCGGTCTTGCTGATTTCGGGCCATAATGTCACAGAAGCGCTGTGGAGACCGCTGTCCGAAAGGTATGACCTGTGCATGCTCTATGCGCAGGCCGCGCCGTATGCAGAATCGATTGGGGTCAAGTGCCTGGGCCTTAACAATTTCCTGACGCCCGACGTGCAAGAGAAGGCGATGAACACCGCGGCTGAACTGACGGCAAACATCGTCAATGGGATGCCGGGAATCATGCAGCGGATGCGTGCGGCGGTTGGTGAGCCGATCATGCCGACGGAGTTGGAGAATGCGGAGGAGTGGTTCGCCGGATTATGCATGCATCATTTTCAGGCGTGGTCGATAGAAATCGCCATGCTGGAGCAGTTGGAGGCGCAAAGGCGCATTGCCGGCTGCGTGACGCACGAGGACGTGACGGGAGAGACGCGGGCTATGGTGGACTTCTGCCGAGCGAGAAGCATCCCGACCGTGCACGTGCCGCACGCGAATTGTCATCTGCTGGCCGATGCTGGCCCAGATATTCATCGTGAGTGGCGTTGCGATTTCATTGCGGTGGCAGGGACAGCTATGCGCGACTGGTTCGTCGCCAACGGGTTCCCGGCCGCGAGGATTGAAATCACGGGAGTACCCTACTTCGACCGTTACTATGGCGAAATGCCGTTGAAAGAGGAGGCGAGGCACATTCTGGCGATACCGGACGGAAAGCGTGTGATTTGCTACTCTGGCACATGGACGCAGACGACGGGTCTGCGCGGGGAATGGGAGAAAGAAATAGACGGCAACCTGACCGCCGTTATCAACCTGGCGCGTGACTGGGATGCATTTCTCATCAAGACCATTCACCCACACGACGCAAGCCAGTCAGAGCAGTATTTCGCGCAGGCGATGCAACAGGCACAGGTGTATGGATTGGTTACGCGACATCACCAGACCTATGCGCTGCGCGCAGCCGATGTGCTGATTGCGCCGGCGTGCAGCAACATGTGCATCGACGCGGCGATCCTGGGAACACCAGCATGCTACCTGCAAACGGAAGGATTCGAGTACGCGCACGAATTTCCATTCCGGGCGGGGCCGGAGGGCATTGCCGAAGCGGCTCGCCTAGCGCTGGAAAGTCGGGACGACCCACGCTGGGATGACTTCTGCAAGACGTACAACGCGGTACATCCCGCAGGCGACGCGGCGGAGCGGGTCGCCTCGGTGGTGACACGGATATGCCCATAAGCATCAACATCAAATCGGACGGCGTGCTGGAGCAGGTCGCCAAGAACATGGCGGCGGCCCCGCAATGGATGCCGAAGATTGCGAAACGGGAAATCAAGCGGCTTGGGCCGATTGGCATCCGAAGGATGCAGGGCATGGTCGGGCGCAACTATTACACTGGCACGCTGCTGAGGAGCGTGAAGGATGAGTACAAAGACGCGGGAATGACGGTCGAGATTGGCCCGACTGCCAAGCGTGGGCGATGGGATGCCGGCCTGATCCTGGAGTTCGGCACACGCCCGATTGCGCGCTGCCCGTATGCGCCCATCGCGCGCTGGGCGAGCGCGAAAGGCGCTCCGATGCCCGGGGCGTGGCTGAAGATCCGGCGTGAGGGCGTGTCGCCGCATCCGTTCCTGGACGATACGCTGAATGCGGTAGAGCCAGATCTGGATAAGTCGATTGACAAGATGCTGGGCGAGGCGATAGCTGCGGCGCTGCATGGGACGACTTAAACAGCGGATGGGGAGAATTTAACGGATGGGGTTGCAGGATATTCGAGACGGGTTGGCAAGAACATTGACGGCGTGCGGGCCGTATGTGGATGCGGAAATCTCGGCATGCGATTTCGGCATCCTGGAGTCGACGTCGGCCTGCGCGATTGTGTTCACGCCCGGTGCGGATACGGTATTCGAGGCAATGACGTTTGGCGCGGCGGGGGTGGATGCAAAGTCGTGGTCGATTGACGGCGCGGTGTACGTGAAAGACACGGGAGATCCGCTACTCTTTTTTGGCCGGGTGTGGCAGGCGCACGACGACTTCTTCAACACAGTGAAGAAGGACAGGTCTTTGAACAGCACGGCGAAATTCGGGCGCGTCGTGTCGATGTCGTACAATCCCGACGTGGGGCGCGAGGCGGGAGGGGCGTTTTGGGGGGAAATCAAGTTCCGGGTGGTGGCCGAGGAATATAGTTAGTCATTGACGGCAGTCATTCGGATGTGGTAGGATAGTCGCAGGCGGCCTGAGGGCAATCACGTAGGCAGCCTGAGGGCAATCACGTAGGATTGCCCCAACAGCACGCGCCCGCATTGGCGGGACAATCGAGCGGACACGCGCTGCTCACCGGTGGAAATTCCGGTGAGCGGCGCTTTTTATTTTCAGTAGAGGCGGGTACAGAGGGCAATCGCGTAGAGGGCAATCACGCAGGATTGCCCCAACTAGGATTGCCCCAACGAGGCCCGCCCAGGAGAGAGAGACATGCCATTCAGTCACGGTCTTCAGACGGTCATTTGGATAGACGACAGCACCGGAACCTGCCGCAACCTGTCGGGCGACTTCAACAGCGTCACGATGTCATGGACGAAGGACAACCCAGACACGACCACATTTGGCAAGACGACCACGCAGCGCATCTCAGGATTGCGCGACATGAACCTCAACGGCGCCGGCATCTGGAACACCGGCGCGGCGAGCGCAGATGATGTCCTGGGCGGTCTGATGGCCGCGTCCATCAACACGCTCGTGCGCTATGCGCCGGGCGGGTCGGTTTCGGGCTGCCCGCTGTACAGCGCCTGTATGCAGTTGGCCTCGTACGAAATCAGTGGGCCAATCGCCGGGCCAGTCGGCATCTCGTGGGCCTTCCAGCATTCGAGCGGCAGCGTCACCGACGGCACAGTCTAACACTAAAGTGGGTTCCACGGGAGTGATAGCCATGAACGCATCCGAGTTGTCGGAGCAGGTCAGGCAGAACGTCGAGGCGGGCGAGTGGGCGCGGGCGATGACGGCCGTGGCCGAAGCCTGGCGCGACGCGTCCGAATTCGGAACGGTCACCTGCGGCCTGCCGGAGTATGCCGATGTGTGGGTCCGGTTCAGGACGAGCGGATACCCCTTCTCGCTACGCAAGCAATGGGAGCAGGCCAACGACGAAGGCGCGCTGGATTTGATTCTGCCGCGTGTGGTGGCCTGGAATCTGCGCGACGTGGACGGACTGAGCGTGGATTTGCCGGAGGGCGAGCGCCAGCACGCATTGCAGGAACGCACTTTAGTGTTTGACAACGTGGACGATGCGCTTGTGGTGTGGATGATCCGCGCGTTTTTCATGTTCTGGAGGCGCGACCTGACGGGGCCGCGAAAAAACTAATCGCCGCCGTCGGCCAGTACGTGATTTATGCCGTCGGCGGCCTGCCCGATGAGGTGACGGACGTCGACCTGTGCGAGCGGTTCGGCTGGACGCCTTCGCAGTTGGACGGTGAGGACATGGCGCGCGTGCTGCCCGGCATCTACGGCGCGAACGCACGTGACGGCCTGCGGCGCATCAAGCGATACCTGGACACGCAGGGACAGTACAAGCCGAGCGAGGACGACTGGAATATGTATGGCTGGGTGTTGGAGCAGATGGGCGGTAGAGAGGTAGACAGGTAAACAGGTAAACAGGTAGACAGGTAGGCGGGTAAACAGATGGCGGATAGCACGAGACGGGCGCTGCTCATTCTTCAAGCGAAGGATGAGATGTCGCGGACTCTCAAGGGTGCCGGCGACGAAGTTGACAAGACCGGTAAGAGCCTGCTGAATCTTGGCACTATTGCGGCCGGTGCGGCGGTGGCGGGTGTCGGGCTGTTCGTCGCCGGCCTCAAAGCGTCCATCGATGCGGCGATGGAGGCCGAGCGCGTCACGGCACAGACCGAGGCCGTGATTAAGGCCACGGGCGGCGCGGCTGGGCTTACCGCCGAACAGATAGGTAAGTTAGCCGAATCTGAGTCGCGCCTGACCTCGATTGACGACGAGGTGATTCAGAGCGGCGCGAACATGCTGCTTACGTTCAAGGAAATCGGGGGTGATACGTTTCCGCGTGCGACGCGGGCGATGGAGGACATGGCCGTCGCGATGGCGGCTGGCGACACGTCTGCGATTGATTTGAAGGGAACGGCGATTCAATTGGGCAAGGCGCTCAACGACCCAGTGAAAGGTATGTCGGCTTTGCAGCGTGTCGGGGTGACGTTCTCTCAGTCTCAGAAAGATACCATCAAAGAGATGGTGCGGATGAACGATGTCGCCGGCGCGCAGGCAGTCATTTTGTCAGAGCTGGAATCTGAATTCGGTGGCGCGGCAGAGGCGGCAGGAAATACGACGGCTGGAGCAATGGCAAAGCTCAGCAACGAAGTCGGCAATGCTTTTGAGGCTATCGGCACGCATCTGTTGCCAGTCGTACGGGACCTGGCAACGGGTTTGACCAATTTGGTGACCGCGGGAAAGTTCGCTAGCGATGTTCTCAGAACGGGCGCAGAGGAAGCACTTGAATCGGCAACGTCCTATGAAAGCTATAGAGCAGCCCTGGATTTGCTTATAGAGGCCAAGAAAAAAGAGTTTGGTTGGAGCAATCTGAGCATTGATGCGAATGGTGATTTGGTTCGCACATACGAGGATTTGTTTGGTTCTTATTCAAAAGTCATTGTGGCTAATTTCGCTCTTACTGAAGCGGAGAAGGAGTCTATTAGAATCGGCGAGAGCTGGGCTGACATTACGGATCGTGCAGCAGATTCGGCGCGTGGCTATGCCGAGAAACTAACTGAGGTAATATCCCCAACAGATGACTTGACCGATTCGCAAGAGGAACTCAAGGCCCAGATGAGTTCTCTTCGGTTTTTGATGGGTGGAATCGTCGGCAACGAGATGACGGCGTATCAGACGAAGCAGGATGAACTCATAGCGAAATCTGAAGAGTTGCGTGCTGAGTTGGAGAAGTTGGAGGGTGGTCACGGTCGAGCGGTGACGGTGCAACAGAAGAATACCTTGAGCGCCGCTGAGTTGAATCTGGCGACTATTAAATTAGCCGAGGCGCAAACCAAACTGGCCGAGACGACTGACCCGAAGAAACAGGCCGAACTTGCTGTCCAAATCGAGAAGTTGACTGAAAAGATGGGTGGTGCGACTGAAGCAACAACATCCTATGTTGACAACTCAAAGAAGATGGCTGAGGTCGAGAGTCAACTGGCCGAACTCGATGCGGCCTACTTGCAGAATGCTGCCGCACATGAGTCAGCAACGAAGCGTATCCTGTTCGACATCGCCTCGCAGCAGTTGGCAATGGATGGATTGACCACAACGGAAGTCGAGGCACTCACGGCACTGGCCTCGCAGTGGGGTTTGATGGAGGAGGCGACGGCGCGCGCGGTGGGTGATGTGTTGATAGCGACAACGCGGCTGGCCGAAGATGAGAACATCAACACATTCCAGGCCGATATGGAGAAGGCGCTGGGCCGGACGAGCGGAGATTTGGGTCAGGTCGAGGAACAAGCGCGGCGAGCGCAGGGTGCCATTGATCGGATGCAAGGCAAGGAAATCATCATTACGAGTATCTTCCGTGAATTGCATGAGCAAGGCCAGGGCGGTCCCGGAGGTCGTCAGCACGGCGGCCCGGTCACGGCGGGCGTGCCGTACACCGTCAATGAGCTGGGCCGAGGCGGAGAATTTCTAATCAGCGCGCTCAACGGCTTCGTGCTGAATCGCCAGCAGGCCATGCAGGCTATGTCGGGCGCGGGCGGCGGGGCGATGGGCGGTGGCGGTATGAATACCGAGCTGCTCGTCCTGATGCGCTCGCTGCCTCAAGCGATGGCCCGCGCGGTGCGTGACGGGGTACAGTTGGCGAGGTAAAAACAGCGGATTAAGAGAATTGAGCGGATAGCACGACACGGATCAGGCGGATACACGGAGTAACGGATCTGGAAAGTGGAGCGGATTGTGAATGGCGGTCAGGCCCTCGGTTGCAATCGAGATGCAGTTCAGCGGGAGCGCGGGCGCGTGGACGAGTGTGCGTGCGGATGTGCGCACGGATGTGCCTGTGACCTGCAACTACGGCATTGGCGGCAACTCCCCGAACGACCGCGTGGCGGGCACGGGTACGCTATCGTTCGCGCTGAACAACGCGCAGAACAACAGCGGCGGTCTGTTGGGCTATTATTCTCCGTCTGCGGCGAACACGCGCAGCGGATTCGAGCTAGGCATTGGCGCGCGGCTGGCGATCACCTACAGCGGCAGCACCTTTTACAAGTTCAGCGGCCGGCTGGACGACATCGACGTGCTGCCGGGCAAGCTGCGTGGACGATTGACGCATTGTGTGGCGGTGGACTGGATGGACGAAGCCGCCAAGCACAAGCTGGACAAAATCGATACGCAAATCAATCAGCGCGCAGACCAACTGATTGCGACGGTCGTTGGAAATATGAAGCGCGTGCCGGCGGCTTCCAGCTTGGCGCAGGCGCAGATGGAATTCCCGTTCGCAATGGATACCGCGAACGACGAAAGCACGACTGCGCTGGAGGAGTTGCAGCGCATCGCGCTGAGCGACTTCGGGTATATCTTCCTGGCAGGCAATACCTCGACTGGCGGCGTGTTGACATTTCAGGACCGGCGCACGCGCTTCAATCCCGGCTCGTCGCTGGTGACGCTAAACGATTCGATGGTGGAGATGGCGCCGCCGCGCCGCCGGCAGAACCTTTACAACCGGACTCGGGTGACCATCCATCCCCGGCGCGTGGATCCAGTGGGTACAACGACGGTGCTGTACTCAATGGACGGCTTCCTGGCTATCTCGGCATCGCAGTCCATCACCATTGACGGGCAGTACCGCGACCCGAACCAAGAGGCAGCGCGGATGGGAGGCGCCAGCCTGGTTGCGCCGGTGGCGAGCACGGACTACACATTCGGCTCAGACGAGGTGGCCGAATCCAACAACCTCATCGCCAACCTGAGCGCATCGGGGTTCACGGGCGGTAACGCGGTCCGGTTTCAGTTCGACAATGACGGAACGCAAGGCGGATTCCTGACGAAGTTTCAGGTGCGCGGGCGGGGCATCTTCGATTATGCGCCGCTGACGCTGGAGGCAACAAGCGCATCGTCACAGTCCACCTATGGCCTGTATTCTGCTAATGTGGACATGCCTTACGAGCCGAAGGATTTCACGGCACAGGCTATCGCGGATTGGATTCTGGCGCGGCAGAAAGACCCTATTAAGCAAGTTGACTCGGTGACATTCGTGGCGAATGAGGATGACACGCTAATGCTGGCGGCGTTAAGGCGTGAGCCGGGTGACCTGATTACGATTACAGAGACGGCGACGGGTATCTCGCAGGATTATTTCATCCATGGTGTAGCGCTGGAGGCGACTGCCACAGACATCCTACACTGCGCATGGGGACTGGCGCTCATCAACGACCCGAACCTGAACGACTATTGGATCCTCGGCACGGACACGTTGGGGACGGGGACGAGGCTGGCGCTGTAAACAACGGATGGGGAGAACACATGCGGTGCAGCCTGCCCTCGCACAGCGGGGGTGCTCCCGTTGAACGGATAGCACGGAATGTCGAGACGCTCATTCTTAATTGATTGGATAGCTGGCCTGTTCGCAATCGCTCCATGGAGTGTCTTGGCGCGGCATCGGCGTTGGCGGCTGGGCATGGCCGGCCGGAGCGAACTGGGTGTGACGACGGTGCCGGCATGAACAGCGGATTAGAAGAATTTTCTGATCGGATGCCCAGCACGGTGAAGGCACGGGTCAACGAGGGTCGCTGGATTGCTGACTGCCCGGACTGCTCTGGCGCGGAGTTAGTGATGCTAGGTGAGCCGTTCGTGTGCAAATCGAAGAATCATGGCGTCAGGTATGACGTGGAATGGCCGACTGACAAAGACGAGATTGAGGCGGCACTGGCGGTCAGGAAGACAGTCAATCGGCACTGGTCGCCGGGCGAGTCGGTGGAGGATTTGCAGAGGGAGAATCGGGAGCATGGAATAGTTGTAGACAGGTAAACAAGTAGAAGGTAGACAGGTATTAAGGAGATAGCACAGCATGGCATGGACATCACCTCGCACCTGGGTAACCGGCGAAGTTGTCACCGCGGCGATAATGAATACCCACGTCCGCGACAACCTAAACGCGACCGCGCCCGCCGTTGTCACGACGAAAGGTGACAGCGTGTGGGCGACGGCTGCCAATGCGCTGGCGCGTCTCGGTGTTCATGCGACGAATGGGGCTGTCCTGGTTGCAAATAGTGCCTGCAACGCCGGCGTCAATTGGACCGCGTGCGGAGTCATTAGCAACACCACGGGTGAATATCTGAATCGCTCAGCGGCCAATGTTTCGCCATTTACGCAAAGCCGCATAGGTCTTTATGCGGAT
>Ga0184639_10000047_pt1 | contig 39237 bp, 32 predicted proteins | sample PLM31_170_b2_FD_133155 | JGI IMG/M metagenome (GOLD analysis project Ga0184639, IMG submission 133155) | Groundwater sediment microbial communities from an aquifer in East River, Colorado, USA - PLM3-1_170_b2 | ecosystem: Environmental > Terrestrial > Soil > Riparian zone | place: USA: East...
CGTTGGCGGTGTCTTTGCTTTGCTCGGGCTCTGGCCGTTGCTGGTCGGAAAGGACATGCGTCTGTGGGCCGTCATTCCCGCCGGCGCGCTGATCTTGCTCGCGGCGCTTGTGCCGGCGAGCTTGGGACCCGTCTACCGGGTGTGGATGAAGATCGGTCACGTCCTCGGCTGGATCAACACGAGGATTATTCTGAGTGTCGTCTTTTACGGCATGTTTTGTCCCATGGGCTTCATCATGCGGCTGGCGGGGAAAGATCCCATGCGCCGTCGATATGAACCAGAGTCAAATACCTACCGTGTCCTATCCTCGCCGCGTCCCGGTTCTCATATGCTGCGACAATTTTAATTTTCTTTAGGAGGGCAAACAAATGGGTGATTTCGTTGTCGAGTTATGGGCTTTTATGAAAGAGCGTAAGAAATTTTGGCTGGCGCCAATCGTGATCGTGTTTCTGCTTCTGGGCGGGTTGATCGTCTTGACGCAGGGATCCGCGATGACGCCTTTTATTTATACGTTGTTTTAAGGGTTCTTCCGGCTTCCCCTGTGGCTGACCGCGCCAACACTATTTCAGTGCAAGGATTCGGAGATTGCACCGCCGAGGCGCGGAGGTCGCGGAGGGGGAGTTTAAAAATATAAAACTCTGCCAACTCGGTGCCTCTGCGGTGAAATAACGCTTGCTGCTTTGGTTGCGGCTACGCCGCGCTGGGTCTCTGTGGTGAATACTTTTCACGGGTCATGGCGAGAAGCAGCAGGAGAGTTGAACATGTTTCATAAGCTTTTCCGCGAGAAGAAAGGTGTTGAAAAGTACAAGAGGTTCCTAGGGCCTCGATATCGAACATTTCTCTATGCTTTCGACGAGTTCATAGCGATAGGTGGCAAAACAATCGTAGAGCTCGGCACGTCTCGGAGCTTTGTCTCCGGTAGCCGAAAGGGGTGTATGGTGAATGATGTGAGGTATTGGAATCCGGCGAAGCCGAGAAACTGGGATTGGGGAGCAGGTATCTTTACGAGAATGTGCGCGCTGCATTTGCAAGAACTTAAGCCTGAAATTCATTCAGTGGACCTCTCTGCGGACGCTATTGAGATATCTAAAGTAATCACGGCAGATTTTTCTGAATTAATTACCTACCATCTGACGACTTCCGAACAGTTTCTGTACGCTTTCAACGGAACGATTGACCTTTTGTATATGGATACCGGTGAGACGGAGATGGAGGCAGATGAACTGCATCTTCGGGAAGCGAGAATTGTGTTAGCTAAGCAGCTACTCTCGCCAAACGCGATTGTTCTTATTGACGACGTCAACGTCCCTGGAAAAGCCGCCTCAAAGGGCAAGTATTCGATACCGTTCTTCTGCGAAAATGGGTTTCAAATCAAGATTTCAGACTATCAAATTGTTTTGCAGAGACCCGTCACGTCATCTCGATTGTCTGACCGGACTACCAATCAATAGGGATTGAGACGACTTCAAGAGTCGTTTCAATCCATTGTTCAAGAAGCCCGTAGCGGCGGTGTAGCAGTAACAATAAGGGTATTGGTTTTGAAGATTGATGGAAAAGACGGCAGACAGGTAAACTCGTGAACTCACCGTTGGTCTCCTTTATTATTCCTGTCTTGAACGGCGAAAAGGATATCACCCGTTGCTTACTTTCTATACGTAATCAGGATTTCTCACCTGAACAATATGAAGTCTTTGTTGTAGATAATGGTTCTACTGATAAGACTCATCAAATCGTCCGTGATCTCGGATTCTATATCGAGGTGATCCCGGGAGTAAGCGTTGCAGCACTGCGCAATCGAGGAGCAATGTTAGCTCGTGGAGACTACCTGGCGTTCGTTGATGCCGACGTCGAATTACCGCCGGATTGGCTTCAGAATGGGTTAGCAAGTTTCAAGAACCAAACGGTTGTAGCGAGTGGAGGGCCGCGCGGTATACCGGAAGAGGCTACGTGGGTACAGCGAACATGGGGATTGCATTTGGAGAGTCACCGTCCTAAGGAACAGGCAACCCCCGTGCCGTGGCTTTACTCAATGGCCTTTATCGTGCGGCGAAATGACTTTCTAGCCATACGAGGATTCGCTGAGATCCTCGAAACTGCTGAAGACGTGGATCTCTGCTATCGGTTGGGACAACGCGGCACGATTCTCTATAATCCAGCCATGAAGGCCGTACACTGGGGTGAAGATCCCGACTTACGAACTTTTTGGAACAAGGAGGTATGGCGCGGAAAAGGCAATTTGAAGGGTGTTTTTGCACATGGTTTTCGCTGGGATGAGTTGCCCAGTTTAGGCTATCCGATTTATATTCTCTGTCTTCTTTTAATTCTTAGCTTCAGCTGCGTTGTAGATTTATGGAACCAGCAGTTTGTCTTAACCCCTCTTAGCCTCGGCCTGCTGACTTTACCGGCACTGTTATTAGCTATAGCAACTATGGTGCGTGCTCGACAATCTAACGTTCTCCTGGGCTTGTTTTTGCTCTACATGATCTATGGTTTTGCGCGAGGTTATTCGGTGGTAAGCGCGGGTCTATATCGGCGGGCCTAGCACTCCAAACCCAACTCCGTATGCCGTCTCGCTTCCTGGCTGCACTTTCAGTTTTTGTGGCTTGTTGGCATTTTACCAGCGAATCCGTCGTTGCTGAATACGTTGTTATGTCTATCGCGCGGAAAGATAAAAACCTTCGGGTTCGATTCGTAGGAGAAATAAAAGTTGAAAACGGTTATGAACACTTTAGGGGTCCCTTTGGAGTGTCTGTTGATTCAGAGGGTCGTATTTATGTCGCTGACGACATGGCCCATCGGATCGTTGTCTTCGACAAGAATAGAAAGCTATTGAGAACCATTGGAAAGAAGGGTACTCGACCAGGAGATTTCGCCTGGGTAGATGCAGTGGCAGTAGATAAGGACGGAAATTTGTATGTTGCAGACACCGGCAACGACCGTATCCAGATACTCGACAAGGCCGGTAATGTAATAAGGGATTTCGGAAAGCGCGGCGATAAACCCGGGCTCTTTAAGAATCCCAGAAGTATTGCATTAGATAAAAATGACGCCATTTACGTGGCAGATTGGGGCAATCACCGCATTCAGGTCTTTGACAACAATGGCAATTTCCTAAGATCTTTTGGAAAGCTAGGAAAGGGAGAAGGGGAGTTCGATAGCCCAATTTCTGTCTTCATCGACAAAGACGAAATGATCTACGCCTGCGATTTTAAGAATCACCGCATCCAGGTATTTGATAGCAAAGGCAAGTTTGTGCGTGTCTTCGGACGATCCGGCATGGGCGACGGTGAACTCCAAAATCCCAGTGGGTTAACGGGTGATCAATTCGGTAATATTTATGTCGCAGACTACAATAATCATCGCATTCAGATTTTTAGTTTTAACGGAGAATACGTAGGCGGATTTGGATCTTTTGGAAGTCAGCCAGGAGCGTTCAATAATCCAACGAGCCTTGCGATAAATGCGCAAGGGGATCTTTACGTTGTGGATAAGGGCAATAGGCGCGTGCAGATTTTTCGCGCGTCGATGAAATAAGTGATAATTTCATGGGACGATACTCGCTCATCGTGCAGCAAAGAGAGGTGTGAGGGGACATGCCGGGATTGATAGGGGTTGTCCAGAAAACGCCTGGTCAGGAGTTAAAGCCGGTATTCGAGACGCTGCTGGCTCCGATGCGACGAAGTAGTCGCTTACAGAGCGAAAGCCGTATCGCGCCCGACGGCCAGTGGGCCTTAGGGCGAGTCCACCTTGGTACCTTGCAGCCAGCTCCTCAGCTCACCATGCGTGGTTCGCTTCAAGTCCTGTTTCACGGAGACCTTTCTAATGAGAAAGAGCTGATGAACCAGCTTAAAGTCACATCCTCTATCGAGTCAGGGAATAATGTCGCTTCGTTGATTAAGGCTCTGTACCGCTGTCATGGGAGTGGTTTCGCATCGCAATTGCAGGGCTCCTTCTGCGCGGTCGTGCTCGATGCGCGATTGAAGCGGCTCGTCCTCGTCAGCGATCGTTTAGGTTCGTATCCGTTATATTGGCATAGTGGACCGGAGCGGTTTCTTTTTGCCTCCGAACTTAGGGCTGTTCTCCGTGACCCCGATATCAAGGCTGCGCTGGACCCGCGTGCTGTGGCGGACTATCTCAATTTCGGGTTTCTTTTCGGCGACAAAACTCTTGCCTCACAAGTACGATTACTGCCACACGCGTCGGCACTGACTTACTGCTGGCAGGACGGAGAAGAGGCAGTCGAGTCTTACTCTAGGCTTGAGGAAATGTTTCGACCCCAGGGGAGGACCCATTCCCAATATCTTGACGAAGTCAATGTCGCATTTGGTGATTCAGTTAGACGATCACTCTGCGGTCGTTATAGTTTTAGCCTTGCTCTTTCGGGCGGTCTCGACTCACGGGCAATCTTGAGCGCTATCGATTGCACGCAAATTCCAGTTGCGACATATACCCTGGGTGTAAAAGGCTGTGCGGATGAAGTCATCGCCAACCGATTGTCCAAAATTGCCGGTGCGCGAAACTGTTTCCTCGAACTGGATACCCGTTATCTAACCGAGGGAGTCGCGAACATTCGGCGTATGGTTAGGCTTACCGATGGGATGTACCTGACCCATGGCCTAACTGAAATGTTGGTCTTGCGATTTCTTGAGGAATCTAACTTTTCTGTTCTACTGCGTGGACACGGTGGCGAGCTTGCCAAGGCAAGTCTCGCATGGCCGCTGCATACGGATGAGCGCGTTTACAGGATGCAGAGCGCGGATGAATTTGTCTCCTACATGTTGAAGCGGGTGAATTATATCAGCCGTGACGTGCCACTGCACGAACTTTTCACAGATGATTGGTGGGGACAGATGAATGGCGGAGCACGCCAGTCACTCGAAGAGAGTATCGCTGAGCTCCGGCTGCCTCCGCCTGACCTCTGCAGCTACTTATACCTCACGCAGCAACATCGGCGGTTTACGATCGCCTCGTTAGAATTGTTCCGTAATCTGGTTGAAGTACGGACCCCATTTACAGACGAGGTGTTTCTGCGCGCGCTTTTCCAGTCTCCGCCGCGGTGGCGGGATAAGACCGATATTCATCGAGCTATTATCAGAACCAAATCTCCAGCTTTGCTAAAAGTTCGTAATTCCAATACCGGAGCCCCCGGAGACGCCGGACCCCTTGTCGAAAAGCTGTGGGACAAGATGAATAGCCTGTTTAAGCGCTTCAATCTCTACGGATATCGCCACTACCATAGCTTTGAACGGTGGATGAAGCAGAGGTTAGTAGAGTCCGTAGAGCAGGTGTTATTAGATCCAGCGAGTCTCGCGAGAGGAATATTTCGTGAGGCGAGTTTACGACGATTGATCGATGAAACGAAGCGGGGAGTGGTTGATCATGCTTATCTCCTCCAGATTCTACTTATCCTCGAACTTTGGCAGCAGGAGAATGAGGGGGGAGGGTGAGGGCGGAAGGGTGTGGGGGGTAGGGTGTCGGGTGCAGGGGGTAGGATGAAGCGTGTAGGGTATAGGGTGTACGGCGCAGTAGGAAGGAGAAAATAGGATGCAGAGTTATAAAGATCTAACTGCATACCTGAAGGCGTATGATCTAGCACTCAAAGTTTATCAGGCGACAAAGAATTACCCAAGAGAGGAAATTTACGGTCTGGTCTCCCAAATGAGGCGAAGCGCTGTTTCGGTGCCGTGCAATATTGCCGAGGGTTATCGGAGGCGGAGTCGAAAGGAATACGTTCAGTTTCTGCACGTCGCATTAGGTTCATGCAGCGAGCTTGAGACACTTTTGGCGTTATCGCGAGATCTTCATTTTATAAACGACATCGAGGCGAAAGAGCTTTACTCCCTTCAAGAAGAGGTGTCACCCCTGCTCTACGGCTTAATCGCTTCTTTGACTAGAAAACCCTAGGGAACCCTACAGGCTACACACTGATTTACGCCTGAAGGCCTACAGCCGACAAACTGTTTTCCGTCTTTAACCCTACACCCGACACCCTTCTCCCTACACCCTGTTTTTATGCAACTACACCCTACACCCTTCTCCGATCCGCAGTCCCGCCGGCTTCTCCTCTTGATCCTTGGCCTGGGATTCCTCGTTCGTTTGGTTTTTCTCTACACCACGCAAAACACCGGGCTGATGATTGTCGATGAGCAGCACTACCACACGCTGGCTCTGAGTCTTTTGCATGGCGAAGGGTTAGCCTGGGAGCCCGGGAGACTCACATCTGCTCGGCCACCGCTTTATCCTGCTTTTATGGCGTTGATTTGGGTAATTACCGGGACGGAAAGCGTGCTTACGATTCGAATGGTGCAGATTCTCCTCGCCCTTGCCAACGTTTACCTGTTGTACCGCCTCGGTCTGTTATTATTCGACCGACGCACTGCGTTGCTAGCCGCAGCAGGTCTGTCTTTCTATCCGTCGCTCTTAGCTTTCAATTTTTTTCTTCTCACAGAAGTGCTTTTTACCTTTCTTCTAACGTTGGTGATCTTGGGTACTGTGGTATTACTCAGAACGGGAAGCTCTTGGCTGGCCTGGGGTACTGGACTAGTGCTTGGATTGGCGAGTCTAACGCGAAGCGTTCTGTGGCCTTTTCCCGCAGTGCTTTTGCCCTTCGTTTTCGTCATCGCGCCTGGAAGCCGGGGAAGACGTTTATGGATATGCTCGGTGCTATTCGTCGGATACGCATTATTGGTCGTGCCCTGGGCCGCACGTAATACGAGACTACAGGGCGTATTGACCGTGGTCGATACAATGGGAGGCATAACTTTGCGCATGGGTAACTACGAACATACGCCTCTCAACCGTGCGTGGGACCCGGTGACGCTTGAAGGGGACGAGTCCGTCTTACAGGGTTTAGAGGTGGAGCATCCTGATGCTTCTTCGTGGACCGAGGGCCAGAGGGAGAAGTGGGCGTTGAAGAAAGCACTGACATATATGTTTGACCACTCAAGCCTGACATTCCAACGCAGTATCATCAAATTCGCCAACTTCTGGGGACTGGAGCGAACTGTTATTGCCGGGTGGCAGCAGGGGCTCTATCAACCGCCAGAATGGTTTGAGGCCATCGGAACTCTTATCATTCCGCTCTCCTATATGGCGGTGATGCTTCTCGCATGCCTTGCGATTTTCCGTGCTGCTCCGAGAGACCATGGGTCACATGTAATTCTATTGCTCGTCATTGGCTTTGTGGCTGGAATGCATACTCTCGCCTTCGGGCACGAGCGCTACCATTTGCCTCTTATTCCGCTTCTGCTGGTGTATGCCGCCGCGGCAGTTGCCAGACGAAGTTGGCGGGACATCCGTCTGCTGCTGCGCTCAAGCGCTGCTCCGCTTGCGGTAAGCGCGTGCCTATTCGTGATCTGGGCACGAGAGGTATTGATCGTGGACGCCGATCGGATCCAGATTCTGCTGCGCAAAATTTTCGGTTAGTGACTTGTGAGATCCGCTCGACCTGTAAAGGCTGTGGCTCTGGATGTCGATGGCACGCTCTATGAGCAAAACATGCTGCGCGCGTTTATGGCGTTCGAGCTTGGGACGCTCCCCGTGATGAAATGCTCTTACCGATCGGCCGCCGTTATCTGGAAGATAGCGCGTACTTTTCGTCGAGTTCGTGAGGAACTACGTGGGTTAGGCTCGCCGGCAGAATCGCTTGCTGAGCTTCAATATAGCAAGACAGCGAAGCGGATTAACATTGACAGTGCGATAGTAGAAAGGACGATAGAAGAGTGGATTTTCCAGCGGCCTCTCAAATATCTCAAACTTTGCCGGCGGCGGGGTGTAAATTCAATTTTTGCATGGCTCAAAGAAAAAAATGTACCCATTGGCGTGTTCTCTGACTATCCGGTGCGCGAAAAGCTCCAGGCACTGGGTATATCCGCACGGATCACGCCAGCGCTCTGCGCTACCGACCCTGAGATTAATGCTTTCAAACCCCATCCTAAAGGCTTTCTCCACCTATGTGAAATCTGGGGATTACCGCCAGACGAGGTCTTGTACGTTGGAGACCGTCCGGAAGTTGACGCCGCCGGCGCGGCGGCGGCGGGTATGTCTTGCGTCATCCTCTCCACCAACAATTTCACGCGTACCCATCATGATTCCTGCAATTGTATTACTATTTCTTCATTTCAGGAGCTACAGCATGTACTCGTCAACAGTATCAGGCGTTAAATTGCTCCACTCTATTTGGCCGTACGTGCAGATTGCTCGTATCGACCATTGGTTCAAGAATACCTTTATGCTTCTGGGGGTGTTGCTCGCTTGCTTTTATAAGCCGGCATCACTCACGTGGGCAAGTATTCCGCAAGTCGCGCTCGGGTTGCTGGCGACCTGTTTCATTGCCTCCAGTAACTACGTGGTCAATGAACTGCTCGATGGCGCAACTGATCGCTTTCATCCCGAAAAGAAGCGCCGGCCTGTGCCATCAGGGCAGATCCGTTTCGGATTCGCCATTTTGGAGTGGTTCCTCCTTGGAACTGCGGGGGTGATAGTGGCTTCCCTGCTTGGCTTCTCGTTTACCATCTCCTGTTTGATATTATGGCTAATGGGTATCGTTTATAATGTTCCTCCATTCCGTACAAAGGACCTTTCATACCTCGATGTGCTCTCCGAATCGGTGAACAATCCACTGAGGCTCTTCCTCGGTTGGTTCATCCTCATTGCAGACAAAGTGCCGCCTCTATCATTAATCCTGGCTTATTGGATGGTCGGAGCATTTTTTATGGCCACGAAGCGCTTCGCTGAATTTCGCCATATAGGGGATTCGAAGGCCGCAGCGCAGTATCGGAAATCATTTAGCTATTATACGGAAAACAGCTTATTGTTGAGCATGTTTTTTTATGCAATCATGAGCGCGCTCTTCTCAGGGATCTTTGTTGTCCGCTATCGCGTAGAGCTGATTCTGCTTGTGCCTCTGGCTGCTGGTTTTTTTGCCTATTACTTGAAACTGGGATTGCAAAACGATAGTCCCGTGCAACATCCGGAAAAACTCTACCGGGAGCGGGGGTTTGTGCGCTATCTAGCATTTTGTTTGATGATGTTCGTCCTGCTCATGTTGGTTCAAGTGCCCGTCCTCTACAACCTGTTCAATGTCGAGCCCGCGCGTATTGATCCCTTGTGGACCATTGGCACAACAGTAAAGTGACGGGTGGCGGGTGTGGAGTGGCAAGTGGCCAGTGCTTTAAGTGTTGAGTGACGGATAAGAAACAGGGTTATGGGTTTAGCGTGTAGGGTGTAGGCACGAGAGGTACGGCAGAGGGCGAGGCAAGGAGCAAGATAGGTTCACGACGAAGTCTTGGCAGGCTAAGACAAATGAAGCAAAGAACGAAGCCTATGTTTTTGGCCGTTTGGAACGTAGTTGCCCTGCTTTTCGTAACAGCACCTACTTCTTTGCGAGCGGAACAAGTATCTCAGCTTAGGGCGTGGCATAGGGCAGGGCAGACGTTTCTTACTTGGAAGGAAGTGATGACTCCCGGGACCCACGAGGGTATTTCTGTCCAGGGGCTCAAAGATCTTCAAACACGCATCGAGCAGGGACAGAGGGTTCGGTATCTGATCTATCGCGCAACCCGCCCGATCAAATCCGTTGAAGGCCTGAAACCGATAGTCGAACTCCCGCCATTAACCGGCTGGAACATGGATTACTACGGAATCTATCCGAAGCCTGAAAACCGCGCATTCCGCTATGTGGTCGAGGATGGAAAAGAACCGGTTCTACCGGGAACCGGTATTTATGTGCACAATCCTGAGGAACGCGGGAAGGCATACTACGCCATAACGATCTCGCTAAACGGCAAGGAAGATACGACAGTCGGGGCGGCTAACACGCTACAGGCACCTATTGATGAAACGATCGGACCAGGCGTGCCTGTCTTGCAGCGGATCGTCAAGCCAGGGATTTTCCAATACATTGAGAATCCGACGCTCCACTATTATGTTCGGTGGGAGGCGCCTCCCAATGTTAGCGTTCCAGGCAAGCCTTTCGACTATGTTGTAGCAATTCCATCCAAACTGGCAAAGCCCGCGCCTGTCGGGCTCCACCTACATGCGTGGGGAGGAAACCTCAATGATGGATACGGATGGTGGTACAACGCGGAAAAGGGGGCCATTCTCATCGCTTCGAATCAAATCCCATACGATTGGTGGACTGGCTACCATGAGCGGCTGGGGACTGGACAGCCAGTAAAAACCAAAGAGGACTGGACAAAGGGAGTCGTGCGACCTTATTCACAGCGCAGAATGTTATCGTTTCTGGACTGGGTGGCAACGAAGTGGGAGGTTGATCCCTCGAGAACTTTTGCCGCAGGAAATTCTATGGGCGGCTCGGGTGCGCTCATGTTGGCGCTGCGCTTTCCAGAACGAGTTGCGTGGGCGATCTCCTGGGTCGGGATACATATCCCCCACATGAGCCCGCAGTTCAAAAACTCATATGAACAAGTATATGGTAACCCGGAATGGGGAGTTAAGTTTGAAGATGGAACGCCGGTCTGGGATTACTTTAATAACGCCTGGTATCTCCGTCGCTATCCTGAGAAAGACATTGGCTTTCTTACTTTTTCCAACGGCAAAAACGATGGGTCCATTGGTTGGCAGCAAGCGGTGGAATTCTACCGTGCCTTGCAGGAGACACGCCGGCCGCACTTGTTCGTGTGGGGACAAAGCGGTCATGGCGAGCGAGCGGTCATGCCCCGCGGCGGCGGAGAAAGGGTGATGCCGATCGATCTCCGGACGAATCAGAGCTTGCCCGCCTTCACCAACTGTAGCCTGGATAATAACCCTGGGAATGGAGACCCGGGGAATGGAGACGCTTCCGGGCAGGTTAATTTTTATCTTTATTGGGAGACGGGGAATATTGTGGACCGACCTGAACGATGGGAGATGACAATCGGGCTCATCGATCAGGCGCCACGTGACACGGCCACGGTCGATATCACGCCGCGGCGGCGCCAACGCTTCAAGGCACAGCCGGGTGAAGCATTCACCTGGAGCAATGTTTCTTTAGACACGAACAAAGTTATTCAATCAGGGCAGGTTATTGCAGATAAATGGGGGCTGGTTACATTACCGAAAGTGTTCGTGAGCAAAAGGCAAAATAGACTCAGTATCACGAAGTAAAGAAATGCTTCGCTCAATCCTTGTTATCGTCCTCATTACCATTGGAGGGTACTACGCGCTGCAGGCGCCATTCTATGCGCTGCTCTTTTATATCGGCAACGCTTACTTCAGACCAGAAGACTGGGTCTGGATGGATTTTGTTTCGAGCCTCAGGCTATCTCTCATTTCTGGTGTTTGGGTTGTCCTGATCAGCCTACTGACACGGCAGCGATTTGTCTGGAATGGGCGGATCGCTCTTTTATGGCTGTTTTTGTTGCAGACGTTTCTCTCGACTCTCGCGTCAGAGAGTTTTTCTTACAGTTGGGGCTACTGGACCGATTTCTTCAAAACGATAATCATTACTTATATGATTGTCGTGCTTGTGACGGACATTTCCAAGTTTCGGTTAATGGTTCTCGTAATGACATTGGCTGTGGGTTTGGAGCAAGCCAAACAAGGTTGGTTCTATCTCCTAACTTCACCTGACTGGTACAATGAAAATCCCCTCTCTGTCTTTGGCGATAACAATGCAGTTGCTGTCGGTATGCTTGGTTTGGTGCCGCTCATCGGTTTGCTGGGACAAACCACCGAGAAGAAGTGGGCAAAAACCCTGTATAGTTTTCTATTCATCGGTTGCTTGTACCGCGCTCTGTCCACACATTCTAGAGGAGGATTTGTCGCGGCAATAGCGATGGCGAGCGTATGGTGGGTGAAGTCACGACATAAGTTAGGCGCATCGATGTGCGCACTCGCGATCCTTGTTATCGTGATTCCCAACTTACCCGATACGTTCTGGGACCGTATGCATACCATTCGAACTTATGAACAAGAGGAGGATCAATCAGCTCTTGGTCGCTTGCACTTCTGGGCTGTTGCCGTGGAAATGGCGAATGCCCATCCACTACTTGGAGTGGGTTATTTTGGTTATAACCCAGCTTACAACAAGTACGATTTTTCCGGCGGTAAATATGGACTGTGGCGCGCAGTTCACAGTAGTTATTTTGGCGTGCTTGCTGAGCTCGGCTATCCGGGCGGTATTCTTTACTGTCTCATCCTTTTCGGCGCCTTGCGTAGTTGCTCACGAGTCTACAAACGGGCATCACGTCACCCTGCACTCTTACAACTAAGCAAAAGCGCTTTAGCGCTCCAGATCAGTCTGATCGCTTTTCTCGTCGGGGGGAGCTTTATCTCCGGACAGTCCATTGAGATGCTGTGGCATATCATTGGATTGACCATAGCCTTAGAGCGGATCACCGCTCAGTGTGAGGCAGAAATTTCAAGCGGTGAGCTTTCTGGCGAGGTAAGGTACACTGCTTCAAACAGGAAGGATGCTGCTGCATGAGCCGCGGTTCACGTTAGAAACTTTGTTGCACCGCGGAGGCGCGGAGGGCGCGGAGAGAAAAGTAACCCTCTGCGAACTCTGTGGTCGTGAGAAAAAATCCCTTTTCGCAAAAATGAGCCGTTGCAAGTATTTAATTTCATTGAGGTGGAATTTGCAATTTTGATGGTTTTTGGATTTTTTCTCATGACCTGTGTCTCTGCGGTGGAAAGAATCCGGAACATTCACCGCCGAGGCGCGGAGGACGCGGAGTAAAGGGTTCTTGATCAAGAAATACTCCGATCTCTGCGTACTCTGCGTCTCTGTGGTGAAGTAAAGCTTGCTTCTTTGGTTGCGGCTCTGCCGCTCTGTGTCTCTGCGGTGAAGAAGGATTCGGACATTGCACCGCGGAGGCGCTGCCTGCCCGCCGCCAGGCAGGCGGGAGGGCGCGGAGGGGGAGTATAAAAAAATATAAATCTCTGCGTACTCTGTGCCTCTGCGGTGAGTGCTTCTTTTTCCTTCGGTTGCGGCGTAGCGGCGCTGTGGCTCTGCGGTGAAGAAGGACTCGGACATTGCACCGCGGAGGCGCGGAGGGCGCGGAGAATGGAGTTCTTGATCAAGAATTACTCCGATCTCTGCGAACTCTGCGGTCGTGAGAAAAAATCCCTTTTCGCAAAAATGAGCGGTTGCAAGTATTTGATTTCATTGAGGTGGAATTTGCAATTTTGATGGTTTTTGGATTTTTTCTCATGACCTGCGTCTCTGCGGTGAATACGCCGTCACAGAAAACCCAGAAGCGCCTTAATATTTCGCGTTTCAAAAATCCACGCCATTAATCTTTTCTTCTATGAGAATTCTGCACGTACTGCCTTCATTTGGATTGGGCGGCATGGAAAAGATAGTGTGCACCGTCATCAACAGTACCTCGGAGTGGTATACTCATGAAATATTAGCCTTGGATCGATGCACGGACGCGAGTGTTTGGATTAATGGAAAGAAACTAAAACTCATCGAGTTTGAGAAACCAGAGAAAAGAGGAAGTTTTTTCCGGTCTCTATATCGTGCTTTGCGGCAGATTCAGCCAGACCTTTTGATGACCTATAATTGGGGTGCCAGTGATGCCATCTGGCTAGGACGCGCGGCGGGAATACGGCGAGTTATTCACAATGAGCATGGCTATAATGTTGATGAAGCGAAGGCAACAGATTGGAAGCGGGACGCGGTTCGCTTTCTTGTATACCGTTTGGCCGCTAAATTGATTGTTGTTTCCAGAGAATTGGAAAGCCTCCTGCAGCGGAGATATTTGCTAGGGGCAGGCCACGTCACACGTATTCCCAATGGAATTGATTCCTCATACTATTCGCCCGACTGTGACGAGCGGCAACGGACGAGAAAGATACTGGGTTTTGCCGATAGAGATATTGTGGTTGGTTTTACTGGCCGCCTGGATCCCATTAAGAATCTTGACCTGCTCTTGGAAATCTTTGCGCATTGTGTTCAAGAACGTTCCGATCTACGGCTCCTCGTAGTGGGTGATGGACCTCAGAGGAAACATCTACAAGCCCTCTGTGAAAAAAAGAAACTGACAGGCCGTATCGTGTTCGCCGGGCAACGGGAAGACGTATTGCCCTATTTGAGGGCGATGGACGTATTTCTGTTAACGTCGCTGCGGGAGCAGATGCCAATGACCGTGCTTGAGGCCATGGCGGTGGGTATCCCAGCAGTGGCAACTAAGGTCGGAGACATTCCACATATCATCGATGATGGAATCGACGGATTCGTTCTGCGTTCGGACGCTTCCGTCGACGCATTTGTTCAATCATTGTTTGCTCTCCTCGACGCGGCGCGGCGAAAAACTATGGGGGCTGCAGCCCGGAGAAAAGTAGTAGGCCAGTTTCAACAAGAAGTAATGGTGCGGCAATACAAGACGGTTATTGAAGGGTTGCACTAGCCAGGGGGGAAAGGTTGCCGGCAAGAGGACGGAAGGTGGTGAAGGAACACTACACGCGTTCACTTACCGCAACCGCCGGCGTGCGGGCAACGCTTGTTTTAGCGAAGCACTAACCCGGAAGGAGCGGGCGGCGGTGACGTAGTCCCTCCGGTTATGGGACAGGTAATGCCATAGATTTCTGGGTGCGTTGTGGTGCCGTTACAGGGTGCAAGACCGCCAACGATATTTTGTGTGGCCTGCTCAAGGTAATAGACTCTGAAGTTGTTGCCGGATTGGCCCTGGTAGTTGTAGACGAAAACTTCATCCTTCGACGTCGTGTCGGTATTTCCCTGAATGGTGTTCCAATACATATTGACCGATCGGAGTGACTGACCTGGCCATGCAACAAACTGAACGTTGCTAATGATGGTTTGGCGGTCGGTTGTCTGTGCTCTCGTTCCCGGCGTTGCTTGAGTTTGGATGGTAATCGCATCGCTGTAAGTTCGGAAATAAGAGTTTTCAATCGTGAAGGTGCCCGGGGTATCAGTTGAGCAACAGATGCCTTTTTGCATTCCCTGGATATTGGCATTCCTAATGATGATATTGCTTGCTTTGTAATCGCCCGATTGCCACGCAACACCATAGTCAAATATACCGAATGCGCGGGATGAACCTCGGACAATGAACCCATCAAAGGTGACGCGATTGATAGGATAACCATAGAAACCTTCTTCCCAGAGATGCCATCCGACAAAATCCTTGATAAGCGTTTCGGCCATATTGGCCATTTCATATCCACTGGTCCCAAGGTTCCATATAACCATTCCGGTTGCTGTCGCGCCATACGCTTCATTACGGGCAAATTCAGGAATTGGGATAAACTGCATATTGACAAGTTGATACTCTATCCCCTCTTGGCCGTTTGCCGTATCAGCGCCACGATAGAGGGGAATTCGAGTGCTTGTGGTGGACGCCGCGCGCCACCAGAAACTGTAGCCGGAGCCAGCCACAATGCCTTGACTTCTGCCGATGCAGTTAGACGCCACACTGTCGCGGACACGGTGGTTAAACCCGGCAAACCAAAAGCACGAGCCATCCCTCCCATCGTTTTGGCGGGGGCTTATATTCCCGTCGATCGCCATCACAAAATTATGGACAAACTCGTTGTAGCTCTCGCTCCCATCCTCGGTGACGATCCCTGCCCCACTGCCATTGTAGACGACATTATCCTGAACTAGGCCGTAGTGGCTGTCGTGGACGGTCATTGGCCACTTGAGTGAATCAGCGATGGCATTCCCGACAATTCTGAACTGATAGCCGGAGTTCGTGGGGTTTATTGGCCCGTAAACGTGGTGCATGTGGAGTGAATAGCGCCCTATGTGGTTTCCCGGCCCCAGATCGGCATTAGTGGTTCTCCCGAGCTCTTTGTGCTCGACGTAACGGATGTCGATGTCCGATGTTCTGGTGTAGAGCGTGTGGCCACGGGTGCCAGAGGGATTCTCCGATCGGATCTTAATATTTCTCGTGAGGTTCATGACGTGCGGAAGGAAATCAAGGTTGTTGTTCCCGTCTCGTGCCCCGACATGGTCGTAGCTGAGCGGTCTATTTAGTGTGATTGTGGAGCCAGAGATATTTGAGATAGTGAATTCTTCCCACTGCGGAACGTAACCACTCCACACCTCTCCCGATCCCTGTTTCAGATGCCGGGTGTCTGGAATAGCAATTCGATCTCCCACTTGCCATCCTGCCACTGCTTGCTGGAGTTGTAGCGTCGACTGGCCGGCCAGAGGCTCCGCTGCGAGGCGCACAAACGTGGGAGACTTGACTGCGCCATGCATCGTTACTTTTCCGTCGACAGCTAGCAACCCAGTGCCGTACTGGTCGGGATCAGTCGTAGTGTTCAGGGCCTTATTCTTGATGATGATTTCAGCGGTAAAGGATGAAGGAATCGGATTTGAAGATGTGCCGGCTTCAAGCGCGCCGTTGGGCAAAATAAGAAGAGTTCCGACCCTGAGTCGAGTGGTTTGGGTGGTAGAGAAACGGAGCGCGCCGCCTGCATCAACTCCGATGACGTCTGCATCTCCCGTTGTGCTATCGTAGGTTACCATGTGTGTAATACGGACAATGTCGCTGGCGGCTGGAACCCTTGCGGGCGTCCAAGTCGCGGGACTCGACCACGGACCATTTGAAGCGCTGCGCAAAGTAGGGTTCGCAGCAAAGTCGGGGATATTATCGAAAGCCGTGTGAATATCTGCCGCCCAGCCGGTCACCGGGAACATAAGTTGACCCAAAAGAGCCAGGACCATCAGCCATGACCAGCGAAAGCGTTTCATGTTTTTCTCGAATGAGTGATTTTTGTAATCCCTCAGCGGCCTGAGTAGTTCCGTCGTATTGCTTGGATCATTTGCCTGGAATCGCATTAGTCGCTCCTCTATCCTTTAATGGGGTTTATTTTTTCCGTCACGGTAAAAATTCATCGGCTCCCAGGTCGCGAGAAGCCGTACCACTCCTGGGGCGAAGTTCGCCGTCGAAGTCATCGGTAACATCGGGGTGCACAGGCGCCGCGTCGATTACGAGTGCGGCAGCGCTTCGGAGATGCAAATCGTTGTTAGCCGGGTCGACAAAGAGGCTACTCGACGCACTCACGATATTGTTAGCGACATTTCCCGTCGCTCCGTCCCGGGAAACGATCCGTGCATCCGTGAGATTGAATCGAATTTCAACATCTGTAGTATCGGGGAAACGGTATTCAATCGCGTTCGGGTAGGTGCCGTTTAGGATGACCGTATTATGAAGGACTTTCGTATTGGGAGAGTCCGCCACGTAAACACCCGTATCGCCCGTCTCGCCAGATTTCCGGTAAAAAATATTGTTCCGGATGATGCCTCCCGAGTGATCGTTGGGTACCCGTTCCTGCAGACCTAGGGCGATGCCACGCTGGGTGTTCAAAAATAAATTTCGCTCGACAATGGTGTTGTTGGACCCTCCCCACATCAGTATCGCCGGCCCTGCCAGTTGTCCCGCGGGCGCCCGAATATTGCGGAAGAGATTGTCGCGAATGACCCAATTGTTGCCGGTAATAACATCGACTCCGTCTGTGTAATGGTCGCGTGAGGTCCTCTCAAATTCCATGATCGAATACTCGACGACTCCATCGTCCACACCACTCTTGGCGAGAGAGGTAGGATTGCTCTTAATGAGCTGTTGCCCTCCATTGAGCAGCCGAACACTATAGATCCGCGGCCGTTGTGCGCCAGGATTAAGGATAATGGGGTGATAATAGATGTCGCGAAGGGTCAGATGGGCGATAACCGTGTTGGCGGAATTGGTCCAGATCCCATGGGGAACGGCTCCGAAATTGGAGTTAGTCATTCCTCTGCCGATGAGCACAACATCACCGCATCCTGAAGCGCCGCGGATGGTAACATTATTGACGTTGTCTACGTGAAGGGTGGCGGAGAGAGAGTAAGTCCCGTTGGCAATCAGAATGGTCATGCCGGGCTGTAAATTTTTCATGGCGTGTTGCAACTGGGTTTCGGTCGAGACGAGAACCTCGGCGCCGGTCAGTGGTAGGGCAGGAGCAGCGCAAGCGCGCGTCAAAGGACGCGTGACGGCTGGTTGTGCAGCTAGAGCGGCTCGGGCTGGGGGAAACTTGTCGTGCACTGTAAAGGCCAAGCTCAAGACCCCAAGAGATACCGCTATTCGACGCCTTAGCGGCTTGGGCAAAAGAAGAAATCTCCTCCCACCGCCCAACCTCGAAGCGCCGCTCCAGTCACGAGACGCTGGATGGTCTCCTGCCACACTCAGGGAATGGCGCGTATTCACTCTCTTATCCCAACTTGCGAGACCGGTGTGCGCATATTTTTTTATTGTACACCATACCGCTGCTCATTCCCAAGAAAATACTGGTTTTTCACCGAGAACTAGTTAATGGCTAGACCGCTAGGAGCGTTGGGCGGCGATGGAGGTGGCGTAGTGCCACACTGGACTACACCCTGTTGCCGGAGCACAGGATCGACGATGGTGCAATCCAACGTCGGCGCGACAAATGCGGCGCCTTTGAAATTGGCGATGAGTTTCAGCTGGGCATAGGGATCGCCGTTATAGATCGCTTCCTGTCCCACGTTGCGCCAAGCAATAACATCAAGGCCTGGCTCAAACTCCGTGTATTCGTCGAAATCGTTCCAGGATTCTAAAAACACGTAATCCGCCGATCCTTTGCTCGATTCCTGGAAGAAGTTGTCGATCGTCTGCCCGTTGTTGCGCAGGCAATAACGTGGCGGATTCCTCCCGGGATCGTGGCTCATCATCACTTCGTTGAATCCAGGAAAGCCATGACTACCGGCAACGTATCCATTGCTCCTCATATCGTTCAAGCCGTCTGAGACCGCGATGGCATGAAAAGCGCAGCCGGATGCGCTCGGATAGCCATATGGCACGAGCTGCGTTTTCTCAGCGCCGTTGGTCAAGTTTATGCTGTTCAATTCAGAGATCGACAAGTCACCGCCGATGACCCAAAAGGCTTCCCGCGCATTGAGCAAGTTGGACGTCAGGTTAGAAATCGTGTCCCAGCGACTCCAGAAGACAAACCACATTATCGGCTTATTGTTTATCGTTGCTAACGCCGCTGCGTATTGAGAGGATGCGGCCTGATCGAAATGTTTTTTGAAGTTGGTATAAAAATCTGCATTGGTGCCGAGCGGTTGCCATCCTTCGAGACCCAATTTGAAATTCTCTTCATAAGCCACTTTAAGAAAGATCAAAAAATTGGCCATGAATTCACTGCCGCCGTCACCGCCGCCCGGAAACGTTGATACCAGAAATCCATCGATTCCGGCGGCCTTTGCTAATCGAATGTGCCAGCGAAAAATTTCGGGATTATTGCTTTTATACGGACCAATCAGCGGATAAGTCGGACCGCTATAATCACGCAACCATGAAGTGCCGCCGACGAAATTGCAGGGGTTGTTCGATTCCGACCACCACGCCCAGTGATACCATGTGGTAGTTGCGCTGCTCGCCGGACATTTATCCGCTATCCGAAACCACACATGGTATTGGACGTAGACGGCGGGACGAGCGACTGTTTGCTCGGCGAGAAGTTGAGCACAAGCGGTAAGCGGAAAAAGAAGAGCGAATAATAATAATAACAATTTAAATATTTTCACGGGTATCTCCCTTTGTCAATCCGCGAAGCCCATCTCCATGGCTCGGGTTTTTGGTGAAAGCATTTATCAGTCTCTTATTTCTTCCTAAAGGCATAGTTTTATCCGCCGAAGACTGGAGAGTTACCAGTTTCCCACCACGGGTAAGTCGCCAGCCTGACCGAAACCGGTCAAGCATTTATCTACGTTGCAGCCATCCCATTTACCATTACCGTTGAGATCTAACAACCATTCGCCCGTGCTGGGTCTAAAGACACCGATGTTGGCTGTGCCGGTAGCATTCCAATCACCGGCGACAGGGAGATCGCCCGGTTGGCCGAAAGGACCGAGGCACTTATCGACTCTACATCCATCCCACTTCCCGTTGCCATTGAGGTCGAGTTCCCATAGTCCTCGGACCGGATCAAAAATCCCGATCTTAGTAATGCCGTTGCCATTCCAATCGCCTACGACCGGCACATCCCCAGGTATACCAAAAGGTCCTAAACAGAGATCGACTTGGCACCCATCCCATAAACCGTTGCCGTTAAAATCCAGATACCAACGGCTCATTGTATTGGTGTTGTAGGTTCTATTTTTGTTCTTTCGATTATCCTGTGAATTCGCAGTTGTCGGTTGGTAGATCCCGACCAGATCTCCACCCAAGCCGTCCCAGTGACCACTGATTGGCACTTGCCCGGAAGTTGATCCGACATTGAAGGATAAGATGAGGCAGCCCCCTGTGCCGCAACTGTCCGATGTGCCGGCACCGCTGACGTCTAGCTCCCACATGCGTTTCGGTGGGTTGAAGACTCCGATCAATGATTTTCCAAATCCTTTCCAATCACCGACAACTGGAACGTCACCTGCCTTACCGAACGGGCCCAGGCAAGTATCCACGGTACAGCCATACCAGCCGTCGCTATTTTTGTTTAGAAACCATTCTCCCGTGTCGGGACGAAACAGTCCCACGCTGCTCGCGAGCGCTTGCGAGAAAACGGCCGTGCAAGATTTGTTGCCGTTCATGGTGACGGAGCCATCCGAACAATCGGCGTCTCCCATCCAGCCGTCAAAGGTAGAGCCGGAATCCGGCGTTGCGTTCAGTGTTACAGAAGCGCCGCTAGCAAAGCTCGCGGAGCAGTTGGCGCCGCAGTCGATGCCGGCCGGGGAGCTGGTCACTTTGCCGGTTCCCGTCCCGGAAATGCCAACGGACAAAGCGTAGGTTAAAATTTGAAAGCTCGCCGTGCAGGATCTATTGGCATTCATTGTTACTGATCCGTCGGAGCAATCGGCGTCGCCGCTCCAGCCAGCAAAGATCGAACCGGTACTTGGGATCGTCGCCAATGTAACGGCGGTTCCGCTGGTAAAGGAAGCGGAGCAATTCGTGCCGCAGTCGATGCCGGCCGGGTTACTGATAACTTTACCGCTCCCGGTTCCGGCGGGTGTTATCGTGCCAACTGCGCTCACGGTCAGTGTGAAGTTTTGAACATTGCTCTGAAAAGTTGCCGTGCATGATTTGTTGCTATTCATGGTCACCGAGCCGTCCAAGCAATCCGCATCGCCGCTCCACCCGGTGAAAGTATAGCCTGGCGCGGCAGTGGCGCTGAGAAGAACAAGAGTTCCGCTTGAGTAGTTTTCGGAGCAGTCGCCGCCGCAACTAATGCCGGCTGGATTACTGGTAACCGTGCCATTGCCTTGGGACGAAACGGTGAGAGCAAAGGTTGCTGCAGGCGTTGTGCCGCAAACTTCGTTTGTGTAGGGTGAGGCGCCTGTGCTGTTAAAAGCATTCAGTCGATAACAATAGGTAGTGCCATCGCCTAGATTGGAGTTGATATAGGACGTTGTACCGGCGCCAACGGTTGCAATGAGCGAAAAGCTTCCAGCGGTTCCGGTTTTGCGCTCGATGTTGAAACCACCTTCATTCGAAGAATTGTCAGACCACGTCAATTGAAAACTTGCCGCGTTCGCACGCTTCTGAAGAATGACCAAACCACTAAGGGCGAGCAGGAGAACTAAGAGTTTCGAAAATGCGCAACGCACTTAAAACCTCCCCCCGGAACTTCTCACGAGCCGAAGCGGTGCACGGACTCAGGGAGGTCATGTGCGTCAATCCGGCGGCCCTGCTACCATGTCCTGTCACCTCCAGCCTGGGATCACTTGCCCCCGGACTAGATGCTTCAGAAGTTAGGTCAGCGGCTTTGCGTCCCAGCCTTTCGGCTGGTTTGCCTTTATCGGAGACCAATTCCTAAATATAAATTCTCAGGGTATCAACGCAAGCAACGTGCCAAAAGTGAAACAATGATACATTATGAATTTTAGGGTAGTTTCTAGCCTCGATTGAAAGGAACCTGTAGGTTCCAGGGTACACTTTTGAACCGGCAGCGTGCAGGGAATATTCGCGTTCCAGTAGACGGCAAAAAAAGCGGCGCGGCGGTTGGCCCTTAGTTGCCACATTGTTGATTGCTTGGTAATTCGATTATACTCCTGCGCATTCGTGAGGATGTTTAGTTGTCTTCCTTCTCTTGGTGGCAGCGCAACGTTACGACCCAGTAAATCCTCTGCGGTGAAGAAGGACTCGGAGATTGCACCGCGGAGGCGCTGAGGACGCGGAGAAAAGAAATCCTGCTACTATCGTTAAAAGTTTTCGCTGCTTGCGCAAATTTTCCGACGACTGTTCAGCATTCGACGAAACACTTCCAGGCTGAAATCCGAAATCCGAAGCTCGAAATCCGAAACAAATGAACTCAAATCCGAATTACGAATTCCAAAATCCGAAACGCGCATGTTTGGAAGTTTGGGATTTTTGATCATTTAGAATTGTTTCGAATTTCGCATTTCGGGTTTCTAGTTTTCTCTTTGTGGCCTAGGCCCTTCGACCTTGCTCAGGGTGGTGAGTTGATCGAACCACGCCTTTGCGCGAGATATTCCGACTGTTGGTTGCGGCTCCGCCACGCCAGGCCTCTTTACTGAATACGCCTTCACAGGAAACCCGGAAGAGCGTAATTTTAAAAACCAGTGGGGCGCACGGCCGGTGCAACTCTACTGGCAGTATCTGTGGAATAGGCAAAAAAATACCTGATTTGAGTCCCTCAAATCCAAAATATCAAACAGCAATCCGTGTCTGGCAGCGCCTACCCGTACCAGTAACCAAGGTACTCGGGCCGATGATAGTTCGCAACATTCCATGATGGAATGCGTTCAGGTGAGCGACAATCAGGGCGATTCGCAGGATCGTTATTACCAACGAAATTTCTTGTCTCATCGGTTTTCAGCACACCGCGGCAGGAGATTTTTTCCTTTGTCTAATTCGGACCACAACGGGGTCTGTATGGCCAGTAGTGTAAAGCCCGGATAATTTGGACGGCAGTGATCACAGACAATGCTGGCTGAACGTGACAAGATTTTCAAACCGGACCGTTGGACAGTGGAAAGAATATTCCCAAAATCAAATTAATCTCGCTTCAGATTTCCTGGCACTGGTCTGATGCGATCACGTAACTTTCGAACAACGCCTAATTTTTAGTTCTCAGCGGTTGAGCCTCAACAGCAAATTCCTATCATTTTCTGTTGCTGGGTGTTGATTGGAGGGCGGTGAGCAATGAACGATCTGGAACGCCCGCTGGTGGTTGATCTCGATGGCACGCTGATCCATAGCGACCTGCTGGTCGAATCGGCGCTCCTGGCCTGCGAGCAACAACCGTCCACCCTGTTCGCGCTGCCCGGCTGGCTGGGCCAGGGCAAGGCCGTGCTCAAGCGCCAGTTGGCCGAGCGCGCCGAAATCGACGTGGCCAGCCTGCCGTGGAACGAACCCTTGCTGCAATGGCTGCGCGAGCAACGCGCCGCCGGCCGAAGCCTGGTGCTGGCCACCGCCTCCGATATTCGTTACGCCGAGCAGGTGATGAGCTATCTCGGCTGCTTCGACGCCGTGCTGACCAGCGAGAACGGCCACAACTTGTCGGCCGAAAACAAGCGGGCAGCCTTGGTGGCGCGCTTTGGCGAAGGGGGTTACGACTACGCCGGCAATTCCCACGATGACCTGGCGGTCTGGCGATCGGCGCATCAGGCCATTGTGGTCAATGCGCCGGCCGGCCTACAGCGGAAAATCAACGTGCCGATCGCCAAGGTCTTTCAGCCGCAAGCGGGCCGTTTGCGCGCCTGGGCCAAGGCGCTGCGCCTGCATCAGTGGCTGAAGAATATGCTGCTGTTCTTGCCGCTGCTGGCGGCGCATCGCTTCGATCCTGCGAGCTGGCTGCCGGCGCTGCTGGGTTTCCTGGTCTTCGGCCTGTGCGCTTCCAGCGTCTACCTGCTCAACGACTTGCTGGATCTGCCGAGCGACCGCCAGCACCCACGCAAGCGGCTGCGGCCGTTCGCCGCTGGCCGGCTGCCGACATTGCACGGCGCGCTACTGGCGCCGGGCTTGCTGCTGTTGGCGCTGCTGCTGGCCTTCGCCCTTTCACAGCCCTTTGCCTATACCCTGTTGGGCTATTACGGCCTCACACTGGCCTATTCCTTCCGCCTCAAGCGGATCGCCATGCTGGACGTACTGACCCTAGCCGGGCTGTACATCATCCGCATCGTGGCCGGTGCGGCCTTGACCGCCATCCAGCCCTCCTTCTGGCTGCTCAGCTTCGCCCTGTTCTTGTTCCTGTGCCTCGCCTTCCTTAAGCGCTACACCGAGCTGGTCGACCTGCGCGAACTCAAGGGACAACAGGCCAAAGGACGCGGCTTTAGCGCAGACGATGCCTCCTTGATCGCCATGCAAGGTTCTGCCGCCGGCTATCTCGCGGTGCTGGTACTGGCCTTCTATATCAACTCGCGCGAGGTATGGGCGCTCTACCAGGAGCCGCGCTGGCTGTGGGGCATTTGCCTATTGCTGCTGTACTGGCTCAACCGCTCCTGGTGGCTGGCCCATCGCGGCAAACTGCACGACGACCCGGTGATTTATGCGGTGATGGATCGCGGCAGTCGAGTGGTTTTGTTGCTGGTGCTGGGCTTGCTGGGTTTGGCTTCGGCCCGTTACCCTGGCTAAATAGTGACGGGGCGTAACGATGTTGAAACGGATTAGGGCCGTCAGCTGGTTTGGAGCATTACTTCTGGTTCTGACTGCGCTGGTGCTAGGCAAAACCAAGTTGGATGGTGATGGCTATGAATATCTGCTGATGACGCATGCACTCACCAACCATGGCTCCGTGGAAATACGTCCATCCGATGTGGAGCATTTCCTGAAACTTTCGGAACAGGAAAGCGCTCGTCTGGCCATCCCACGCCACATTTTCCAAGCCCTGCGTCAACAGCTGGATCAAGCCAAGCCGAGTCCTGTCGTCGTATTCTTTCCCAATGCAGAAGGGAAGATTTACGGTATCCACTACTGGCTGTACTCTCTGCTGGCCTTGCCGTTTTATTGGTCGATGGTGATCTTGGGAGGCAATCCAGTCTGGGCCTTCAGCCTGCTAAATCTGGCTTTCGCAGTTATCGCTATGCTGTATCTGCGGCGCGCCTTGCCAACACAGTGGCTGATAACCTGTGTCCTGTTCCTGCTGACGGGCGTGACTTTTTACCTGCCGTGGACCGGGCCGGAATTGATGTCGGCCAGCATGCTCCTGTTAGGCTGCACTGCAGCGTTCCGTGGGCAATTAGGCGCTTCACTGCTGGCGATTGGCGTTGCGGCAAGTCAGAACCCTTCCATCATTTTCATGATGCCGGTCGCCTTGGCATACCGGATCATGCTAGCCAAGTGGCCAGCATTGAGCTGGCCCGGTGCTAGGTTAGACAACTTGCGTTGGGCTGAAGGGTTTATGGCGGCTGGCGGCATTCTGTTCGCGCTGTTTCCCTATGCTTATTTCCAGTTCACCTTTGATACACCCAGCCTCACTGCAAAGGTGGCGACCGATCCAAACCTGATTGGAGCAGGGCGGCTGTTCTCCCTTTTTTTCGATCTCAATCAGGGCATGGTCGCCGGCGTTCCTGGGTTATTGACCACTGTAATCTTGGCGCTTCCGATATCCTTCTATCTGGCGCCGCAGAAGCGTCTTTGGGCCATTCCCCCGCTGTTGACCGGCGCCGCAGTTCTACTGATGGCTGTGCCGACGCTGGCACCGCATAACTGGAACCACGGCGCCAAAGTGATGCTACGCTATGCCGTCTGGCTGGCTATGCCCTTGCTCGCCTTGCTGTTCTACTGGATGTCAGCGATGCCGCGACACTGGGTTAATCGGCTTGCCATCCTTGCAGTAAGCCTGCAGGCTTTTGTCATCCTGGAAAATGGATTATTTGGGGAATGGAGCCACTACTTGAGGCACAACGATCACGCCCGTTGGCTGCTGACCCATTACCCAAGTCTTTACAACCCAGAAGCAGAAATTTTCTTTGAGCGCAGTAGCGGGCAGGAACGAAGATTGACACTAGACACCACCATACTATACCGCGACAGAGAGCAACCTCGCAAGCTGCTACGGCAGTGGCCCAACCCTGAGGCTAGCGGTGGGCTTTGTGCACCAGATCAAATCCTGGAAGGAAGTAAGCCGCGCTACGTGCAAGGCGGCTGGCAATATCTTCATCCGCCCTTTGACTGCCTGCCACGGCAAGCTGGTGATCGCCTTGGCGTATGGCGTATCAGTGCCAAGCAACCCGTCACCCAAAAATTACTGGCTGAGGGCTGGTCATCTTTGGAAGCTGGCGGCGTATGGACCGACGGCATACACTCCATCCTTAAGTTGCCAGTCCCCTCGGGCAAGCGACCTCAGCGCTTACGTCTGCTCGGCCACTATTATGTACATGTAAGAAGCAGCCGCGTCATCATCAACGGACTCAGTCTGGGCACATTCCGACTTGCCGAGGGTTTGGTCGATTTGCCGTCTAATCTTCCTCGCGGCGGCACCCTGACCGTTGAATTGCAGCACCCCGAGGCCGTATCGCCGAAATCGCCCGGCGAATCGCCGGATAGTCGGCTGCGCGGTTTTTATTTGAAAGCCATCGCCATCGAAACCGCGCCCGAGTGATCTCCCGACGACCGATGCCATCCCCTTCCTCGCCGAGCGAGGCCATGCAGGGTCTGTTTGGCGAGGAAAACAAGCGTCATCACACCGCCTATGCTTTCGCCTTGCTGGTTAATCTGGCGCAGCAGGTAGACTCGTCGCTTGAACACGCCTACAAACCAACGGAGTACATGCAGCAACAATTCCTTTATTTTTGCTAAGAAAAACGATATTAACGATTTATGGAACAACCGTACCGACGAGGAATAGATTGAGTTTATCAATGGATGGCGCCAACCGATCGCTATTTTTGCCCATCGATGGTCACTTTAATTAGAACGGGGCCAGGACCATGGCGCAAATCGTTCTAGAGCATCTCGCTCTTAGTCCCTGCATTATCAGGCAATTCACATCGCAGACGCCAAAATTTCTAAGAATGCTATGTGAAAAGTGTTAGCCGTTTGCTAGAAGCAGGCGCCTGGGACGCTTTCGTTGAATCCGCTGCCGACGCGAGTTCTTATCACCGACCGCTGCGGCCCCCAAAAAGTTGAAAGCAAATTCTCTTGGCAAACTGTTTTGGACCGCTGAAAAGTGGAATTGATCTGGACGGGGGACCTATGCTGCTCTGTGAACAGTGCGGACGGAACCTTGTGAGCCCAGAAAGCCGTTGCTGCGATGAGTGCTCACCCAAACAGCAACTCGCTGCTCAGTCGCGCCCTCCTGCGATCGAGAGCGATATTTTTCACGATATAAAGAAGTTCATAGACTACATTTTGAGCTTTCACATCTTTCAGGAACCCGCGGAGGCGCAGGAGTACATCGAAACCCATTACAATCGGTTTTTGAAGACGCTGGAGAAGATCCCTCACGGGCGAGGAAAACTTCTGGAAATCGGCGCGGCGCCATTCTGCATGACTCTAATGATACGTGCCTGCCGCGAGTTTGACCTGCACGTCATCAATTACGGGTCGGAAGCAGATATCGTACTATCGAGCGATAAATATGGTGAACGGGTTGTCGTTCCGTGTCGCGGGACCAATGTGGAATGCGATCCTTTCCCCTACGAGACTGGCGAGTTCGATGTGGTGGTGTGTGCAGAGGTCATTGAGCACTTGACGTTTCATCCGAGCCATATGCTGTGCGAGATTCATAGGATTTTGAAACCTGACGGGCTGCTCGTTCTAACGACGCCGAATGTCCTGCGGCTGTTTTACAACTACTCGAACGCGAGGCGGGTGATTCACGGTCAGAACATTTATGACCCGTATTCCGGCTAGGGGCCGTACGGAAGGCACAATCGCGAGTTCACACCGGGGGAGCTGCGCAACCTTGTGGAAGGATGCGGGTTTGCGATCTCCGAATTGGAAGTTTGTGACCTGGACACCGTGTTCAGGGGAAGGCTGGACAACTGTTACCGATGGCTGCTGGCGGTGCTGTTCGGTGTGGACCGGCAGATGCTGACACAGTTTCACGGCTCTCAGATGATCTTGACGGCGCGCCCCCATGGGGAGCGCAAAGCGTTCCTGCCCCAGAACCTCTACAAGTCGGTTCATGCGCTCGAAAAGGCGAAGGAGGTATTTCCGCGGATCCCCTGACGCGGGGTAAGCCGTTAGCGGATCGGGACAGAACGCGAACGCTTTCTGGCGTAGCGGTTATAATTGCACTTGCGGAATTTTCAATTCCACTACGACCCGGCCTATGGAGTGAGTCAGACAGGGGAGGCATACGTCTACACAAGACGCTATACGATGTTTTGCAGGTCCTAATATCAACCACTGATGACCTTGTAGATTCCGATACGGAGTTCAAACCTGTTAAAGAAGACTGGAACCAAATCACGTTCAGGAGTCAGCACTCGTTGCAGTACCATCGAGCCGCATCCTTTTGGGTGCGGGCTTGTTGGCACCATCATCGATTGTGCCTTATTAGGAGCGCAATATCAGTGCCACCGTATTTCATCATCTGATGGTATCTAATGAAACCTTGGTGCAAAGGGGAAAACTTTTGGGATTCATTTCCGGTTTAGACCTAGCAACTATCCGCCAGTGCTTGGGCGAAAAATGCCTGTCTGAGTGATTCCCATGCCGTCCAAAACTCTAGAGATGTGAAAGTCGCTGGAGCGGCCGAAGCGCGCTAAGCGTTTGTCCACCCTTCGACTTGAGCCCCGGCATCGGCCGGGGGCTCTTGCTCAGGATTCCGTCCCACGGGCGCACTGGAAGGTGCGACGGGCTTGCCCGTGGGGCTCCACATAGCGTTCATCTCACTTGCCGTTCAGTTAGCCGCGAGAAATCAAAGCGCCTCCTATTATTCCATAGCTCAAATTTTGCGCAGCTTGGGCAAATTTTCCGGCAGTCGAAGACTCTCGGATTCGGATATTCCTCGCGCCAAGCATGTCCTGAGCCTGGTCGAAGGGGCGCCAAGAACGCCAAGTTCGGAACGTTTTTTCCTTTGCGGCCTTTGCGTCTTTGCGCGAAATACTCCGACGTTTGGTTGCGGCTCTGCCACGCTAGGCAGAGGACGTTTGTATAACGCGGCGTCAAAAAAAGGTGGCACCATGGAATCAATTAAAAATATCCGAACCGAAGCAAGTTCGGTATACCAATCGCAAATTGTTCACGAAAACGAGGAGGGGTTTATGGAGATCATGAAGGAAAAACAAGACACTATCATTGGCGATGTACTACGCTTCGTAGCGATCTTTGTCGGACTCGTTGCGGCCATCTCGCTATTATCGGTGGCGGTGCCGGGCAAATTATTACTTTTGGGGGCCGCCTTTATCGCGTTATCTGTTTGGGGAAAAAGAAAGCTCAAGCGGGAGCGTAAGTCGTAAATTGATCCTAATGAAGAAGGAGCTTGAATATGCTACGGAGTGAAGAAAGAATCGCCTTGGGAGCGCAACATCAAATCGCGCAGAGTCTGGCTGAAAAAATTCAGAACCGCTCGGCCCGGCTCGGCGTCATCGGCTTGGGATACGTAGGACTGACTTTGGCGACGGGGATGGCGAAGGAGCGGTTTGAGGTGGTCGGAATCGACATCGACCGCACCAAAGTCGACTCTGTCAATTCGGGGATATCTTACGTTCTGGATGTGCCTAGCGAGACACTGCTGCCGTTGGTGACGCAGAAGCGAGTCAAGGCGACGCAGTCCTTGGCGGCGGTGGAGAACCTCGACGTCATATGCATATGTGTGCCGACGCCGTTGGGAAGAACCAAGGAACCCGATCTTTCTTACGTCATCGCCGCCGCCGAGGCCATCAGTAACCATCTACAGCAAGGGCAGTTGATCATCGTTGAAAGCACGACTTATCCGGGAACCACGCGAGAAGTGGTGTTGCCGATCCTCGAGAAAACGGGGCGCCAGGTGGGAAAAGACTTCTTCCTGGCCTTTTCCCCGGAACGGGTTGACCCAGGCAACTTGACCCACACGACGCGGACTATTCCCAAAGTGGTCGGTGGCATAACCCCTCAGTGTAGCCGGCTGGCCGGGTTGCTTTATCAGCAATTCGTCGACAAGATCGTTCCCGTCTCTTCGCCCGAATGCGCCGAGATGACAAAGCTCCTGGAAAATACTTTCCGAAACGTCAACATCGCGCTGGTCAACGAGATGGCGGTGATGTGTCACAAATTCGGTATCGATATCTGGGAGGTGATCGAGGCGGCGAAAAGCAAGCCTTTCGGCTTCATGCCGTTCTATCCAGGGCCGGGTCTTGGAGGCCACTGCATTCCCGTCGATCCATATTACTTGACCTGGAAAGCCAGGTTAAAAGGCTTCGAGCCCCGCTTCATCGAATTGGCTGCGCAGATCAATAGCCAGATGCCGCTGTTCACGATCAGCCGGGTGGCCGATGCCATGAACGAACGCCAGCGGAGCTTGAAGGGATCGAAAGTTCTCGGTCTCGGAGTCGCCTATAAACGCGACACCAGCGATATCCGCGAATCGCCCGCGCTCGAAATTCTTCAAGGGTTGTACCAGAAGGGCGCCATCGTCGGTTATGCCGATCCCCATGTGCCGTTTGTCCAGCTTAATGGCGAAAGAATAAAATCTCTGGCGCTCACCGCAGCTGTTCTTTCATCGATGGATTGCGTCGTGCTTCTGACGGACCATTCGACCTTCGATTATGAGATGATCGCCGCCCACAGCCGCCTCATCCTCGATTGCCGAAATGCATTCAAGACCTTCCCACGCTCGAATATCGTTGCCCTTTGACCCTTCGACTCGACGCCCCGGCCTTGGCCGGGGCTTCTTGCTCAGGATTCCGCCCCACGGACTTACCCGTGGGGCTCGACGTCCTCGGAGTGCTCAGAACACCGGAGTGAGAGGCTGGTTAATAAAGTCTCGGCTGCTTCCAACGGCGGGCACATTTGAGAAACCCGGCCAAAGCATTTGGTTTTTCGCGCCTTTTTTTGAATGATTGGCAAGACTAGGCGCATTGGAGCAATAAAAAATACTTGCTATCCCTCAAAGATGAGCGTATAGAAGCGAAATTGTAATCCAGTAGACCCCGGAAGGCGGCGTGGCGATGTGCCCTACCATGAATTTGCGGTTCAAGCTCAAACTCCGGCATTCGGGTTCGCGGTCAATTAGATTTTGGGTATAGGCGGCCGGAGGATCTCGATCCGCAGCGGAAAAGCTTGTTCGTATGGATAGCCTGACCCCACAAATTCTAGTGGTCGATGACGAAGAGATCATCTGCCAGCAGCTGCAGCGGCTGTATACTTACAGTGGCTACGTGGTGGAGGTCGCCCATTCGGGCGAGGCGGCACTGGAGCGACTTGAGAAAAGAGATATCGATCTGGTCGTCACCGATATCAAGCTCCCGGGGATCAGCGGGGTGGATCTCACCATGGAGATAAAGAAGAACTACCCCGATGTTCCGGTCATTGTCATTACCGGTCACGCGGCCATCGATTGCGCGGTCGAGGTGCTCAAAAACGGAGCGAGTGATTTTATCGTGAAGCCATTCGGCGCCGAAGCGATTCAGGAATCCACCAGGGCTGCCCTGGAAAAGGCGCAGGTCTTTATCGAGATTCGCCACCTGCGCCGCTCGCTCAGGGGCGGCGGCGAGTTCGGCGGGATGCTGAGCAAGACCCCGGAAATGCACCGCGTATTTGAGATCGTCCGCATGGTGGCGCCGACGGATATGACCGTGCTGGTCGAAGGAGAAACCGGAACGGGAAAAGAGTTGGTCGCCAGCGCTATCCACTATCACAGCCCGCGCCGGGATGGGCCCTTTGCAACCATCAATTGCGCCGGGTTTCCTGAGACGCTGTTGGAAAGCGAGCTTTTCGGATATGAACAGGGCGCGTTTACGGGCGCCGACCGCGCGCGGGCGGGAAAAATTGAGCAGGCTCACGGCGGTACCTTGTTCCTCGACGAAATCGAAAGCATGTCTCTGCTCATGCAATCGAAGCTTCTGCGCGCCCTGGAAGACCAAAAGGTGCAGCGGCTTGGCGGCAATCGGCAGATTCAGGTCGATATGCGCGTGATCGCCGCCAGCAACGTTCCCGTGGAGGGTCTTGTCGCTCAGGGAAAGATGCGCAGTGATTTCTATTACCGCATCAATGTGATTCCAATCCGTCTGGTTCCCCTTCGCGACCGGCGCGAGGATATCCCCCTATTAGTCGACGACTTTCTGCGCCACCACCGGGTCGCGATCCAAAAAGGCATTACCGGAATGTCGCGGGGCGCGTTGAGCCGGCTTATGCAGTATCACTGGCCGGGAAATATCCGGGAACTGCAAAATATTCTTGAGAAAGCGATAGTGCTGACCGCCGGGACGATCATTGAGAGGATAGACATACCCATGCTCGCGCCCGGGGCCGAAGACCGCCGGGGCCCGGATCCGTTGGCGAACACGTTAGACGAGTGGTTGATGGAGCAGGAAAAACAATATCTTATCCAGCAGCTGGGATCGTATGGAGGCAAGATCGCGGTTACCGCGAAAAATTCAGGTCTAGGCATCAGAACTCTTACGCGCAAGATGCGTCTGTACGGTCTGCAAAAGAAAGATTTTAGGCCGAAGGCCGATCAAGACGTTCAACCCGTGAAGGAAAGTGTATCGAATGATCAGTTAATCCGTCCACGAAATCCGCGACCGTCGTAATCCATCACGTGCATCGCAAATAACTTCCATCGTCTCTCGCCTCAATCCCGCCAACTCTCGCTCGGTCCGAACATAATCTAACCTGACTTCTCTGCGCGGTGCTATCGCCAAACCCCGCGGCCGGGGCGGAGCTTCAACCCAAAGACAGTTTTCACCACAAAGGCCCAGCGCGGCAGAGCCGCGACCAAATCAGTGAAAACATTTCACCACGAAGGACACGAAGAGCACGAAGTTAAGAAGTTTAAAAATATCAATGTCCGAAACCTTCGTGTCCGGAGCCTGTCCTGAGCATAGCCGAAGGGTGAGCTTCGTGGTCGTAGACTATGGAGAGTATGCTCGCAGCGAGCATCGACGGCGATGTGGAGGGAATTCAAGGACGATTCGGCCGATATCTAAAATTTATCCCTCTTCAACGACTTGAGCGAGGATGGCCGGCTGCGCAGGGCGTCATCCTTGGTGACCCGGTCGAAAACATGGACGCCGCGGTTGTGGAGCAGCGTGGGCTGGGAAATCTCACGCTTGGCCCGCGCCGAGCAGATCGAACAGCGCTTCAGCGGTTTCTCGTGAACATTCTGGATGGCCTCGAAGCGATGGCCCCGGGCGCATTCGTATTCGTACAGCGGCATGACTGAACGTTTTAGCTATCATACGGCTATCACCGTCACAACTCGCGGGCGACCTTGTTATCGGACTCATTTCTTGTTATAAGATTTCATGTTTGCATTGAAATGCGAACGCCCCACAAAACCCAGGCCTTGGTCTGGGTTTTTTTTTACCCTCGGCCCTTCGACTCGAGGCCCAGCCTTGGCCGAGGGCTCTGGCTCAGGATTCCGCCCCACGGGTGTGCTGGAGGGTGCGACGGCCTTGCCGGCGGGGCTCCACTGGAGGTGAAAAATGTTAGAACAGGAAGTTTTGCCGGTCGGCCTGACCTTCGATGACGTTCTTTTGATCCCGGCGGAGTCCGCTGTCCTGCCCCGCGATATCGACGTCAAGACGCGCTTGACCGAGCGGATCGCGCTTAATATTCCGCTGGTGAGCGCCGCCATGGATACGGTGACCGAATCGAAAACCGCCATCGCCATGGCACAGGAGGGCGGCCTGGGGATCATTCATCGCAATCTTACCGTTTCCGCCCAGGCGGCTGAGGTGGAAAAAGTCAAAAAGTTCGAGAGCGGGATGATTTCGGAACCGATCACCGTGGCGCCCGAGCAGAAAATTTACGAGGCCCGGGAGATCATGCAAAAATTTCACATCTCGGGTCTGCCGGTGACCAAGAACGGAAAGCTGGTCGGGATATTGACTAACCGCGATCTGCGGTTTGAGAAAAATCTTGACCGGCCGGTCTCCGCGGTCATGACGAAAGACCAACTGGTCACCGTGAAGCCTGGCGTCGACCTCGACGATGCCAAAGAGCTCTTGCATCAGCATCGCATTGAAAAACTTTTGGTCGTTGACGATGAGTTTCAACTCAAGGGGCTTATCACCGTCAAAGACATCGAGAAAAAGACTCAGTACCCGGATGCCTGCAAAGATGGCCGGGGGCGGCTGCGCGTGGGCGCGGCCGTTGGCGTGGGACCCGATTGGGAACAGCGGGTCGAAAGCCTCGTGCGCGCCGGCGCCGACCTTGTGACCGTCGATACCGCCCATGGCCATTCAAAAAACGTCATCGACGTTGTGCGACAGATTCGCCGGCGTTATCCCGACCTCGATCTGGCCGCCGGCAACGTCGCGACGGAAGAAGGGACTACCGCGCTGATTCAGGCGGGTGTCAACGCAGTAAAGGTGGGCGTCGGGCCGGGGTCGATCTGCACGACGCGGGTCATCTCCGGCGTCGGAGTTCCGCAAATTACGGCGATCGGCAGTTGCGCCAAGGCCGGCGCGCGCCATAACGTGCCGATCATCGCCGACGGCGGGATCAAGTTTTCAGGCGACATCACCAAGGCGCTGGCCGCCGGGGCCAATTCGGTGATGGTCGGGAGCTTATTCGCCGGAACCGAAGAGAGCCCGGGCGAAACGATTCTCTACCAGGGCCGAACCTACAAAGTTTACCGCGGCATGGGCTCGATTGGCGCCATGAATCAGGGAAGCAAAGATCGCTACGGCCAAGCCGATATCGAAGAGCCGATGAAGCTCGTGCCGGAGGGCATCGAAGGCCAGGTGCCCTATAAAGGGTCGCTCTCCTTCAACATTCATCAACTGGTCGGCGGGTTGCGCGCCGGGATGGGTTACTTAGGTTGCCGCGACGTCGCGACCCTTCGCGCCAAGGCCCGCTTCATGCAAGTCACGGCCGCGGGGCTGAGAGAAGGGCATGTCCACGATGTTTTTATAACCAAGGAATCCCCCAATTACAGAATAGAATGATTCTCGTCCTCGATTCATTGCCGTAATGGTATTCCACGCAATTTAACCGGTAAGGATCTTTTCGCATGGAGAAAACCATCGCCATTGTTGACCTTGGTGGCCAGTATTGTCACCTCATTTGGCGGCAGCTTCGCAGACTCGGGGTCGAGTCGGAGATTTATGGTCCGTCCACGAGTTCAGAGTTTTTGGCCAAGCATGCTGGCATTATTCTGTCGGGTGGACCGCAAAGCGTCTATGAAAAGGGTGCCCCTAAAGTCAGTGAGGATATACTTCGCCTCAACATCCCTCTTCTCGGTATATGTTACGGGCATCAATTGTTAGCCCAAATGCTCGGAGCTGATGTTCGCAAGGGTGAAGGCGAATTTGGTCCAACCAAGCTTTCGGTTGTGGCACAAGATACATTGTTCCGGGGCACTCCCCAAGAACAAATCGTGTGGATGAGCCATACGGATAGCGTGACTAAGTTGCCGAGCGAATTGCTGACGCTAGCTTCCACAAGCCAGTGTCGAAATGCGGCATTTTCAGATGTCCGCCGACATTTTTATGGAGTCCAATTTCATCCCGAAGTGGTGCACACGGAAAACGGCTTAAAGATCCTTAGGACTTTTGTGTCATCAGTTTGTGGTCTCAGGGCTAGTAAGGACATAAAGTATCGCATCAAGCCGCTGGTTGACAAAATCCGTGCACGGGTAGGTCGCAAATCAGTTTTTTTTCTCGTTAGCGGAGGTGTTGATTCAACAGTTGCCTTCGTGCTTTGTGCAAAAGCGCTTCCTAAAGACCGTATTTGGGGATTGTATGTTGATACGGGTTTAATGCGTAAAGACGAGACGGAAGCGCTCCGCATCAATCTAGCGAGATTGGGATTACTCGACAGATTGAAGACGCGTGACAGGTCGGCGGATTTTCTTGAAAATCTAAGAGGCGTTTCGAATCCGGAAACAAAACGGCAAATGATAGGGCGGCTTTTTGTGCAAGTTCAGTCGGAGGTCATGCATGAACTTGGCATAGATGATCGACGCTGGCTTCTTGGTCAAGGCACGATTTATCCAGATACTATTGAATCCGGTGGAGCGCGGGGACTGGCCGCGGTCATCAAGACCCATCATAACAGGTGTCCAGAGATATTGGAGATGATACGAAAGGGGCGTGTCATCGAGCCGCTAGCTGAATTTTACAAAGACGACGTTCGAGAGTTGGGTAAAGCGCTGGGGCTTGAACCCAAGTTGACGAATAGATGGCCATTTCCCGGCCCCGGTCTAGCTATCCGGTGTCTTTGTAGCCGCACCACGGCAAAGTCGAGTAAGATCAACGATGCGCTTCGTAAATGCGTCGCCGCGTTAAACTACGAAGGAGTCTTGCTGCCGATTAAGAGTGTCGGGGTACAAGGCGACGCGCGGACCTACAGGAAGGTAGTGGCGTTACGGGATGGTGGAGATGAAATTGATTACGAAAAGCTTCAAAGGCTAAGCACTGAACTGTGCAATGTTCATACAGCCACGAATCGCGTTGTAGTTCTCATCTCGGGGCGCGTCAAGAGCTTGGAGAGTGCCACCATAAAACGGGCTACGGTAACCCGACCTCGAGTCGAATTATTGCGTGAAGCTGACCATATCGTCAGATCAAAGATGGAAGCGCATGGACTGGTGGAAAGCGTGTGGCAATTCCCGGTTGTATTGGTCCCAATCTCCTTTCATGGCGGAGAGAGTATTATTCTTCGGCCAGTCAATTCCACAGATGGTATGACGGCTAGCTTTGCAAGGCTTCCGAAAGATGTGTTGCGCCGAATCGCGGGTGAAATCATCGAACTTTCGGGCGTTGACGCGGTTTTCCTTGATGTTACGAGCAAACCTCCGGCTACGATCGAGTGGGAGTAATAAGTGTCAGCCTCAGCTGAATCGCTTCGAATACATAATGAAGCCCAGGCGATTTGCCGGCCATTTCAGATATTGGTGACGACGGTTGATGCCATGCCCGAGTCCGCCGGGGGAGGGTTCGCAGTGACAATCTGGCTCCCTCGCCATCTTGCTCTTGATGGTCCCGAAGTCAGAGAAGTGCGGGAGCAATTGGAAGCTATTAACGCAGTAACCAGGGTCTGGGTTCTTCTCACTCCGAGTGCGGACTAATGTTTTCCGGCCCGTGGTGATCCGCGCCGCCGGGCTTTACGAAAAGGTTTGGCAATCGTTTGCCGTATTGCTGCCGATCAAGACCGTCGGCGTCATGGGCGATGAGCGGAGCTACGAAAACGCCATCGCTCTGCGTGTCGTGGAGAGCGAGGATGGCATGACTGCCAACTGGGTTGCGCTCCCGGCGGATCTCCTCGCCCGAATCTCCAAACGCATCAGCAATGAAGTGCGCGGCGTCAACCGCGTCCTATACGATATTTCTTCCAAGCCCCCGGCGACCATCGAGTGGGAGTGAGCGCGCCGATCTTGCCGGCGGCATCTGCCGTGCGCGGAAGCAAAAACCATAACGGTTGAATCTCATGGATCGGACTCAGGTCATCATCGTTCGCCACGGCCAGACGCAGTGGAACATCAAAGGCGTCCGCCAGGGGCATCTCGACAGCCCGCTGACCGAAAAAGGGCTGGCGCAGGCCGAGGCTTTGGGCGAGAGACTCGCGCGGGAAAAATTCACCTTGCTCTACAGCAGCGATTTGGGCCGCGCCGTTCAGACGGCGCAGATGATCTCGCAGGCGACCGGTCATACCATCGTTACCGATGCTCGGTTGCGCGAGCGTCACCTCGGCGTTTTTCAAGGGCTCAACGCCGAGGAAATCAAGGAGCGATATCCTGAAGAGTATCGGCTGCACCGAACCCTGGGTCCGGACTATGTGATACCGGGAGGGGAGAGCGTGCACCAGCAAGTCGCGCGCAACGTTGCCTGCTTGAAAGAAGTCGTCGAGAAGCACGCCGGCGAGACGATCGCGGTGGTGACGCACGGCGGTGTGTTGAGTGGACTTTTTCGACATATCTTTTCAATTCCGTTCCAGGCGCCGCGCCGCTTCGAGTTTGTCAACGCAAGCCTCAATCTCTTCACCTACGAGGAAGGGCATTGGATGCTGCGAACGTGGGGGGACGTCAGCCACTTGGCGCCGGGGGCCGCAAGTGACGGCGATGATCCGTGAGCGGCTGCGGCCTAGCCGCGGTCTAGAGTCTCGCGTCTCGGGTTTCGCGTTGATGAGAAGCTAGCCCGCATTATTCATAGTAGACAGTGACCGAGGGGAAACCCTTCCGGGAGAAGGCTCAGCCTGAGGCTGATCCGCCTCCGGCGGAAATGGAGCTCTGCCTTGAAGTGGATTGCGAACCGCTGGTTCGATTCAAACACCAACGACAACCAGTAAGGGGTTGACTAAGTGCGGACAAGTCAACGCAACATTACGTCCGGGTGCCTTCTCCCTCCAGGCTTCACCCCTCGGTCACCGGTGTGTTGGCGCTTTGCCTGGAAGTATGAATAATCCAGGCTAGGACCTGTGGTCCTTCACCGGCGGGCATCACGCACCCGCTTCACCATTCGACCGCTTTTCCATCCGGAGCGAGAACTCCGGCCGTTTGATGTAGACGTGATGCGAATCTGTGCGCTTGCTCAGGCGTTCGATCAATTTGACCAATGTCTGCGCGCCGTCGAGATATGCGCGCGGTTTGCCGCCGTTCGGCAGTGCGTTGACGTAATCCTCGCCGGCGTAATAGCGCATAATTAATTCTTCATCCGAAACGTTGGCGCCGTACTTCTGGCGGATTTCGTGCAGCGAGGGCTGCGGCTGTTGCCAGTGAACCCATTCCCTGGCGCGCGGGCGGCTCAAAATCTTATCTTTCACGTCGGCATCCATCAGTTCGGCGCCCTCCTTGCCCCAGATGCCCAACGCATATTGAATCACCTGGTCCGGCACCTCCTTGTAACGTTCGCCGACGATGACGTTGATGGCGGCCTGGGTGCCGACGTACTGCGACAGCGGCGTGACCATGATCGGGTAGCCAAATTCCCGGCGCACGCGGCCGGATTCTTCTAAAACCGCTTCCATCTTGTGTTCCAGGCCGACGATTTTCAGTTGATGGCGCATGTTGGAGATCATCCCGCCCGGGACTTGATGCTGGTAGAGAAACTCGTCGTATTCCACCGGCCTGCCGATGGGCAGGCCGTCCTTTTTGGCGACCTGGGTAAAATGCTTCTCGACGGCTTGGAGCGGCTTCAAGTCCACCGCCGGCGTATAACCCAGCGCTCTTAGATTATTAGCGATGTTGAAGACCGACGGCTGGGACGAGCCGTTGGCGAGCGGCGGTATGGCCGTGTGCAGGATGCGCATGCCGAGCTTGACGCCTTCGAGA
>Ga0184639_10000048_pt1 | contig 38881 bp, 32 predicted proteins | sample PLM31_170_b2_FD_133155 | JGI IMG/M metagenome (GOLD analysis project Ga0184639, IMG submission 133155) | Groundwater sediment microbial communities from an aquifer in East River, Colorado, USA - PLM3-1_170_b2 | ecosystem: Environmental > Terrestrial > Soil > Riparian zone | place: USA: East...
AGCGACGGCGCCAATTCCTGTTCCTGCTCTTCGAGGGTCGCGAACTTGAGCGTGCACTCCCCGCATTCCGCCAGGTGGCGTCGCACGATCTCCGTCGAGGTTTCGACCAACTCGCCGTCAAGATAGGCGCTCAGCTGATGGAGCGTGAGATGGATCACGCGCTCTCTCCGCCCGCTCGAGGGGCGCGGGAGAAGAGGAGTCCGCGCGCGCTCGAGACGCGCACGATCGCCGCCGTCGGGGGCAGCTCGAGCAGATCCGCGATTTCACTGTAGGGCAGCCGCTCGACCACACGCAGCTCGAGAGCCATCTGCTCATCCGGCGGGAGATCTCGGTACGTTCCGAGCAGCGGGTGCTCGGTGACCCGGCTTCCGTCGCCCGCGCGCTGTCGAGCGAGGGTCACCGCGAGATTTCTTGCGGTGCGGAGCACCCACGGCAGGAAGCGGCGGCGATCCGGGAAGCTCTTGAGCCCCTGCCAAGCGCGCACGAACGTGTCTCGCGTGAGCGCCGCCGCGTCCTCGGCATTCAGCGTCATTGCGTAGGCGACTCGGTAGACCAGACGTTGATAGAAGCGCGCCAGCTCGAGAAACGACGCGCGGTCTCCCGTCTGCGCGGCCACCACGAGCTCGGCCTCTCGGCCCGGTTCCATCCAGATCGAAGCAGCGTCGGCACTCGTCAAGTCGTTCCCCCGGGTACGGCCCGCCGCGCATGGGGCGGGCTCTCGTCCGGATTTATCGGCGGGTCAGGGCGGTATCTTTTCGGCGATTGCGGTTCCAAGCGGAGCCGGCTGCGGGGAAGCCAGGGGCCGCGGCGACCCGCCCCTTGCGGGCCGAGCCCCGTGGCCCAGGCACGCCAACAGCAGTTTCCCATCCGACGCGCTCGGGTTGACACGCGCAGAAGCTATCCGGTGAGCGAGCCTTAGGGGCTCCGCCAGTCGGGGAAGGCGACGGCGGACGTCAACTCCTAGGATCAGAGCCCGGCCGCCACGACCTGGGTTCCGGGGTGATGGCGCGTCATATGTGACTAATATCAAATAACTTAACCAATTCGAACGACAGATGATGCTTCCCGGCATACCGGTTGCTAAATCCCCTACCGTCGGCGGCCCGGCGCCAGGGAACGACCCTCACCGGACCGGCATAGCCCGGCGCTGGACCGCGCGACGAAGTGACTATCTGCGGAACGCGTGGGTGGAATGCGGGCGGGGCGTCCTCTGTTTGGGGGAGAGCACTGCGGAGTCGGGGCCGCGGTGTGGTGAAGCCGAGGAGGCGAAGAGGCGTCCCGCCTTTAACTTAGCTGGTTCGGCGCGGGCGACCGCCGCGCGGCGCCTTCGAGCGCCCGGCGCGTCGCTACCGCGCCGGCCACGCTCCCCTCTGGGTCCTGGTCATCCACAAGCCACACCCCCTGTTTGCGCCTCTTTCCAGTGTCGGCCTCTTTCCCTCGGCCTCTTTCCCGTTGACCCTTCAACGCTAGATCTACTATCCTCTCCGGCTCGGAGTTGTCGTTTCGATTCCCTCTGCACATTGGGGTTTGCGCCGAAGGCGCGCCCAAGCCGCCGCTGGAACGCGGGCGGAGGCCTGGAGTGACCGAAAAGGATCCCAAGAAGGTCACGGCCTGGAGGCAGGTGGGGCTCCTTTCGACGATTCCGTTCATTCTCGCCCTGGCACCAATCGTCGGATTCCTCGTCGGGAAATTCCTCGACCAGAAGTTCCGAACGCAGCCCTGGCTCAGCATCGTGCTCCTCGGGCTGGGATTCGTGGCCGGAGTGCGCGAGACGATCAAAATCATTCAGCTGGCTCAGAGGGAGGATTGATCCACTGATTCCGAGTCGAGTCGGAGCCGAATCGAGCCTTCTGTCGCGTTCGCTCAAGGTTTCTTGGCTCATGGCCGCCGCGTTCGCGGTACTCCTTCTCCCCAGTCAGGCCGCCTCCGCCGTTTCGCTCCTCGCGGGGCAGCTCCTCATGGCGCTCAATTTCTTCTTTCTCGACAAGCTTGTGAAACTCTTCACAGAGGCGGCGCTGGGCGGACCCGACAAGAGGCCCCGTCCCCTCCCGGGACAGTTCTTCGTCTGGTTGACGCTCAAGCTGCTGCTCGTCTACGGAGGCTCCTTCGCCGTGATCCGGTTCGATCTGGCGGCGCCCTTGCCGTTCCTCGCGGGCATCACGGTGCCGCTCCTCGCGCTCTTTCTGAAATCGATCATGCTGGCCCTCGGCAACGGGCCTTCCTCGTTGCGGCGGCGGGCAACCAAAACAGCGGCTACCTTCGGGGACGCCGCCAAGCCCGCCGCCCTACTTCTCGCCGTCGCGCTCCTCGCCCTTCCGGTCCTCGTACGAGCCTCCGATGCCGTGACTCCGGCGAGCGAGACCACGACCGCGCCCGAGCACGGGGCCGCGTCGTCGGAACACGGAGCCACGACAGCGGAGCACGGCGCCGCAACCGCGAACCAGGGCGGCGGCGGCGGCATCGCGCACCTGCCGAACTGGGTCGTCATCCTGAACGATTACTTTCCGGACAATCCGGTGGTCCGCTGGATGCACGCCAACGAGTATCTCGTCTTCGCGTGGCTGGCCGGGCTCGTGTTCCTCGCGTTCGCCTGGATCGCGATGCGCCGCCCGAAGCCCGTCCCCGGGCAGCTCCAGAACGCGCTCGAGTGGATGGTGGAGAGCATGGAGAACGTCTGCGGGGGGATGCTCGGGAAGCACCTGCCCCGGTACTTTCCGTACATCATCGCGATCTTCTTCTACATCCTGACGATGAACCTGATTGGCATCATCCCGGGATTCAAATCCTCGACCTCGACCCTCGACGTCACGCTGGCGCTCGCGCTGATGACCTTCCTCTACGTCCAGTTCTGGGGAATCCGGAACCTCGGCCTCCTCGGCTACGTGGACCACATGGCGGGCTCGCCGAGGGATGTGGTCGGGTTCATCATGCTCCCGGTGATGATTCCCGTGCACATCCTCGGCGAGCTGGCGAAGCCGATCAGCCTCTCCTGCCGACTCTTCGGGAACATCTTCGGCGAGGACACGCTGATCGTCGTCTTCGTGGGGGCCACGGCGCTCTGCTTGAAGGCGAGCCTCACGGCCCTCGCCGTTCCGCCGATGCTCGGCATTTCCGCGCTCTTCATGCTGCTGCAGACGCTGACCAGCATCGTGCAGGCGTTGATCTTCGCGCTTCTCACCACCGTCTACCTGTACATGATGCTCCCGCACGAGGAGCACGCGCACGGGGAGGCGCATCCGTCGCACTAGAGCACTTCTATACAGGGAGGTGAATCAAATGCACTTTGCCGCAGCGTTGGGATTGGGACTACCGATCGGGATTGGTCTCGCGGCCATCGGCTCGGGAATCGGGATCGGCTTCCTGGGTCAGGGAGCGATGGGAGCGATGGGCCGTCAGCCCGAGGTGCTCCCGAAGCTTCAGGTCGCCATGATCATCGGTTTCGGCTTCGCCGAAGCGCTCACGATCTACGCGTTCGTCACGATGTTCTTCCTTCAGGGAAAGATTCAGTAGGCGGTCGGTGGCGGCGGCGGCCGGCAATTCAGGGCCGCGCGTCCGCTCCGAACCGGGGAAGGCTCCATGGATCAATTCATCCATCTGAATCAGCTGCTGGCGCATGCGCTGAGCTTCATCGTGTTCTTCTTCCTGGTGCGCGGGGCCTTCTTGGCGATCATCTATCCGCCGATGAAGGAGCGCCGCGATCGAATCCGGGTGGAGTTCGAGCGGATCGAGCAGGAGAAGGAGGCGGTGGCGAAGCTGCGCCAGGAGTACGAAGGGCAGATCAAGCGGATCGAGGCGGAGAGCCGGGAGCGCATCCAGAACGCGGTCGCCGAAGGGCAGCGCGTCGCGGGCGAGATCCGCGAGATCGCGCGGAAGGAGGCCCAGGAGACGCTCACCCGCGCGCGAGAGGAAATCGGCATCGAACGCGACAAGGCACAGGTCGCCCTCCGGGACGAGGTCGTGAGGCTCGGCATGGAGATCGCGGGCAAGGTCGTTCGCGAGGAGCTGACGCCCGAGAAGCACCGGAAGCTGGTGGACCGATTCCTGGCCGAGGTGGGCGAGGCGCGGTGATCTCGGTCACCCTGTCCCGGCGATACGCCCGCGCGCTGCTCCACCTGGCCGAGCGCCAGAAGGAGCTCCCGCGCACGCTCGCCGACCTTCACGGTCTCTCGGCGGTCTTCAGCCGAGACCCGCGCGCTCGGCGATTTTTCGAGACACCGAGCATCCCGCGCTCGGAAAAGGAGGCGTTCCTCGAGGAGCGCGTGATGCCGCGCGTCGGGCGGCCCGTCTACGGGCTGCTTCATGTGCTTCTCCGGCGGCGACGCCTCGACCATCTCGTCTCGATCGCCGGCGAATTCGAGAAGCTCGCCGAGAAGGCGCAGGGGATCGCGCGCGCCCTGATCCGGACCGCGGTCCCGATCACGGACGGCCAGGCCGACGCGCTCACGCAGACGCTCGCCCGGCGAACAGGGCTCAAGATCACGCTCACCCGCGAGGTCGAGCCGGCGCTCCTTGGGGGCGCGGTCGTCTCGCTCGATCACCAGGTCATCGACGGAACCATCGCGACGGAGCTGTGGCGCATCCGCAGGCAGCTGCTCCAGACGCGGGTTCAAGGCAGAGGTTGACGCATGGCGTTCAAGCCTGAAGAAGTCAGTTCGGTACTCGAGCAGGAGCTCGAGCGGTACGAGTCCCGCCTCAAGATGGAGAGCGTCGGGACGGTGCTCCAGGTCGGCGACGGGATCGCGCGGATCTGGGGGCTCGACGACGCGATGGCGGGCGAGCTGCTCGTGTTCCCCGGCGACGTGACGGGAATCGTTCTCAACTTGGAAGAGGACAACGTCGGCGCGGCGCTCTTCGGATCCGGCCAGTCGATCCGCCAGGGCGACACCGTACGCCGCACCGGAAAGATCGCGTCGATCCCGGTCGGCGAGGCCATGATCGGCCGCGTCGTGAACGCGATCGGCCTACCCATCGACGGCAAGGGACCGATCGCCAGCGCGAAATCGCGCGCGCTCGAGACGGCCGCGCCCGGCGTGGTGGACCGCCAGCCGGTGAACCAGCCGGTCCAGACCGGCCTCAAGGCCATCGACTCGATGATCCCGATCGGCCGCGGTCAGCGCGAGCTGATCATCGGCGACCGCCAGACGGGCAAGACGGCGCTCGCGATCGATACGATCCTGAACCAGAAGGGCGGAGATCTTCACTGCATCTACGTCGCCGTGGGCCAGAAGGACTTCACCGTGGCCAAGGTCGTGAAGATTCTCGAGGACAAGGGCGCCATGGAGTACACGACCGTCGTCAACGCGGGCGCGAGCGAGTCCGCGCCGCTCCAGTTCATCGCGCCTTACACGGGCTGCACGATCGGCGAGGAGTTCCGCGACTCAGGCCGCCACGCCCTCGTGATCTACGACGATCTCTCGAAGCACGCGCAAGCGTACCGCCAGCTCTCGCTCCTGCTCCGCCGCCCGCCGGGGCGCGAGGCGTACCCGGGGGACATCTTCTACCTCCATTCCCGGCTCCTCGAGCGCGCATCGAAGCTGAGCGACAAGCTCGGCGGCGGATCCTTGACCGCGCTTCCGATCATCGAGACCCAGGCAGGGGACGTGTCCGCGTACATTCCGACCAACGTCATTTCGATCACCGACGGTCAGATCTTCCTCGAGAGCGACCTCTTCTTCGCGGGCATCAGGCCCGCGATCAACGTCGGGATCTCGGTGTCCCGCGTCGGCGGGAAGGCGCAGACGAAGGCCATGAAGAAGGTAGCCGGCCGGCTCCGCCTCGATCTGGCTCAGTACCGCGAGCTGGCGGCCTTCGCGCAGTTCGGCTCCGACCTGGACAAGGCCACGCAGGCGCAGCTCACGCGGGGCGAGCGCATGGTGGAAATCTTGAAACAAGGCCAGTATCAGCCGCTCCCGGTGGAGCGCCAGGTGGCGATCATCTACGCGGGAACGCAGGGTTACCTGGATGATCTGGCGATGCCGGACGTCCGACCCTTCGAGGAGGGGCTCTACGCCCACCTCGACAAGGATTACGCCGACCTGATGCACGACCTTCGCGCGAAGCACGAGCTGACCGACGCCCTGGAAGCCAAGCTCAAGAAGGCGATCACGGGACACAAGGAGTCGTTCCTCAAGGCGAAGGGAGCGGCGAAGAAGTAAGTGGCGACGCTTCGCGACATCCGCCGGCGCATCCGCAGCGTCCGGAGCACGGCTCAGATCACCAAGACCATGGAGATGGTCTCCGCGGCGAAGCTGAGGAGGGCGCAATCCTCGGTCGAGGCGGCCCGTCCGTACGCGAGCGATCTGCGCGCGGTGCTCGCCAATCTCTCCCAGGCGTCGGGCGAAGCGCTCCACCCGGCCTTCGCGCGCCGCGAGGTCAGGAACCGGGCGATCATCCTCATCACGTCGGATCGCGGACTTTGCGGCGCGTTCAACGCCAATCTGATCCGCGCCTCCGAGACGCGGATGCGGGAATCCGCGAAGCCGACAAAGCTCGTACTCCTCGGAAAGAAGGGCTTCGACTATTTCCGCCGCCGCTCGGCTTCCATCCTCTCCTCGAGCACCGATCTGGGGGGCGCCGCCAGCTGGAAGTTCGCCGAGCAGACGAGCGGGATGCTCGCGTCCCGCATGGAAGCCGGCGAGATCGACGAGATCGACCTGATCTACACGAAGTTCAAGAGCGCGCTTAACCGGGCGGTCGCCGTCGAGACGTACCTGCCGCTCGGCCGCGAGGCGGAGGGCGCCGGCCGAGACTACCTCTATGAGCCCGGCCCGGAGGAGATCCTCGCCCGGATCGTGCCCTACTTCCTCGCGATGCGGCTCTTCATGGCGCTCGCGGAGTCGGCCGCTTCGGAATTCGGAGCCCGGATGATCGCGATGGGCTCCGCGACGAAGAACGCGAACGAGATGATTCACGATTTGACCCTGCACATGAACCGGACGCGCCAGGCCACGATCACTCGCGAGATCGTCGAGATCGTGGCGGGCGCCGAAGCCCTCAAGTAAGGAAGGAACGATGCCAAGCGGAAGCAAGTCGAACGGAACGGCCGGTACGGTCGGAAGCATCATTCAGGTCATCGGTCCCACGGTGGACGTGCGTTTCGAGCCGGAGCATCTGCCGCCGATCAACAACGCGCTCCGCATCGAAGACGCCGAGCGGGGTATCCGGCTGACGGTCGAGGTCGCGCTCCATATCGGCGACGAGATCGTCCGTTGCGTCGCGATGTCGTCCACCGACGGCCTCGTCCGGGGCATGCAGGTTGTCGATACCGGCGGCCCCATCACGGTGCCGGTGGGCCGTCAGACGCTCGGGCGCGTGTTCAATCTCCTTGGCGAGCCGATCGACCAGGGCCCCCCGGTGAAGGAACCGGAGAAACGGCTTCCGATCCACCGCGCCCCGCCCGCCTTCGAAGAGCAGGAGACGGTGGCGCGGATCTTCGAGACGGGGATCAAGGTCGTGGACTTCCTCGCCCCGTACGTGAAGGGCGGCAAGATCGGCCTCTTCGGCGGCGCGGGCCTGGGCAAGACGGTCATCCTTCAAGAATTGATCCGCAACATCGCGACCGAGCATGGCGGATTCTCGGTCTTCTCGGGCGTCGGAGAGCGGACGCGCGAGGGGAACGACCTGTGGCTCGAAATGAAGGAATCGGGAGTTATCGACAAGACGGTGATGGTGTTCGGCCAGATGAACGAGCCGCCCGGCGCCCGGCTTCGGGTCGGACTGACCGGCGTGACGATGGCCGAGTACTTCCGCGACCAGGAAAACCAGGACGTGCTCTTTTTCGTGGACAACATCTTCCGGTTCACCCAGGCGGGCTCCGAAGTGTCCGCGCTCCTGGGACGGATGCCGAGCGCGGTGGGCTACCAGCCGACCCTCTCGACCGAGATGGGCGCGCTCCAAGAGCGAATCACCTCGACGAAGCGCGGCTCGATCACGTCGGTGCAGGCGATCTATGTGCCCGCCGACGACCTCACCGATCCCGCGCCGGCGACGACCTTTACGCACCTGGACGCGACCACGGTGCTCTCTCGCCGAATCTCCGAGCTGGGCATCTACCCCGCCGTGGATCCGCTCGATTCCACGTCGAGAATTCTCGATCCGCACGTCGTGGGAGAGGAGCACTACAACTTGGCGCGCTCCGTGCAGCGAATTCTCCAGCGCTACAAGGATTTGCAAGATATTATCGCGATTCTCGGAATCGATGAGCTCTCCGAGGAGGACAAGGTCATCGTGGCGCGCGCGCGGAAGATTCAGAAATTCCTCTCGCAGCCGATGTTTGTCGCCGAGCCATTCACGGGGCAGCCCGGCCGGTACGTGAAGCTCGAGGACACGATCCGGTCCTTCAAGCAGATCGTGGAGGGGAAGTGCGACCATATCCCCGAGCAGGCCTTCTACATGGTGGGCGCGATCGACGAGGTCTACCAGCGGGCCGAACAGATTGGCGCCGCGGTGGGCGCGTAGGCGGGCATGCCCGATACGCCATTTACATTCCGTCTCGTGACGCCGCAGCGCCTCCTCCTCGAGGCGCGCGCCGTGTCGCTCCAGGCTCCGGGGTCGGAGGGCTACCTCGGGATTCTCGCGAATCACGCGCCGCTCATCACGCCGCTTCGCCCCGGGCGGCTCGAGGTCCGCGACGAGCACGGCGCGCTCCGCACCTACGCCGTGAGCGGCGGGTTCCTCGAGGTGTCGATGAACCGGGCCACCGTGCTCGCCGACTCCGCCGAGGCGGCCGACGCGATCGACCGGCCCCGCGCGGAGGCCTCGCACCATCGGGCGGAAACGCGTCTGGGCGATGGCGGCGCCGGCGGCGCTCGTCCCCAAACCCAATCGATCGATCGCGCTAGGGCCCAGCGAGCGCTGGAACGGGCGAAGAACCGGTTGGCTATCACGGGGGCTGACGCGGGGATTGACCGCAGGGCGCCTTCGACGGGAGCGGACGGGGCAGTATCCGTCCGCGACCGAGAACAGCGCCCGTAGGTCAGATCCCCGCATCAGCCCCCGCATCAGCCCCCGCATCAGCCCGGCAAGACTTTGCAATTCTGCCTTGACAAGTCGTTTTTGCATGATATAAACGACTTATGTATCCGCGATTGCTCCGGCCGACATCGAAGCAGAGCTTCTTTCTCTTCGGTCCACGAGGCGTGGGCAAGACCGCCTGGGCCCACGAAGAGTTCCCGGACGCGCTCTTCTTCGATCTGCTGGACTACCCCACGTATTCGCAGCTACTGGCCGCGCCGCAACGGCTCGGCGACCGGATTGCGCAAGGACACAAGAGCTGGGTCGTCGTGGACGAAGTCCAGCGCGTCCCCGAGCTGCTCAACGAGGTGCATCGCCTCATCGAGACGCGGCGGCTACGGTTCGTGCTCACGGGCTCGAGCGCGCGCAAGCTGCGGCGCCGGGGCGTCAACCTGCTCGCGGGCCGGGCCGTGACCAGGCACATGCATCCGTTCACCGCGCTGGAATTGGGCGACGACTTCGACCTGAAGCGTGCCCTGCGGTGGGGCTGCTTGCCGCTCGCCTGCACCGGCGAGCGCCCGCGGGATTACCTGGCGAGCTATGCGGCGACCTACCTCCGCGAGGAGGTTCAACAGGAGGGGTTTGCACGCAACATCGGTGCGTTCGGCCGGTTCCTCGAAGTCGCCAGCTTCTCGCAGGGCAGCCTGTTGAACATGGCCGCGGTGGCTCGCGAGTGCGCCGTTTCCGCAAAGGTCGTCGAGGACTATTTCAGCATCCTGGAAGACCTGTTGATCGCCGTGCGGCTCCCCGTCTTCACAAAGCAGGCCAAGCGCCGGTTGGTCGCGCATCCGAAGTTCTACTACTTTGACGCTGGCGTGTATCAGGCCATCCGCCCGCGCGGTCCGCTGGACGCCCCCGAGCAGATCCACGGGGCGGCGTTGGAGACGCTTTTCTTGCAGCAGGCGCGCGCGCTCAATGACTACAAGCACCTGGGCTATGGCCTCTACTACTGGCGCACGGCGACCGGGGAGGAGGTTGACTTCGTGCTGTACGGCGAACGTGGCCTGTGCGCCTTCGAGGTGAAGATGGCGGAGACCGTCCGACCCGACGATGTCCGAGGGTTACTGCGGTTCCGGGCAGATTTTCCAAAGGCCAAAGCGCACCTGCTCTATCTCGGCAGCCGTCGCTGGCACGACCGAGGCGTCGAGGTATTGCCTTTTCTCGAGTGCGTCACCCATCTCGACCGATGGTTATGACCGCGACCCGTCGGATGCGCATCCTAGGCATCGAGACTTCGTGCGACGACACGGGCGCCGCTGTTGTCGACGATGGCCGTCTGCTGTCCCACGTCGTCGCCTCGCAGGAGATCCACGCGGAATACGGCGGTGTCGTGCCCGAGTACGCCTCGCGTGCCCACATCACGCTCCTGCCGCGCGTCCTCAAGCAGGCGCTCGACGAGGCGAAGACGCGAGTCGAGTCTCTGGACGGCGTGGCGGCCACGCTGGGACCGGGGCTGGTCGGATCGCTGCTCGTCGGGATCGAATTCGCGAAAGGGCTTTCCATGGCGCGCGGAATTCCCTTCATCGGCGTGAATCACGTGGAGGCGCACCTGCTTTCGGCCGGGCTCGAACAGGACCTTCCGTATCCGTTCCTCGGGATGGTGGCCTCGGGAGGGCACACCGAGATCTATCACGTCCCCGCTCCGGGAGCGGCGCACCGGCTGGGGTCCACCCGAGACGACGCGGCGGGTGAGGCGTTCGACAAGGTGGGGAAGCTCCTGGGTCTCGCGTACCCAGGAGGCCCGCACGTCGACCGGCTCGCGCGCCAGGGGAACGCCCGCGCGATCGACTTTCCGGTGGCGCGCCTCGGCGGGGAAACGCTCGACGTGAGCATGAGCGGCCTCAAGACCGCCGTGAAACTGCTGATCGAGCGGGAGGCGCGCCCGATGCCTGACTCGAGGCGATGCGATATCGCCGCGTCCGCGGAGCGTGCGATCGTGACCGCGCTCATCGAACGGCTCTCGCTCGCGCTCGATCGCCACTCCGCGCGCGCCCTCACGGTCGCGGGCGGCTGTGCCTGCAACACGCTGCTCCGGGAAGAAGCCGCGCGCCTCGCGACTTCGCGCGGTATCCCCGCGCTCTTCCCGACGCCGGCGCTTTGCCGCGACAACGGCGCCATGATCGCCTACGCGGGATGGATCGCGCTTCGAAACGGCGCCACGACACCGATGACCGCAACGGCGATCCCCAACCTGGATTCGTTCGGGCGGGGCTGACGCGGGGATCTGACCTTCGGGCGCTGGTTCTCGGTCGCGGGCGGGCAGGAGTTGCCCGCCCGCTCCCGTCGAAGGCGCCCTGCGGTCAATCCCCGCGTCAGCCCCGCACGAACAAGTACATGTAACAACGCGAGTTGTGGTGGACGCGTCGAGCTCCACCGTGTCGTAACGCCCACGTCGATCCCGCTCAAGAACCGACGCCCTCGCGACGATTAATCCCAAGAACGGAACCAACTTCCGCGAAACGGAGGGAGCATCCCGCTCCGGTTCGCCCAGCGCATACGTTGACTTGGGAGATCGTTGGTGGCCCAGCCCGGAACGCCTGAAGGCGGACGCATCCTCGTCATCGAGGATGAGGCTCCGCTCCGAAGCATCATCAAGATGCAGCTCGAGCGCGCGCCCGACGCGAGCTACGACGTCCGCACGGCGCCCGATGGAGTCTCCGGCCTCGAGGAGGTGCGGCGCGACCCGCCCGAATTGATTCTCCTCGACGTCATGATGCCGGGACTGGACGGATTCGAGGTCTGCAAGAAGCTCAAGACTGATCCACTGACGAGCCGGATTCCGATCATCCTCCTCACCGCCAAATCGGAATACAACGACCGGCTCGAAGGTCTCGAGGCCTACGCCGACGACTACCTGACCAAGCCTTGGGAGCAAAAGGAGCTCCTCTTCCGCGTGCGGAACCAGCTCAAGACGAGGCGCGCGCAAATCCAGTCGAACGCGCTCACGGGGCTTCCCGGAAACGTGCTGATCGAGATGGAGCTGAGCCGGCGGATCGCGGCGGACGAGAAATTCGCGTTCCTGCACATCGACCTCGACAATTTCAAAGCCTTCAACGACTACTACGGCTACGCGCGGGGCGACGTTCTCATCCGCTTCACCGCCGAGCTCCTCAAGGCGCAGCTCGATCGGTACGGCGGCGACGGGGACTTCGTGGGCCACATCGGAGGAGACGACTTCGTCATCATCACGAAGCCGGACCGCGCCGACGAAATCGGTGAAGCCATCAAGTCGAATTTCGACGTTCAGGTTCCGGCCCAGTACGACCCCCTCGATCGGGAGCACGGCTACGTCATCGTGCACTCCAGCCGGCAAGGCGGCGTGCAGAAGTTCGACCTCCTCTCGATCACGATCCTGATCGTCACGAACCTCGCCCGGGACATTAAGCACAGCGCGCAGGTAAGCGACGTCGCGAGGGACCTGAAGAAGAAGGGGAAAGCGCACCGCGGAAGCATCGTGGTCGCCGATCGCCGGGCGCACGGCCTACCGGTCCTCCCGGCCGAGAATCCGGCGGACCCGGAGGGGACGTGACGCCGTTCGAGCCGGTCGAACGGGAAGTAACGCGACCGAACCGCCTGCTCACGAGCCTCGGCAGTCTCAGTTTCGCCGTCCAATCGGCCTTCGACGCGCACAGCCTGGTCTCCTCGCTCGCGACTCACGTGCTGGACCTGGCCCGCGCGGACCGGTTCGCGCTCCTTCTGTTCGACTACCAGACCGGCGAGCTGGACGGGGAGAGCTTCAGTCAGGGGAGGCCGGTATCGGCCAGGAAAACCCGCGTGATCCCCAACCCCGGGGGCTTTCTCGATCGCGTGCTCCGCCACGAGGCGCTCGTGGTCGAGGATTCGGAAGCCCACGGCGCGTCCGCCGGGGAGGAGCTGGGATGGGGCGACCAGCGCCCTCGCTCCCTCATCGGCCTGCCCGTCCTGGTCGGAACATCCCTGCTGGGCGTCGCCGTGCTCGGCTACGGCCGGCCCGCGCGCCTGACCGGCCGCCGCCGCCGCTCCCTCCTCTTCCTCTCGGATCTGATCGGCCTCGCGGTCGAGCGGATCCGGGCCCGCGAGGAGCTGGAGTCCAAGTCCAGGGATCTCGAAATGGCCCGGGCCGCGCTCCGGCGCGCCGATGAGGCCAAGTCGGAACTCATCTCCGTCGTCTCGCACGAGCTTCGCACGCCGCTCACGTCCATCAAGGCCTATACCGAGACCCTGATGGACGCCGTGGAGAGCCCCTCGTTCAACATGCAGCAGAAGTTCCTGGGGATCATCAACGAGGAGTGCGATCGCCTCTCGCGGATCGTGAACGACGTTCTCGACTTGAGCCGGATGGAATCCGGGCGAACGCGACTCAAGGCGGAATCGATCGCCCTCCCTCGCCTCATGGAGGAAGTGATTCCCACGGTCGAGCCCGAGCTTGCGCTGAAGCGGTTGCGCCTCGTGCTGGACCTCGACAGGGAGCTTCCCGTCCTCGAAGCGGACGCGGATCTCATGAAGCAGGTGCTCCTGAACCTGATCGCGAACGCGGCGAAGTTCACGCGCCCCGACACCGACATCACCGTTCGCGCCTCGCGCGCGGGCGATCGCATGGTGATCGCGGTGGAGGACCGGGGCATGGGCATTCCCGAGGACAAGTTGGGGCGCGTCTTCGAGCGGTTCTACCGCGTGGAGGGAGTCGGCGGGGAACGGGTCGCCGGCACGGGCCTGGGGCTCGCGATCGTGAAGGGCGTGGTGGAGCTGCACGGCGGATCGATCCGGGTCGAGAGCGTGCTCGGCGAGGGGAGTCGCTTCGTCATGGAGCTCCCCCTCCACCAGCGCGGTTTCCGGAGCCTCATACAATCGCTCACCCCGTTTTTCGAGCGTCCGGAGCTGCGAACGCTGCTCCAGAGCTGCGTGGAAATGGTCGCGGAGGTCATGGAGGCGAAGATCGTCTCGTTCATGTTCTTCAGTGAGGACGGCGGCGAGCTCCTGATCCAGGCGGCCTACGGCCTCGATTCCGACACCGTCGCGCGGACGCGCGTCCGTACGGGCGACTCGATCGCCGGGTGGGTCGCGCAGAACTCGGAGAATCTCCACGTACCCGACGTGGAAAGCGACCGCCGCTTCCGAAAGATGAATCACCCGCAGTACGAAACCAAGTCGCTCCTCTGCGTGCCGCTTCGGATCTCGGGCGAGACCGTGGGGGTGATCAACGCGAACAACAAGGTGAGCGGAGCCCCGTACGACGCCGACGATCTGAGCCTGCTCGTCGCGCTCGCGCAGCGGGTCGGCGCCGCGATCGAGCGCGCCCGCGCCGCGGGCGAATCGGGCGACGTTTCCGCCATGGTGGCGGCGATGCGGGCGATCATCCGCGCCCGGCGTGCCCACCTGATCCCCAGCTCCCGGCGCGCGTTTCGGCTCGCGGCCGATCTCGGGCGGCGGCTCAAGCTGGACGCGGAGGAGATCGACGTGCTCGGCTACGTCGCCCGCGTGCACGACGTCGGCATGCTCTCGGTCGATACCGGCGTGCGCGCCAGCGCCCGGCGCTTCACCGAGAGCGAGCGACGGGAGATCGAGGGGCATCCCCAGGCGGGCGTCCAGCTGCTCCGGCCGATCGAGCTCACCACGCGCGTGAACGCCATCATCCTCGCGCATCACGAGCACTTCGACGGGCGTGGCTATCCTCGCGGCTTGAGAGGCGAAGAGATTCCGCTCGCCGCCCGCATTCTGGCCGTGCTCGACGCGTTCGAATCGATGACCTACGGGCGCGCGTATCGGGACGCGGTCTCGGAGGCCGACGCGATCCAGGAGCTGCGCCGGTGTTCGGGAACTCAGTTCGACCCCCGCGTCGTGGAGGAGTTCATCCGCCTGCTGTCCGAGCAGCCCGAGACCGCTCCGCGCCCCAGACGCTCTCTCGTGTCGGAGATGAACCGTGAAACTCTCGGTTGAGTTGATCGGGACGGTCGCCGTCGCCGCGTTCCTGGTCATGCATCAGGTCCGCCGCCGGCGCGCTCTCAAGCGCGAAATGCGCGCGCTCAAGGGATCGAACGAGGTCGTGATGCAGCGGAACGAGCAGCTCACGGCGGCGGCCGACGAGATGGGGCGCCTGTACCGGAATCAGCTCCTGACCAGCCGAAAGCAGTCGGCCCGATTGAAGAAGGTCTCGGAGATCGCGACCAGCATCAACTCGGACCTGGCCCTCGACAAGGTGCTCCACGAGATCGTGCACGCCGTCTCGGACGCGGTCGGGTTTCGAATCGTCCTTCTGCGCGTCTTGAACGAACGCACGGATTCCTTCGAGGCCCGCGCCTTCGCCGGGCTCGACCGGGACGCGGTGGAAAAGCTCGAGCAATACAACGTTCCCCGGGCCGAGTTCGAGAGCTGGCTCCGCGACGAGTTCCTCGTGAGCCGGTCCTACTTCATCAGCCACAAGACCAAGTTCTGGGGCGAGAACGACGACGAGGGATACACGCCCGAGCTGGGCGAGCGCCGGGAAGGGGAGTGGCACCAGGAGGACGTGCTCCTCGTGCCGCTGCACACGAAGGATGGAACGATCATCGGCTACCTCTCCGTGGACGACCCCGCCGACCGGCGGGTCCCGAGCCGCGACGTGATCGGAACGATCGAGATTCTGGCCGCGCACGCCGTCGTGGCCCTCCAGAACGCGAGCCTGTACGAACGGCTGAACGAGAACGTCCGCCAGCTCGAAGAGGCGACGGAACGCGCGGAGGAGCTGAATGATTTGAAGTCGTCCTTCGTCTCGATCGTCTCGCACGAACTCCGCACCCCGCTGACCGGCATCCGGGCCTACGTGGAGGCGCTCCTCGAGAACGTGGGAAGCGCGAACGTCGACATGCAGCGTGACTTCCTCAAGGTCATCGATGAGCAGAGCCTCAAGCTCAAGCGCCTGATCGACTCGATCTTGGAGCTCTCCCAGCTCGAGTCCGGGCGCTTCCGGATGCACCGGGAGCCCGTCAACGTCGTGGACCTGATTGGAGAGGTGATCCAGGCGCTCCGTCCCATGGCGGACGCGCGGGGAGTCGGCCTTCGCTCCGAGCCGGCCCGGCCCGAGCTGATCGTCGAGGCGGATCGAAGCCTCCTCCGCCGGGTTCTCACGAACCTGGGCAGCAACGCGATCAAGTTCACGAACGACGGAGGCCGCGTGACGTTCCGCGCCGCGGAGGAGGGCCGCACGGTGCGCCTCGCGGTCGAGGACACCGGGATCGGGATCTCACAGGATGAGATCTCGAAGATCTTCGACAAGTTCTACCAGATCGATGGATCGCTCTCCCGCGAGTACCCGGGAGTGGGGCTTGGACTCTCGGTCGCCAAGAGCATCGTGGAGTGGCACGGAGGCGAGATCGAGGCCGAGAGCGAGCCGGGGCAGGGCTCCCGCTTCGCCGTGGTGCTTCCGGTCACTCCTGGCGACGCGAATGTCATCACGCACGCGACCTGGTCGCCGGGGCGCTCGGTCTCGGACCACCTCACGAGACTCACGGTGGAGATGGTGGCGGAGGTCATGAACGCCCGGATCGCCTCGCTCATGCTCGTGGACGAGGAGAGCGAGGAATTGTTCATCAAGGCGGCCCGAGGGCTCCGCGAAGAGGTCGTCTGCGGCACACGGGTCAAGATGGGCGATTCGATCGCCGGCTGGGTGGCGAAGCACGGCGTGCCGCTCCTGGTCACGAACGTCGAGGACGACCCGCGGTTCGGGCGGCGGAACGGCCACCAGTACGAGACCAAATCGCTCCTCTCGGTGCCGGTCAAGATCGACGGCCGCGTGGTGGGGGTGATCAACGTGAACAACAAGATCTCCTGCACGCCGTTCACCGAGGACGATCAGTCGCTCCTGGCGTCTCTCTCGGAGCGGGTCGCGCGCGCCTGGCAGCACGCGGCGGCTCACGACGAGAGCGCTGACCAGGTCGAGAGGTCTTCGAAGGCGCTGGCCGCGATCATCGACAACGCGCGGCGGAGCCGCCTCAAGCTCACATCCGGCTCGATGGCCAATCGCGCGATCGCCGTCGGCCGGCGCCTCGGGCTCGAGGAAGAGGACCTGAGCGTGCTCGCTTACGTCGCGAGCATTCACGACGTGGGCATGGCCCACATCTCCTCGTCGGTGATCCACGAGCCCGGCCAGCTCGATCCGGAGACCTGGGCCCACGTCGCGCAGCACCCTGCCCGGACCGTCGAGATCGTGAAACCGATTGAGTTCCAGGAGCAGGTGAGCGAGATCATCATGGCGCACCACGAGCGGATGGATGGCCGCGGCTACCCGCGGGGGCTCAGAGGCGAGCAGATTCCAATCGGCGCCCGGATCGTCGCGGTGGTGGACGCCTACGAGTCGATGACCGCCGGCCGGCCTTACCGCCAGGCCATGTCGCACGAGGAGGCGCTGCGGGAGATCCGCCGCTGCTCGGGATCGCAGTTCGATCCCAAGGTCGTGGACGTCTTCACGCAACTATTTGGGCGGCAAGAAGATAGAAAGCTAATTCAAGCTCCAGAAGCGGCCTAGGCGGCCGATAGAATTCTTAGAGTTCCTGATGGGGTGACAAGGAGGTGAGCCGGATGTCGAAGGGAAAGATTCTCGTAGTCGACGATGAAATCTACATCGTCCACATCCTCGATTTCAGCCTCGGGATGGAGGGCTACGAGGTCATCACGGCGTTGGACGGTGAGCAGGCGCTCGAGAAGCTTCAATCCGAGCGGCCCGATCTCATCGTGCTCGACATCATGATGCCGAAGCTCGACGGCTACGAGGTCTGCAAGGCCATCAAGACGAATCCCCAGACGCGGCACATCCCCGTCATCCTGCTCTCCGCGAAGGGCCGAAACGTCGACCAGAAGATGGGCTTCGACGTGGGCGCCGACGATTACATCACGAAGCCGTTCAGCCCCCGGAAGCTGGTGGAGCGGATCAACCAGCTCCTCGGCCAGGCCGTCACGGAGAGGCCGACCTCGACCAACTAGCCGTTCCCGCCGTCAGCGCTGGACTTCAGAGTGATACCATCCCCCTCTATGCCCCTCGTCCGTGTCGCCGTGCCGATCCCGCTGCCCCGTGAGGAAGCGCTCGTCTATGAGCTGTCCGAGGGCGAGTTGCCGGTAGCCGGTCTCCGGGTCCTCGTCCCCATCGGGCCGCGGCGGGTGTGGGGCACGGTGCTCGATGAGGCGGCCGAGGCGCCTCGCGGCGTCAGGGTGCGGCGGATCTCCGGCATCCCCGAGCCGCGGCTCGTGGTCACGCCCGAGATCGTCGAGCTCTGCCGCTGGGTGGCGGAGTATTACGCCGCGACGCTCGGCGAAGTGCTGCAGGCCGCGGCGCCCTCCCCGACGGGGCTCAAGCGGCGTTCGTCCACCCGCGCCGAGGGCATCGACTCCGCCGCCTGGCACGCATCGGAGCCCCCTCGCCGCGAACAGCTGAACGCCGACCAGCGCTCGGCCCTTGACGCGCTCGAGGCCGCGCTCCACGCGCGCGCCTTCAGCCCCTTCCTCCTCTATGGCGTCACCGGCAGCGGCAAGACGGCGGTCTACCTCCACGCGGCGCTCGAGGCGGTGCGGAGCGGCGGGCAGGCGATGATCCTCGTCCCCGAGATCGCGCTCTCCCCGCAGGCGCTCGACTCGTTTCGCCGCGCGGGATTCGCGCGCACGGCGATCTACCATTCGACGCTGACGCCGCGGGAGCGGATCGACGTCTGGCGGGCCGCGGCCGCGGGAGAGCTGGACCTCGTGGTCGGGACCCGCTCCGCGGTCTTCCTTCCGTTTCGGGATCTCCGCCTCCTCGTCGTGGACGAGGAGCAGGACGGCGCGTACAAGCAGGACGACGCGCCTCGCTACCACGCGCGAGACGTGGCGCTGGTCCGCGCGCAGCGTCTCGGCGCCACCGCGATCCTCTCCTCGGCGACGCCGAGCCTGGAATCCTTCGCGAAAGCGACGAAGGGGGACTACGGTCTCCTGCGCCTTCCGAATCGCGTGGACGGCCGTCCGCTCGCCGCGGTGCGGGTGGCGGATCTGAGAGTGCGCGTGCGAAGGCCGATCGCCGTGGCGCAGGGGTCGGACGCCTTCTCCGCCCACCTGAGCCCGCCGCTCCTCGAAGCCATGGGGCGGACGCTGGAGCGCGGGGAGCAGGGCATCCTCTTCCTCAACCGCCGCGGCCACTCCACCTATCTCCAGTGCAGGGGCTGTGGGGAGGTGGCGCGCTGCGAGCGGTGTGACGTCTCGCTCACCGTGCACGCGGAGGAGGCGGCGCTCCGATGTCATTACTGCGGGGCCAAGCGCCCGCTCCTACCCGCGTGCCGGGGCTGCGGCGCGGCGGACCTCTGGTTCGGTGGGGTCGGGATCCAGAAGATCGAGCGGGAGGTGGCGCGGCTCTTCCCGAAAGCGCGGCTCGCGCGGCTCGACCTCGATGCGGTCCGCCGCCGCGGCGCCGCGGCCTCGATCCTCAGCGCCTTCCGCGCGGGGGAAACCGATTTCCTCCTCGGCACCCAGATGGTGACCAAGGGCTTCGACTTTCCCGGTGTGACGCTGGTCGGGATCATCGTGGCCGACCTCCAGCTCTACCTGCCCGATTTCCGCGCCGCCGAGCGTACCTTTCAGCTTCTGACTCAAGTGGCCGGACGCGCGGGGCGCGGGACCACGCCCGGTGACGTGATCATGCAGTCCTACAACCCCGAGCATCCGGCGCTCCGCTGCGCCGCCGCGCAGGACTACGCGGCCTTCTACGCGCTCGAGGCGGAGGATCGTCGCGAGCTCCAGTACCCCCCCTTCGGGCATCTCATCGAGATCGAGATCCGGGGGAAGAAGCTCGAGAGGGTGACCGCGGGGAGCGACGAGATCCGCCGGGTGCTCGCGAGGAGCGGCGCGGGGCTCGACATCGAAATCCTAGGACCCGCGCCGAAGCCGCTCGCGCGGATCAAGGGCCTCGAGCGCTGGCACCTCCTGCTCCGGAGCCCGTCGCGAAAGCCGCTCCGCGATCTCCTGACGCGGGGGCTCCCGCGGATCCGTTCGCTCCGCCTTCCGGGCCTCCACGTGGCGGTGGACGTGGACCCGAGACAGCTCATCTAACAAACACCGCATCAACGAGTTAACTCAGGACTGCCCGCCGAGCCTTCCCCGCAATGCCCTTGACACGCCCTCCCGCACTAGGTTCAATCGCGGCCATTGTGGAACGTCCCGCCCCCCGGGCGGGTTAGAGAGGACATGGAGGACTCCATGCAATCGATCCGTCATGGCCGGAGACGCCTCACGGGCGCGGTCGCCTTCTGCCTGTGCGCGCTCCTAGCCTGGAACCCCGCCGACGCGGGCATCTGCTTTACGAGCGGCAAGGTCTACGTCCAGCAGAAGGTCTACGACAAGGCGTGCCAGATGTTAGAGTGCGCCCGCCAGCAGGAGCCGGAAAACGTCCAGGTCTACTCGCTCTTGGCCTTCGCCCGCGCCCAGCGTCGTCAGTTTGTTTCCGCGGGTGGCGCGTTCGAGATCGGCATCAAGATGGCGCAAGGCAAGAAGGACGAGAAGCGCATCGAGGAGCTGGAGCAGAACCGCCGCGCGGTCACGGCGCAGCTCTTCAATCTGGGGCTCGCCGCGCTCACGCGGGCGGGCACCGTGAAGCCGTCCGACACCCGCACCGCCGACGCGGGCACGCCCCAGGCGGCCGTCGAGAAGGAGCGAGGCGCTCCCAAGGACTACGCGCGATTCTCCGAGGGCGGCAAGATGCAGGAGTTCTGGTATTACCCCGCGCTCGGAATCCAGTACTACTTCCCGCCGGGCCTCTCCGAGCCGATCGAATCCCCCTACAGGCCGTTCACCGGCCCGCCCGACCCGCAGCCGGCGGTGGTCGACACCACGATCTACCCGCTCTACCCGGGCGGGTCGAACATGGGGGAGGCGGGGTACGATTTCGAGTTGGCGTGCTACGTGGAGCCGGTCTCCGCCGATATCTACAAGAACCTGAGCTATGTTTTCGAGGTGCTCGGCCGGACCGATGACGCGATCCGCGCCGCGCAGATGGGCCTCAAGCTCAAGCCGGGCGATGCGCAGCTGACCCAGAACCTGCGCGTGGCCGCCATGGGACGCGGGAACCGCCTCTTCACCTCCGGCCAGTACCTCGCGGCGGTTCCGGCATACCGCACGGCGATGACCTTCGACAGCGCGGGCACGCTGACGTATCTCTCGCAGATCGCCACGGCCTACCAGCTCGCCGCGGCGCCGATGCCGAAGGGATCTCCGGAACGCGCCGCGGCGTACGATAGCGCGTGCGCCACGTACTTCAGAGTCTACGAGATTTCCGCCGGCGACACGACGTCCCTCCGGGAGAACGCCATCTACAACGCGTCCGTGATCCAGGTGAACCTCGACAACAACAAGAAGGCGGTGGAGTACATCGATCTCGGCCTGAAGAGCTACCCGAACAGCGAGGACCTGCTGCTGCTCGCCGGCCAGACGAAGTTCTACGTCGGGGACTATGAAGGAAGCGTGGCCGCGATGACTCGAGTGGAAGAGTTGGATCCCAAGGATGCCACGGCCCATGAATTTCTGTTCAAGGCCTATAACAAGCTGAACAATAAGGAGAAATCGGTCTCGGAATACACGCTTTACAAGGCGCTGAGCGAAGGAAGGCAGCGCACCGGCGCCGCGCTAAAGACCTGGGTCAATTCTGCCGATAACCGATTGGGCCCGGAGAACCAGTGCAAGGCGACGCTCAAGGCGGACGGGGACCCCGACGAAGTGCGCACGTACGCGGACGGGGACAAGACTCTGGAAACGTGGTTCTACTGGTCGAAGGGCATCGCGATCACGTTTCTGGACGGCCAGCTCTTCTCGAAGGCGACGTTTCCGGCGGCCAAGTCGTAACGCGCCCGCGGCCGTGCAGGCGGAGGCGAGCGACGGTCCCCATCGCGCGTTCGAGACGGGTCGCAGATTGACCTCTTGACAAATATGGTGCCCCTCGGATAGATTGTCCGTGGAGCACCGACCCGGGGGCATCGTGGCGGCAGTAGGCGCCACCCGTCGCACGGCACCCCCGAATCGGATCGCGACACCGGCGATCCCGAGTCAGGTTTTAAGCCCTTCTTTATCCCGAACATTCCCCGTGTCCCGAGGGCCGCTTTTTCGGTTGGTACCCATGCCCCGCCCAGAAACCCCAACACGACGCCGCAGCGCGGAAGCGCCAGCGGCACCATCCACTCTCGAGGAGCCTCAGAACGATATGGAGCAACAGCAGACTGAAGCCCCGCCGGCCGCGACGAACGGCCCGCAGGTATCCCCCAAAGGACTCGACATCATCCAGCTCAAGAGCCGCACCATCGCGGAGCTGATGGAGCTGGCCCACTCGCTCGGAATCCAAGGCACGAGCGGCCTGCGCAAGCAGGAGCTGATCTTCAAGATCCTGGAAGGCCAGACCGAGAAGAACGGCCTGATCTTCGCCGAAGGGGTGCTGGAGATCCTCTCCGAGGGCTACGGATTCCTCCGCTCGCCCGACTACAACTACCTGCCGGGTCCGGACGATATCTACGTCTCGCCCTCGCAGATCAAGCGCTTCGACCTCCGGACGGGCGACACCGTCTCGGGGCAGGTCCGCCCGCCCAAGGACGGCGAGCGGTACTTCGCCCTGCTCCGCGTGGAGGCGGTCAACTTCGAGAGCCCGGACGTCGCGAAGGACAAGATCCTCTTCGACAACCTGACGCCGCTCTATCCGCAAGAGAAGCTCCGGCTCGAATCGAAAGCCGATGACATGTCCACGCGAATCATGGATCTCCTGACGCCGATCGGAAAAGGGCAGCGCGGCCTCATCGTCTCGCCCCCTCGCGCCGGGAAGACCGTGCTCCTCCAGAAGATCGCGAACTCGATCACCGAGAATCATCCGGAAGTGATGCTGATCGTGCTCCTGATCGACGAGCGGCCGGAGGAAGTCACGGACATGGAGCGCTCGGTGAAGGGCGAGGTGGTCTCCTCGACCTTCGACGAGCCGGCGGAGCGCCACGTGCAGGTCGCCGACATGGTGATCGAGAAGGCGAAGCGGCTCGTGGAGCACAATCGCGACGTCGTGATCCTCCTCGATTCGATCACCCGTCTGGCGCGCGCCCACAACACCGTGGTGCCGCACTCGGGCAAGATCCTCTCTGGAGGCGTGGACGCGAACGCGCTTCAGAAGCCGAAGCGCTTCTTCGGCGCCGCGCGCAACATCGAGCACGGCGGCAGCCTCACGATCATGGCGACCGCGCTCATCGAAACCGGGAGCCGCATGGACGATGTCATCTTCGAGGAGTTCAAGGGGACGGGCAACATGGAGATCGTCCTCGACCGGAAGCTCGCCGACAAGCGGATCTACCCGGCCATCGACATCAACAAGTCGGGCACGCGCAAGGAAGAGCTGCTGATGACGGGCGAGGAGCTGAACAAGGTCTGGATCCTCCGGAAGTTCCTGAACGAGCTGAATCCAATCGAGGCCATGGAGTTCCTCATTGGGAAGATGAGCCAGACCAAGACGAACAAGAAGTTCCTGTCCATGATGAACACCTGATCCGATCAAACACGGAGATCGCCCCGATGAAAAAGAACGTCCACCCCGGCTACTACAATACGAAGATCATCTGCGCGTGCGGGAACGCCATCGAGACGCGCGCGACGGTCAAGGAAGTGCTTCACGTCGAAATCTGCTCGAGTTGCCACCCGTTCTTCACCGGGAAGCAGAAGCTCGTGGACACCGCGGGCCGCATCGAGCGCTTCCGCCGCAAGTACGGGATGAAGGACCAGAAGAGCGCTCCCGCGACCCCGGCCTAGGCCGCTCTTCCTCCGCTCCCAACCCGAACCCGAGCCCGAAACTTCATGGCCGACCGCTACGCCCCCATCGGGGGGCAGGCCGTCATCGAGGGAGTGATGATGCGCTCCCCGAAACGAGTCGCCACCGCGGTCCGCCTCCCCGACGGCACCATTCAGGTCAAGTCGAAGGAGTACGTCTCCCTGACCCGGCGTTTCCCGATTCTGGGCCTGCCGATCCTCCGCGGCGCGGTGGTCCTGATCGAATCGCTCCGCATCGGCGTGGAGGCGCTCTCGTTCTCCGCGGAGGTCGCCGTGACGGAGGAGAAGGACAAGCCGAAGGAAGCTCGCCGCTTCGGAACGCTCGGCATCGGAATGGGCTTCACGGTGCTCTTCTCGTTCGTCATGGGTTTTCTCATCTTCTTCTGGCTCCCGCTCAAGCTGACCGACCTGACCGGCGTGCGGGATCCCTTCGCCTACAATCTCGTCGACGGGGCGATCCGACTGGTGTTCTTCCTCGTCTACGTGGTGGCGATCGGGTTCTGGGGCGAGATGCGACGCGTCTTCCAGTACCACGGAGCCGAGCACAAGACGATTCACAATCTGGAATCGGGTCAGGAGCTGGAGCCCGATTTCGCTCAGACGATGAGCCGATTTCACCCCCGTTGCGGGACCAGCTTCCTCTTCCTGGTGGTGATCGTGAGCTTCGTGGTCTTCGCGTTCCTGGGACGGCCCGACACCTGGCAGTCGCGAGGGATCCGGTTTGCGCTGATCCCGCTCATCGCGGGGATTTCCTTCGAGATCATCCGATTTGCGGGCGCGAACTACGAGAAGCCGTGGGTCCGCTGGCTGAGCGAGCCGGGGCTTCGGCTCCAGCGCCTCACCACCCGCGAGCCGTCCCGCGACATGCTCGAAGTCGCGATCGCCGCGCTCCGCGCGGTCCTCTAGCTTCCTCCTCCCATGCGTGAAGCGCTGGAAAAGGCGAAAGCCCGCTTTGACGAGCTGACCGCGCAGCTCGCGGATCCCGCCGTCCACGGAAATCCGGGCGAGCTGAAGCGCGTTAGCAAGGAGCGGAGCGGGCTCGAGTCCCTGGTCGGCGCGGCGCGCCAGTACGACGCGGTGCTCCAGCGGATCGCCGAGGACACCGCGATCATGAGACACGAGAAGGACGCGGAGCTTCTCGCCATGGCCAAGGCGGAGCTGGAGGAGCTCGAAGCCGAGCGAATGCGCCTCGAGGCCGAGCTCCCGCGGCTCCTGCTCCCTCCCGATCCCCTCGACCACAAGAACGTGATCGTGGAGGTCCGCGCCGGCACCGGCGGGGACGAGGCGGCCCTCTTCGCGGCCGAAATCCTCCGCATGTACACCAAGTACTCCGAGCGGCGCGGCTGGCGGGCGGAGCTTTTGAGCATGAGCGGCACGGGCGGGATCGGCGGCGTCAAGGAGGCGATCCTCTCGATCGGTGGGGAAGGAGCCTACAGCCGCTTCAAGTACGAGAGCGGGGTCCACCGCGTGCAGCGGGTCCCTCAGACCGAATCGAGCGGCCGCATCCATACGTCTGCGGTCACCGTGGCGGTGCTGCCGGAGGCCGAGGAGATCGACGTGGAGATCAAGCCGTCCGACCTCCAGGTCGATGTCTTCCGTTCCTCCGGACCGGGCGGCCAGAGCGTGAACACCGCCGACTCCGCCGTGCGCATCAGGCACATCCCCACCGGGATCGTGGTGCAGTGCCAGGACGAGCGCTCCCAGCTCAAGAACAAGGCAAAGGCGCTGAAAGTGCTCCGATCGCGGCTCCTCGACATGGAGATCCAGGAGCAGGAGAAGAAGCTCGCCGCCACCCGGCGCTCGATGGTCTCCACCGGCGACCGGAGCGCCAAGATCCGCACCTACAACTTCCAGCAAGGGCGCGTCACCGATCACCGAATCGGGCTCACGCTCTACAACCTGGACGGCGTGCTCGAGGGCGACATCGATCCGCTGATCGACGGCCTCTTCAACGCCGAGCAAGCGGAGCGGCTCGCCGCGTCCGGCGCGGCTTCCTGACCGTGCGCGCCGGCGTGACGCTCGCTCAGGGCGCGCCGCCCTCGAGGGAGGAGGCGCTCGCGCGGGGCCGGGCCCGGCTCGAGCGCGCGGGGATCGCGTCGGCGGAGCGGGACGCCGAATGGCTCCTCCTCCACGCGCTCGGCATCACGCGCGCCGCGCTTTGGGCCGAGCCGCGCGCCGCGCTGACGCCCGAGCAAGCGGGGGCGCTCGCCGCGCTCCTGGAGCGCCGCGCCCGGCGTGAGCCGCTCCAACTTCTCCTGGGCGAGGTTCCGTTTCATGACGCGAGGCTCGCGGTCGAGCCCGGCGTCCTTGTCCCGCGCCCCGAGACCGAAGCGCTCGTCGAGGCGGTGCTGGAAGCGCTGCAATCGGCGGCGCCGGGGGTGCCCGCGCAGGTGACCCCCGCGCCCGGGGAGCCGCCCGCGAGCCCCGCGCGCGCTTCGGGACGGAGGCTCCTCGACTGGGGGACCGGATCGGGCGCGATCGCCATCGCGCTCCTCCGCGCGCTCCCCGGCTGGTCCGGCGTTGCCGCCGACAAGTCCCGGGCCGCCCTCGCCCTCGCCGCGCGGAACGCGGCATGGAACGGGGTGGCGGGTCGTCTCCGGCTCGTGGCGGCGGACTTTACCGCGGTGGATTCCGCGGCCGGGGCGCTCCTCGCGGGCTCCCCCGAACCGGAAGCCTCGGGGCAGTCCGCCGACCCCCGCTTCGACCTGGTCGTGAGCAACCCGCCCTACGTGCGCCGCGGCGACATCCCGGGTCTCATGCCCGAAGTCCGGGACCACGACCCAGTCGAAGCGCTTGACGGGGGAGCCGACGGTCTGGATGCTCACCGCCACTTGGCTCGCGGTCTCACTTCCTGGCTTCGACCCGGCGGGCTCCTGGCGCTGGAGATCGGCGCCGATCAGGCCGATGAAGTCCTGGGGCTCTTCGCGGCTCGAGGAGCCCGGCTCACGGACGCGCGGATCCTGCCCGACTGGGCGGGAAAGCCGCGGATCTTGATCGGAACCCTGCCAGGCGAGGAAGCATGAAAGCCCATTCGGAGCGCGAGCGCGACACCACGATCGAGGCATTGTCGATGGACGAAATCTGGGTTCAGGGCGGACGGCGTCTCTCCGGCCGCGTCGAGGTCGGAGGGTCGAAGAACGCGACGCTGCCGATTCTCGCCGCGACCCTCCTCGCGCCGGGGGTCTACCGCTTCACGAACGTGCCCGACCTGAAGGATGTCTCGACGATGCTCCAGATGCTCTCGCGTTTCGGCATCGTGAGCCGCCGGGAGGCGCTGCACGAATTGAGCATCGATTCGCGGAACGCCCAAAACGCCGACGCGCCCTACGAGCTGGTGAAGACGATGCGCGCCTCGATCTACGTGCTCGGTCCGCTTCTGGCGCGCTACGGCGAAGCCCGCGTCTCGCTGCCCGGCGGGTGCGCCTGGGGCCCGCGCCCGGTCGATCTCCATATCCGCGGCATGCAGCAGCTGGGCGCGGAGGTCGAGATCGAGCACGGCTACATCGTCGCCCGCGCGGCCGCTCTGCGGGGCGGCACGATCGCCTTCGACGTGTCGAGCGTCGGAGCGACGGGGAACATTCTCATGGCCGCCGTGACCGCCGCCGGCAAGACGGTGATCGAGAACGCGGCATGCGAGCCGGAGATCCAGGCGCTCGGGCACTTCCTCCGCTCGATGGGCGCGCAGATCGAGGGGCTCGGCAGCCCGCGCGTCGTCGTGAGCGGCGTGACCTCGCTTCACCCCGCGGACGCGCCGATGATCCCGGATCGCATCGAGGCGGGAACCCTTCTCGTCGCGGGCGCGATCACCGGCGGGGACGTCGAAACCGGCTGCGTCGATCCCGCGGAGCTCGGCTCGTTGATCGGCAAGCTCGAGGCGATCGGCGCCTCGGTCGAGATCTCCGAACGCTCGATCCGGCTCCGGGCCTCCGAGCGCCCCACGCCGATTTCCGTCACGACCGCGCCCTATCCGGGGTTCCCCACCGACATGCAGGCGCAGTTCATGGCGCTCCTCTCGGTGGCCCGCGGCTCGAGCACCATCGTGGACACGATCTACCACGACCGCTTCACCCACGTCGCCGAGCTTCAGCGGCTGGGCGCCGACATCCGGGTCGAGGGGAACACCGCCCACGTTCACGGAGTCGAGGCCTTGAGCGGAGCTCCGGTCATGGCGACCGACCTGCGCGCTTCGGCCGCGCTCATCCTTGCCGGTCTCGTCGCCGGCGGCGAAACCAGGGTCTCGCGCGTCTATCACCTCGACCGCGGCTACGAGCGGCTGGAGGAGAAGTTGGAAGCGCTCGGGGCGTCGATTCGCCGCGTCCGGGCCTGACCCGCCGCCAGACCCCCTCCATGCGCCCCGTCATCGTCGGCACCGCGGGGCACATCGATCACGGCAAGACCGCGCTCGTCCGGCGGCTCACCGGCATCGACACCGACCGCCTCAAGGAGGAAAAGGAGCGCGGGATCTCCATCGATCTCGGCTTCGCCCACCTGAGGCTTCCTTCGGGGAACCGCGTCGCCATCGTGGACGTGCCGGGACACGAGCGCTTCGTCAAGAACATGCTCGCCGGCGCGACGGGGATCGACCTCGTGCTCCTCGTGGTGGCTGCGGACGAAAGCGTGATGCCGCAGACGCGGGAGCATCTCGCGATCGTCGATCTGCTCCGCGTCCGGCGTGGGATCGTCGCGCTCACGAAGGCGGACCTCGCGGGGGCCGACCAGCTGGCGGTGGCCCGGTTGGAGGTGGAATCGCTCCTCGAGCCGACGCTGCTGCGCGGCTCGCCGATCGTGCCGGTATCCTCGGTCACAGGCGCAGGCATCCCCGAGCTCTTGGAGACGCTCGACCGTGCGGTCAGCGCCGTCGCCGATCCGACCGAGGGCGGGGGACGCGACGAGGGCGGGCTCGCACGTCTCCCCATCGATCGAGTCTTCTCCATGGAGGGGATCGGCACCGTGGTGACCGGCACCCTCTGGAGCGGGACCATCCGCGCCGGCGACCCGCTCGCGATCCTTCCAGCGGGCCGAGCCGTCCGCGTTCGACAGGTCGAGGTGCACGAGGAAGGGGTCCCGGCCGCGGTGGCGGGCCAGCGCACGGCGGTCGCGCTCCACGGGGTCTCGCGCGAAGAGGTCGACCGCGGGGATTGGCTGGTCACGCCGGGGCGGTTCCGCGCCGGCGAAATGCTCGACGTGCGGCTTTCGCTCCTTGCCTCGGCGTGGAAGCCTCTCCCATCCCGAGCGCGCGTTCGCGTCCATCTCGGGGCGAGCGAAACGCTGGGACGGATCGTCCTATTCGAGGGAAGCGCCCTCGCGCCGGGCGCCTCGGCGCTCGCGCAGCTTCGCCTCGAGAGTCCGGTCGTCGCGGTGCCGGGGGACCGGCTCGTTATTCGCTCCTACTCGCCGGCGTTCACGGCCGGGGGCGCGACGGTGATCGACTCCGACCCGGTGAAGCGGTCGCGGCTCGACTCCGAGGCGCTGGCGCGCCTCGCCGCGCTGGAGACCGGAGGCCTGGGGGCCCGGTTGGCGCTCCTCGCGAGGGAGGCGGGCTTCGCGGGGTTGCGCCCCGAAGCGGCCGCGCTCCGCTTGGGGGTTGATCCCCAAGCGGCGGATGCCTTGGCGGGCGAGCTGGAGAGTGTTCGCCGCATGCGGGACGGGCGGCTGCTCTCGCTCGACGCTTGGGCGAAGGCGCTCGACCGGCTGATCGGGGAGGTTCGGGACTATTCCGGCGAGCACCGGCTTCTGCACGGCATCCCGAAGGGGGAGCTGAAGAGCCTGCTCCAGAGGGAGCTTCCGGCGCCGGTCTTCGACGAAGCGCTCGAGGCGGTACTGGAGCGTGGCCAGCTCTCGATGAAAGGGGACCGCGTCGGACTCCCCCAGGCTAGGCCTTCGTTCACCGCCGACCAGGCGAAGGCGCTCGAGATGATCGAGCAGCGCCTCCGGGCGGCGGGATTCCAGGCGCCGGACGTTCCGGCGCTCTTCCAGGGCTTGCCGGCCACGGTGAAACCGGCGGAGCTGATCCGGTACCTTGCCGAGGAGGGCCAGATTGTCAAAGTGACATCCGAGATGCTCTATCCGGCCGAGCGGTGGGCCGAAATCGAGGCTCGTGTCCGCGCCCATTTCACCCGCAACCCCACCCTCAGCATGGCTGCCTTCAAAGATCTTTTACAAGTGTCTCGAAAATATGCGGTTCCCATCCTTGAGCAGCTGGACCGGACCGGTTTGACACGCCGGGAAGGTGACGTCAGGGTGCCGGGACCGAGAATCCGGGGGTGAGACCTTCACGTCCCACCCATTTCGATTGATTGTGCTCGGCACTTCGGATATGATCCTCGTCGCGTGGGAAGCGTCGGACTCCCCCGTCCGACCGCACCGAGGCTGTGCAGGTGGGTGCAGCCTTCGTCAAGGTCCTCTTGGAAGGTGAAGCGGACATGAGCCTCCTCTCCCGATTCGGCAAGCTCCCGCTGGCAATCTCGATCCTCCTCGCGATGTTCCTGGTCCCCGTCACGGAAACGGTGCACGGTCCGGGAAGTTGGCCGGCTGCGACGCCTGTGTGGGCAGGCGGTTCACCGGATGAGACGTTGAATCCCCCGTCCACGCCACCGCGCGCCAGGCACGTCACGGTCGTCGCCGATCCGTCCGATGCCCCGGCGACCGATGCGACCTCGACGTTGCATACGACCGCGGGCGCGAAGTCGGGCACGCTGATGACATCGACCGATCGCTGGAATCTATTGTTGAGGATCTGCCTGTCGTCCGTACTGCGATTCTGATCGACTAGCTCTTCGGGCGCGGAGATCGGTGGGCACCACTTGGACAAGACAACGGCGGACCTGATACGGGAGCGCGAGGAGGCGGTAACCACCGCCCGCCTCGCGCAGGATCCCGAACGACACCTGCAGTCATTGGAAGACCTCGCGGAGATCTTCCTTCGCGCGGATAGCTACATCCCCGCCCTCCAAAATCTCGAGGAGTGCATCCAGTCGGCCGAACGGCTCGGGCTCCACCCGGCGCGGGTTGCCGCGCTCGAGCTCAAGACCGCGCAGACGCTGATCGAGAAGGGGGACGCGCCCGGCGCCATGAAGCACCTCGCCCGCGGGCGGGCGCGCGTGGCGGCCGAATCCAATCCGGAGCTGATCGCCCGGCTCGAGCTCCTGGGCGCGCGCGCCTTGATCGACTTATCCCAATATGAGGAAGCCCTCGGCGCCTGTGAGCGCGCCTACGCCTACTTCAAAGCGCATTCGCTCATGGCGCCGCTCGCGCAGGCCTACAACTGCTTCGGCCGGATCCACTTCCGGCTCGGCGATCTCGACAGGGCGAAGGAGTTCTACGAAGCGGCGCTTCACCTCTTCCACTGGGATTTGAACGACGAGGAGGGCGTGATCCGCGCCCACAACAACCTCGGGGTCCTCTACCGGCATCTTTCCGATTGGCGGCAGGCCACGTGGCATCTCCTGCGCTCCATGGAGATGAGCACGCGCCTGGGGAACTTCGCGTACATCGCGGTCTCCTGCGCGAATCTCGGGATCGTCCACTTGAAGGCGGGCCTCTGGGACGAAGCGGTCGAGCACTTCGACCGCGCGCTCAACTCTTACGTGCAGATCGGCAAGGAGTCGGGCGTCGCGCGCATGAGGATCGGGCTCGCGACGGTGTTCACCTTCCGGCACGACTTCCCGACCGCGGAAGCGCACCTCGCCGCGGCATCGCAGATCACCGCGCGCCTCGGATGCTCGCGCGAGCGGGCGCTCTGTCTCTTCGGTCGCGCCGAGCTGGACCACGAGATGGGCCGGCTGGACCGGGCGCTCACGCTCTATGACGAGGCGCTGGCCATGGCGCGCGAAGTTGCCCCCGAAGGGGACATGGTGCACGATATCCAGCGCCGCCGCGCCGAGGCGTTTTCCGAGCGCGGCGAGCTTCCGCTCGCGTTCAAGGCCGCGGAGGACGCGCTCCAGCGCGCCTGCCGGCTCAAGGATTCCCTGGAAGAGGGCGCCACGCGGCGCGTGCTGGCCGCGATCCACACGCAGGAGGGGCGTCACGCGGACGCCGCCGCGCAATCCCGAGAGGCGATCCGCCTTCTCGAGGCGATCCACGAGCGCTTCGAGCTGGCGCGCGCCTATCACGAGCAGGCGCGGCGCATGCCGACATCCGGCGACACCGGGCGGACACGCGAGGCGCAGAACCTCGCCTTCAAGGCGATGTATCTCTTCGAGCTGCTCGGCATGGAAGACTCGATGAGGGCCTGCGAAGGAACCCTCCGGGACCTGAACGCCCCCTCCTGGCTCACCACGCCCCGCGGCCCCCGCCCCGCTCCCGCTGCTTCGTCCCAGGCCCAGGACATCGCCCGTGCGCACGGAATTATCAGTCAGCATCCGCGGACGCTCGAGCTGGTGCGAAAGGCCTCCGAGCTGGTTGCGACGCCGGCCCGCGTGCTGATCCAAGGCGAGACCGGCTGCGGCAAGAACCTCCTCGCCTACCTGTTCCGCTCCCACGAGATCGAACACGGAAAGCCCTTCGTGGAAGTGAACTGCACGAGCCTTCCGGGCGACCTCGTGGAAAGCGAACTGTTCGGCTACGTTCGCGGCGCCTTCACCGGCGCCGCGGTCACGAAGCGGGGCATTTTCGAGGAAGCGGACGGCGGCACGATCTTCCTGAACGAGATCGGCGAGCTGAGCGAGCGGACGCAGGTGAAGCTTTTACAGGTATTGGACGACGGCACGTACCGCCGCCTCGGCGAGGTGCGGTCGCGCCGCCTGAACGTCCGCATCATCTCCGCGACGAACAAGGACCTCGACGCCGCGGTGAAGGCCGGATGGTTCCGCTCGGATCTCTACTACCGGCTCGGGCAGGTCGTGCTCTCGCTTCCGCCGCTCCGCGAGCGGCGCGAGGACATCCCGCTCCTGATCCGGAATTTCCTCGACGAGCTTTCGACCCGCGAGGGGCGCCAGGTGGTCTTTTCGGAAGACGCGCTGGAGTACCTGGTCTCGCTCCCGTGGATGGGAAACGTCCGGGAGCTGAAGCACAAGGTCGAGTCGATCTTCCTATGCGCCGGCCGCCAGGAGCTTGTCGACCGCTCGACCCTCGTGCGGCTCCTCTATCCAGGGGGCACGCCCACCGCCGAGGTCCAGTCCTCGCGCGGCCTGCGCGGCAAGGTGGATATGCTGAAGCGTGAGGAGATCCTCGCCGCTCTCTCCCGGAACGCCGGCAACCGCAGCCGCGCCGCGGTCGAGCTGGGCATCACCCGCCGCCATCTGATCCGCCTCCTCAAGCAGATCTACTAGGTCCACCCCGGGGCGCACGTCGCCCTCGCCCGATGCCCTCGCCCGGTGCCCGGTGCCCTCGCCCGATGCCCAAAACTCGCGTGCACTTTCCTCGCCTTGTGCGTATTACCCTATGAGGGGACCGGGGCGGGCTGGTTGGGCGCCCGCGCCGGGGACAGGTCGTTGCGGCCGCCGGGCCGCGAAGGGGGCAGTCATGAAACTCGGAGTTCGTACCGCTGGAGATGTAACGGTTCTGATTCCCAAGGGGATGTACCTGGGTGGGCCCGAAACCGACGAGCTGGAGCAGAAGCTCGACGAGCTGATTCAGGGGGGTACGCCCAAGCTGCTCCTCAACCTAGGGGAGACGAGCTACCTGAGCAGCGCCCCGCTCGCCGTGCTGATCAAGTCGCTAAACGCTTGCGAGGCCAAAGGCTTGAAGATCAAGCTTTGCAACCTGGACAAGAAGATGAATCTGGTGCTGGTGATCACGAGACTTGTGATGCGCTTCGACACCTACGAGACCGAAGAGCAGGCGCTACAAGCGTTCAAGGGACCTCAGCCCGCAAGGGCGACCACGCCGGCCGCCTAAATGCTTGCTAGAACTTGTTATTGCCGAGGGAAGGGGCGTGACATTGAGGTCACAAGTCCAATTCCGGTGAGACATCGATGCATCGCTATGTACTGCAATGATTTGATCAGCAGAAGGGGTGTCGAAGTGTGACATTCGCGTCCCACTCGACCCTCCCGCTCGTCCTCGTCACATCGTCCCGCTGCGTTTCAATAGCCCCCAACCATCTGCTATAGAGCAGGATACCCAGAGATGAAAATACCCGATCGAGGGAATCAGCCACGGCACGCGCAATGCTAAATACATGATCCAACAGCAAGCCCGCCGGAATCGGGTGACTGCCTAGAGAATACCGACCAAAGAGCTTGGGCCGCGGACGATGGGGAGTACTCGGGAGCAGCCAATGCCGGGGCAAACCCTTCTCCTCTCGCGTCCATTTGGACATAAAGGCTCCTAGACTGACTCTCCCTGGGTGCCTCGTCTGTCCGCGACCCCTTAAATCTTGCCTCTACGATCCCGGACTTGTCCCCCCCCTCCGCGAATCGCGCACACAACTCAGCCCGACAACTCGCGCTCTCTTTCATCGCCGGACTTCTTCATCGCCGGACTTCGCCTCCGGAAGCTTGGGGCGAACGAGCAGCTCCCGCTCGCGCGTGCAGATCGCTTGACCGGGCTTCGCGCGCCGCGGTTTCGAGACGAACTTGCGTTCGGTGTAGATAACCGGGACCCGTGACTTCTTTCGCGCCTTGCTGAAGTAGGCGGCAACGGACGCCGCCTCCCCGAGCGTGCGTGGCTTGGGTTGAGCATTCCGCGTCGGACGGCGGAGGATCACGTGGGAACCCGGCACCCCCACGACGTGGAACCAGTAGTCGTGGGGGTTTGACAACCGGTGGGTGATGCGGTCGTTGTCGGTGTTGTTGCGGCCGACCCAGACCTCCCATCCATCGCTCGTGAAAAACGTCCTTGGCCTGATCGACTCGTGCGCCCCTGGAGATCGGTGCCCTGGACGTCCCGCACGGGGCGCACCGGTGGTCCGTCGACCCAGACGGATCCCTTGCGTGCCGCCCCGTGCAATGGAATCAAGTCCCGCGTCGCGGAGGAAGTCGCGGACGGACCGGAGCGCTTCCTTCGGATCGCGGGTTTCGAGATCGCGGCGCAACGCCGCCAGATCCGCGAGGCCATGCCGGGTTTGGGCGAGTCGCTTCTCGACAAGCTGCTCTCCGCGCTCGCCCTTCTTGGCCCGCTGAAAGAGCCGCGCCGCGTTCTCGTGGGTGTTGAGCGCAGGATCAAGGACGATCTCGATTTGCGCTCCGGGCGAGCCGACGAATGGATCGGGGAGCCGGACCCGGCTCGCCCCCTTTGAAATGTCGCGATAATTCGCGAGCAGGATTTCCCCCCGGCGGCGCGACGCGATCTGATCGCGCGCCCGCTCTAGGTCCCCCCCTTGCGCCTGGAGCCGCCGCGTGAGCACGCGCTCCGCGGCCTCCAGCTCCCGGCGCACTTCCCGATCGAAATCGGCCCGAAAGGCACCCGAAATACGGTCGCGGAGCGCCTCCAGCTCGGTCTCCCCGTCCGCGGCGAGCGCGCGCGGCGGGTGGAAACCGGGCGGGGGCGTCCCCGATTCTGGCTCTCGGTGGAACGCCCACAACACGGTCCCATCGGGATGGAGGGTCAAGGCGAGGTTGGTCCGTGCGCCCACCGTGGAGATCGCGAGCGCGTGCGTGGAATCCACGTCCGATTCGGGCGCGAGCCGGAGTAGGAGCCCGACACCGTCCACCGCATCCGCCCTGGTGACGCAAAGCCCGCGGATCGGATCTTCCAGCGCCCCGTATCGCGAGCCGCGCGGGTCCGGAGGAATGGGAAGCTCGTTGGAGAGGGCGCAAAGGACCTCCTTCCGCTCGAGGTGAATCCAGAGAAAGGAGCGCGGTTTCCCCACGAACGCGACGGCGAGCGATCGGGGCGAGAGCCCGATCACACCGCTGATCCGGCGCCCGAGGAGCGCCTTGGCGATCCCGGTCATCTCCCCGTCGCGCTCCCGCCCGGCCCGGCGCCGGCCTTGGGCGTCGCGCCGGCTCCCGCGCCGCCGCGCGGCGCGGCTCCGAGCGAGTCCCGTTCCGCCGTCAAGCGTCTCAAGTTGTTCGTCGCCTCGGGATAACCGGGGAGGATCTCTCCCGCGCGGCGGTAGTGGGCCAGCGCTTCGTCGAAGCGGCCCAGCCGCTCGAGCACCGCGCCCAGGTTGTTCTCGGCGTGCGCCATGTCGGGCTGTAGCGCGATCGCGCGCTCGTACGCCGCGCGCGCGGAGTCGGGCTCGTCGATCCGCACGAAGAGGTTGCCGAGCGCGTACCAGCCGGGCGCGTAGCGGGGGTCGAGCCGGTTGAGCGCCCGGACGTGCACGAACGCGGAGTCGGTGGCGCCCATCTCGTCCTCCGCGGCGCCGAGATTGAGGAGCACCTCGCCCGACTGTGGGTAGAGCTGGTGGGAGCGCCGGAAGTGATACGCCGCGCGAGGGAGGTCGCGCTGGCGGTAGTAGTAGCCTCCGAGGATGCTGTGCACGTGCGGCGACTCCGGCGAATCGCGGAGCATCGAGGCGAAGAGCGTCCCCTCGTCCCTCCAGATCGCCACACGGGGCGCGAGCAACGTGAGGAACCAGATCGCCGCCGCCGCCGCGGCGAGGAAGAGGCCCCACCCCGCGTCGCGCCCCGCCGGGTCCGCCCCCTCGCGGCGCTCCCTGCGCGCGGTCGCGCCGGGTAGAAGCGCCACAGCCAGCGCGAGCGCGGCGCTCGGCACGAAGAGGAACCGCTCCGCCACGATGGCGCCCGAGAGGAGGCGCACGTAGCAGATCGGGAGCAAGGTCGCCGCGAAAAGGGCGAGAGGCAGGAGCCACGGCGAGCGCCGGCGCGCCAGGAGGACGATCCCCGCCGCGATCGCCGCCAGCGTGGCGAGCCCGGCCCAGAAGACCGCGTCGGGGGCGTGCGTTTCCACGATCTCGTGCCGCGCCGAGAGCGCGACGGGGAAGAAGAGGAGCGGGAGGTAGCGGGCCACCACGGCCACGCTGGTCAGGATCTGGGGCACCGCTCCGGCGACCGGCGCGATCGCGGGGAGCGGGCTCGAGCCGAGCACGAACAGCCGCGTCGCGAGGTAGAGCAGCACGACCGCCGCGATGGACGTGCTCGCCCGCGCCAGGGTCCGCGCATCCACCCGCCGGTCGCGAAGCCAGAGCGCGATCGGGACGAGCGGCGCCCCGAGGAGCGCGACTTCCTTCGCGTAGAGTCCGGGCAGGAGGAGAAGCGCCGCCGGCGCGAGCTTCCGCCAGGGCGAGCGGATCCGCGGGCCGAGCCTGGCTGCCGCCCAGAGCGAAGCGAAGAGGAACGCGCCCGCGATCACGTCGGTCCGCCCCGCGATGAAGCAGACGCTCTCGGGGTGCGCGGGATGGAGCGCGAAGAGCACCGCGCCGGCCGTGGCGGCCAGCGGCCGTCCGGAGAGCTCCCATGCGAGAAGCCAGAGAAAGAGGCAGGTGAGCGCGTACCAGAGGAGATTTTGCGCGTGGAACCCGCGCGGACTCTCACCCCACGCTGCGCGATCGGCGGCGAGGCTCAAGAACGTGACTGGGCGGAAGAAGTTCCGCTTCATTTGCTGGTCATGGAGCAGGAAATCGAACGGCGTGTTCCAGAGCTCGACCACGTCCGACCAGCCCTTCACGTCCAGGTGCGGACCGATCACGAACGGGTCGTCCCAGACAAATCCGTAGTCGAGCGACTTCCAGTTCGGGAGGAGCGCGGACGCCAGGATTACGGCGCCCAGGAAGAGGCCCCGCCAGGGCGGGGAGGGAGCGCGGCCGCCGCCGGCCGGACTTCGTTGTGGTTTCTTCGCTTGCGGCCGTGCGGGCATGCGCGGACGTTAGGGAGCGGACCGCGTGGGGGTCAACCTCAAACTCGCCCCGGGGGTTCGTTGACCTCGCGGCGCCGGCGGGTTACATTAGCGGTTCACCCCCAGGGAGCCGCCGAAACCAACCATGGTCCGAAGCATGACGGGTTACGGCCGGGGCGAGGTCGTCGTCAACGGCCTCCGCCTCGCTGCCGAAGTGCGATCCGTAAACCACCGGTTCTGCGAGCTTTCGGCCCGTTTGCCGCGCGCATTGGCGGCGTACGAGGCCGAGGCGCGAAAAATCATTCAGGATCGGACGCAGCGGGGGAAGATCAACCTGCTCGTCTCCTGGGGGGACGATGGAGAAGAGGGGCGGGAGCCGCTCGGGAGCCTGAAACTCGACGAGCGCGTCGCCGATAGCTACATGGAGATCCTCGCGTCCATGAAGCGGAAATACAACTTGAGCGGGGACGTCGACCTCAAGACCTTCGCCGCCCTGCCGAGCATCTTCGTCTGGACGGAAGCGGGTCGCGACGCGGAGTTCTACGTGAGCCTCCTTAGGGACGTCGTGGGCCGGGCGACCGACGATTTGATCCGGATGAAGGAGACCGAGGGATCGGCGCTCCGGAAGGATCTCGAGGCCCGGATCGATTCGATCCGCCGCCGCGTGGTGACGGTCAGGGAGCGCGCGCCGCTCAAGGTGCGCGAAACGATGGAGCGATTCCGCGAGCGGATCCAGCTCCTCCTGCAGGGGGGCGAGCTTCCCGAGGAGCGGCTCGCGCAGGAAGTGGCACTGCTCTCCGACCGGCTCGACGCCACCGAGGAGTGCGTGCGGCTGGAATCGCACTGCGACCACTTCATGAAGCTCCTCGACGAGGAGGCGACGCCAGGAAGGAAGCTCAACTTCCTCCTACAGGAGATGAATCGCGAGATCAACACCATCGGATCCAAGTGCTCGGACGTGGCGATCGTGGAGCAGGTCATCGAAGTCAAAGAGGAACTTGAGCGGATCCGAGAGCAGGTCCAGAACATCGAGTGATCCCAGGACGCCGATCGGCTCCGAGCACCGGCGATTCGTCGTGGTGATCTCGGGTCCGTCGGGAGCCGGGAAGAGTTCCTTCGTCCAGGAGCTGCTCTCGCGCAATCCGAGCCTCGTCTACTCGGTTTCGGCGACGACGCGGTCGCGTCGCCCGCACGAGGAGGAGGGGCGCGACTACTTCTACCTGTCGCGGGAAGAGTTTCGGCGGCGGGTCGACGCCGGCGATTTCGTGGAATGGGCCGAGGTCCACGGCGAGCTCTACGGGTCGCTGCGGAGCCAGACCGACCGGGTGCTCGAGGCCGGGAAGAACGTGCTCCTCGACATCGACGTGCAGGGTGGCCGGACGGTGCGCCGGATCTACACGGACGGAGTCTTCATCTTCGTCCTTCCGCCGTC
>Ga0184639_10000049_pt1 | contig 38749 bp, 40 predicted proteins | sample PLM31_170_b2_FD_133155 | JGI IMG/M metagenome (GOLD analysis project Ga0184639, IMG submission 133155) | Groundwater sediment microbial communities from an aquifer in East River, Colorado, USA - PLM3-1_170_b2 | ecosystem: Environmental > Terrestrial > Soil > Riparian zone | place: USA: East...
GCACCCGAGCCAGGTCGCCCGCGCCCAGCGCGACCACCATGACCATCGCTACGATGGCGGCCGCCACGATCGACACCGAACCTCGCTCGCCGCTCACGGGAACTCCTGGCGCATGGTGGCCGCGGCGTCGAGCCGGACCCTTTCCGGCAGGAACAGACCGGCGAGAGGAACGGCGATCGTCGCGTCGTAGCCGACCGTCACCCTGACGGGCTCGCCTCGTCCACCCGTCCGTTCGATGGTCACGTCTATGCGCGTCGGATCCAGGCCCGGCGCCGCCTCCAACACCGCGGTCCGGACCGCGCCCTCGTCGGGCTCGACCGCGGCCTCCCTCGCCCCCGCTCGGGCCCCCTGAACGAGCAGCAGCTGGTCGCGCGCCAACACGCCGATCTGAACCAGTGCAAGACAGACCAGCAGCAGGATCGGGAGGACGAGGGCGAACTCCACCACTGCCGAACCCCGCTCCCACCCTCGACGGCGGGGGCTACGGCGCACTCCCCGCCACCTTGTCGATGATGGAGTCGAAGAACGCCGGAAGCTTTCCCGACGAACGAGCCCACGCGATCAGGACGACCGCCACCGCGGCCGCCGCCAGGATCACGAGCGCGTACTCGGCCGTGGTCTGGCCGATCTCCTCCTGGATGCGCGTGCGGATGCGCACGTAGAGCGCGAGCACCATCGGTTCACCTCCTCTCAGCTGATCGACCGAAGCGTGGTGACGAGGACCGGCACCACCGTGAGGAGGAGGAAGGCCGGAAGGACCAGGAAGACCAGGGGGAAGAGCATCTTGACGGGCGCCGTTCTGGCTCGCTCGGCGGCCGCGGCGCGCCTGGCATCGCGGACCTGCGTCGCGAGCTCTGACAGCGAATCCGAGAGCGAGGAACCGAGGGACTCCGACCGCGTCAGCGTGGCGGCGGCGCGCCGAAGGTCCGAAAGCCCAAGGCGATCGGCCGCGGCCCGAAGCTCGTCGCGCCACCGGGCCCCGAGATCCACGGACCGCGTGACCGCGGAGAGCTCCTCTGACAGCGGGCCCTCAGTCGCCTCGATGGCCTTACGCAGGGCGACCTGACCGGAGAGCCCCGCGGACGAGGCGGCCGCCAACAGGTCGAGCAACAGCGGGAGCTCGCGGTCGGCCTGCCTGAGGCGGCGTCGCGCGCCCGCCCCGGCGGCCAGATCGGGGAACCGGAACCCGGCGATCGCCAGGACGGGCGCGAGAACGCTCGCGGGAGGGGGCGCGAGAACGGCGACGAGGCCGAAGGAGAGCGCGAGCAGCACCTTCCATCCAAGGACCTCCTCTACCGGGACCGACCAGCCCGCGAGAGCCAGCCGGCGTGACAGCGCCTCAGCACCCGGCAATCTCCGAACCGGCCGAGACCCGCCGAGCCGGCGAACGAGGCGGTGAAGCCGGCTCTGGTTCGCCTCGGCCGGAGGCACTCCCAGTCGGGCGGCGACGGACCCGCCGGCTCGAGTCGCCGCGGCCGCCACGGCCAGGACCGAGGCGGCGACCGCCAGCGCCTGAGCGAGCGTCACCTCCATCAGCCCTCCACCCGGAGAAGCCGCCGGATCCATAGGAACGCCGCCCCCTGCATGAGCAGGCCCGCGACGATGGCCGTGGCGCCCACCCGCGACTGGTAGGCGGCGGCCATCTCCCGACGCGAGGTAGCCGACAGGAACAGGAAGAAGCCCACGGGAAGGAGCCCGAGGATGGCGCCGGACATCCGGGCCTGGGCCGTGAGGGACCGGATCTCCCGGGCGGCCGCCTCTCGGTCCCGAAGCGTGCGGGCCAGCCGGTCGAGCACGGCCGGGAGGTCGCCCCCGGTTCGGTGCTGGAGGTGCAGCACCCCGGCGACGAGGCGCGCCTCCGGCTGCCCCACCGCCGACACCCAGCGGTCGAGTGCTTCGGAGAGCGGCGCCCCCAGAAGGACGCGATCGGCCAAGCCTCGCAGCGTGAGTCCGAGCGGCGGATCGGCCTCGTCGCCGGCGAGCCCGATGGCCTGGACCAGCGAGAGCCCGGCCCGGAGCCCCGACGCGATCGACGACGCGGCATCGACGAGCTGCTCCTGCATGCGCGCGTTCCGCCGAGCCTCCGCGTGCCGAGCCCGTGCGATGGGCGCCCCGACCGCCGCCACGCCTCCCGCGACCGCGCCGGGCAGGCCGGCGATGGCATGGCCCAGTCCGACACCCGCGACGAGCCATGTCGCTCTGACCGCAATGCCCCGTAGCTTGCTGCCTCGCCGGGCAAACGGGCGGGCCCATCCCTTTGGTGCAGGCCGAGCGCCCGCGCGCGACCGCACACGATCCCGTTCCGCAAGGTCGGCGGCCACCGCGGCGAAGAGTCCTGGCAGCGCCGCCAGCGCCGCCGCCAGGATCTCGGGCCTCATCCCTCCGGCCCCGTCGACACGCATGCGGGCGTGGCCCCGGATCCGTCCGACCCCGGCAGAAACAGCGCGTCGGACAATTCCACGCCCCGGTCGGCCAGGACGTCGGCGATCTCCGGCACGACACCCATCGAGACGAACTCACCATGAGGTCCGATCCGCGGCCGGAACCTGAACACCTGCGTGACGACGGGCTCGCCGTCCCGCACGCCATCCACCACCGATATCTCCATGACCACTCGGCGGCCATCGCTCAGCCGGGCCATGTGAACCACGACGTCGACGGCCGATGCGATCTGTTCCCGGACGTGCACCAAGGGGAGCTCCACGTCGGACATCAGGGCCATGGTCTCCAGGCGCCACAGCGCATGCCGAGGCGAGTTCGCGTGGGCAGTCGACAATGACCCATCGTGGCCCGTGTTCATGGCCTGGAGCATGTCGAGTGCCTCCCCGCCCCGGACCTCGCCAACGATGATGCGGTCGGGTCGCATCCGGAGCGCGTTCCGGACCAGGTCGCGAACCGTCACCTCGCCTTTGCCCTCCACGTTCGGCGGGCGCGCCTCCAGGCCGACGACGTGGGGCTTGGCCAATCGCAGCTCCGCGGCGTCCTCGATCGTGACCAATCGCTCGCTGTCGGGAACGAACGCCGACAGCACGCCGAGCAACGTGGTCTTGCCCGAGCTGGTCCCGCCGGAAACCACGATGTTCGCCCTCCCCCGCACACACGCCGCGAGGAACGCCAGCATCCGAGGCCCGAGCGTCCCTCGCGCGACCAGGTCTTCGGGCGTGAACGGCACCGGCGAGAACTTGCGGATGTTGAGCGTCGGACCGCAGAGCGAAAGGGGCGGGATGATCGCGTGGACCCGGCTGCCATCCGACAGTCGCGCATCCACCCAGGGTGATGACTCATCGACCCGAAGGCCAAGCGGGGCCACGATCCGCTCGATCACGTGAAGGACGGCCTCCTCCCCCTCGAATAGACCGTCCGCCACCTTCTCGACCCGCGGATAAGACTCCTTGTGCGTAGACCAAGAGGCGTGTCATGCCAAGGAACAGGGGGCTGCCACACACGAGCGGGGCTGTTCTTCGTGCGCCACCCGCCCGTTGTAGGGAAGGCTGGAGTCCGGTGCGAGTGGATCACTCGCTCGGGCGATCGTCCCGCAGGTCCCTCGCGACCCGAGCTAGAGCGCACAGCGGGGCCGCGGGGAAGACCACCGCCGCACTGGAGCTGCGGGAGCCGGGGCAGCCTGCGGACCGCGACGACGCGCTCACGCTGCTCTCCTCTGCTGCCACCCCTCGCTCTCGGTGCCGTCGCAGCTGGCCCTCACGCTGCGTCCGTCAGCGGGCTCACGACGGCTGAGATCGCGAGCGCGTTCCTGGTTCCTGAGGCAACGATGGCCCAGCGCATCAGCCGCACCAAGCAGAGCATCGAGAGCTCGGGCACCCGGTCCGACCACCCGCCGAAGTAGGAGCTGGCCCAGCGCCTCCGCGTCGTCCTGCACGTGAGGCGGCGGTTGGGGCGACGCGTGGGAACATGAGGCGGACGAGGCGGCGCGTCGGATCGCCGTCCCCGGGACATGGCGTGGGACGAGGCGGCGGGAAGGGTCAGCCGGTCGTTTGACGAGTGGCTCCTCGTCGAACGAGACATCGGCGCGTTCATGCGGCTCGCCCTTCGGATCGCGAGGGACTTCTACGACCGGACGTGGGAGGAGGTCTCGACGCGGCCGTCGGACGGTGAGGGGCCCGGACTGCCCGACATCTTCGAGGACGAGGTCGAGGGACTCTACGGCGAGGAGTTCGAGTGGATGCTGCTCGCCGGGGTCGTGAAGGACGCCGTCACGGCCTTCGAGGTCTACGTCGAGAAGGCCGCGGACGAGGCGCTGACGTGGCACCATGAGCCCCCGCTGCCGCGCGCAAGGGGCGAGGAGTCCCCGAGGTGGGGCGAGATCCGGGCGTTCTACGAGCGGCTCGGGGTCGGCCTCTAGGAGGTACGCGACGCGCGCGGGCTGCGCCACCAGCGCACGCACCCGCGCGGCGAACTGCGCACCGAGGAGCAGCGGGCCGCGTGGGGCAGCGACGAGGACGGGCTGCCCGAACTCGAGGTCCGGCTCACCAACGAGCGGACAGCGTCGGCGCTCGACGCCCTCGCGGGCGCGGCGAGGCGCGCCGACCAGGAGGTCTATCGCGTGACGTGGGGAGGCGACCCGCTGCCCCCGGCAGGGTGATCCGCGCCTCGGGATAGGCCGACACACCCGCCCGGTATCATCCAGCCGTGCGCGCGCGGTTGCCGCTCCAGGTGCGCGAGGCGATCGTCGAGGTCTGCGGGAAGGCCCTCTGGCTGAAGGACCCGTTGAAGTCGCTGATGCTCTCCGCCGGCGTGCCCGCCGCGCTCTACGAGCGGTACGCGGAAGAGTCGAAGTTCAAGATCGCCCGGCAGACTCGCCGCCCCGCGCCTACTCAAGGAGCTCGCGCGGGACCAGAGGCTCGTCGTCGAGCAGGAGCAGACCGAGGCGGAACAGCGCGCCCAGCACGTCCGGCGCCAGCAGGCCGCGCTCGCGGCCCGGGCCGAGAAGATGGCCGAGAGCACACGGGGCCTGTTCGTGTTCGTCGCCGGCTTCCGACAGGAGGTCGTTCTCCAGTTCACTCAGGGTGCGACATCGAACATCATCCTCATGGACGGCCAGGACCTCGCCCTCATCCTGGAGGGGCACGTGTCCCTCACGGACGCCCTGGACCTGAAGATCCAGAAGGCTGCGCAAGAGGGGACCATCTACTTCCCGCTCGCCGAGCGGTTCACGTCGGGTTGATGGACGCGGTTGAGCGCCTGCGTAGGCTGCCGCTCGGAGTGCGCCGCGACCTCTTGAAGGTCCTCACGGCGAACGAACGGGTCCGCGCCGACGCAATCGGGAAGATGTGGGCGAGGGCCGACACGCGCGAGCTCGCGGACGTGCTGATCGACGTCGAGTCGGACGAGGTCGTGCGACTTCACCTCATCGAGGTTATCCGGGCGTCCCTCTAGACGGCGATGAAAGAGGTCACGGAGTTCCAGGGCGACCGCGGCGGGACGTGGAGGTACGACCCGTCGCGGCAGCTCGGGCCGCAAGGTGGGTTCGGCCGGGTCTACGCGGCTACGGCCGAGGACGGCACGGCGGTGGCCGTCAAGGTCGTCGATCTCGCGTCCGGCGTCGCCGTGAGGCTGCGGCGTCGCGAGGTCGAGATCGCCGACCGGTTGCAGGGCGTCGAGGCCGAGCACCTGATCCGCGTGCTCGACACGGCGGAGCTCGACGGCAAGCTCCTGCTCGTCATGGAGCGAGCCGATCGCTCGCTCGCGGACCACCTGGAGGATCGGGGCGCGCTCGCGGAGGACGAGGCGATCGAGATCCTGCGCGACATCGCGGCCGGGCTCCGCGAGCTGCACCAGGCGTCGGTCATCCACCGCGACTTGAAGCCCGCCAACGTCCTCCTGCACGACGGCCGCTGGAAGCTCGCGGACTTCGGGATCGCCCGCGACGCCGAGATCGGCACGCAGACGGTCACCTTCCTCGGCGCGGGCACGTGGCCCTACATGGCGCCCGAGACATGGCGAGGGCAGTCGCCGACGTTCAAGACCGACCTCTACTCCCTCGGCTGCGTGGCGGTCGAGCTGCTGACCGGCTCCCCGCCGTTTCGCGGTCCGGAGGAGGCGGACTTCGCGCGCCAGCACCTCGAGGAGCAGCCGCCCGACCTCCAGGTCGAGGACGCCTCGCTGAAGCGGCTCGTCCTCCGCCTCCTGCTCAAAGACCCGGCGGCCCGCCACCAGGACGCCCGCGCGGCGGAGGAGGCGCTCGCCAGGGTCGGCGAGGCTGCAGCCGGTGGGCGGCTCGCAGCGGTCGCTCTTCAGCACGCTGAGGAACGGTCCCGCGAGGACGCGGAAAGGGCCGCGACCGAGGCGAAGGAGACGAGGCGCCAGGAGCTCGGCCGCCAGGCGGCGGAGGACCTCGCCGACGTCCTACAGGAGGCGACCGATCTGATCCGGCGTCAGATCCCGGAGGTCGAGTTCTCGTGGAACGGAACCGCGCCGACGATTCACGGCCCCGAAGCGACGCTTGAGCTCCACCTGGACTCGGCGTTCCGCTCGCCGATCGAGCGGGACGACATCATCGGCTTCGGGGAGGTCGTAGGCGGGAACCGCCGGGGGGCGACGGGCGAGCTACTCGCGAACCTCGTCTACGAGGAGGACGGCGGCCGGTGGGGCTGGAACCTCTACCGGTTCCGGGCGCAGGCGGCCCTTCGTGAGTACCGGCTCGGTCCGCCGGACCGGGAGCACGGGCTCTCATCGCGCGACTTCCGCGAACACCGCCAATACATGCGCTCGAACGTGATGCACGTCTTCGTCATAAGGAAGGTCGCACTGACCGCGGACGGCATCGGGGATCTGTACGCCGAGGCGATGGAGCTCCCCGTTCCACGAGAGTGAGGTGTTGACCCACGTGTCCGCTTCCCCACAGGACCGCCGTGCATCGGGAGGATACATCTCCACGTAGCGGCACTACGGCGAGACGTCGCCGGACTCGGTGGCTCCACCGCCTCCATCGGCGCATACAGCTCCTTGTGCGTAGACCGGCCTCGCTCGGTCAAGGCCGAGGAACAGCGTCGTCGAGACCGGTGGCGAGCATGTCGGATGGGTCGGCTACTGGGAGACGACCTGGCACGACGAGCAGGTCCGGGAGATCGGATGAGCCGTGATCCCGAGCTTCCAGGGATGAGGCGTCGCAAGCTCGGCGACCGCCCAGGTCATCGACAGGGCGCGGGCGGAGCAGCAGCACCGGTTCGTATACGCTTTCCCGATGGTCGAGAACGCCCCGTGGAACGCGATCTACCGCAAGCTCGGCTTCACTTTGCTCGGCGGGATCGACTTCCCGGCGCGGCAGGGAGGCTTCCTGCGGTGCAACGACTGGCGGTTCGACCTCTTCGCGAACAGCGGAGGGTGAACCCGATGAAGGCGATCGTCCAGGACAGGTATGGCTAGCTCGGCGACCACGAGCCGCCGATCCCGGCGGAGCTGATGCTCCGCATCTACGAGGGGTACGAGCGGCGCCGCCTGGGTCACGGGAACGTCCACCGGTGGTCGCAATCCCCCGACATGCGCGGAATGGCGTGAGCTGAGGAGCCAGGACTGTCTTGGGCACAACAACCCGCCCAGCTCGGACCGGAAATCGGCTAGCGTGGCGTCGCCGGCCCCGGCTGGAAAGGCGCTCCATGCCCCGGCACTATGAGAGCGGGCGACAGCTCGAGGATGCGAGCCCGGCTCGCGTGGAGCGCCGTGGGATCGGGGGCGTAGGGGTCCTCGACGGGGACCTCAGCCGTCCACCACGCATGGGTGAACACGACGAGCCCGTCGTCGGTCTGGACCACCGTGGCGATGTCCTCGTTCGAGTGCCCGCGCACATGAAGGAGCGACACAGCAGGCGAGATCTGAAATCCCTCCGCGTCTCGGGAGGTCCAGAGGTCGCCTTGGTAGATCGCCCAGTGGTCATGGAAGCGGGCGCTGGGGAAGAGCGCTGCGTTCAGGGTGTGGTCAGGATGATGATGGGAGAAGACAGCGTCGGTCACGTCCTCGGGGCGGATGCCAAGCCCGGCAAGTGGGTCCAGGATGGAATGCGGGCCTGGCACCAGTCCCGGATCCACGATGACGATGGCGTCCCCATCGCGAACGAGACCAACGGTGGAGGCCACGCGATGGTCCGGCCGCCCCAGGTAGCCCTCGAACAAGACGTCGACCTGAGCCACCGGCTCAGGATACGCATGTCGATGCCGCGGCGGCGTCTGGTCTCCCGGGTCCCAGGGTCGGCGCGACGGCACCGAATCGCCCCGAACCGGGTTTGTGCTAGCGCCGGGCCTTGGGCCGGTGGAGGGCTGGAACGAAAGAAGACCCGGGAAGGAACGACCGGGTCTTCTCGATACGTGCAGCCCGCCCATTGAGGCGAGCCCCTGGGAAGCGCCCGCATCTTAGCGAACGAGGGTGCCGGACGGGGAACTGGCTAGCAGGTCGAGGCTGCGCTCCACGCTCGTCCCGGTTATGGGGGGACGGCCGCAACTGGTGGCCGCTGACCCTCCCTTGGCACGGATCGCCAAGGCCCGCCCAGGAAGCTGTACTCCGCTGGAATGGGGACATTGGGCCGCCAGCCCCGCGCTACGAGGCCTGCCTTGACCGTCTGGTTGGTTCCGACAGGGTCGAAGATGGGACGACCCTGTTTGCCGGCCTGGTCCGAGGCCTTCACATGCAGCGGCATTGCCGTCAGGATCTCCTCCAAGTCCTGCCACTCAGATGCATGCTCGCTGAGAGCCTGCTCGGCGGCGCCGTTGAAATCCGTGACCTCGATCAGCATGGTTAGCAAACTCCCTGGGCCTTGAATCGCCGCGCAGATATGGTCGCTGACCCGGGGCCTTGGCTGTCTACTCGAAGGGGTAACCTTCGTCCCCATGGACATGGGAGCGTCCCTAGCTCAACTCTCGGCCGGAGCTAGGTCGGACCTGCTCCGACTCCTGACCTCCCCCTCGAATGTCCGCGCCGACGTCATCCGCCAGTTCCACGAGCGCGGGGACGAGGGGATGGTCGGGGTCCTGTCCGAGCTCGAAGCCGACGGGCTGCTCCGCCTCCAGGTGATTGAAGCCTTGCGGTCCCTCCTGTCAGACAGGATCTCTTGATGCAGTCCGAAGGACTGTTCTCCCAGCTGCTCGACGAAGCAGCACGGCTACCTGAACACCTCCGACAACTCGCTCAAGGTTCCAGGAACGAGGTATCCAACTTTGGCGCTTCATTCACCTCCTGGTGAACTTTGGAATCATCCTTCTGCAGCTCGAGCAACCGAGCAAGGTCGCGGCGTGGCGAAACCTAGCAAGCGCTCTAGTCCAGCAGCCGGCGTTCACGGATGCTATCGAGGGCCTGCTTGACGAGGCCTCGTCGTCGTCCGCATCCATCAAGCGATCCAGCGGGATGAAGCCAGCGCGGTAGAAGTCCTCCACGTCGTGGACGGCGTAGGCGATGTCGGTCGGCCCAGTCCATGATCTCGGCCTCGGCGGACTTCTCAAGGCGTGCCGCACGAGGCTGGATTGCCCTAGCGTAGTGGAGATCCGTACGCTCTGTGGAGTAGGCGCCGTACTTCTTCCGCTTCCACCCGCTCCTGCCGCGAAACCACGGGTATTTGAGAACCGCGTTGAGCGTCGCCCGCGTGAGGTTTTGCCCGGGGTGATCGAGATGCCGGATGGAGAGCTTCGTCACTACACGGAACGTTTGCGCATTGCCCTCGAAACCGTCGCGGACGCCCAGCTCTTCCGTGATGATTCTGTTCAGCTCACTTTCGGCGATGTGGCCGAAGGGAGGCTGCCCTAGATCGTGAGCCAAGGCAGCAGCCTCGGCAACTTCCGGTTCGATGGTGCCAAGCGTTGCCGCGAGTAGTTCCCCTTGGCCGTCTCGGAGCTTCTCTGCCAGCCGCCTGGCTAGCTGCGCCACTTCAAGCGTGTGAGTGAGCCGGTTGTGGAAGATGTGTTCAAGAGAATCTGCGTGGTGTGTTTGAACCTCTACCATTCAAACAGTGGGCCGCAACAGAGGACAACCCGGCTCATCCAACGGCGCGATCGAAGCCATCAGCCAGCGATTGAGGCTGGTCGGCTTGCCTCAAGGAAACGCACGCACGGTGATGTCCCTCGTCATCTACCGATCCTCTCGGGGTGAGCCGAGGGGGCGCTCGGTGGCTGAGAGGCATTGGGGACCCCACCGAGCGCCCCGACCGGCCCCTTGGCGCGCAGGCATCCACGTTGGGCAGGAGTGGCCCCCTGGGCGGACTTACGCGCTAGTCAACCCGCCCAGGCTTATTTGCTCTCGACCTCGCCGCCGATTGGCCAGTTCAGGGAGGGGGTCATCCATCATGGGATAGAGCTGTTGGCGTGGGCCGATTTGCTCGACTTCGGCCGACTGTGGGAAGCAATTCTCCTCAAGCCAGAGCCTCGCTACCCCTGACGGGGTCCTCTCCATCAGCCATTCACCACGGCCGGTGACGCCGCGCGTCGGCAGATGTCGTTCGCCAGGACCACCTTCGACGCCACAGCCCGGTATGTTCCGGCACGGTCGGGGATGGGCTCCCGGAAGAGGCCGGTGCTGCCGGTAAGCGTCGAGGCAATCGTGCGCCAGTCCCCCGCGACCTTCCGTTGGATCTTAACGGGCACCCTCTGGTAGCAGGCGGCGAACCCGTCGCCGACGGTCAAGGTCCCCCTCGCCATGAGGTGCTTGCGCAACATCAGCGAGAGGCTGCGGTCATGGGATGAAGGAAGGACGGTGAAGTTGGCCGAGCTCACGGCGGTCCCGCTCGGGGTCACGACGGTGATCGCTCCGGTCACGGCGCCCGCCGGCACCGTCGCCTTGATTTGCGTCGAGGAGTTCACGGTGAAGTTGGTCGAGGCGACCCCGCCAAAGTTGACCGCCGTCGTTCCTGTGAAGTTCGTTCCGGTGATCGTGACCGATGTCCCCACCGGTCCGCTGGTGGGCGAGAAGGAAGTGATCGTTGGCGGCGGGGGGATCGTCACGGTGAAGTCCGTTGAGCTGGTCGCCGTCCCACTTGGCGTCGTGACTGAGATGGGCCCCGTGGTCGCCCCGAGAGGCACCGTCGCCGTGATCTGAGTCGAGGAGTCCACCGTGAAGGTGGCGGATACGTTGTCGAAGAACTTCACGGACGTCGCCCCGCTGAAGTTCGTTCCGGTGATGGTGACCGAGGTCCCCACCGGTCCGCTGGTCGGCGAGAAGGAGGTAATCGTTGGCGGTGGGGGGATCGTCACCGTGAAGTCGGTCGAGCTGGTGGCCGTCCCGCCCGGCGTGGTTACGGATATGGGACCCGTGGTTGCTCCGAGCGGCACCGTCGCTGTGATCTGAGTCGAGGAGTCCACGGTGAAGGCGGCGGATACATTGTCGAAGAACTTCACGGAGGTCGCCCCCGTGAAGTTCGTCCCGGTAATGGTGACCGAGGTCCCCACCGGTCCGCTGGTGGGCGAGAAGGAGGTGATCGTTGGCGGCGGCGGGGTTTCGACGCTCAGGATCCCGGCTCCGGTTGTGCTCTGCCCGTCGGGGTTCACGATCGTCACGTCTTTTGCCCCTGGCGCCGCCCCCACGGTCGAGATGTGGAGCGTGACCGAGGTCGGGCTGGTGTAGGTGACGCTGTTCACGATGACACCGCCTGACACCGTGCCCCCGATGTGGTTGAAGGGGACAGCCCCGCCGCCGAGGTCCGGCCCAGGGTCAAAGAAGCCCGACCCCGAGACCTGGGCTCCGGTGATCGTGACGTCGATCGAGGACTGCCCGGTGGGGACCGTGGCCGGGCTCGCCGAAGACGGGGTCGCCGGTGGGGGCCCGATGAGCTTGACCACCCGGACGCCCCAGGAGTTCGTCGCGTCGCAAAACTCCTGGATCGTCCACATGGTCATGTCGTCGATGGGATCCAGGGACGTGTAGGAGTAGTCGCCCCATCGGCGGCCCCCGGGTCCCCCCGGGTCGCCCGGCGGGTTGTAGGCCGTGGTGCTGCTCGTGTACAGCACGGGCGTCTGCATGGTCCCCAGAGGATCGCTCGCCAGGCGGCCCACCGTCGCGGCGTTGGCGAACTCGTTCGTCCCGGCCGTGCTGAACCCCAGGGCCGCGTGCCCCTGGCCGGAGACCATCACGGACGGGATCCAGTAGTTCCGCTCGTCGAACGTGTTGGTGGCGGTGGCTGTGAACACCGTGCCGGATTGCAGAACGGTTGGCGTTCCGGGCGAGATTACCCCGCCCACCTCGTACCAGCGAGCCGCGTCTCGGGTCAGGATCCCCAATGTTGTTCCGGCGTTGTTGACCGCGATGTTCTGCGCAGTCCACAGCCGCCCACTTCGGACTACCGCCATGAACAGTCGGTCGTCGAGCGCGTCGAGCAGCCCGGCAATTCCACCGGTGTTGCCCTGGTGCCGCACCGCGATGGGGAACGTTGTGTCAAGCGGCGTGGGGATGAGGATGTTGCCGGAGATGGACGGCGTCCCTCCCGGGTCGCTCACCCGGCGCAGGACGAGCTCGCTGAAGAACAGAAACGAGACGCCGATGAAGTACCCCTCGCCGGCGGCGGGGTCGTTGTTGTCCACGCCCTGGGGTGTGAAGGGACCCTCACTGACAACGTTGGGGACGAGTCCGCGGAACACGGTGGCGACGATGGGGCCACCGCCGAGGACGGAGCTCTTCCTGATCACGTATCCGTCCGTGCTGTCGAACGTCAGCGTGGGGCCGCAGAAGTTGTTCGTGCCGACATACAGCGCGCTCGCGTCGATCCCCAGGGTGGGGTAGTCGGCGAAGCACGTGCTGGAGATGGCGGGAGGGATCGAGTCGGTCGCGATGAAGAAGTACGTGAAGACCGTGATCGGCGTGATGGTGCTTGTGCTGCTGACGGCGATCAGGATGCGGTTCGGCGTGGACACGTTGATCATCGTCAGGAACCATCGCCCGGACAGGCGGTCGTACCGGATCCGGGGGTCGGTCGTATCCGAGCCGCTCCTTACCGAATTGAAGAACGCGTTCGTGGTGCTGTTGATGACCCCGTCCGTGACCCCGGTCGCCTTGTTGAAGGTGACGATGCGGCCGTTCACCAGTACGACGTACTGGGTGGGACCTGCGACGCCCATGCTGTCCGGCGGGACGAAGCCCGACTCGGAGAGCGTGGCCCCGGTGAAGCTCGTCCCGAGGGGCTGGGGGGCGAACGGCTGAGCGGAAAGCGGCGCCACGGGACCGGCGGGCAGGGGCGGCCACTGGGCCAGGTCGTCGCGCGCCCCAGGCCTATGCGGGAGGAACTCGCGGCCAGCAGGAACCAGTGCAGGAGGGGCCTTCCTCACCTCCTCGATACTGGCCCGATCCTGGGCTCTTTGGCTCGCCATGATCTGGGCCACCGACTCTGAGACCCCGAGCGAGCCGGTCCAGGGAGTGCCCTCCTGGTAGCCCCGAGGGGGGTTCGGGGTCGAGGCCCGGGCCGCCACGACGGGCGAACCGACCTGCACCGCGAGCAGCACCACGAGCACAGCAGCGGGATTCCCAAAGCGACGGTGTTGAACGCCGGGGGGGCGTGGTCGACACCTGCGGCTACTCGGGTGGGGGGAACGACGCTGGCCCCGCATTTCGACCCCCTCCCAGGTCCACGAGGTACGCGAGAGCGTGCCCCTAAGTAACCTTGTTGTCAACTTCCGTACACCAGCCAGGTGAGCCCGTGCGCGGCAGAAGAAAATCCAGTCCGCCCGCTCCTCGACTCGGCCGGCTCCGATTGAGGACTCGCGGGTCCAAGCCTGAGCGCCTTCCGCTCAACTTCGAAGGGCCAGCTTCCGTGTGTTTGCGGTCCGGGAAACCCGCCAGCTTCCACGGACAGGCTGAGCCCTGCTTCTGGGCCTGGTCCAAATACCCTGCTCACGAGCGTGAACCGAATAAATGCACCCCACACCTCTGGAGGACTGCACATGCGTCCTCGGTGACGAGTGCCGACACACCTGGACTCGATACGACCCGCACCACCCTCAACTGTCGCCCCTGGACTGGTACGAGTACAGTGACCACAGCCCGATCACCGCGTCCTTCAGACAGGAAGAGCGGCATGGCTGATTGGCACCCCGAGCTGAAGGCGGAATGGGATGAGTACAGGGTCGTCCAGGCGTTCTGCCGTTGGCTTGAGGAACAGGGATGGTCCACAGAGATAGAGACGGACCACGTGGACGTGGTTGCCCGACGCGGAGGGGAGGTCCTATTCTCCGAGGTCAAGGGAAACACCAAGAGCCGACCCGGCGCCGGGGTTGATTCCATGTACGGGCAGCTTCTGCGGCGGATGGCGGCCGAGGAGACTGAAGAGCGTGGCAGGAGCTACGCGGTCGTTGTGCCCACCAGGTCGGTGACCGCAGCCCTCCGAGTACGGAAGCGCGTCCGAGACCTTCTCCGCATCGCCGTGTACGCGGTGAGCGACGACGGCCGAGTAGAGATGGTGACCGAGGACCCCGGACCGGACAGCACCTAACCCAGAGGTAAGAGGTGTCCAGATGCAGGTCGGCGAGAGCACCCTCAAGACGTTGATCGAGGGGCAGAAGCAGTTCCAGGTTCCGCTCTACCAACGGCAGTACTCCTGGCGGGACTCCCACCTGAGCCAGCTCTGGGACGACATCCTCGAGCAGTACGACCTACTTACCCCCTCAGAATCGGGAGAGGTTGACGAGTCCGCTCCCACCCACTTCCTTGGGAGCGTCGTGTTGGCTCCATCGCCGATGATCCATGCCCACGGCGTCACGTCGTTCCTCGTCATCGACGGCCAACAACGTCTGACCACACTGCTGATCGCCCTGTGCGCCCTCCGCGATCAACTCGCCATCAAGGAGCCGACCATCGTGGAGCGCTTCAACGAGCTCTACCTCATCAACAAGTACGAGAGCGGACTCGGCTACTACCGTCTCCTACCGACCCAGTCCGATAGGGACTCCTTCTTCGCTTGCATCGACCCCACCCTGCAGCGGCGTGATGGGAGCATCGGCCACGCCTACAGGTTCTTTCGGACTCAGCTCACACAACCCGGTCCGGACAACCAGCCGCTCGACGCTGAGCGCCTCGAGGCCGTTCTACGCCAGCGGCTCCAGTTCGTTGCGATCACCGCGGACCCCAACGACAACGTTCACCGCATCTTCGAATCGCTGAACGACCGAGGCGTACGGCTCACGCAAGCCGACCTGCTGCGCAACTACGTCTTCATGCTCTTGCCCACGAGGGCGGAGCAGGTCTACCGGAACGTGTGGCACCCGATGCAGGAGTCCCTCACGCCGACGCAACTCGAGACCCTCGTCTTCGTCGATCTAGTGCTTCGCGGGAAGACGACGATCAAACGGCAGGACATCTACCGCGCCCAACAGGATCGTCTCCGCCCGCTTGAGGGCGACGAAACCACTGTCGAGGAGGAGGTGCGGGAACTCGCTCGACGGGCCAAGTTCTTCCAACGCATCGTGCAGCCTGGTGCAGAGCCGGATCCCGAGATCCGAGCCGCGCTCCTGCGCCTCGACCGCTGGGGAGCATCGACCACCTACCCCGTGCTGCTGCATCTCTATGACCTCCTGGACCGAGAGGCCTGCTCCTCGGCGGAGGTCGTGGAGTCTCTCAGCTACGTCGAGAGCTTCCTCGTCAGACGGATGGTCGCGGGAGTCCCGACCAACAACCTGAACCGCATCTTCAGCGCGCTGGTCCCGCAACTCCCTACGGAGCTGCCGATCGCGGAGGCCGTCCGTCACGCGCTGTCAGGCGAGAGGAAGTACTGGCCCTCCGATCGTCGCTTCCGTGAGGCGATCCGGAGCCAGCCGTTCTACTTCCAGGGCCGCCAGGATCAGAAGATGCTCATCTTCCGGCGTCTCGAGGAGAGCTACGAGAACCTGGAACCGATCGACTGGGAGCAGACGACTCTATCGATCGAGCACGTGATGCCGCAGACCCTGAGCGACGAATGGCGAACCGCGCTCGCCGCCGATGGAGACGACCCGGAAGCCGTTCACAGCGAGCTTCTGCACACTCTGGGTAACCTCACGATCACCGCGTACAACTCTCAGCTCTCGAACGACCCCATCGAGCGCAAGCAGGAGATCCTCGCCGGGAGCCACCTCGAGCTCAATCGAGCCATCGTGCCATCCGGAAAGTGGGGAAGATCGGAGATCCTCGCGAGGGCCGACGACCTGGCGGACCGCGCCATCGACATCTGGCCCGCCCCGCTCCCCGGTGTCGAGGAGCCTGCGGAAGGCCGCGACTGGAGTCGGCTGCACGCGGCTCTTGCCGCACTTCCGTACGGGGCGTGGACGACGTACGGCGATCTCGCTGAGCTGATCGGCTCACACCAGGTCCCTGTAGGTCAGCACCTTGCCTCGACACCCGGCCTCCTCAACGCATACAAAGTGTTGAACGCAGACGGGCAGGTTTCCGCAGAGTTCCACTGGACCGATCCCGCAGACGATCGCGACGTGTACGAGGTCCTCCGAGCTGACGGCGTGCGGGTCGACTCCGACATGCGAGCAGACCAGTCACAGAGACTGACCGCTAACGAGCTCGCAGACCTGATAGGAGACGTCGTTGAGTCCGTTCCATCCGAGGAGGAGCGCGAACACGGCTGGCGCATGCGACGCACGTTGCGATACCTCCGCCACTTCTACGAATCGCCCGACGGGCGACTCCACGAAGACGAGGCGAGAGCGCTCTCCGTGCAGGAGGGGTACGACCCACGCGGGGTCGCCGGCTTCTATCAGGGGAACGCGAGCCTCCAGCGCGACGGTTCGTTCCGGGAGCTTACGGGGGCCGGCCGACAGTTCTACGAGGAGAACCGATACCGACTCGACTAGGATCAGCTCGCGTCGCCCTGAACGTCTTTCAATCCTGGGTAGAGGCTTTGGGCAATCCCCGCGTGGGTGGAGATCGCCCTCCTCGAGTCGGGCGGGGTCGACGAGGTGAGCCTGGACCACGACCTCGGCTTGAGGGCGGAGGTGGGCGACGGGTACCAGGTCCTGCTCCAGATCGCGGAGCGGGTTCACGAGGGTCCCGGCTACGTCCCGCCGACCCTGCACGTCCACTCGAGCAACCTCGGCGCGCGCGAACGGCCCCGTTGATGGCTACGGGCCAGCTCGAACATCGAGCCTCACCGAACGTCGAGGATCCTTCGTCAGGATGTCCCGCGCGGCCGCGTGGCGCTCGTCGCCACGGATGCTGCCCGCCAAGGAACTGCGGACGTGGCGCGAGACGTCTGTTGCCAGGCGGGTACCAAGCTCTGCGGACGCCTCCGGACGCTTTGCCCAGACAACGGCGGCGAGAGCCCGTAGCCAAGGGCTCGGGTGGCCCGCCAGTAGGTCGATGTCAAGCGTGACTTCCTCGGGGGTAGGTAGGCGAGCGCTCGGGCGATGGCGTTCGACGTCTGCTCGTCGGCATCAAGTAGGAGAGCCACGGCGTCGCGCTGAACCGCTGCGTATTGCTCGCTGTTGCGCGCGAGTGCGGCGGCGGCCATCAATCCGGCCGGTGCCAGCGGCGCTCGTCCAAACGAGAACCTGAAGCGCGAAGCGGATCGTCGGCTCCCGCGTAGAACTCATCTCCGCCCGCAGTTTCGTGGTGGCCTTCCGCGAACGAGAGAATCTGTTCGAAGAGCTCGTCCCGGACGTCGTCTGGAACGAGACGGGCAATCGCCTGGAGGGCGGCCAGCGCTTCATACCGATTCCGTCCCGTCTCCTGCACGTCGTTCGCGAACTCAAGCAAGCCTCGGGCGAACCTGACCCGGTCCTCCTCGGGAAGCACCGTATAAGCGCCGCGGTCTGCGACAGGCCGGTGCCGTAGGTCTGGACGCCGGGCCTGTGAACGCGTGGCGCGAGAGCTGCCTCGAGTCGATGACGCGCCAAGGGCAGGATTGGCGTCGTGTCGGCCTCTACGGCGATCAGCCCGAGTGCGGCGTAGAGGTTGCCCTTGCTGGCGGCTTCTGCCAACGCCCCCGTGGTCCTCGTCGGGTCGTCCCGGAACAGGTCGTGACCGTGCTGCAAGGCGAGCTCGGCCATCCGCTGATCCACGAGGAGCGCTTGGGCGATCTGGTCGACTGCCTGTTCGCGGAGGCCAAGATGGACACGTGCAATCCCGATGAGGGCTAAGGACGTGCCCTTCGTCCGTGAAGCGGTAGGTGTTCGGTCGGCGAGGGACCAGGTCTTGGCCGATCTCGAGGAACCGCTGTGCCTGCTCCTCGGTGGACACGAGGGCGAGCTGCCCAAAGGCATTGAAGGCCGCGACCCACGGATCCGGCGCGAACATCGCTGCCGGCTGCGGATGTTCGACGATCTCGCGGAACGTCGCGGAGCACCATGCCCGGGCGTCGTCGTCGACGAGGAGGTCAGCGCTCGCGGAGGCGAAGGAGAACGCTGCTGCGCGCTCCCACGGCCGCGGGGTAAGTAGGTCAGTTGGGAGTCTGACCGGTTCGTCACGGAGACTACCGGCAAGCGTCTCAAGCTTCTTGCGCTGGCCGGCGTACACGTAGTGCCTGACAGCTTCCGCACTCCGGTCGGTGACGGCGAAGAGGTCGCCGAGACGTTCGTGCGCGTCCATCTCGCCGGCCCAGTCCGCGCCGATGGTCGAGCGCCACAGGTAGCGCCGAAGCGCTTCGAGCGCATCGGGCCACTTCTCGTCGCGGAGGTTCGCGAGCGCGCGTTCGCGTGCACCATACGGTACCGGAAGGAGCGTCCCGCTTCCTGCGGCTCGGAGCGCCTGGGCGTGGCGGTGGAGCTCGTTGAGATCGCCCACGAGCAGGCCGTTCTGGACCTTGACACCGCGGAGCGCATAGAGCCAGTCGGCAGCGTCGGCGTTGAGCCCCTCGACGCACGCCCGCTCGATGGCACCCCGCCACCGTGCCACGGAGGCTTCGGGCTCCGGGGTAAGCGCGAGATGACGTGCGTTTCTGGCAAGTACCAGCGCGGCAATCGCCGGGGGGTAAGTGTCTCGCGCCGTATCGGCCAGCGAAGGGCTCGCCTGTAGGGAATCCGGCGTCTTTGCGCACAGGCGCTCAATCTCCTCCTGCAGGGAGCGTAGCTCCGTATCCGCGACGCCGACGCCACCGATCGCTACGAGTGGTCCCATCCCGGGGCGTGAGGGCTTCAACTGCCGCGAGTCATCCGCGAAGAAGAACAACATGGACGGAGGGTAACTCGCGTCCAGGGACGCCGCACAAGACGTCCGCTCAGCTTGGGCTCGGCCAATAGGGCCGATCCCTGGCCAAGATGTCACTGACAACCGCTCCCCCGGTGCTCGACCGATACATGGCGCCGGTCCGTCCTCATGGTCGCCTCCGCCTCAGTGCACGTCGAACACGAACGATTCGAGGATCGGCAGCGCCTGTGCGACGAGCTGCTCGAAGTCGCCCTTTGGGGCGCGGATCACTGATCGCGAGCGGGCGGGACCCGAGCGGCCCGGGGAGGTCGAGGAGGTAGATGCTGCATCCGCTCAGAGCTTCCTAACGGAATAGGCCGGGCGGGCCGGTTGTCGGACGCCCATTCCTGGCGATTGGCGGCCTATCCGAAGGTGTCGATCCAGCCTCCTCCCTCGCATGGGGACTCCTCAAGCACACGTCCGTCCGTATCCAGATGGAGATTGCACTTGAACTCTCGGGCCTCTAGCTGATCAAGCGTCACTGGCTCCGGCGCGCCTGGGACTCCCTGCACAGAGAACACGTAGGGCCCAGCGCCTGCAGGCGCCTGGACGCTCCATTCAGTCGCTGCGAGGCAGATTTCGTACTTGCCCTGTCGGTCACCTGTGCTGATCCGCCTTGGAGTCGCCGTCGTCGTCGTGCTGCCAAGCTCGTTCCCGTCCGCACCACGGACGATGATGCTCTTCGACCGAACGGAGTCGATTATGCCCTCGGCCAGGCCCGTAACCACGAAGTCGGTTTCCCGGAGCTGACAGTCGCCGGGGTCAGCTAGATAAGGGGTACTAAGCGCCCCCTCAATCTTGATGATGGCCGGCGTTGGGCTCGGGGCCTCGACATCGGATTGGCTCGCCCCGGGGCCTCCGCATGCAACACCCAGGACCAGAGCGAAGGCAGCGGCTCGAAGCCTCCGGTTCGTCGCTCTCCCCGTCACCGAGCCAGCAGATCCCGGATTCCCCCCCTCGGATGCAACGGCCAGCACCCAGCGCCTGATGGCTGTGGAGAGTGAGGCGGTGGGCATTCAGAGACCCTTAGGTCGGCCCGACCTGCGTTTGACGGCCAGCGGAAAGCTCTCCTCTCGCCTGTCGTCGCCAGAGCTTCTCTCGCGGTCGTAGGGCGGTCAAGAGGGCCCGCCTAGGGCGGCGTCCGCCACGGCCGCTTCCCCCACCACTCTCGCTCGGCCCAGGACTCGATCGCCGAGGGTTCCCACAGACGCCCGGTCCTGAGCCGCTTCGCGGGCTTCGGGAACCCGCGAGTCGCTGCGATGTGGTGGGCGCGCTGCTTCGACACGCCGAGGTAGTGGGCGACGTCGATGAGGCGCATCGGGTCGGTCGGTTGGCTGCTCCTAGGTGTCGCGTCCTTGTCCCTCTGAACCGCCCTGGGTTCCGTAGAGACCTTCAGCCTTTGACTTGCTCCTCAGTCCTCGCAGCGTAGAACACCTCCTCGTACTCCGCCGGCGGGACGTAGCCGATCTCTCCGTGCAACCTCCTGAAGTTGAACCAGTCGATGTACTCGAGGGTGGCGATCTCGACCTGATCGAGGATCGCGCCACGGTCCGCGCCGCCGGATCAGCTCGGTCTTGTAGAGCCCGATCGCACTCTCGGCCATCGCGTTGTCGAACGAGTCGCCAACGGAGCCGACCGAGGGAGCGATCCCGTGTTCGGCCAGCCGCTCGGTGTAGACGACCGAGGTGTACTGGCTGCCGGCGTCGGAGTGGTGCACGAGGCCTTCGACCGAGGCGTGTCGTCTCCAGACCGCCATCTCCAGGGCCTCGGTCGCGAGCGAGGCCCGAGGGTGCGTCGCGAGGGACCACCCGACGATCATCCGGGAGAAGGCGTCCTCCACGAACGCCACGTAGCAGAAGCCGGCCCAGGTCCGCACGTACGTGAGGTCCGCGAGCCAGAGGCGGTTCGGGGCCTGGGTGGAGAAGTCGCGGCAGACCAGGTCCGGCGGGCGGGCGGCGCTGTCGTCGCGTCGGGTCGTGAGCTTGGTCTTGCCCCTGCGCGCGCCCTGCAGGCCGGCCTCACGCATGAGGCGCCAGACCCGGTCGCGACCGATCAGGATGCCTTCGCGGTGCAGCTGGCGCCAGAGCTTGCGCCCCCCGTAGACCGAGTAGTTCTCCTTGAACACGCGCTCGATCTCCTCGTGCAGCCACGCGTCGGTGATCGCCCGGGCCGACGGCGAACGGCTCCTTGCCGCGTAGTAGGTCGACGGCGATGCCCCCAGCACCCGGCAGAGGAGCTCGACCTCGAAACGATCCCGCCGCTCCTCGATGAAGCGGGTCATCTCCGGGGCCGGTCGAGCTCCTGGGCGAAAAACACGCTCGCCTCCTTCAGGATCTGGTTGGCCTTACGGAGCTCGCGGTTCTCCCGCTCGAGCTCGGCGATGCGCTCGCGTTCAGCGGTCGTGGTGCCCGCTTTGGTCCCCCGGTCGATCTCGGCCTGGCGGACCCAGTGCCGCAGCGTCTCGGGCCCGATGTCGAGCTGGCGGGCGATGCGCGAGACGACCCCGTGGCGCTCGCCGTTCTGGTCGATCGTCGTGACGACGAGCTGGATCGCCCGCTCCTTCACCTCAGGCGGATACCGCCGTGATGAGGGGTGCTTCCCCGTGGTCATGGATCCTCCTTTTCCAAGGTTCGGAGTCTCCATCAAACCCAGGGCGCTTCAAAGGCCCGCACGGCCTCGGTCTGCATGGTGGGGATGACGTGGGAGTAGATGTCAAGGGTCGTGCCCACGCTGGCGTGCCCTAGGCGCTCGGAGACCACCTTGGGGTGGACGCCCTTTTGCAGCATGAGGGTGGCGTGGGCGTGGCGGAGGTCGTGGAACCTCACGTGGGGGAGCCCGGAGGGGGACAGGAACTTCCGCCACCTGGACGATAAGGTGTCGGGGTTGAGCGGCCCCCCGTCGCCCCGGTCCACCACGAGATCCAGGTCTTCCCAGGTGGCCTGCGAACAAGCCGCGGGGGGTCGGCACGTGTGAGGCAGCCGAAGGGGCCGCCATCGCGTGAGCGTGGCCAGCGCTGGGGTCACGCTGCCACCCAGGCGTCCCGTAGGATTCGGCTCGTCGGCAGACAGGCGTTCGTCGAGGGATGGGAGATGCAGTGTCGGTCGCGGTGACCCGACCCGGAGGCGTGGGAGCGCCGTGACGGCAGTGGCCGTGCCGGCGAACGCGGCCGACGTCGCGCGGGGGCTTCGGGAGCTTCCGGGCTCCCGAGATCTTCGCGTCTCACCGCCTCTCATTGGCGGTGCGGTGGTAGCCGGCATCGAGGTGGTCGCCGTGGAGGCGGGGCCAGAGCGAACCCTGCGGCGCATTTGGCGTGACAGGCAGGGAGGCGGGGCGACGCCGCTCCTGCTGATCTGCGACGACACCTCCCGACCAGGCTGCGTCTTGGCCCTGTTCGGCGGCGTCGACGCGGGAGCCCCTCTTCGATCGGTCAGCGCGGAAGCTCTGGCGCCCGTCTTTGACCGCTTGGCGCCCCTATCCCGGCTCGATGCCGTCCGTGAATTGACCGCGGAGTTGGATCGCCTCGACCAGGCCGGGATACCCGGGCTCAAGGTTCGGGAGCTGCTGACGCTTCATACGCTGGACGTGCGCTTGCGCAATGACGCCCTCCGTTGGTCTGAGCTCCAAGAAGCAATGGGCGGAGTCGGCGTCGGAGCGGACTGGAGGGCGGTCCTGGGCGGACTCGGGTACCAGCTGGAAAGGAGACGGCATCGGGGGTGGCTGGCGCGCTGGCAGGGTCGACCGACGCTTGTCGTCCATCCCAAGGCGGACCCGGCGGAGTTCGCCCGCCTGGACGGGGAAGGCCGCCCTCCCGAGGGTGTCCTGCTCAACGACTGCCGCGCGGACGGGGCCGGGTTCGGGCTTCTGACATCGGGCTCGCGGCTTCGGCTCTTCGACGCCGACCCATCGGTTGGCTCTGCAGCGGCTCGATATCTCGACCTCGATGCGGGAGCGCTTCAAGAGGACGACCGGCAGTTCCTTGGGCTCGTTTCGCCCGCTTATCTTGCTGAAGGAAAGTTCGCCGAGCTGGAAGCTGAGGCCCGCGCATTCGGAGCAGCGCTGCGCCAACGGTTGGACGAGCGCATCCGACAGACGGTGCTTCCGACGCTGGGACGCGCGCTCGGGCGCTGGGCGAAGAATGCCAGCCGGGATCTGGCCGATGACTCGGTCCGGGGCGAGCTCGAACGGGCGGCTCTCACCCTCATCTTCCGGGCGCTCTTCGTGTTGTATGCGGAGGGCGCCCGGTACCTTCCGATGGAGCACCGCTCCTACCAGCAGGCATCCCTCAACGCGCTGGTGGACGAGGCGTCGGAGAATCTGACCACGCTGGACCCTCGATCCACCTCGCTGTGGGACCGCTTCGTGCTCCTCGTCAAAGCAATGCGAACCGGGAACACGTCGTGGGGAGTGCCCGCCTACAACGGCGCCTTGTTTGCCCCTGATGGGTTCGAGGGTGCGGAAGTCCTGGAACAGTTGGAGCTGACCGATCCGGACTTCGGCCAAGTCCTGGTCGGGCTCGGCCGCGAGCCTGATGGTGGACAGGGCGTGGACTACTCAACGCTTGAGATCGGACACCTCGGCCACATCTACGAGAGCCTCCTGTCGCTAAGTCTGTCGGTCGCAGACGCTGACCTGCGGTACGACGTGCGTGCCGACCAGTACATGCCGGCCGAGGACGGGCAGTCGGCGGACGTGGAGCGTGGTGACCTGCTCTGGCAGACGCATGAGGGTGGTCGCAAGGGCGGGGGGGTCTACTACACCCGGGCGGAGCTTGTGCGACATCTGGTGCGCGAGGCCGTGGCTCCAGCCTTTACCAATCATCTGGCGGGAGTTCGGGAGACCGCCGTCACGGATCCCGCGGCGGCTTCGGAGGAGCTCTTCGACTTTGCGGTCCTCGATCCTGCATGTGGAAGCGCGCACTTTCTTGTTGTGGTCGTGAACGAGCTTGCCGACATGGTTGTCCGCTTTCTTGCGGACGTTCCGCTGCCGAGAGTGGCCGAGATGCTCGATCGACTGCGCACCGGCGCGATGGCTGGAGCGCCCATGGACGACGTGGCACTGCTTCGTCGCCTGGTCCTCAAGCGGTGCGTGTTTGGGGTGGACCTCAGCCTAATGGGAGCGGAAGTCGCGAAGCTCTCGCTGTGGCTGGCCTCCTTTGTTCCCGGCCTGTCGCTTGCCTACCTCGATCGGAACGTGCAAGTGGGCAACTCGCTAGTGGGGGTCGCGCGCCCGGAGGGACTGCTGCAGTCCAAGGATGGGCAGGCGTCGTGGCTTGCCGACGCTCTTGATCAGGCCTTAGCCCGCGCCGCGGATGCAGCCACCAGAATTGCTGAGAGCGAGGACCGAACTCCCGGTGAGATCCGGGCTAGCCAGGACGCGGACGCCGAAGCGCACCAAGCGACCGCAGGCTTGGAGCTGCTCTTCGATGCCTGGACAGCGCAACCCTTTGGCGTGGCGCGGGCGAGGGAGGAGGTGGAACTGCACGGTGCCGAGATCATCTCCGGCCGGACGAGCGACATCCTCGACAAGGCACGTAGCGCGGCCCACGAGCACCGATTTCTACACTGGCCCCTCGCCTTTCCTCGTGTGTTCACCCGGCCGCGTCCGGGGTTCGACGCGGTGATCGGCAATCCCCCCTGGGAGGAAGTCACGGTCGAGCGGTTGGGCTTCTTTGGCCTATTCCGACCTCGTCTGAGGAGCATGAGCGAAGGGGCTCGGGAAGAAGCGATTGCCGCTCTGCTTACCGAGCGTCCAGAGCTCGGGGAGCGGTTGGAAGCGGGCCAGCGGCGCGCGGCGTTGGAGCGCCAGTACCTGTCATCGGGGGAGTATCCGTCGATGACAGGCGACCCCGATCTGTACAAGTTCTTCTGCCAGCGATATCGGGCTCTCCTTCGAGATGGGGGGGCACTCGGTGTGGTTCTTCCGCGCAGCACCTTTGTCACAGACGGTTCCGCGGGCTTTCGGGAGTGGCTATTCGAGAGAAATGCGTGCGAGCGCCTCGACTTCCTGCTCAACAGTGGCCGCTGGGCGTTCGACTCCGAACCCCGGTACACGATCGGGCTCGTATCGGCCAAGTCCGAGACTCCGGCACCCGACCACCGCGTTGTTGTGGCCGGCACAGCGAGCTCTCTCGCCCAGTGGGATGAACAGACCCGGTCCTCTGGAATCGAGCTGGCGCCCGAGGCATTTGGACCCGGTTGGACAGTGCCGCTCCTTCGCAGCCAGGCCGAGGCCGACCTGCTCGCGAAGGTTCGCCATGGGTCGCGCTTTCCCTTCGGGAGCGGGGGGCGGTGGCGCTGCTTCCCGGTCGCCGAGCTCCACGAAACCAACGACCGTCGGCTGTGGGAGGGCGCTGCCGATGGTCGGCCGCTGTGGAAGGGCGAGAGCTTCGATCAGTACGACCCTCATGGGGCCGAGGCTCGCCTGTGCCCAGAGAGCGAGGCCGTGCTCAAGAAGGTGCGCAAGCCACGCCCTGGCGCGGGCTCCCTGCTGGGCGATGAGGTGCCTGTGGCCGAGCGGAGGGGGGCAGTGCTCCGCGAGCTTGCCTCCGCGCGCGTGGCATTCCGGGATGTCAGTCGCGCCACCGACTCGCGAACCGTGCGGGCATGCTTGATCCCTCCGCGAACCTTCCTGTTGAACTCGGCTCCCTATCTCAGCTTCCTGAACGGGGGGGACCTTGAACGGGCCGCATGTCTTGGTGTGATGAACAGCCTCCCGTTCGATTGGCAGGCCCGACGGTTCGTCGAGAACCATCTCAACTTCTTCATCCTGGAAGGGCTAGTGGTTCCCGACCTACAGGACGACGATCTGAAGCACATTGCGCAGTCTGCGGCCAGACTGTCGTGCGTCGACGAACGGTTCGGAGACTTTGCTGAGGCTTTCGGCGTCGAGACCGGCTCCCTGCCGGAGGAGGCCAGGGAGGATCTTCGTCTCGACATTGACGCTCGCGTGGCACGCGCCTGGGAACTGTCGAGTGAGGATCTGGAAGTGCTCCTCGCCGACTTTGCTACTGACGCCGTGCCGGCCCCATATCGAGAGAAGCTCCACGAGCGACTCGCTAGCCTCGGGTAGATGCCGAGAATGCCGGAGCGCCCCTACCTGCTGGAGAACCTGAGCGCCGAGACGACGCACTCGGCGGCGCTCTCGTACCTGCTCCAAGACATCGACCAGCGGCACCCGGTGGCCATCGCGACCGGCTTCGTGAATCTGGGGGGCCTGCACTACCTGGCCACGGCGCTGGAAGAAGGCCGGACGGTTCGTCTTCTCCTGGGAGCCGTCCCAGATCCCGCGCTTGGCGCCGACCTTCCGGTCTCGCGATTTCAGACAGCTTTGGTGCTCCTCTCGAAAGAACGCGACCTTGCGCGGTTCCCCCCGAGCCGAGCCGCACGACAACTGGCGGCGCTGGACGAGTGGCTCCAGCGGCCTGACGTGGAGGTGCGTCGGTACGTCGCCCAGTTCCTCCACGGAAAGGCCTATCTCTTTGGGACATCGGAGGATGGGCGCGCCGCTCTGGTGACGTCGGCGAATCTGACCGGGGCAGGACTGATGCGCAACTTGGAGCTGGGACTCGTCCACTACGACCCACCCGTGGCTCGCATGGCGCTGGAATGGTTCGACGGACTCTGGGCCGAGGCCGCCGAGTACAAGGAGGAACTGCGCACGCTGCTCTTCCCGGATCCGGGTCTGCTCGACCCCGAGACGGTGTACCTCCGTGCCCTCCTCGAACTGTATGGCGACGAGCTCCTGGCCCCTGGGGCGCCAGCAGCCGTGTCTTCAGTCCCCTTGGCGCCCTTTCAGCGGGACGGCTTCGAGCGCGCCCGGCGGATTCTCGCCATGCACCACGGCACCATCTACGCCGACGGGATCGGCACCGGGAAGACGGAGATTGGGCTGGCCTTCATCGAGGAGTACGCCCTGCAACGCGGGCAGCACGCCGTCGTCGTGGCCCCAGCCCAGCTGGTCAAGCTCTGGCAGGACCGGATTCACCAATCCCGGCTGCCTGCTCAGGTGGTGAGCTTCCAACAGCTCGCGACCGATGAGCAGCTTCTTCCTCCGGGCGGACGCGGTCGGCGCCATCTCGCAAATGCCCGGGACAGTTACCGCCTCGTCGTTGTGGACGAGGGGCACGCGCTACGTAATCCCGATACCACCTGGTACCGGGCCATTGAGCGCCTGCTCGGCGGCGAACGAAAGGATCTTGTGCTCCTGACGGCAACGCCGGTCAACAACGGCCTCTGGGACCTGTACCACCTGATCATGGCCTTCGCCCGTCATGACCGCGCGTTCGCGGGCTACGGGATCCCCTCGATTCGGGAACTCTTCGTTAGGGCGGGAGCCAACGAGCGAGACCCGGAGAACCTAAACCCCGACGCGCTCTTCCCCGTCGCAGACGCGGTGAGTGTCCGTCGGGATCGCCGCTTCATCGAAGAGCACTACCCGGGCGCGACATTCCCGGACGGCACGCCTGTGCGTTTCCCAACGCCGCTGCTGGCGACAGTTCGCTACGACCTGGACGCTGCCCACCCCGGGCTCTTCGAGGACATCACTGGCTGGATAGGAGCACTGAGCATGGCGCGATATCGGCCTAGCGCATATGAGCTCGGGGGAGAGGAGCTCGCCGCGGAGGCACGACTTGGGGGACTCCTCCAGTCGGCAATTCTGAAGCGGTTCGAATCGTGCTGGGCAGCGTGCCTGGCGACGGTAGAGCACATGATCGCGGCGCACGAAGCGTTCCTTGCGGCCTGGGACGCTGGCTACGTGCCGTCGCACCGGCTCTTGCGCGAGGTTGCGCAAGAGGAGATGGATGACGCCGGCGTCGCCGCCTGGGTGGCGGACGATCTGGAGTTCGATGACGAGTCTCGGCCGGTGCGAGACTTCCTTCCTGAGTTCCGCGGTGCGGTCTCCTCAGATCTAGAGGTCCTCCGGCGGATCCGGGCCCGGTTGGCGGCTCTCGACGCGGCGACCGACCCCAAGCTCGGGCTCCTGGTACGTCTTCTCACGGACGCGCCCGATCAGAAGGTGGCCGTCTTCGCAACCTTCGGCGACACGATCCGGTACCTCGACGAGAATATCCCGGCGGCGGTCGGAGGCCGGGATCGCATCGTGGTCATTGGCTCGGAAACCGATCCCGACTCCAGAACGACCGCACTGGCTCGATTCTGTCCAGAGACGGTCGTCCGTCCAGGATATGAGCCGCCCGACGGAGAAGTTGACCTTCTTCTGTCGACAGATGTGCTGTCAGAGGGACAGAACCTGCAGCAGGCCTCCGCGGTCATCAGCTATGACATGCCCTGGAACCCTCAGCGCGTGGTGCAGCGGAACGGCCGGGTGATCCGGCTCAAGAGCCCCCACGACGAGGTCCATCTCTCCACAATGCTCCCCGAGCCCGGTGAGCTTGAACAGCTCCTGCAGCTGGAGGCGACGATTCGACGCAAGATCTTCGCGGCGAGCGTCTTTGGGATGGAATCAGAGGTGATCGAGGGTGTCGAGGTGGAGCTGCGTCACTATGCAGCCCGCCTTGCGGCGGGGGACGACAGCCTGCTCGACGAAGCCGAGGAGGACGCGGCGGTCGGCTTCGCCGGCGAGGAGCTGCGGCGCCTCCTCCAGCGGGCACTCGAAGAGGGAGAGCTGGCTCGCATCCGCGACCTGCCGTGGGGGGTCGGTGCAGCCTTTCGACAGGGGTCTGGCGTCCCATCGCAAGGAGCGCCGGGAGTGTTCTTTGCCTGCAGAACGACGGGTGGCGAGCGGTACTGGCGCTACGTGGAACCTGAAGGAACCGTGTTGGATGTCGAGGCCGAGATCCTGCGGAGGATCAATCCAGGCACCGCTCCTGCGATCGATCAGGCAAGCGGACACGTTGCGTTGGAGGCGGCCTGGCGGGCCGCACTCGACAACATTGTCGAGGAGCACAACCGACGAGCAGACCCGCGCGCGGCTCAGGAGCGCCTTGGCCCCGTCCAGCGGTTCGCGCTCGACGTTCTGCGGGATCCAACGATCGCGCTTCCCCCAGGCGCGGCGGAGGCGGAGGAGGCTTTGGGCGTCGAGCGCAGCTCGGCCATTCGTCAGGCCCTGGCTGAGATCCGCCACCAGACCACGGACGGGATCATTTCCAGGGAGCAAGCGGCCGAACGCGTCGTCGGCGTAGTTCGATCGTTCGGCCTCCAAACGGTGGAGCCACCACCCCCGCTCGTCATGATCGACGAATCGGATGTGGGAGTGGTCTGTTGGATAGCGGTGCTGCCTCCCGGCTAGCACATGGCGAGTCGTCGGCTGCTCGAGATCACGGCTTTACCGGCGCGCGCGGGCCCCCGCGGTAGTGCTCGACGCCCAGCGTACGGAGCCTCGGCGCGCCCGTTGAGCGCCCGGCTCAAAGAGGCGGACAACCTCTGCACCGGCGTGGGCGCGCGCGTGGGAGTAGAGCACCGCGCTCATTGTCGCCTCAGGAGTCTTCCCGGCGGGGTGGATTAGTCCGCGGGCGACCGCGACGGCAGTGATCTCGTTCACCGTCATGGGGCGCCTCCTGGAACGAAGGACTGTGATTGCGGCTTGGAGGTAAGTCATCCCGGGATGCATCCTAAGAGAAGGCCCAGTCGTCGGGCCTGCGCCCGCAGCGTTAGCGCGGCATGAGTTCTGGCAGTCTCATCCGGGGGGCCGCCTTCGCCTCCTCCATCTGCTCCGGGCGCAGCGAGGGCACGACGTCGGCGACCTGGCCTTTCCGCGACGCCCCCCGACCCGCGTGGACGCCGCGTCGGATCCCGAAGGGCTGTGGATGGCCGACGTGATCGAGCACCACGAGCGTCGCGCCGATGTCGTGGCGCAGCGGTGCGAAGAGGCGATGGTCGAGACCGTTGATCTCGGCGTTGGAGTCCTCGTCGCCGGACCAGCACGCCGCGAGCGAGTCGAGCACGACCAGGTCAGCTCCCGCCGCCCTGAGGACCCACCGCACATGCCGCGGGTCCGCGAGATCCAGCCCGGGCCCGTGGAAGAACGCAAGGCACTCGGGCGCTGGCCCGAGTCGCCGCAACCGGCGAGCATCCTCTGAGAGCGGATTCTCACCCGAGATGAAGACGACGCGCCGACCCGCGACCGTCTGACGGGCAGCGAGGTCGAGCGCCCACAAGCTCTTGACCGACTCGGCCGGTCCGACCACCCAGACGAGGGCGCGCTCGGGCACGTAGGGCTCCCCGAGCATCGCCGGCTCCTCGATCTCCTCGAGGGCAGCGAGGTCGAGCGGTTCGGGATTGAACCCCGAGGGGGCGTCTACCTGGACCGTTGAGAGCGCCCGAAGCGCGCCGTCGACATCGCCGGTCCGAGCCGCTTCGGTCGCCTCGGCCGCGGCGCGGATGATCCGGCGGGCGTGCGAGTGCGTCGGGACGATCGCCGCATACGTAGTCACGTTCCTCGGAACCGGCACCGCGTTGGTGAGCTCGTTGATCCGAAGAGCCCCGCCGACTTCCTCGAGGACGTCGCGCCGGCGGAGCTCCTCGACGGCCGTGACGACGTCGAGGCTGCCGCTCTCCTCCAGCAGGCCGACCAGCACCGTGAAGATGAGAGCGTGCGCCCCGTCGTAGAACTGGTCCGCGTCCAAGAGCTCGACGGCGTCGGCTGCGGCGGTCGGTGATAGCAACATGGCCCCGAGCACCGAGGCCTCGGCGTCGGGGTCGTAAGGGAGCGCCTCGATGGGGGCGGGTCGCGGCCGCATGGTCGGCGCAGTCACCGGCTACCCTCCGAAGGTCGATCCGTCAGGGCGGCTTCACGCCGCAAGCGTTCCGCCGCAGCCTCGAGGACGGCTGCGATCGCGTCCAGTGCCTCGTCGCTGATCTTCGGCGTCACGGCTGGCGAGCTCATCGCGGCTCGTCCTCGAGCGAGAAGAGACCGTCTTCGGGGACTCCGAGGAACTCGGAGAGATCGCGTCGGAAGCTCGCCGGCGCGGAGAACCTACCGGCGAGCGCCCTGGAGGCCCAATCCATCGAGCAGCCGTGGTACTCAGCGAACTCGGTGATCGTGTGAGCCGCTGCGAAGAGCTGGATCCTGGCCGGGTGCGGGCGTGCGGATCGGGTGACGAAGACAGAACCTCCCACGAAGCGACCTCCTGCAGGTCGCCTCCGCTGGGAGGTTCGTGGAGCGGGTTTACACGGGAGAGCCCGACTCCGGTCCCGCCGGCTCGCATCATCGTGCTTCTCGTGGTCAATCAGGTCGTTTACGTGGAGAGCATGGAGCTCGCTCATGTCATGCATGAGCGTCCGCGCCGAGTCAAGGAAACAGCGGCGGACCCCGAGAGCCCGGTCCTACAGCGCCGCCCTGTTTCCCCCACCGAGGCGGTGCTCCTGACCCAAGGGCCGCCGCCCAGGACTTCCCGCCTGGTCACTGGGCAGGCGTGCGGCCTCCCCTCATCACCCTGCGCAGCACGCTCTTGCAGTGAACGAGCGCCTCAGACCCTGCAACACAGAGGTTCGCGTCTCGGCGACGGTGCGGTACACCCGGGCAGATGCTCACTCGCTCGGCAAGGAAAGAACGCCTAATCCGCCCCATCACGGCGCGCGTGCGTGGCGCGTGCGTGCCGACACCGCCTTTCCTTGACACCCGAGCGAGCATCCGCTCCGTGATGACGCCGCCGCCGCCGAGAGGTCGATCCGATTCCCTGAGCGAGGGGGCGTCATGACGAACTTCATAGTCATCACCGGAGACGTCGGTCCCTTCGGGGGCCGGCGTTTTCCGTTGTGGAGGTCACGGGGAACTCGCCGCGAGGTAGCCGCGTGAACGGCAAGCGCCGGCGTCCAGGCTTCCTACCACTGCACCGCGAAGGGATCGCGGAGATCCGTGGACGCCTTGGGCGCCAGCTCGCCGCGATGGCAGTCTTCATCCAACTCGTGGCCGAGGCCGACATCCAAACCGGCGAAGTCCTCATGTCGATCCGCACGCTCGCCAGTCACCTTGAGCTACGCAGAGACACGCTCAGCCGGTATCTGGATCTGCTGACCAAAGCCGGTCTCATCGAGGTCTACAAGGCCGACAACGGCTTCGAGCAGACGTTGATCCTCATCCCCGAGTACGAGTGGCTGACAGGTGCTTTCGACGCGCCTCCGTTGAACGGTGGCCCGCAAACCGGACCGGCAGTCTCAGACGCCGCAGATCGTGGCCCGGTAGGTGGCCCGCAAACCGTGCCACCGATGGGGGAAAGTGGCCCGGTAGGTGGCCCGGTAGGTGGCCCGGTCAGTGGTCCGCTTACCGTGCCACTGCACCCTGATCTACCTGCGGCGTCAGTGCCTAGACCTTCAAGACCTTCAAGACCTTCAAGAAGAGACCCTCAAGACGCCCGAACGGCGGCGATCTCGCCTGAAGGCTCGCCGCCGTCGGGTCAAGAACCGGCGACGAAACAGCAACCCCGCACCGAAGAAGAACCAGCCCTCGACGGATGGGGTCGGATCTGGCGTTCGCTGGTCGATTCAGGCTGCTCCGAAGAAGACGCCTTCCTCCTCCTCGCTCGACGTTGGGTGAAGACCCCGACCGAGGACCGCGAGACGCTCACTCCGGTGACGGTCCTGCGTGACTTCCGATCGGAGCGCGCCCGTGCCTCGTGAGGATTTCCGCACGAAGGCCGTTCGCTATCTCGGCGAGGGGCGGCTGACGCCGTTGGGGAGTCCGCGGTGAGGGGCCGCCGGGATCGCAGCATCTTCACCAAGGCCGGTCCGGTCACGATCCGCAGCGCCGACGGTGAGGTCGCCAAGGTGCGCGCCTACAACCCCATCGAGGTCAACCGCGTCATCGCCGGCTATCAGCCCGAGCGAGCGAAGGCCGACCAGTCGGCCGGGATCGGCCAGCGGCGAAGGAGTCGTCTGAGGCACCGCATCTCGGCAGAAGAACGAGCACGCAGAGCCCTGGAGAACAACCGCCACGACATCGAAGCAAAGCGTTCACACGGATAACCCCGACAAGGGCATGAAGGGCCCCGTTCCTGCGCTAATCGCATAGCGTTGCAACAAGCAAAAGCCCTGGTCACCCCCCGGGCCCCCTGAACTATGCCCGAGAGTCCCGCTGAGCGCTGGAACACACGGCAAGGACCCCGGTGAAGCGTTGCAGTGCAGTGCTCTCTGCGCTTCTGGGGTCGGGAGCAGGGCCCATCACCAAGGAGCTTCCTGCCCTCCCAGGGACGTGTGGGGGGGTAGGGGGGGGCATCCCTATGGCCTAGGATCGTGATCCTGCTTAGAAGGTGACATGCGAGATGCCGAGAGCCTGGATAGGGAGAGAGAGAGGTCTTGGGGTCCACCCCGGGCCAGCCCCCAGCGCGAGCTCGAGCTCGCAGGCCATCTACCAGGGCAAACGCGACCCTCCCCCTAGGTGCACTGCCGAGAACTCGGGTAGACGGTAGTCCGATCGCCCTCGAGGGAGCGTGCAACGGGAACCGGGGGCCGGCACGACGGGGGCCGGGCAGCACCAATGCATCACCGCGCAACACCGGTCCCCGGCGCTGGAGCCTTACCGCGCGCGCCCTCGCGCATGCGCCCGCGACGCTTGCCACCACGACGCAACGGAGCCCGCCGGAGGATCTCCCCCCGACGGGCCCCGCCAGCCCCTTGAGTTCCTACCGGCGCTACTCGTCAGCCGGCAGCCATTCGCCAGTGAACCGCTCCGCCGGCCCGAAGTCATGCGGACCGTCGAAGTGGTCCGGGCACGACTCCGCCGCCGTCTCGCGCGTCGCCCCGCAGAATCGGCACAGTTCCTCGCCCATCACCTCACCCCCTTCGCCCAGGCCCGAACGCACCCGACCGAGCAGAACAGCTCGCCGCCCTCGCCCGGCTCGCACTCCGGGATCCGCCGCCGCCACGTAGCCGCGCTCCCCCACGTACATGGGCCAGCCGCACCGCTCGCAGCAGGCTTCTTCGTCGGGCCGGCGGACGAGCTCGCGTCGAATCACCAGCGCCGCCATCACGACCGCCCCCCCTCGAGCTCCGCCAGCCGCTTGCGCTGCCGGCCGATGTTCCCGCCCAGGTTGGAGAGCACGTAGGTCGGCATCGCCCCACCCTTGCCTAGCTGATACGGTGCCACCCGTCCCACGGTCTCGAGGTCCGCACGCTGGCGCTGGTCAAGCAGTCCCACGTCGCGCGCTCCACGTCGGCAGCTCACGTTGTAGGCCTTGACTCGATCGCGCTCGGCCTCGAGGCAAGCGATCCGCTCGCGCAGCCGGTCGACTGCATCGGGATCGTCGGAGTAGATCGCGTGCTCCGCCGCAGCCTCGATGCCATCGGCTCGCCGACGGAATGAATCGGCCTTGCCGGCGTGGTCGATGCCGGCGCGCATCCCGCCCTCGATCCGCTCGAGGTCCCGCCGATGCCGACCCTCGGAGTGATGCCCGACTAGGACGGGCTGGCCGAGCGGGATCTGCTCGGCGATCCCGTCCGCTCGCCCAAGGGCCGCCGCAGCCTTGCCGTCTCGGCTCTCGGCCCACGACCGCAGCCGCTCGGCCTTGCGTAGCCGCCGCTCTCGATACGTCATGGCTCGCCTCCTCCCCCTCGAGCCGGAGGATCCGGCCCGGGGCCCGGCGCCGTCTCCGGCCGGCACCAGACTCCAGGCCGGCTACAGGGCCTCAGCGGCCGCTTGGGCATCCCGCAGGAGCTCGGCCAGGGTCCCGGCCTCCCCCGGCCGCAGCGCGAATCCCTTGCGCGTGGGCCCGTTGTACCGAGCGCTCGAGACGAACCGCCGCGCATCGACCATCGGCGAACCGTCCGGGCCCACCACGACGCGAACCCGGACCGCCGATCGGCCGGCGCCCGCCACCGTGCCGATGTCGGCGAGCTCCGCCCACTGGGCGGCCGCATCCTCTGCCGGCTCGGGCTCATCGTCGTTCGCCTTGCGGATTGCCCGCCGGTCGTCCTCCGTCCCGGGATAGACGGCCGGCACCTCGGGCTCGGCCGGCGCCTCCGCCTCCGACTCGGGCTCGGGCTCGCGCTTCCATCCGGGCGCCTCGCAGTCATGGTGGCGCCAAGCCTCGAAGTCCAGCCGCTTCCCGCACCGCGGACAGGCCATCAGGCCATCGTCGTCCGGCTCGAACCGCTCCGGCTCGGCCACCTCCGCCACCTCCGCCGGCTCGCCCCGCTCTGCGGCCCCCGGGTCCGTCGGATCCTCGACAGGCTCGCCGCCGGCCCGCTCCTCCGCCGTCGGCTCATGGATCCGGCCCGGCCGCTCGGGCTCGGGCACCGTGGAGACCGACGCCGGCAGTCGCACCGGCATCACCAAGGCCCGGATCCGCCCGTCCGCCGACGTCAGAACCGCCGGCTTGAGCCCGTCCCGCACCACCATCCGCGCGCCGGCCCCGACCGCTCGCACGGCCCCCATGAGGTACGCGGGGTGAAACGCTATCGTCAGCCCCGGCCCCGTCACGTCGACCCTCGACGTAGTGGCGGACCAGTCCCCCAGATCCGGAGCACTCGCCGATAGCCGAACCCCTGCCGCTCCGAGCTCCAGGCGGACCGGCCGGCCCTCGAGATGGGTCCGCCCAGTAAACGGCTCGGCGGCCTTGAGCGCCGCCTCGAGCTCGCCGGCCTCGTAGGTGAGCACCGTATCCTCGTCGCGGTCGCCGTCCGGGATGAGCTGGCGCCAGTTGGGAAACTCGCCCTCGATCAGCCGGACCACCAGGCGGACCGTCCCGAGCTCGAAGCCGACCGCGCCATCCGAACAGTGCATGGCCACCCGCGAGTAGGCCGGCCGGCGCCCGATGCACTTGGCCACGTAGGCAAGCGCCCGAGCAGGGATGATGTACCGCCCCGGCCGCACCCAGCCCGAGCCGGCCGTCGAGACGTGCAGACGGTAGGAATCGGTCGCCACGAGCTGGGCCGTCCCATTTTCGGCCACCTCGAGCAGGCACCCCGTCAGCACGGGCCGTGCCTCGTCCCCGCTCGCCGCCGGCACCACGGCCCGAATGGCTTCGGCCAGGTCCGCCGCGTCGACCGATCCGACCAGCTCGGCCGGCTCGGCCAGCTTCGGGAAATCCTCCGCCGGCAGTAGCCGGATGCTCGCGCCGCCCACCTTCACGTGGCCGTCGACGCACTCGAGCCCGACCCGCTCCGACGTCGAGGCCTTGACCGTCTCGGCGAGGATCTTGAAGGGGACCAGGGCCCGGAACCCCGAGCCACCTCCGGCCCCGATCCGCGCCGTCACCGTTGTCTCCAGATCCGTCGCCACAAGCGTTGCCACCCCGGCGCCGTCCCCCTCGACCAGCACCCCGGTAAGGGCCGGGATCCCGGGCCGACTCGAGACGGCACCCTTGAGCGCTCGGAGCGCTCCGTCGAGCTCCTTCCGATCGGTCTCCACCTCGACCACCTCCCCGGGCCCGGACCACCCGAGCCCGTCAAGCCATCTTGACAGCGCTAGGTGGGAATGTCAAGCCATCTTGACGCTGGGCCCTCGATCATGGGAGAATCACCGGACGAGGAAGGAGGGCCCCCCTTGGTCGAACAACCCACGCCCGGCAAGGAGGCCAACCACAGTGCTACCGTCGCCGGCGTGCCCCAAGCCGAGCTGTCCCCTAGGCAACGCGCTCGCCTCCGACGTGCGGTCGCTCGCCTTGAGGCTGACCAGCGGCGACTCGACGAGCTACTGACGGTGATCCTGACCGAGGAAGGGGGAAGCCAAGCCGCCGTAGCGCGAGAGCTCGGCATCTCCCGTCAGGCAGTGCATGATCGACTCCGGAGGGGGCAGTGGTCCGACCAACCCAAGCCGAGCAAGAAACCCCGGTGAGCCAGCGATACGCCGCACGCACCGATGTCCCCGTGGAGCGCTCACGCATGGAGATCGAGCGGATGCTCACTCGCTACGGCGCCGACCAGTTCGTCTCGGGATGGGACCAGCGAGCCTCCATGATCGGGTTTCGCATCGGCGGGCGAGTCGTGCGCCTTGAGATCCCCATGCCCGACCGCGCGAACCGAGACATCACGCACAGCCAGACGGGGACCCGTCGCTCTCCCACTCAGGCCCAGAAGGCGTACGACCAGGCGACCAGGCAGCGATGGCGCGCCCTCAAGCTCGTGCTCACCGCCAAGCTTGAGGCCGTGGCGGCCGGCATCACGACGATCGAGCAAGAGTTCCTGGCCAACCTCATCCTGCCGACCGGCCAGACCATCGGCGAGTGGGCGGGGCCACAGCTCGAGGCCATCTACGAGCGCGGTGCTCTGCCCGCCCTGCTACCGGGAGCCGAGCCGTGACTACGACCCGCCTCCCCAAGCCGTTCGCTCCCGACGAGCTTGAGCGCCTGTACTCGGCCGCGTCAGCCCGGCCCGACGTCGCCGCGGCCATGCGGTTCCTCCACGAGACCGGCCTTCGCATCGCCGAGGCCTGCGCCATCTCATCTGCCGAGGCCGGCGCGTGGCCTCATCCTCCCCGGTGGTGTCGGCGGCCAGGGTGTCGCCGTCATGGCCGGGTGGTACTGCGCGTGATCGGCAAGGGCGACAGGGAGCGCGTCGTGATCCTCACCCCCGCCGCCCTTCGCTCCGCCCGTGTGTTGCTGTCACACACCTCGAACGGCAGGTTGATGCCCTGGACCGACCGAGGCGTCCGCTTCCTGTTCGATCAGGTGGGCCGGGCCGCCGGCGTCCATTGCTTCCCGCACCGGTTCCGCCACAGCTACGCCTCCGAGCTCGTCGAGTCCGGCGTCCCCATCGAGATCGTGGCCGACATGCTGGGGCATTCGACGACCGAGATCACTCGCTTGTACTGGACGGCTAGCGAGAGGGCGAAGGTGGCCGCTCTGGCTCGCCGTCGGCGCTGGCTTCGCCGTCGGTAGTGAAGCGGGCCTCATCGTAGAGATCGAGGATCTCTACGCGCAGGTGGTACCATCCGCTTCTCCCTCCGTCGCGACCGCCCGCTTGCGCCGTCCCTGCGCGATCGCTTTCGCCTGCGCTTCCCACAACAAGCGTGCTTGGCCATCCCGTCCGTGGTCGAGGCGAGGTCTACTCGGTCGAGCGTGGGGGCGAGGTTCGGGCGTTCCCCATGAAGCAGGTGACAGAGGCCAACCTACTCGAAGCGATCCGCGCGCACGTCGATCCTTCGGCGCGAGTCATGACCGACCAGCACTGGGGATACGTCCACGTCGGCCGCGAGTTCGAGCATCATTCCGTTTCACACCTTCAGCATGAGTGGGTCCGTGGTGATGCCCACACCCAGACCGTCGAGGACGGCAACCAAAATCTGCAGAATAAGGGAGGATTCTTTGGCATACACCGTGTGAGCAGGGCTTTTAGGGGCTACGGTCTGCGTGGAGGTGACGTCATGCAGATCAGCCCGGGGTCTAGGCTCCTCGTCCGCACGGCCTTCGGGGACGAGGTGGAAAGGCGGGCAGTGAGTGGGATCGAGCAAGGGGACAAGTTCCCCATCGTGAGGGTGTCCACGGAGGAGGAGTGGGAACGAGCCAAGGCTGAGGGCCGCGAGCCCCAGGCCGACCCCTGGCCCGTCGAGTACGTGCGTGTCGTGGAGGCGGCTTCGGGATGAGCGAGCGCAAACCGAAGAAGGGACAGAAAGGCGAGCCTGTGTCCCTCCACCCCCTCGATCCTGAGGAATGAACCGCCCCGGGTTCCTTGGAGGCTCCAACCCTTGAGAGGATGGAGCCATGAACGGACAGGGGAGGTACCCGCAGGAGCTGCGAGAGCGGGCCGTCAGGATGGTGTTCGAGCACCAGGAC